>R20__coassemble_1630_pt1 | contig 11627 bp, 8 predicted proteins | sample R20__metabat2_high_PE_002 | metagenome-assembled genome bin R20 | reverse complement strand
TACGCATGGGGGACAAACCGCTTTTGTCCATCTTGCTGGAAAACTTCATAGAGATGCCTCCTCAATTTTTATGGAACAGTTCCCGCTTTTATGGTAATCCCTTTTTGCCAAATGTCAACGCGGGAAGCTTGCAAAAAATATATTTGTGAGAAACTTTTTAATAAAAGCACCCGATACAGATGCATCGGGTGCTTTTCATTCAGTTCATCTGTTTCCGGCGGCTCAGGTTCACCGTACCGTCTATCATGGAATTCAGAGAATCCAGGCTCTTGCCGGTACCCTCTGCCACGCAGGAGATGGCGCCTTCTGCCACGATGGTGTGGATGCCGGTGCGGGATTCCACCAGCTTATCAAAGCCGCTGATCAGGCTGCCGCCGCCGGTCATCACGATGCCGTTATTGGAGATGTCCGCCACCAGTTCGGGCGGGGTGCGCTCCAACACGCCGTGGATCGCCTCGATAATGCGCTCGATGGGCTCTTCAAAGGCCTCCAGCATCTCCGTGGAGGTAACGGTCAGCGTCTTGGGCAGACCCGTCAGCAGGCAGCGGCCCTTGATCTCCATCTGCAGCTCCTGTTCCCGGGGAAATACGCAGCCGATCTCGATCTTCATCTGCTCGGCGGTGCGTTCACCTACCAGCAGATTGTGCTTGCGGCGCATATACTTGACAATGGCCTCGTTAAACTGGTCGCCGGCGACCTTGATGGAGGCGGACTCCACCACGCCGCTCAAGGAGATCACCGCGATATCAGACGTGCCGCCTCCGATATCCACCACCATATTTCCATCGGGCTTGGAGATATCGATACCGGCGCCGATAGCGGCGGCGACAGGCTCCTCGATCAGGTACACCCGGCGCGCACCGGCCTGGATACCGGCATCTACCACAGCACGCTCTTCCACTTCGGTGATACCGGTGGGAATGCAGATGATAATGCGGGGCTTGAACAGCCGGAAACCGCCGCAGACCTTGTGAATAAACTCCTTGAGCATACGCTCGGTCATGTCGTAGTCGGAGATGACACCTTCCCGCAGGGGACGGATCGCCACGATGTTGCCGGGGGTACGACCCAGCATGGCATGGGCTTCTGCACCCACCTTCAGCAAACGACCTGTATTCTTATCGATAGCTACCACAGAGGGCTCGTTAAGCACCACGCCCTTGCCCTTGACGTAAACCAAAACAGAGGCAGTACCCAGGTCGATACCGATATCTTTTGCTAATGCACACATAATTTGCACCTCATTTTTCCTATAGTGGACGGCCTTTCAGGCCGATTTTCCCTCAATGTTGTATTATACCGATGCGGCCCGCATTTTGCAATACTAATTTCATGTTTCCACCGGTTATTCTGCGCCGGTTCCGTCAGTTTCATTCTCCGGCGTGATCGCCAGCGTCAGGCATACCACGTCTGCGGCACCGGCATCTTTTAAGACACGCACACACTCGGACAGGGTCGCGCCGGTGGTGAAAATGTCGTCGATCAGCAAAAAACGCTTGCCGGCGATATTCGCCGGCTCCACCGCCTCGTACACGCCGATCACGTTGGCACGGCGCTCCTTGAAATCGCTGATGCCGGACTGAGGCGGATTGTCCCGGGTTTTTCGCAGCGTTTCCCGGGGTGCGGCGTGCCAATCTACGCAGAGGCTCGCCGCCAGATACCGTGCCTGATCGAATCCCCGTTTTCGCAGGCGCTTTTCGCTGACCGGCACCCAGGTGATCGCGTCAAATTCGCCGCTGTAACGCTCCGCAGCACACGACGCCATCATCGCGCCAAAGGCCTGCACACCGCCCAGCTTGCCGTTGAACTTATAATCCAAAATCGCCCGACGCACGCAGCCCTTATAGTACAGCGGCGCTGTCACGCGGCCATAGCCGCTGCCCTTGATGATCTCATCGCAGAAGGGCAGGTTTTTCCGGCAGTCGCCGCACAGCAGCTCTTTTCCCACTACCGCGCCGCAAAACGGGCATTTGCGGGGAAAGAAAAAATCCATCACGCTGCGCCCGATCTTATCCAGGCTTTCGCTCACTCCGCTCATTGTCCCGCCTCCTTCAATCTGCGCCGCAGGCCGCTGTATCGCCGCTGCTGCTTGTCGTTTGCCGCCATTTTAGCAGGTACCACGTCATCGCCCACCAGCACCAGCAGTTCGCGGGCACGGGTGATGGCGGTATAGAGCACGCCGCGCACCATCAGCGTGGGCGCAACAGGGGCCGAGACCAGCACCACGGCGCGATACTCGCTGCCCTGCGCCTTATGTACCGTGACGGCATACGCCATGTCGAGCTGCAGCAGCAGATCGGCGGTATAGGTACAGGTACGGTCGTCGAAGCGGAGCTGCAGCAGTTCACCCGAGGGGTCGATATCCTCAATAACGCCCATGTCGCCGTTGAAGATGCCGGTACCCACGGTGCCGTCATCCTTCGTCCAGACCACGTCGTAGTTGTTTTTCGTCTGCATGATGCGGTCACCCACGCGAAACACCATATCGCCCCACGGTTTCTGGCGTTTCCCGGGCGCCGGCGGATTCAGCGCCGCCTGCAGGGCGCGGTTCAGATTCACCGTGCCGCACTCCCCTTTTCGGGTAGGAGAGAGCACCTGAATATCCCCGGCGGGGATGTGCATATTCTCCGGCAGGCGCTGTGCCACCAGCTCCACCACCGTCTGTACCAGTCGGTCGGGGCTGCGGCGGCACAGGAAGAAAAAGTCGCTCTGTTTGTTCTGCAGATCGGGGCTGCTGCCCAGATTCACCGCATGGGCGTTGCGGATAATGGCGGACTGCTCCGCCTGGCGGAAGATCTCGCTCAGGCGCACCGACGGGATCACGCCGCTGCGCAGCAGGTCGCCCAGCACGTTGCCGGCACCCACGCTGGGGAGCTGGTCGGGGTCGCCCACCATGATCAGACGGCAGCCGGGGCGCAGCGCCCGGAGCAGGGCGACCATCAGCTCCAGATCCACCATGGACATCTCGTCCACGATCACCGCGCCGCATTCCAGCGGCTCAGACTCGTTTTTCCTGAAACTCACCTCGCCGGTCAGTTCGTTGTACGTCATACCCAGGGCCCGGTGAATGGTCTGGGCGTCCTTGCCCGTCAGCTCGCTCAGGCGCTTGGCGGCTCTGCCCGTAGGCGCTAAGAGAAGTACCTCCAGACCCATCCGCTCCAGCAGCGTTACAATGCCCTGCACAGCGGTGGTCTTGCCCGTGCCGGGGCCGCCGGTCAACAGCGCCACGCCGGTCTGTGCCGCCAGAACCACCGCTTCCCTCTGGGCGGGCGCATAGGTGATCTGCCGTGCCGTTTCAATTTCCCGGATAATGCGCTCCGGCGCGTTGTCTGTCTCCCACGGAATATCCCGCAGAGCAAGCAGTTTTTTTGCCGCATAGGTCTCCGCCTCGTGCATCCGGCGCAGATAGCAGGCGTTGACTCCCGCGATCTCCTGGGACACGATAACGCCGCGATCCAGCAGATCGTCCAGGGCGATCTCCAGCGCATCGACTCCCGTACCGATCAGGGCGGCACTTGCCGCCGTCAGCTTTTCCCGGGGAAGAAAAACGTGGCCGTTATTCAGGTTGTGCTGTAACTCGTAGGTCAGCGCCGCCTCCAGGCGGCAGTCCTCCTCCCCGCCGAAACCCAGGGACAGGGCGATCTCGTCCGCCGCGGCAAAGTCCACGCCGTATTGCTCCCGGGTCAGCACGTAAGGATCGTCCTTCAGCTTGGCGATGGTCTGATCGCCGTAGGCCCGGAGAAGCGACATCGACAGGTGGACCGGCAGATCATAGCGCTGCAGAAAGTCCGTTACCCGGCGCAGTCCCGTCAGGGATTTCAGCGCCGCGGAGATCTCCATGGCTTTTTTCGCCGTGACGCCCTTGACGGTCTGCAGGCGCTCCGGCTCCTCCTCCATGACCCGCAGGGTGTCCGTGCCGAACTTTTCCACCAGCCGCTGCGCCGTCACGGCACCCACGCCTTTCAGGACGCCGGAGGCCAGATAGGTGAGGATATCGTCCGCGCTCTCCGGCAGACGCCGCTCTACGCTTTCTGCGGTGAACTGGGTACCGTAGCTGGGGTGCTCCACCCACACACCGGTGACGGTAAGACTCTCCCCCGCTGCGGCGCAGGGAATACAGCCCACCACCGTAACGGCCTCGCCCTCGGGCGTGACCAGCAGCAAGACGGTGTAGCCGTTTTCCGCATTATGGAAGATGACATTTTGAACGGTGCCCTCCACCGTTGTGCGCTGTTCCATAGTCTTTCCTCGTATCCATTGAAATAATGCGGCAATGCCCACGCAGGCGAAAAATGCCACCACGCCTTCCCAGATCATCGTATCACCCCGCCCATCCTATGCAGGGGAGAAGGTCAGGTGTTCGGGCGGACAGAGTCGTCCGCCCCTACAAAGGGAGTTTCAGCAATCTAATATGCGCTTGAGATAGTGGCCGGTGTAGGACGCCGCCACCTGCGCCACCTGTTCCGGCGTACCGGCAGCCACTACCGTGCCGCCGCCTGCGCCGCCCTCGGGGCCCAGATCAATGAGATAGTCCGCAGATTTTACCACGTCCAGATCGTGCTCGATGACCAGCACCGTATTGCCCGCATCCGTCAGGCGCTGCAAAACCTCCAGCAGTTTCTTCACGTCGTCGGCATGGAGACCGGTGGTGGGCTCATCGAGAATGTAGATGGTGCGGCCTGTGGAGCGCTTACTCAGCTCCGTGGCCAGTTTCACCCGCTGGGCTTCGCCGCCGGAGAGGGTGGTGCTGGACTGGCCCAGCTTCACGTAGCCCAATCCCACCTGGCACAGGGTCCGCAGGCGCTCGGCGATCTTGGGGATGGGGGCAAACAGCTCCAGGGCTTCCTCGGCGGTCATATCCAGCACATCCGAGATGGACTTGCCCCGGTATTTGACCTCCAGGGTCTCCCGATTGTACCGCTTGCCACGGCAGACCTCGCAGGGGACATACACGTCCGCCAGGAAGTGCATTTCGATTTTCAGCAGTCCGTCGCCGGCACAGGCTTCGCAGCGGCCGCCCCGGGTATTGAAACTGAAACGTCCCGGGCCATAGCCCCGGGCCTTTGCCTCGGGCAGCGACGCAAACAGGTCGCGGATGTCGTTGAACAAATTGGTATAGGTGGCGGGATTGGAGCGGGGCGTTCTGCCGATGGGACTCTGGTCGATGCAGATGACCTTGTCCAGATGCTCCAGTCCCTCCATGGAATCGAACTTGCCGGGGTGGGCTTTCATGCGGTTGAGCTCCACGCCCAGCTTCTTATAGAGAATTTCATTGACCAGACTGGACTTGCCGCTGCCGGATACGCCTGTGACGCAGGTGAATGTCCCCAACGGTATGGAAACATCGATGTTTTTCAGGTTATTCTCCTTTGCGCCGCGGACGATGAGCCATTTGCCGTTGCCCGGGCGGCGGGTCTTTGGTACCTCGATCTTCTTTTTGCCGGAGAGGTACTGGCCCGTCAGACTCTTCTCATTGGCCATGACCTCCGCCGGGGTGCCGCACGCCACCACCTGACCGCCGTGGCTGCCGGCGCCGGGGCCGATGTCGATGAGGTAATCGGCGGCGCGCATGGTGTCCTCGTCGTGCTCTACCACGACGAGGGTATTTCCCAAGTCGCGGAGCTGTTTCAAGGTGGCCAGCAGCTTGTCGTTGTCCCGCTGGTGCAGGCCGATGGACGGCTCGTCAAGGATATAGAGAACACCCATCAGGCTCGACCCGATCTGGGTCGCCAGACGGATACGCTGACTCTCGCCGCCGGAAAGGGTACCGCTGGAGCGGCTGAGGGTCAGGTAGGAAAGCCCCACGCTCTGCAAAAAGCGCAGACGGGCTTTGATCTCTTTCAGGATCTGGGCGGCGATGATCTTCTGATTGCCCTGCAGGTCGAGGGTGTCAAAAATGGCGATCTCATCGTCCACCGACAGTTCGGTGACGGCATGGAGATTTCTGCCGCCCACCGTCACCGCCAGCGCCTCCGGGCGCAGGCGCTTGCCCTTGCAATCCGGGCAGGGACATTCCGAGAGGACTTCCTCGATCTCCTTTTTGCTGGCGTCAGACTGGGTCTCCCGGTAGCGGCGCTCCAGATTGTGGCACACGCCCTCAAACGCCTGGGTCAAAATGCCCTTGCCCCGGGGCTGGTCGTACTCCAGGGTCAGCTTTTCGCCGCGGGTACCGTACAGGATCACGTCCTGCACTTCGGCGCTCAGCTCATTCCACGGCGTCCGCAGGGAGAAGTGGTAGCGCTTGGCCAGGGCGTCGAAGTACATACGGCTGACGCCGTCGGAGCGGATGGACTGCCAGCCGCTGGCGCTGATGGCGCCGTCCAGGATAGACTTGGTGCCGTCGGGAACGATCAAAACAGGGTCAGCCTTGAGCTGGACACCCAGACCCATACAGGTGGGGCAGGCGCCGAAGGGACTGTTGAAGGAGAACAGACGGGGCGTCAGCTCCTCGATGGAGATGCCGCACTCCTCGCAGGCGTAGTTCTGGGAGAAGGTGATGTCCCGCTCCTCCTGCAAGAGGTTGACCGTCACGATGCCGCCGGTGAGGCGGGAGGCGGTCTCCACGCTGTCCGTCAGACGCTGGCGGATATCGGCGCGGACGATGAGACGGTCCACCACGATATCAATGTGATGCTTGAGGTTTTTCTCCAGTTTGATATCCTCGCTGAGGTCATACAGATTGCCGTCCACACGGGCACGGACGTAGCCTGACCGGCGGGCGTTTTCAAACTCCTTGCCGTACTCGCCCTTACGGCCCCGGACGATGGGTGCCAGGATCTGGATGCGGGTACCCTCCGGCAGAGCCAGGATCTGGTCGATGATCTGGTCGATGGTCTGCTGCTTGATTTCTTTGCCGCACTTGGGACAATGGGGAACACCCACCCGCGCCCACAGCAGACGCAGGTAGTCATAGATCTCCGTCACCGTGCCCACCGTAGAGCGGGGGTTCTTGCTGGTGGTCTTCTGGTCGATGGAGATGGCGGGGGAAAGGCCCTCGATATAGTCCACGTCCGGCTTGTCCATCTGCCCCAGGAACATACGGGCATAGCTGCTCAGGCTCTCCACATAGCGGCGCTGCCCCTCGGCGTAGATGGTATCGAACGCCAGAGAGGACTTGCCGGAGCCGGAGAGACCGGTCATCACCACCAGCTTGTCCCGGGGGATGGATACGTCGATATTTTTCAGGTTGTTCTCACGAGCACCCTTAATGAAAATTTCACTTTGCATGGTATCTCAACTTCTTTCACATACAGATAAAACGGCCGTCTTTGCTATTAGGATAAAGAAAACATTTTTTAATGTCAACGCCCATTTTATACCGTAATATCCGCGGTTTCTGCGCCGATATAGTGCAGTAAATCCTCCGGCGCACACTCCACCTGGCAGCCGATTTTTCCGGCGCTGACGCAGATGGTATCGTATAGGATCACCGTTTCATGGAACACGGTAGGAAAGGGCTTTTTCATGCCGATGGGACTGCACCCGCCGTGGACATAGCCCGTCAGCGGCAGCAGCTCCTTTTGCTGTATCATGGCGACGGACTTCTCCCTCACCGCCTTGGCGGCTTTTTTCAGGTCGAGACTCTCCGCCACCGGCACGTCGAACACATAATAGCCGCCGGAGGCGCCGCGGGTCACCAGGGTCTTGAACACCGCGCCCTCGTCCTGCCCCAGAATGTGAGCGACGGACACGCCGTCGATGGGGCCGTTTGGGTCATAGGTATGGGGCGTATAGGCGATGTTGGCGGCATCCAATAGCCGCATTACGTTGGTTTTATCCTCTTTCTTCGGCATGGTTTTTGTCCCCCTTTGCCAAAATCACGGCCGCCATCAGCACCAGACCGATGCCCAGCACCGTCCAGACGGTGGGTGTTTCCCGGAACACGAAGATGCCCACCAACGCCGCCACCACCGGCTCCACGTTGGCGATGACGGAGGCCAGGCCGCTCTCCACGCCCTCCAGTCCTTTGGTATAGAAGAAGTAGGGCAGCACGGTGGCGACCACCACCAGTCCCACGGCGCCGAACACGCCTTTGGGTTGGCTGAGGACGTTACCTAAAGACGGCACGTCCAGCCAGAAAAGGGAGGTCAGTCCCGCCACGAGAAACGTCCAGTAGATCATGGTATAGCTGCCGTAGTGCCGCAAGCCGTAGTGGGCAAAGACGGTGTAGCTGGCGTAGCATAAGCCGGAAGCGATGCCGAAAAGCAGTCCCTTGACGGACACGGTCAAATCACCGCCCACGATACCGCTGACCAGCGCGCAGCCCAGCAGGGCGAGCAGGACAGACAGGACTCTGCGGGGCGTCAGCTTCTCCTTCCACAGCACGGCGCTTGCCAGCACCACGAAGGACGGCGCCAGATACAGCAGCACCGCCGCCACCGCTAAGGAGCAGAGCATCTGGCAGGAGAAATACACCCAGCTCAAGCCCACGATGCTCAGCGCGCCGCTGCCCAGAAAGACGGGCAGGTGGCGAGGGTCGATGCGGAACACCTTACGGTTCACGCACAGGAACACCACCGTCATCAGCACCAGCGCGCCGGTGTTGCGGATCACCATTCGATCGCCCATGGTGGCGTCTGCCGATGCCAACATCCGGTTGAATAGCCCCATAAAGCCCCAACACGCCGCGCCCAATATCACGTAAATGTAGGATAGATATTTCTTCATAGCTCTTTTCTCAGCTCGATGATCTGGTCGCGGAGGATGGCGGCGTACTCGAACTCCAGCATCTTGGACGCCTGCTTCATCTCTTTTTCCAAGCGTGCGATGGTCTCCTGGCGTTCGGCATTCGACAGCTTGCGTTTCGTCAGTTGGGACGCCTCCTCCGCGGTGTGGCTGATCTCCACCATCTCCCGGACGCTCTTGCGGATGGTCCTGGGGACGATGCCGTGGGCGGCGTTGAAGTCGCTTTGCAGCTTGCGGCGGCGCTCCGTTTCATCCATGGCGCTTTTCATGGAGGGGGTGACGGTGTCGGCGTAGAGAATGACAAGACCCTCCGCGTTTCTCGCGGCACGGCCGATGGTCTGGATCAGGCTGGTCTCGGAGCGCAAAAAGCCCTCCTTGTCCGCGTCCAAAATCGCCACAAGGCTGACCTCCGGCAAATCCAGTCCCTCGCGCAGCAGGTTGATGCCCACCAGCACGTCGAACTCCCCCAAACGCAGGTCCCGGATGATCTCCATCCGCTCCAGAGCGGCAACGTCGGAGTGCATATAGCGTACCCGAATGCCCACCGAGCGGAAGTGGTTGGTCAAGTCCTCCGCCATCCGCTTGGTGAGGGTGGTGACCAAAACACGCTCGTTTTTGGCGGCACGGGCGTTGATCTCCGACACCAGATCATCGATCTGCCCGGTGACAGGACGCACCTCCACCCGGGGATCTAACAGTCCCGTGGGGCGGATGACCTGCTCCACGATATTGTCAGCAGCGGCCTTTTCAAACTCGCCGGGGGTAGCGGAGACGAACACCGCCTGATAGTAGCGCTCCTCAAACTCCTCGAATTTCAAAGGGCGGTTATCAAAGGCACAGGGCAGGCGGAAGCCGTAGTCCACCAGGGATTGCTTGCGGGCGTGGTCGCCGTTATACATGGCGTGGACCTGGGGCAGCGTTACATGGCTCTCGTCCACAAAGAGAATAAAATCATCGGGAAAGAAGTCCAACAGCGTCATGGGAGGTGAGCCCGCCGGACGCTGAGAGATGATGCGGGAATAGTTCTCGATGCCGGAACAGTAGCCCAGCTCGGTCATCATCTCCATGTCGTACTCCGTGCGCTGGCGCAGACGCTGCTCCTCCACCAGCTTCCCCGCCTGCTTGAATTCCTCCAGACGCACCGCCAGCTCCTTTTTGATCTGGGCGATGGCGGCGTCCATTTTGTCCTTGGGGGTGACGTAATGGCTGGCGGGGTAGACGGCGATATGCTGTAAGGTCTTGAGAGCCGCGCCGGTGACCGGGTGAAACTCGGTGATGCGCTCGATCTCGTCCCCGAAGAACTCCACCCGCACGGCACGGTCCTTGTAGTAGGCGGGGTACAGCTCCACCGTGTCCCCCCGGACGCGGAAAATGTTGCGGCCGAACGCCACGTCGTTGCGCTCGTAGCGGTCCTCCACCAGGCGGTGCAGCAGCTCGTCCCGGTCCATGGTCTGGCCGACCCGCAGGGAGATCATCATTTTGGCGAAGTCCTCCGGCTCACCCAGACCGTAGATACAGCTCACGGAGCTGACCACGATGACGTCACGGCGCTCCAAAAGAGACGCGGTGGCACTTAAACGCAGGCGGTCAATCTCCTCGTTGGTGGAGGCGTCCTTTTCGATATAGGTGTCGGTATGGGGGATATACGCCTCGGGCTGGTAGTAGTCGTAATAGCTGACGAAATACTCCACGGCGTTATCGGGGAAAAACTCCCGGAACTCCTCGCACAGCTGGGCGGCCAACGTCTTGTTATGGGCCAGCACCAGGGTGGGACGCTGGACCTTTTCGATGACCTTGGCCATGGTATAGGTCTTGCCGGAGCCGGTGACGCCCAACAGCACCTGGGAGCGCAGGCCATCCTCAATGCCCTGCGCCAGCTTCTCGATGGCCCGGGGCTGATCGCCGGCGGGCTCGTATTCACTTTTGACGCGAAACTCGGGCATGGTGGGTTCCTCCCTTCGGTCGAAAAAATGCTGAATTCTGAATGCTGAATGAAGTAATGCGGGCGGACAGAGTCGTCCGCCCCTACGGCTGGATATAAAATCGTCGCAGGCTTTGCGGAAAAATTTTTTAATCTGTTTTTGCGGTGGCTTTGCCACCGCAAAAACACCATGAAAGCGAGCAAGGCGAGCTCTCGCACCGACCAAACGAGCGCAGCGAGTGCGATAAGTGCGAGTTTTCAGTTGTAAAACGGAGTTTTACAACTGGCTAAAGCAAGAAGCCGCTCTGCGCCATGGAAACGTAGTCCCCGTCGGCTACCACGATATGGTCCAAAAGCCGGATATCCAGCGTCTTGAGCGCATCGCGGACCCGGAGCGTCACCGCCCTGTCCTCCTCGGAGGGAAGCGCCACACCGCTGGGGTGGTTGTGTCCCAGCACCACGGCGCTGGCACCACAGCTCAAGGCGTTGTTCACCACCTGCCGCACGGAGAGCGCCGCGCTGTCCATGTCGCCTTGGGACAGCCGGCGGCACAGCAGCAGCTTTCCCTTGCCGTCCAGGCAGAGCTGGTACAGCACCTCGCGAGTCTCTCCTCCCAAAAGCCGCAGCAGATAGCTGCCGCATTTTTCCACGCTTCCCAGATTTCGCTCTTTTGCCGCGCCTTGATAGGCACGCCTTTCGAGCTCCGGCATCAGGTGCAGTAAAACCGCGGCGCTTTCACCCACGCCCTTCACCTTCTGCAGCTCTTCCACCGGGGCGGAAAGCACGTTTTTCAAAGAGCCGAACTGCTCCAGCAGCCGGTGGGCAAGCTCATTGGTATCCCGGCGGGGAATGGCATAGAAAAGCGCCAGCTCCAAAAGCTCATGGTCAGCAAAGCTCTCCGTCCCATGGCGCAAAAACTGCTGCTTTTTTCTGGCCCGATGCCCGTCATGCGCTCCCATGCATACGCCCCCTCTCCCGAATTTTCTGTAATGTGATATTATATCACACATTCGTTCGATTC
>R20__coassemble_1624_pt1 | contig 11649 bp, 11 predicted proteins | sample R20__metabat2_high_PE_002 | metagenome-assembled genome bin R20 | reverse complement strand
GGATCTCGTCCTTTTCCACCAGCTTGGGGGAATTGGTGACGCAGGTGAAGTTGACGGCGGGCTTGTCGCTGCCGCCCAGCTCATAGGCGCTGTCCCGGCCCATGACCAGCTCAAAGCTGTCACTCTCGGGCCAGGCACGGCCGGCGTCATAGTCATAGTGCCGCGGTACGGAGGGGCCCAACTGCCCCTCCACACAGCGGATGATCGGATTATACAGCTCCATCAGAACTTGATGTTCACTTTCTTGCGGTCAAAGATGCGGTTCACCTGGGTATACGCCCAGCCCAGCAGCTTCTGATCCAGATTCCAGAAATAGATCACGAACAGCACGCCGACTGCCGCGGCAAGGATAGAGAGAATCTTGAAAAACACTTTACAACATTTGCACATAATGTACTCCTTTCCGAAACGGGAGAAGGCTGTGTTACGCCTTGGCCATGCCCTTCTGGCGGGCATACTCGGCAGCACCCAGAGCGCCCATCAGCTGGGGATCGGTCTTGAGGTTGATGACCTTCAGCTTCAGCACGTGCTCGATAGCCTGCTTCAGACCCGCATTCTTGGCGCAGCCGCCGGTCAGGGTGATGGAGTCGGTGGCGCCGGCCTTCTTGCTCATGACGAAGCAGCGCTTGGCAACTGCCATCTGGATACCCGCGGCGATCTCATCCATAGGCTTGCCCTCACCCACCAGAGTGATGACCTCGGACTCTGCGAACACGGTGCACTGAGCGGTGATGGGGATGACGTTCTTCGCCGTCAGGCTCAAATTGGAAAACTCGGGCAGGCTCATCTCAAAGGAACGGGCCATGGCCTCATAGAAGCGGCCGGTACCGGCAGCGCACTTATCGTTCATGGCAAAGTTCTTCACGGTACCGTCGGTATCCACGCTGATACCCTTGACGTCCTGGCCGCCGATATCGATGATAGCCTTGACGCTGGGGTCGGTGACGTGCACGCCCATAGCGTGGCAGGAGATCTCGGAGATATTCTCGTCGGCAAAGGGGACCTTGTTGCGGCCGTAGCCGGTGCCGATCAGATACGCCAGGTCCTTGGAGGACTTCAGACCCACCTTGTTCAGCACCTCCTCCATAGCCAGCTTGGCGCTGGTCTCGGAGTTGATCTTGCTCTTGATGGTGGTATCGGCACAGATCTTGCCGGTCTCGTCCAGAATAACTGCCTTGGTGTAGGTAGAGCCTACGTCACAACCGCCAAAATATTTCATCGTTTTTCTCCTTTTATTATGTAGTGAGTAAATGTACTATTGAATATTTAATTTGCTTTCGGGGCAGCTCCGCCGCCTCGAAAACACCGTGGAAGCGAACAAAGCGAGCGCTCGCGCCGACCAAATGAGCAAAGCGAATGCGATGAGCGTGAGTTTTCAGTTGTAAAACGCAGTTTTACAACTGGCAGCATTACATACAAAGCTCGTCATCGAAGTCGCACAGCGTGGGATCCACCGGCTCGGCGTGCATCACGGTGCGCATATATTCGTTGACCTTGTCGCGCATAGTCTTGCGGGAAACGGTACGGGGATCCATCAGATCGTGCTCGATCCAGATCATGTGATAGCCCTTGTCACGGGACTGCTCATCCAGAATGCCCTGGAGCGTTGCCATGTTCTTGCACGCCACGTTCTGATACATGATGATGAGATCCACGTTCCACGCCTCGCACTGGCGCCACAGCTCATCCACCACATTGTGGTAGCCGCCGTTGGTGTGACGGCGCATGACCATACGCTCGTAAAGACGCGCCAGATCCTGCAGAGCCTTTTCCTTGTCCTCGGTCTCCATGGGCTTGGTGAAGTTCAGGGACTCCATCTCTACCAGGATATCCACGCCCCAGCAGTTGGCCAGCCAGTTGGAGAAGTTGGCATAGTAGTGGGCGGGACAGGACCAGACGATGCCGCGGTACTTCATCTTGCCGCGCCATGCCTCCTCCCGCTTCTCATAGGCCTGGAACATCAGCTTATTGACCTTTTCGCAGGTCTTGATGACCCGGGGATCAGCACCGCCGTCCATCTCGTAGTTCCACTTGCGGAACAGCTCGTAGCACGGACCGATGATCTGGGGATAGGCGGTCTTGTTGACCTCCCACTTCTCCAGCTCATACTTGGTTTCGGTATTGAAACGCTTCATGGCGGCGAAGTAGGCGTCCCAGTTCCACTTGGCACCGGTCTGCTTTTCGATAAACCTGATACACGCCTTGACATCCTCGGCGGCGTCGGCCACGGTCTCCTCGTACTCGTAGCGGACGGGGAAGGTCAGGTGGAACACGGGCAGGTCGGGGAAACGGCGGGACATATAGCTGGAGGCCATGACAGAGCCGTCGCAGGGCATGGAGGAGGAGATGAAGCAGCTGCCCATATGAGGCAGAGCGTCCAGCACCAGAGCACCGCACTCAGAGGACGGCACGGGGCAGGTATCGGCAGGCAGGCCGAAGGACTCCACCGCGTCAATATAGGGCACGCAGGTGAGCTGGTCGATCTCGGAGACCAGGAACACGGGCATCAGCTGATAGGGAATGCCGATCAAATCAGGGAAGCCCGCCATGATCTGCGCCATGGTCATCTCGTCCACCAGCACGATCTTCTTGTTCAGCTCCTCGCTGTTGCCGTTCTTGCGGTCGGCTTTTGCCATCAGCACCAGATTCTCCGCCACGTAGCGGAAGATGTCATAGATCATCAGGTGGCTCATCCGGAGCGCCTTGCCGCGTTGGCCCAGGGTATTCTTATCCATGAAGCCCACGCAGCACATATAGGAGATCATCCAGCGGTACCAGAACGTGGTATTCAGCGCGGGAACCAGATCCTTGGAGAAGGTACCCAGCAGCAGCCCCCACATCTTCGCCCACTCATAGAAGTCGATGGCGGTGCTCTCCAGGCCCTTCCATTCCCGGCGGACGGTGGCCATACCGCCTTTGCGGTACAGGTAGCCCAGGTGCTTTTCGCCGTTCAGGAGCAGGTCTTTCCGCTCCTCGGCGGTCATATTGCGGACGGTGTTGAATTCACGGGCGATACGCTTGCCGTCGTCTCTGATCTCGCTCCAGCGGTTTTTGCCGTATTCTTTCCAGTTGACCTCTTTGATCATCCCGGCGATGATGCCGCCGACCTCCTTGAGGTTCTCCCCCTGCTTTTTCCAGTCCATGTTGTTCCTGGCGCGGAACAGCTTGGGGTCGGGATACTTGATTTTGCCCATTACCTGGCACCTCCCATCTTCTGGATACGCTTGATCTCCAGCGACTCCACAAACGCCTGGAAGCGGGTGCGGAGCTGACCGGAGGAGCGGTTGTTATACAGGCGGTCGATGGACAGCACCGGCCAGCCCATCTCCTCAGACATGATGTGGCTCACCAGGGCGCGCTCAAAGCCCCAGTAGTCGCAGTACTTCATCTGCTCATAGATGATGCCGTCCGCCTTGAATTCCCGTGCCAGACGGTCTGCCGTTTCACGGCGCTGCGCCACCTTTTCGTCGCTGATATAGCGGGCACACTCGGAGACCTCCATATAGTGGCGGCAGATCTGGTCAAGGGCAGGCTCGTCATCCTTGAGCTCGATGACCTCACGGCCGGGGATGGAGCCGAAGCAATAGCGGTCGGACACCACCATGGCGCCGCAATCCTCGATCAGCTTGGTCAGGCTGGGATCGTCGATCTCGCTGCCCACGATGGACACACGGGCGCGGTACCAGGGCTTGGGATCGGGTTTGCGCTTTTTCAGCTCCTCCAGCGTTTCCCGCAGATAGGGCAGGATCAGTTTCTTGGGGCAGGTGTAGGTCACCAGAGTGATAACGTGGAACTCGTAGCCGGTGATGACGGGATTGTCCGCCTTGCGCATCTCGCTGATCTCAGAGATGATCCTGCAGACCTCATTGTGCTCCGCCACCGCCTGACGAATGGCTGCATCGGACACGTCCACGCCGTAGCTTTCCTTCATCACGTCCAGAAGACGGATCTGCATCTGCTTGACATACTGGCGCACCGTATAGTCCTCGATCTTATAGGGCATATCGGTGTGGGTGACGAAGAAGTTGGGTTTTTCGTTCATTTTAAGCAGCTCGAAGTGCTCATAGAAGCGGTTCATCATAGAGCAGGCATCCACGCCGGCCAGGCCGTCCAGGAAGTTGAAGCCGCCCTCGATACCGCGCTCTACCAGGGCGCGGGCATACTCGCAGGTGTAGTTGGACATATAGTAGGTCGCGATGTCGATGGAGCCTGTTCTCGGTGCCCGCAGACGCACGGAGAAGCAGTTCCCCAGGTTGAGCAATACCTCCGGGATATGGAAACAGGTATAGCCGATGGCCAGACCGCCATCCTGCTTTGCCTTTTCCACCAACTCATTGTCGGCATTGTCCAGCAGGTTTTCGAAGTAGATCAAATGCTTCAGATCTCTCAAGTATTACACCTCTCTCCTTCTGTATTTATAAAACTTCCAGTTTTGCTAACGCCTCTTTTGCCCCGCGCATGATGGGGCTGTCCTCCGGCAGGGAAAAAACGCTCCTGCCCTGAATATCGGCGGCGGCATGGACATTGTCCGCGCCGATAATGCTCAGAATTTCCGTGCCCTCCACGTGGATATAGGGCACCAGTTCCGGGTCGGTGACCCGATTGACGATGGCACCGCAGCGGTCGCACATCACCAGCTCGTCCGCCACCTTTTTGATGGTGTCGATGACCTGGGTGCCCTTGCGGCTGGGGTCGGTGATGAGGACCAGGTGGGTGACCTTTTCCATGACGCGGCGGTTGATCTGCTCGATACCTGCCTCACCGTCGATGACCACATAGTCAAAGTCTTGGCTCAGCAGGTTGATGACCTCTTTTAAGTAGGCGTTGACCTTGCAGTAGCAGCCGGCGGTTTCTGGTCTGCCGATGGCAAGGAAGGAGAATTTCTGCTTTTCCACCATGGTGTCAAAAATGCGGTAGCGGGCCTCACTCAGCAGCTCAATGGCCTCCTTGGGGGCGCCGTTTTCCACGGACCTGACGATGCTCTTGCGGATATCGTCCAGCGTTTCGGTGACCTCCACGCCCAGGGCGGTGGACAGGCCCACAGCGGGGTCAGCGTCAATCGCCAGGATACGGGCGTCGGGATAGGTCTCCGTCAGCAGCCGCACAAAGGCCGAAGAGATGCTGGTCTTTCCCACGCCGCCTTTTCCCGCTACGGCGATGATTTTTGTATTGCGTTCCATACGGTTTCCCTCATAGCGACACTTATTTATCATAATGGTATCATAAAAGGAAAAAATGTGCAACAAAAATCTACCAATTTTCCGTCTCATTTTTGTGAATGTTGCAAAAAACGCTCCGCCGCGGTATCTTCTGCAGCGGAGCGTTCTTTTCTTGTTTTTCCCTATCGGCGTATACCGGTGACCTGATACATATAGTCGTTGGAAACAGTAAGACGCACATCAAACCAAGGGGCAAAAAGCGCTGCCAATTCCTCCGGCTCCGGCAGGTCCAGCGAGATCTGAAAGGCCGCACCGGAATGATGATGGCGCAGCGCTTCGACGCTCATGCCGTGGGCCACGGTAAGGGTACCGCCGGGGCGGATCCACCGGGCAAGGGATCCGATCATGTGGGTGGGATCGGGAAAATGGGGAAAGGCATTATAGATCATGGCGCAGTCGAACTGTCTGCCGAAATCATAGCTCTCGGCATCGCCGCAGATCACGTCAATGGGTTTGCCCTGTATCTTCCCGCCGGCGATCTCCGCCATGTTGGGCGCGATGTCGATGGCGGTAACACTTCTGACCCCGCGGCCCAGGTAAAACGGGAACATGACGCCGGTGCCGCACGCCACATCCAGCACCTCCATGCCCCGACGCAGACGTGCGCCGTCCAGTATTTTATCCACCACCGGCGCGGAACAGATCATATCCGCGTCCCAGGTGGCAGCTGCTCTGTCAAAAAAACGGATCACGTCCTGTTTGTCCATAAACGGGCATTCCTTTCCTTATTTCCACAGACTGCACAGCAGGTCCGTATAGGCGCTGGGATTGTCCAGGGGCAGACCGGCGATCAGGCAGGCCTGATTGTAGAAGATCTCGGCGTACTTCTTCGCCTTTTCGGGGTCGGTGATACGGGCGATCTCAAAGGCGGTAAAGGCGGGATGATCCACGTTCAGCTCCAGAATGCGCTTGGCCTTCATGTTCATATCCGGCTGGACGGCGGCGAAATATTTTTCCATCTCGAAGGTGATACCCTCGCCGCTGGTAAGGCAGACGGGATGGGTCCTGAGCTTGGCGGACGCCTTGATCTCCGTCACCTTGTCGCCCAGAGTCTCCTTGATAAAGGCGAAGGAGTCCCGGTGGCTGTCGGTCTCGTCGGGTTTCTTCTCGTCTGGTAGTTCCAGGTCGCCGTCGATGGCGTTGCGGAAGGACTTTTCCTTGTACTGGCGGAACATATCGGGAATGAACTCGTCGGTCTTGTCGGTAAAGTACAAAATCTCGAAATTATGCTCTTTCAAAAGCTCCGTCTGGGGCATATGATCCAGCGCTTCCACGTTCTCGCCGGCGGCGAAGTAGATATACTTCTGCTCTTCCGGCATACGGCTGACATACTCGTCCAGCGTCACCAGCTTCTTCTCCGTAGAGGAGTAGAACAGCAGCAGATCCTGGAGCTTCTCCTTTTCAGCACCGTAATTATCCAGCGCACACATCTTCATCTGGCGGCCGAAGCTCCGGTAGAACTTGACGTATTCCTCCCGCTCCTCGGCGAGCATCCGCTGGAGCTCTGCCTTGATCTTCTTCTCCAGATTGGTGCGGATCACCTTGAGCTGGCGGTCGTGCTGCAAAAGCTCACGGGAAATGTTCAGACTCAGGTCGGGGGAGTCCACCACGCCCCGGACGAAGTTGAAATACTCCGGCAGCAGGTCGGCGCACTTGTCCATGATCATCACGCCGGCGCTGTAAAGCTGCAGTCCCGGCTGGAAGTCCTCGGTATAGTACTGGGTCAGCATCTTGGAGGGGAGAAACAGCAGAGCCTTATAGGTCACGGCGCCCTCTGCGCTGACGGTCAGCACGGATTGAGGCGGTTCGTATTCAGAGAAACGCTCCTGGTAGAACTTGTCGTACTCCTCCTTTGTGACCTCGGACTTTTTCCGCTGCCACAGGGGTACCATGGAGTTCAGCGTTTCGTAGACGAACTCCTCCTCGTACTCCGGATTTTCCTCGGTACTGCCCTCTTTCAGCTTGGGCTGGGGCATCAGCATACGGACGGGGAACCGGATATAGTCGCTGTACTTCTTGACCAGCTTATAAAGGGGGTATTCCCGCAGGTACTGGCTGTACTCGTCCTTTTCCTCGCCATCGGCCTTGATGTGCATGATGATGTCGGTACCGACGGTGTCCTTTTCGCAGGGCTCAATGGTATAGCCGTCCACGCCGTCGCTCTCCCAGCGGTACGCCCGGTCGCAGCCGTACTTCTTTGTCACCACGGTAATATGATCCGCCACCATGAACGCAGAGTAGAAGCCCACGCCGAACTGGCCGATGATATCGGTATCGGCGCTCTCCTTGTCCGCCATCTCCTGGCGGAACTTCAGACTGCCGGAGCTGGCGATGATACCCAGATTGTTCTCCAGGTCGTCTGCGTCCATGCCGATGCCGTTATCGCTGACGGTGAGCTTGCGGTTCTCCTTATCCAGGGTCAGAATGATCTGGAAATCGTCACGCGTCAGACCCACCTTGTCATCGGTCAGGCTCAGGTAACAGAGCTTGTCGATGGCGTCGGAGGCGTTGGAAATGATCTCCCGCAGGAAGATCTCCTTGTGGGTGTAGATGGAGTTGATCATCAGGTCCAAAAGGCGCTTGGACTCCGCTTTGAATTCTTTCTTTTCCATGTTGTACTCTCCTCGAAAATCGCTGCATGAACGGGGAGATGCGTCCACATCTCCCCGCTGATAATATGGTTTTCTCTTCTCTTATTTCTTTCTGCCGAAGAACCAGATCACGCCGGACAGCATCGCAACACCGGCGGCGGCGAGCATCACGATCTTGCACACAGGCGCCGCCTTGCCCAGCAGCTTATTGCCGGTCTTGACGGTGACGTTCTTTAAGAACTTTCCCGCTGCTTTGGCGCCGGACTTCAAAAGGTCGGTGACAAAGCGCAGGACGTCTTCGCCGTAAGGCTTTACAAAATCCCAAACTTTCTTCATCTTCCGTTCTCCTTATTCACCGTAATCGTAGTGGGGCTTTTCGATATCATAGGCCTTCTTCAGCGGATCGCGGCGCTCCATCTTGTCATAGTGCTTGACCAGCAGGGGCTCGCCGAAGTGGAAGATCGCCTTGCCGTCCAGGTCAAAATAGAACACGGCAAACAGCGCTGCATACACGCCGGCGGCGATCAGCAGGAGCTTAAATAAAAATTTGAACAGTTTTTTCATGATCTCTTCCTCCTCTTACCAGCTCTCGCCGTCGTCAAACTCCAGCAGACTGGGATCCAGCGGCTCTTCGTGCATGACGGTGGTCATGTAATCGTTCACGATGGTACGGATCTCCGCGCGGGACACGTTGCGCTTGTCGGGCAGGGCATGAGGCATCCAGATGGCGTGGATATTGCGGGCACGGAACTCGTCCTCGAACAGGCCGTGAACGCCCTGCATACCCTTGCACAGAAGCTGGTCATACATCATGACCATATCGCAGTGGAACTTCTCCATGTACTCCCACAGCTCGAAGATGTGGTGCATACCGCCCACCGCCATGCGGCGCATAGGCGCCCATTCGTGGTACTTGGCCATATCCAGCACCGTGTTGTCCGGATCATCGGTGCGAATGGTCATATTAAACATCAGGGAGTCCATGTTGATAACGGTGTTCAGACCCCAGCAGTTATAGGCCCAGGTGCACCAATGGGAGTAGTACAGAGGTGCGCAGGACCAGGCGATGACGCGGTGGCGGGTCATGGGCATAGTGTTGATCTTCTCCTCCACGCACTTCTCCATGATCTTGCGGACCTTCTTATCGGTTTCGTGCCAGATGGCATTCTCGCCGTACTGACTCTGGTAGATGCGGTACAGGGCCTGGGCCACACCGTTGATGGGATAGCTGCCGGTGTTGGCGGCCACGTCCCACTTCTCCCACTCGAAGCGCTGCAGCTCATTCTGGGCCTCCAGACGCTGGCGCATCAGGTCAAAGTTGGGCTTGACGCCGGTCTGCTCCTCCACGAACTTCCACAGCTCGCGGATCTCGTTGGCGCAGTGCTCCTGTACCAGCGGGTCGTCAAACTGCATGGGCTGCGGCATGGCGAACAGGGGCTTATCCCACAGCCAGTCCTGCAGGATCGTGCTGGCCACGGAGCCGTCGCAGGCCTCGTTGGTGGTCACGTAGAACGGGGAGTAATCGGGCATATCGTCCAGCACGAACAGACCCGCTTCCGCCTGGCACATGGGGCAGGGATCACCGGGCAGACCGATGGACTGCACCGCGTCAATGTAGTTCAGCACGGTGTGGTTGTTCACGTGGCAGGTGACGAAATAGGGGATCATCTCCATGGGAACGTGCTCGAACTTGTCGCTCCAGGGATAGAACACGCCGCCCCACAGGGTCTCCTTATGGGCAAAGGTGTGATGCCAGGCGTCGTTGTGCTCGCCATTGCGCAGATTGCCGTCGGCCTTGAGCATATTCATGATCTGCTGGACGGAAACGCCCACCATGGCGTTATAGTGCCAGCCGCTGGCACGCAGGGTCTCGCCCCGCATACCCTCCAGGCCGCGGTCAAACCAATGCATCACAGGCAGGTACGCCTGGCCGATCCAGCGGTAGCGCCACAGGCCCTTGATAAAGAGGGGCAGTCCGGCAGGGCCCCCGGCCTTCAAAATCTCCTTCACCAGTCCGCCGTAGTTATACAGCCAGATCATGTTGAAGTAGTACATGGTATCCTTGAAGCCGCGCCACTCACGATGCTTGTAAAGCCCGGTCTTGTCGCAGTACAGATCGCCCAGACGGCGCTCGCCGTGGGGTTTGCCGTACCAGAAGTCCTTTGCCAGCTTCTTATAGTCGATATTCTTGATCTTGTTCCAATCTAACTTCTTCATTTACTTGCCCTCCTGGATCTTCTTGATCTCCACGCTCTCGATAAACGCCTGGAAGCGGGTACGGAGCTGACCGGAAGCGGAGTTGATGTACTCTTTTTCGATGGAGCAGGTAGGAATATGGAAGTCGCGGGGCAGCACGATGGCGTCGATGGTACGCTCATAACTCCAATACTCGCAGAACTTGTTGGAGATGACGATGATACCGTCGGCCTTGTAGTCCTTCACCAGATCCGCCAGGTACTGCTTGCGCGCTCGCATGGCGTCCTGGGGCATGAAGCGGGCACACTGGCAGGTGGTCAGATAGTGGCGGGCGATGGCGTCCAGCGGGGACTGCCCCTCCTTCACCACGATCTCCTCCCGGCCGGGCAGGCTGCCGTAGCAGTAGCGGTCCGCCACCACCCGGGCACCGCAGCTCTCGATGAGCTGCGTGAAATCGGGATCGTCGTTCTCGGCACCTGCCAACACCAGCTTGCAGCGGTAGCCGGGCTTGGCGTCAGGCTCCCGGGTTTTCATCTCCTCCGCAGTTTCCCGCAGGTAGGGCAGGATCAGATACTTGGGGCAGCACTGGCTCACCAACTGGATCACGTGGAACTCATAGCCCGTGATGGTGGGATTGTCCAGCTTGCGGTAAGAACCGATCTCGGTGATCAGGCGGCAGACCTCGTTGTGCTCCTCGATGGCCTGCATCAGCGCCGCATCGGAGGTATCGATGCCGAAGTTTTCGCCGAGCTTGTCCAGCACATGGGCCTGGAGCTGCTTGCGATAGTGCTCAAAGCTGTTCTCGGTCTTCTTGAACGGCACGTCGATGAACTCACAGAAAAAGTCGGCGTTCTGAATGATATCCATATCTGCCACGGAGTCCACTTTCTTCTGCTGCAGGTGCTCCTGGAAGCGGCAGGTCACGGTGCAGGTCTCGGTAGCCATCTGGGCGTCCAGGAAGTTGAAACCGCCCTCCAAAGAGCGCTCCATCAGACTGCGGCCGTAGTGACAGGTACGGGACGACATATAGTACGTCGCCATGTCGGGGCTGGTGCAGCGGGGTGCACGCAGACGGACGCTGAAGCAGCCGGGCAGATCCAGCAGCACCTCCGGCATAAAGTAGCAGGTATAACCCAGCGCGCGCTTTCCCTCGCTTTTCGCCTGCTTGACCATGTCGTTATTGGCCTCTTGCAGGAGATTTTCAAAGAAGATCAGGTGCTTTAAGTCTCTCATGGCGCTTCCCTCCAACAGTATTACAGAAAAATATGGTATAATTTTCTATTGAAATTATATAGAATAGCGGAAAGATTGTCAATCAATTTGTCTATTTTTACAAGAAAAGAACACAGGATATTTGACTTGATAAATCACATATGCTACAATGCCGTCAAGGCTGAAAAGAGGAGGCGGGCGTATGCATATGCACCCCCATATTCACGAACACGAGACCCGGTATACGCCGGAGGAGGGGCTGGCTCTTCTGCGCTATATGGCGGATCACAACCAGCACCACACCGAGGAGCTCCACGAGCTGGCACACCACATCGGCGGCGAGGCCGAGGCTCTCATCCACGAGGCCTGTGTGGATTTCCAGGTGGCAAACGAAAAGCTGGAGCAGGCGCTCAAGCTGTTGGAGGAGAAAT
>R20__coassemble_1552_pt1 | contig 12204 bp, 10 predicted proteins | sample R20__metabat2_high_PE_002 | metagenome-assembled genome bin R20 | reverse complement strand
GTGTGCCGCATCAGCGCCTGATCTGCGCGTTCCAGCCCCACACCTATACCCGCACCGCCGCCCTTTTTGACGACTTCGTGCGGGAGCTGAAAACGCCGGATATCGCCATCGTGGCAGAGATCTACGCCGCCCGTGAGAAGAACGAACTGGGGATCTCCTCCCGGGATCTGGTGGCAAAAATTCCGAACAGCGTCTACTGCTCCAGCCTGGAGCAGGTCACCAACACTTTGGCGGAGATCGCACAGCCCGGCGACCTGATTTTGACCGTGGGTGCCGGCGACATCTACCGTGCCGGAGAAAAACTGTTAGAAAGAGAAACGTAAAATGTTTATTTCCCAAATCTACGATACCGCCCCCGCCGAGGAACGAAGTGAGGTGGAGCAGCGCACCTATGAGCTGCTGCAAAAGCTGCACATTCCTTTTACCCGGGTGGATCACGACACCGCCCAGACCATGGAGGACTGCGTGGCCATCGGCGAAAAGCTGGGCGTGGTCATCTGCAAAAATCTGGTGCTGACGCCTCGGAACAAGAGCACCTTTTACCTGCTGTGTATGCCGGATGACAAGCCCTTTTCCACCAAGGATTTCTCCAAGCAGATCGGTTCCAGCCGCCTGAGCTTTGCCTCCCCCGAGGATATGGAGGCGCTGCTGGGTGTACAGCCCGGCTCGGCGTCCATTCTGGCGCTGATGAACGACCCGGATCACCGCGTGAAGCTCTGCGTGGAGCGCAGCGTGTGGGAGAGTGAGTGGTTCGGCTGTCATCCCTGCCGCAACACCTCCAGCCTGCGCATCAAGACTGCCGATCTCAAAACGCTGTTTCTGCCCCACACCGGCCACGAAGTTACTGTGGTGGACCCATAAGCAAAAAAAGAACGCCCGGTGGGCGTTCTTTTTTATATATTGTTTTACTGAAGCGTCGCCACCCATTGGCCGTATTTGGCAATGTTGGCATCGCGCTCCTCCGCGTCCTTGCCGCGGGTCAGAATGTAGACCTTGATCTTGGGCTCGGTGCCGCTGGGACGGACGATGATGCTGGTACCGTCCATCAGCTCATAGCGCAGCACGTTGGAGCCGGACAGCTCCATGGCGGACTTTTCGCCGGTTTCGGTGTCGATGACGCTGCCGTCCCGGTAATCCTTCCACTCCTTCACCTGAACGCCGGAGATCTCTTTGGGCGGATCTTCCCGCAGAGTTTTCATCAGCTTTGCCATCTGCTCCAGCCCGTCCAGACCGGGCATTACCAGGTTGTGGGTCTTTTCACCGTACCACCCGTACTTCTCGGACAGCGCCAGAATGGCGTCGTACAGCGTCATACCTTGGGTGGCGTACCACGCCGCCATCTCCGTCAGCACCAGAGAGGCGGTAACGGCGTCCTTGTCCCGTACGTAGTCGCCCAGCATATAGCCGTAGCTCTCCTCGTAGGACATGATGACCGTGCCCTCACGGTTGGTTTCCAGCGCGTTCTTCTTCTCCGCCATGAACTTGAAGCCGGTAAAGGTATCGTAACAGGTGACACCGTTGGCCTCGCATACCCGGCGTGCCATCTCAGTGGTGACCAGGCTCTTGAGCAGCACGGGCTTGACCGGCATCTTGCCGCTGCGCTTCAGCGCGCCGATATAGTAATCTGCCAGCAGTACACCGGTCTGATTGCCGGTGACGGGGATGAACTTGCCGCTCTTGCTGCGCACCATGATGCCCACCCGGTCGCTGTCGGGATCCGTGCCCAGCAGGAAGTCCGCTCTCACCTGATCGGCAAGTGCCTCCGCCAGATAGAACCCCTCGGGGTTTTCCGGGTTGGGAGAGGCCACGGTGGGGAAGCTGCCGTCAATGACCATCTGCGCCTCGACGGGGTACAGGTGCTTGATGCCCAGCGCCCTCAATGCCTCGGGCACCAGCTTGTATCCGCAGCCATGGAAGGGGGTGTAGACTACTTTGAAGGTGTCCGCCACCTTGGCAACGGACTCCTTATCGTTGATCATTTCCAGTACGTGAGTCATGAACTTCCGGTCGGTCTCCTCTCCCAGGACCTCCACCATGCCGGCCTTCACGGCGTCGTCAAAGGCCATGCGCTTCACACCGGTGAAAATATCGATGTGCTCCAGCTCTTTGGCAATGGCGTCGGCGTGCTGGGGCGGCAGCTGTGCGCCGTCGGCCCAGTAGACCTTATAGCCGTTGTACTCCTTGGGATTGTGGCTGGCGGTAACATTGATACCTGCCTGACAGCCGTACTCCCGCACGGCAAAAGAAAGCTCCGGCGTGGGACGCAGGCTCTCGAAAATACGGACGCGGATACCGTTGGCAGCGCAGACCTCGGCGGCGGCTCTGGCGAACTCCTCGGAGTGGTTGCGGCAGTCCATACAGATGGCGACGCCCCGTTTCCTGGCGGCTTCACCTTCGGCGCAGATCACGTTGGCAAAGCCCTGGGTCGCCCAGCGGATGACGTACACGTTCATCTGGTGCAGCCCCATCTTCATGGTACCCCGCAGACCGGCGGTGCCGAACTCCAGCGGCGCAAAGAAACGGCTCTCGATCTCCTTTTCATCGCCCGCGATGGCTTCCAGCTCCTTGACTTCCTCAGCGGTCAATGCACCGCTCCTCAGCCACTTTTCGTATTCCTGACGGTAATTACGCATGGTCCTCGTCCTCCTCCACCGGTGGTGCATTCAAAATAGCGCGTGCCTCCTCTGCCATGGAAGCGGGCACGTACAGGCTGACGCCGTAGCCGGAAAACCCGTTGATGACCTTGCCGGCAGCGCCCTCCTTGTCGTAGTACTTGAAGCAGGGAATGCCGCAGGACGCCAGAACGGAGATGGTCACGTCGGCATTGGCGGGATGATCCAGTCCCTGGGTCAGCAGTACTGCCTTTTCTTTCTCGCCGTTTTCGTCTTTGGGCCAGGGAAGCGCCTCCCGGCGGAAATTCCAGCCGCTGTTTTTTCCCAGACCGAACACAAAATCGGCATACGGATTGGCACTCATGGGATTTTGACCATTCCTTTCATTTTGTTTTTAGGTACAAAGTGACCACGAAAAGGAATGGTCATAAGTACCATGATTTTCGGTTGCCGCGTAAGCGGCGAGAAAATCGGTTCGTATTGGAATAAGGTTGAAACTTGTTTTCAACCCTCCTCCTATTTGTGGTATCGCGTACCGTCTGCGATCTGGTACGCGCGGTAAATTTGCTCCAACAGCATGATACGCGCCATATGGTGCGGGAATGTCATAGGGGACATACTGAGCCGCCAGTCGGCGCTGCGTTTCAGCTCGGCATCCAGCCCAAAGCTGCCGCCGATCAGGAAGGTGACCTGGGTTTTGCCCGCTATGCCGAAGTCCAGCAGCCGCTTTGACAACTCCTCGCTGGAGCAGGTCTTTCCCTCAATGCACATGGCGACCACCGCACCGCCCTTGGGCAGTTTTTCCCGGATCAGCGCCGCCTCGGCCGCCAGGGCCTTTTGGATTTCGGCAGGGGACGGATCCTCGGGAAGACGACTCTCCGGCAGTTCGATGATCTCCGCCTTGCAATGCCGCTGTAAGCGCTTCAGATACTCGCCGGCGGCGTCCATGTAAAACTTTTCTTTCAGCTTCCCCACACAGATGATGCTCACTTTTTGCACACGGTTACCTCCGTTTGATAGGCACAGCTCAATTCTCCCCGGGGTGTCACGCACACCGCCGCGTCAAATTCCGCCACCGCCTGCGACACGATCTCCAATGCCAGCCGGGGCGTATTGTTCTCACGGCTCAGATGGGCCAGCACAAACTGTTTTGTGCCCTGCTGCGCCATTTGCAGGGCAAATCGGGCGGCGGTATCGTTGCTCAGGTGGCCGTGATCGCCCAAAATGCGCCGTTTCAAGGGGTACGGATACGGTCCGCTGAGAAGCCGCTCCACGTCGTGATTGCTCTCCAATACCAATAGATCCACACCTGCCAGCGCCTCGGCGGCCTCGTCCGTCACGTATCCCGTGTCGGTCAGCACACCGATACTGCCGCCGCCGTCAAATCGATAGTCCACGCTGTCGGCGGCGTCGTGACTGGTGGGGAACACCGTTACCCTGACGTCCCCGATACCAAATACGTCACCCGGTGCAACGCGGCACAGAAGCGGCTCGATACCGGCAATGCGGCAGACCAGCTGCCGTCCGGTGGCGGCGGTGGAATAGACCGGTACGCGGTGGTGTTTTACCAGAGTCGCAAGCCCGCAGATGTGGTCGCTGTGCTCGTGGGTGATCAGAATGGCATCGATGTCCGCCATGGTCAGGCCCAATGCGGCAAGGGAAGTGACAATGCGCTTGCAGGAGATACCTGCATCCAGTAAAATATGGATTTGTCCGTCGGAGATCAGCAGGCAGTTGCCCTCCGATCCGCTGGCGAAGGTATGTAATGTCAACAAGGTTCCTATCCTCACTATGAAAAACAGCGTCCGTCAGGGTCAGCCGGACGCTGTTCATTGATCCATTTAACCGATGTGCTGTTCTTCCAGCTCATCGGGCTCCTCTACCATACGAATATCAGCGCCGACGGCACGGAGCTTGCCTATGATGTCCTCATAGCCGCGCTCGATATACTGTACGTTGCTGATCTCCGTGGTGCCCTTTGCGGCGAGCCCTGCAATGACCATAGCGGCACCGGCCCGGAGGTCACAGGCCTGAATGGGTGCCCCGTCAAAATGGTCGATGCCCTCGATAATGGCGACCTTGCCGTCCACCTGGATGTGGGCGCCCATACGCTTGAGCTCGTCCACATACTTGAAACGGCTGGACCATACGCTCTCGGTAACAAGAGAAGTCCCCTCAGCCAGTGCCAGCACTGTGGTGATCTGGGGCTGCATATCGGTGGGGAAGCCGGGATAGGGCATGGTCTTGATGTTCGTTCTTTTCAGTTCGCCGCTCCGGCGTACCAACAGGGTATCATCGTTTTCCTCCACCTCGACGCCCATCTCTTTGAGCTTGGCGGAGATACAGTCCATGTGCTTGGGAATAATATTCTTGATGAGCAGCTGGCCGCCGGTGGCCGCCACCGCCGCCATATAGGTGCCTGCTTCGATCTGATCGGGGATAATGGTATAGCTGCCGCCGGAAAGACGCTGCACACCGTGGATCTTGATGGTGTCCGTACCGGCCCCCTTGACGTCAGCGCCCATGGAGTTGAGGAAGTTGGCCAGATCCACGATGTGGGGCTCCTTGGCGGCGTTTTCGATCACAGTGATGCCATCAGCCAGAACGGCAGCCATCATGATATTCATGGTGGCCCCCACGGAAACCACATCCAGATAAATGACCTCGCCATGGAGGCGGCCGTCCTTTGCCACGGCATGAATGGCACCGCTCTCCAGCGATACCTCGGCGCCCATGGCAGTAAAGCCTTTTACGTGTTGGTCGATGGGACGCACACCGCCGAAATTGCAGCCGCCGGGCAGTGCCACGGTGGCCTCGCCGAAGCGACCCAGCAAAGCGCCTACCAGATAGTAGCTGGCACGAATGCGGCGCGCCAGGTCATAGCTGGGACGGGTGGAATGGATGGCGTGGCAGTCCAGCTCAATGGCGTGCCGATTCAGCACCCGGACGTGAGCTCCCAGCTCGTCCAAAATGCTGAAGAACAGCGTTACATCGCTGATCTGCGGTATATTTTCAATACGGCACACACCGTCCACCAACAGCGCGGCAGGAAGGATCGCCACGGCGGCATTTTTTGCGCCGGAGATGGTCACTTCGCCGAACAGGGGGCGATTGCCGTTTACCAGATACTTGTTCAAAAAGGCACCTCATTTCAAGAAAGCTTAACGCTGCAGCTATCTTGCCCGCAATAGGTAAGCTCCATACACCAAATGTTGTAGGAAGTAGTACACATCAATACATGATAAGTATACCATATTTTTCGGTAATTGCAATATCTTCCATTAAAAAACTTTATGTAAACACAAAAAATGAGGCGGCCCGACGGACCGCCTCATTCCGGCGAAAAAACTCAATGTACGTTGTGGATATCCCAGGACTCGTACTCGGTATGGAGCAGATGGTGGGATTTCTCGCCCAGCGGCTTCTCCAGATACTCGGCGTACAGGGCCTGTACGTCGGGGTTCTCGTGGGAGAAACGCACCTTGGCGCTCTTGTCCAGATCCCACAGAATGTCGCCGCGGTATTCGGCCATCTCCACACCGTCGTGGATGGGCTGACCGCCGCCGCCGGCACAGCCGCCGGGACAGGCCATGACTTCCACGAAGTCATAGCTGACCTCGCCGGCGTCGATGGCGTTCATCAGCTTCCGGGTGTTGCCCAGACCGCTGACAACGGCGACCCGTACGTCGCCGGCACCGGGTACGTTGAAGGTGGCTTCCTTCCATCCGTCCATACCGCGTACTGCGGTAAAGGCGTCGGCATCGGGGTTCTTGCCGGTGACCAGGAAGAAGGCACTGCGCAGCGCCGCATCCATCACGCCGCCGGTAGCGCCGAAGATAACGGCGGCGCCGGTACCGGTACCCAGGGGACTGTCAAAGGGGATCTCAGGCAGGTTGACGGGATCCACCTGCTCACCGCGGAACAGACGTACCATCTCGCGGGTGGTCAGCACCACGTCCACGTCGGGATCGCCGCAGGCATCGTTCAGGTTGGGGATGGCGCGTTCTGCCTTCTTGGCGGTACAGGGCATGACGGAGATCACGAAGATATCGTGGGGATCTACGCCGATCTTCTCCGCAAAGTAGCTCTTGGCGACCGCGCCAAACATGGCCTGGGGGCTCTTGGCGGTGGAGAGGTTCTTGGCATACTTCGGGAACTGACTCTTGATGAACCGCACCCAACCGGGGCAGCAGCTGGTGAACATGGGCCAGGTGTACTGATCGCGGTGGGTAAAGCGCTGGATGAACTCGCTGCCCTCCTCCATGATGGTCAGGTCGGCGGTGAAGTTGGTGTCGAACACGTAGTCGAAGCCCAGAGTCTTGAGGGCGGCCACCATGCGTTCCGGTGTGGCGAATTTGGGATCCAGCTTGTAATACTCCGCCCAGGCGCTGCGGACGGCAGGTGCCACCTGCACCACGGTGATCTTCTTGGGATCGGCAAGGGCATCAAGGACCTTGCCGGTATCGTCCCGCTCCTGCAGAGCGCCCACGGGGCAGTGGGTGATGCACTGTCCGCAGAACGTGCAGTCGGATTCCAGCATACTGTGAGCCTTACCGACGCCGATGGTGGTACGGGAACCGGTGCCCATCAGATCCCAGATGTTCATACCCTGGATCTTGTCGCAGACCTGGATGCAGCGCATACAGCGGACACAACGGTTTTCGATACGGATCACGGGGTTAGAGTAGTCATCGGGGATGTTTTTCAGATCATGGATATAGTGATCACCCAGCAGGTTATAATCGTTGGTCAGCTGCTGCAGCTTGCAGTTGCCGCTGCGGGTGCACTGGGTGCAGCTCACGTCGTGCTGAGAGAGCAGCAGACGCAGATTGACGCGCCGTGCCTCACGGACCCGGGGAGAATTGGTGTGCACCACCATGCCGTCGGCAACCACGTTGTTGCAGGAGGGGACCAGACGATCCTGTCCCTCCACCTCCACCATGCAGATACGGCAGGCGCCGATTTCGTTGATGTCCTTCAAAAAGCACAGGGTAGGAATGTCGATACCGACACTGCGGGCAGCGTCCAGAATGGTAGTACCTTCGGGCACGCAGACCGCTTTTTTATCAATCGTCAGATTTACCATTTCTTCTCTCGACCTCCTCTGAAGATTCCGTAACCGAAGTGGTCACAGCGCAGGCAGCGGGAAGCCTCGGTGCAGGCGCCCTCGTGGGTCAGACCGCACTCGATGTCGGCAAAGTCGTTCTTGCGTTCGCCGGCTTCGCGCTCCGTGGTGTTGATGCGGCCGTGGGGCGGACGGTTGTTCAGCTTGGGCGTGGGCACATCCACGTCAACGGTGATCTCGTGGTGATAGCCCAGATGTACGTCGATGTTGGCGGCTGCCACCTTACCGGCGGCAATGGCTCGAATAGCGGTAGCGGGACCGGTCACGCAGTCGCCGCCGGCAAACACGTTGGCCATGTCGTTGACCTGACCGGAAAGGCCTGCCACAAAGGTGCCGCGCTTGATGGGTACACCGGCCTGCTCAAAGCCGGCGATCTCAATGCCCTGACCGATAGCCACCACGATGATGTCGGCGGGAATGCGGATCTCGGGCAGATCTGCCTTATTGGGCCGGGGACGACCGGACTTGTCGGCTTCGCCGATGATCTGAGGCTGTACCCACAGCGCGACGGCGTTACCGTTTTCGTCGGCCTCAATGCGCACGGGAGCCATCAGCGTCATCAGCTCCGCGCCCTCTGCCATGGCACCGGTGATCTCATCGGGCAGCGCGGTCATATCGTCCACGCGGCGGCGATAGACACAGGTGACCTTTTCAGCGCCCAGACGGACGGAACTGCGGGTCACGTCCATGGCTACGTTACCGCCGCCGATGACGACCACCTTCTTGCCGGAGAACTCGGGATATTCATCATCACCGATGGCACGGAGCATCTCCACGGCGGACATGACATTTTTGCTGTCCTCGCCCTCAATGCCCACCTTCTTGTCCTGATGGGCACCGATGGCGATATAGGTGCAGTCGTATTCGTCTTTGATATCCTCGAAAGTAACATCTTTGCCAAAGACCACGCCGGTCTTGGCCTCAATGCCCAAAGAGAGGATGGAGGCGATCTCAGCATCCAGCTTCTCCCGGGGGAACCGGTAGCTGGGGATACCGTAGCGCAGCATACCGCCCAGCTTCTTCTTCTCCTCGAACACGGTGACCTTGTGGCCCATCAGTGCCAGATAGTAGGCACAGCTCAGACCGCTGGGACCGCCGCCGATGATGGCGACCTTCTTGCCGGTGGCGGGTGCGCACTCGGGCTGAGGTACGTCGCCGGCGTTGTCCACGGCGTAGCGCTTCAGACCGCGGATGTTGATGGCGTCATCGATCATTCTGCGGCGGCAGCGAGCCTCGCAGGGATGTTCGCAGATATAGGCACAGGCGGTGGGGAAGGGGTTGTCCTTGCGGAGCAGACGCACCGCGTCGGCGCAGCGATCGTCGCCCACCAGTGCCATATAACCGGGCACGTCCACACCGGCGGGACACATGGCCACGCAGGGAACGGGCAGCTGCAAGCCGGCAAGACACCGGTGGTGCTTGATGTGCTCCTCATAGTCATCCCGGAAGCCGGCAAGGCCATCCAGTACCAGACGGGCGGCATCTCGTCCAATGGCGCAGTCAGCCGTATTTTCAATGGAACGCGCTGTCTTTTCGATGATGGTCAGGGTCTCCATGGTGGCGGTGCCGTCCAGCACCTGGGTGATCAGCTTGGTCAGTTGGCCCAGACCGATACGGCAGGGCACGCACTTGCCGCAGGTCTGCGCATGGCACAGCTGCAAAAAGCTCAGGGACATATCCACCGGGCACAGTCCCGGAGGGCTGGATGCGATCCTGCGCTCCACGTCACGGTAGAGATTGTCTACCACCGTCTGTGCGCGAGACGGATTTTTGATGTCAAGTCTGCTCAAGATCAGTTCACTCCTTCTTCTGTCCGCTATGGAAATACAAGGGTTCTCCTTATGCGGACTATAATAATTGCATTTTAAGAATGGCACACTTTAATAAGAAAGTCAACAGAATAAAAAAAGTTGTTAAATAGAGGAAAATTTATCAAAAAATGCAGGAATAGGGCGGGCAAAATCAGCACATAACATTTTATGCATTGGAAAAAGCGGAAATGCCCGATTTGCGAAAAATGTGTAACACTTTGCGCGGTATTGGCAAAAAAGTGACGATTGAAACGAAAATAAAGTTTCGTAAGAATATTGCTTTCAGCGGGGAAGACGGCTCTGTTGACATTCCGCATTATCCGGAATATAATAGCGGCAACTGTAACGTTTAATGCCGTTGAGGCAGCGGGAGAACCGTTTATGGGGTGCGTCTGTCGCTTTGACAGTAGGAGCCTGTCTTGCTCCGAACCCGTCAGCTGATCTCGTCAACGCGGTCAAGACAACTACACCGGAGAGCGGAAGCAGCTCCGGGGGCTTTTTGCGTTGACGACAGGGTCAGCGCTTTTTTGTTAAGTTTTATGGGAAAGCGCGTAAGAAAGGTACAGCGTATGAACGATCGGTTGATTGCCAATATATTGAGCTATGTGATGTGGGTGGAAGCAGGCTTCCTGACCCTGCCCGTTTTCTCGTCTCTGGTGTATCGGGACGGCTGTTGGTCAGCGTTTGCCCTGTCGATCCTGCTGTGTCTGGCGGGAGGCTTTTTGCTGCGAATGATCCCGGTCAAAACCCACCGTCTGCAAAGCCGTGACGGCTATGCGGCGGTGGCGCTTGCCTGGGTGATACTGGCTGTTTTCGGGGCATTTCCCTATCTCTTCTCCCATACCATTCCCCGCTATGCGGATGCGCTGTTTGAAACCGTCTCCGGTCTGACCACCACAGGCTCCACCATTTTGAGTTCGGTGGAAACTCTGCCGAAAAGTATCCTGTTCTGGCGCAGCCAGACCCAGTGGATGGGCGGCATGGGCGTTCTGGTGCTGTTCCTTGCGCTGATGCCCAAGCTGGGCGACGGCGCGGTGTACCTGATGCGTGCCGAGAGTCCCGGCCCTATCAAGAGCAAGCTGGTACCCAAGCTGTCCCAGACCGCCAAGATCCTTTACGGTATCTATCTGGGCCTTACCGCGCTGGAGACCGCTGCGCTCCGGATCGCCGGTATGAGCTGGTTTGACAGTATCAACCACGCCTTTACCACCATCGCCACCGGCGGCTTTTCCGTCCGCGATGCCGGTATCGCTTCCTACGGAAGCCCCGCCGTGGTGTGGGTCATCATCGTCTTTACCTTCCTGGCAGGCGTGAATTTCGCTTTGATGTTTGCTCTGCTGTGCGGAAAGTGGCGCCAGGTGCTTCACAATGAGGAACTGCGCACCTATTCGGTGATCGTCCTGGTCTCCACGGCTCTCATTTGCCTGAATTTGTGTCTGCAAAACGGGTCCCGGTTGGGCACGTCCATCACCGATGCGGTCTTTCAGGTCACCACCGTCATCACCACCACCGGTTATGCTACCCGGGACTTCGCTCTTTGGCCCACCTTCAGCCGCTGCGTGCTGGTGGCGCTGATGTATAGCGGCGGCTGTGCCGGCTCCACCGCCGGCGGTATGAAGGTCAGCCGTCTGCTGCTTTTGGCCAAGAGTCTGCGGCGGGATCTGCAGCGAATTCTCCACCCCAACCGGGTCAGCGTTATCAAGATAGACGGGCAGGTGGTTCCGGAGCGTACCGTTACCGCTGCCCATACCTTCCAGGTGGCGTACCTGTTTGTCCTGATCGCCGGCGCGCTGATCGTGTCCTGGGATGACCTGGGCTTTACCGAATCGCTGGTGGCAAGTCTGACCTCTGTCAGTAACGTAGGTCCCGGGCTGGGACAGTTGGGTCCCATGGAGAACTTCGGCGTTTTGAGCGACTTGAGCAAATATACCCTGTCTCTTGTTATGCTGATGGGCCGTCTGGAGCTGATGCCCCTTCTGGTCCTGTGGAGTCCCGCCACCTGGCGCGGGAAGTAACCGAAAAAATAAAAGTCTGCCAAATGGCAGACTTTTATTTTTTCAAAAACGCCTCATACTGCGATTGCATCCAGGTTTTCAGCTCCTCTACCCCGTCCTCTGTCCAGGGGAAGTCTTTTTCTGTTTTGTCCTGCGCCGCCTCGTAGCAGTAGACGCTGTACGTGGCCGCGTGGATCACCGTCTTGTCGGTGGCGTAACGATAGCGAAAATCGCCGATGCTGCCGGTGTAGACGAAGGCCCGCTTGAACCACTGCACGGTCAGGGGCTGGAACTGTTCGTGTATGGTTCCCTTTTTACCTTCCATTTTTCCTTTTTGCTCCTTCCTTTTGTTCCTTTTCTTTTTCAGATTGTAACACAAAAAGTCGCGTTTGTATAGTTGCCTTTGCCGGAAAATCGTGCTAAAATATGGGCGAAAAAAACCTATCGGCAAGGAGAAGAGATATGACTGAAAGCAAAGTAAAGCGGATCGGCGTTCTGACCTCCGGCGGTGATGCCCCCGGTATGAACGCCGCTATCCGCAGCGTTGTCCGCACCGCAAACGCCCTGGGCATCGAGTGTATCGGCATCCGCCGCGGCTATTCGGGCCTGATCTCCGGCGACTTTATGAATATGGACAGCGACTCCGTCAACCGCATCATCCA
>R20__coassemble_1448_pt1 | contig 12955 bp, 9 predicted proteins | sample R20__metabat2_high_PE_002 | metagenome-assembled genome bin R20 | reverse complement strand
GCAACGGTCGTTGGGCGAAGAAGCGGGGGCTTCCTCGTACTGCCGGACATAAGGTGGGGGCGGAGACCTTCCGCACCATCGCCACCTATTGCAAAAATATCGGTGTCGAGTATCTGACGGTCTATGCCTTTTCCACGGAGAACTGGAAACGTCCCCAAGAGGAAGTGGGCATCATCATGGAGCTTTTGAAACGCTATATGCTGGAGGCCATCGATACCATGGAACGGGATCATATCAAGCTGAAGTTCTTTGGCGATCTGAGCGCCCTCTCGCCGGAGCTGCAGGAGCTGGCAGCGCATACCAACGCCATCTCGGAGCGGATCGACGGCTTTCAGGCCAATATCTGCCTGAACTACGGCGGCAGAGCGGAGATCCTGCACGCGGCAAAATGCTGCGCAGAACACGGCGAGGAACTGACCGAGGAAAACTTCGGCAAGTACCTGTACAGCACGGAGATCCCTGACCCGGAGCTGATCATTCGCCCCGGCGGAGAACAGCGCATCAGCAACTTCCTGCTGTGGCAGTGCGCGTACAGCGAGTTCTATTTCTGCGATACCCTGTGGCCGGACTTCGACGAGGCGGCCTTGAACAAGGCGATCGTCGCCTACCAATCCCGTGACCGCCGGTTCGGCGGCGTGAAAGGATAACCTTTATGCTTAAGAGAATTTTAGTGGCGGTGGTGGGAATCCCGGCGCTGCTGTTTATCTTCTGCTGGTGTCCCGTATGGGCAACGGCACTTTTGCTGGAGACCCTGTGTCTGATCGGGGCACACGAGTTGTGCAGCGCGGTGATGGCGAAGGAGAAGGCCAACCGCTGGTTTGCCGTGGCGGCTTTGATCGGATTTTTCATGATCCTTATGCCCTATTGGAACGATAAGGATTCTGCCCTGATACTGCTGCCCTGGCTGATTACGGTTGTGATCCTGTCCGTATTTGCCTGCACGGTGATCAATTACGGAAAAGCGGGCGCTTTGGGATTCGAAGATATTTGTACGCTGATGGTGGCCGGTATCGCCATCCCGCTGGCACTGGGCTGCCTGCTGCGGCTGCGGCTTTTGGAGTACGGCGGCGGCCTGGTGCTGATCCCGCTGGTGGCGGCGTTCTGCTCGGACGCCATGGCGCTCTTTGGCGGTATGGCTTTCGGAAAGCGGAGATTGGCACCCCGGGTCAGTCCGAAAAAGACCGTAGGCGGTGCGGTCGGCGGTTTGCTGGGCGGTATGGCGGGCATGACCTTGTTCCGCATCTGCTTCTTCCTGGTCACGGAGGTGCAGCTCCACATCGGCTGGTGTCTGCTGCTGGGACTGGTGGGCGCCGCTTTGGGACAGTTGGGCGATCTGGTGTTTTCCTGCGTCAAGCGTGAGTTTGGTATCAAGGACTACGGCAAGCTGCTGCCCGGACACGGCGGCGTGCTGGACCGTTTTGACAGCGTGATTTTTGCCGCACCGGTGCTGTGGCTCATTATCAGCAGAGCGGCGATCTATTGAGGCGATTATGACAAGAGCGATTTCTGTGCTGGGCTGTACCGGCTCCATCGGCCGGCAGACCCTGCAAGTGGCAAGTGAATTGGGAGTGCGGGTCACGGCGCTGGCGGCAAACGAGAGCGTAGACCTGGTGGAGCAGCAGGTGCGGCAGTTTCAGCCGCGCCTTGTTGTGCTGTATCGGGAGGAAGCTGCCCGGGAGCTGCGGCAGCGTCTTGCCGGTATGGACGTGGAGGTGCTGAGCGGCACTGAGGGACTTTTGCGTGCCGCTACCGCAGAGGACGCCGACACCGTGGTGACCGCCGTGGTGGGCAGCGTGGGTTTGGAGCCCACTTTGGCCGCCATTCAAAAGGGAAAGCGGATCGCCCTTGCCAACAAGGAGACACTGGTGTGCGCCGGGGAGCTGGTGATGGACGCGGCGGAAAAGTTCGGCGCGGAGATCATCCCCGTGGACTCGGAGCACAGCGCCATTTTCCAGAGCCTGCAGGGCTGCCGGGACCGCGGTGAGATCAAACGGCTGATTTTAACCTGTTCCGGCGGGCCGTTTTACGGCAAGAGCTACGAAGAGCTGGAGACCATGCGGCCGCAGGATGCTCTCAAGCATCCCAACTGGTCCATGGGTGCCAAGATTACCATCGACAGCGCGACCTTGATGAACAAGGGCCTGGAGATCATTGAGGCCATGCGGCTGTACCGCCTGCCCGCCTCTCAGGTGGACGCGGTGATCCACCGCCAGAGCATCGTGCATTCTCTGGTGGAATATCGGGACGGCGCCATGCTGGCGCAGCTTGGTACGCCGGATATGAAGCTGCCCATCCGTTATGCCATGACCTATCCCTATCGGGCGGAAACCTCGGATAGAACACTTGACCTGCTGACCTGCGGCGAACTGACCTTTGATAAGCCTGATGAGGACGCGTTCCGCTGTTTGAGACTTGCCAAGGACTGCGCCAAAGTGGGCGGTACGGCAACAGCGATCCTGAACGCCGCCAATGAGGAGGCGGTGCTGCAATTTTTACGGCAGGAAATCGGCTTCAACGATATCCAACGGGCCGTGGAGCGCGCCCTGGACGCGGTGCCGGTGAAATATCAGCCAAGCCTTTTGGATATACTGGAAGCAGACCGTCTGGCACGTGCCGCGGTACTGCGTAAATGAAGGAAGTCTGACATGACCATTGTTTATATTCTGGCGGCAGTTCTGATCTTCGGCTTTTTGATCGCGATCCACGAGCTGGGACACTTTATGACCGCTAAGCTCTGCGGCGTGCGGGTCAACGAGTTTGCCCTCGGTATGGGGCCTGCACTGTGGCAGAAACAAAAAGGGGAGACCACCTACTCCCTTCGAGCCTTTCCCGCAGGTGGCTACTGCGCCATGGAGGGAGAGGAAGAGGACTCGGACGATCCCCGCGCTCTCAATCGGCAGGGCTTCTGGGTGAAGCTGCTGATTTTTGCTGCCGGTGCGGCGATGAACTTTCTCGCCGGATTTCTCATTATTTTGATTCTTTACAGCGGTGCCAAGGCGTTCTATATGCCTACCATCACAGACTTTGCCGAGGACTGTCCCCTGCAGGGGGACTTACAGGTAGGGGATACTCTCTACGCCATTGACGGAGAGCGGGTCTACGTTTACAGCGACGTGAGTTTGCTGTTCGGACTGAACCATACCGGCGTTTTTGACCTGACCCTGATACGCGATGGGGAAAAGGTGACCCTGCGGGAGTTTCCTATGGAGCAAAAAACGTATATCGACCGGCAGGGGAATCCCTATAAGGGCTATGGACTCTTTTTCGGGGCAGAAGAGGCAACATTCGGCAGCAAGCTGGGCTATACCTGGCGCAACACCATGGACTTTGTGCGCATGGTGCGGCTGAGCCTGAAGATGCTTATCACCGGGGAAGCCGGTGTGAAAGACCTGAGCGGTCCGGTGGGAATCGTGTCCACCATTACCGAGGTGGGACAGCAGTCCGGCAGTACCCGTGCGGCGCTGGAGAATATCGCCTATTTCGGGGCGCTGATCGCGGTCAACATTGCGGTGATGAATCTGCTGCCCTTGCCGGCATTGGACGGAGGCAAGATCTTCTTCCTGGTGGTGAACGCCGTCGCTATGGTGCTGTTCCACCGGCAGATTCCCGCAAAATACGAAAACGCCATCCACTTTGCCGGTCTTGTCCTGCTTTTGGGACTGATGGCTGTGGTAACATGCAGTGATATCTTCAAACTAATCATGTAGAGGGTGAGACCATGAGCAAGCAAATACACGTGGGCAAGGTGACGGTAGGCGGCGGAGCCCCTATCGCCATCCAGTCCATGTGCAGCACGAAAACGGAAGATATAAGCGCTACCGTGGCGCAGATCATAGCGCTGGAACAGGCGGGCTGTGAGATCATCCGCGTGGCGGTGCCTACCATGGAGGCGGCCCGGGCCATTGGGAAGATCAAGGCGGCCATCCATATCCCGCTGGTGGCGGACATCCACTTCGACTACAAGCTGGCCTTGGAGTGTGCCGCACAGGGAGTGGACAAGATCCGCATCAACCCGGGCAACATCGGCTCCCGGGAGAGGGTGCGCGCCGTGGCGGACGCCTGCCGGGAGCGGGAAATCCCCATCCGTATCGGTGTCAACGGCGGCTCTCTGGAAAAGGAATTGCTGGAGAAGTACGATGGCGTTACCGCGGAAGCCCTGGTGGAGAGCGCCATGGGGCACGTACGACTGCTGAATGATTGCAACTTTGATGACATCTGTATCAGCGTGAAGTGTTCTCACGTACCCACCAATATGGCGGCATATCGTATGCTCCATGTGCAGACGGACTATCCCCTGCACTTAGGGGTGACCGAGGCGGGAACACCTGAAATGGGTGTGCTGAAATCCGCCATCGGCATCGGCGGATTGCTATGTCAGGGTATCGGAGATACCGTTCGGGTCAGCCTGACCGCTGACCCGGTGGAGGAGGTCTACGCGGCGAAGCGGATCCTCTCTGCGGCGGGGATCCGGCAGATGGGGCCGAATCTGATCGCCTGTCCCACCTGCGGACGGACGAAGTACGATATGATACCGATCGCCGAAGAGGTGGAGCGCCGGCTGCAAGGCTGCACGAAAAATATCACCGTGGCGGTGATGGGCTGCGCGGTCAACGGACCGGGAGAAGCCGGTCATGCCGACGTGGGAATTGCCGGCGGCGAAAAAGAGGGCCTGCTGTTCCGCAAGGGGGAAATCCTTTACAAAGTGCCGCAGGAGCGGCTTGTGGATGCATTGATGGAAGAAATTGAGAAGCTATGAGTGAGAAGATACCGTTTTTCGACTTTTTTGAAAATTTTAATCCGGACCGGGAACTGCGCCTCTTGCTGCATGATGCGGTAGTGGTGGGCGGTGTACTGGACCCGGAGAAGCGCAGCATGGAAGTGGAACTGGAGTGCGGAGAAGATCTGCCGGAAGCGGCACAGTCTGCCATACGCCAGCTCCTGATGGACTGCTACGGTCTGAGCCAGATGCGCCTTACCGTTCGGGGAACGAAAACGGACAAGGATGCCCCTCAGATCATTTTGGGCAAGACCATCAAGGGAAGGGCAATTCCCATGGAGGGGCTTAATCCCAAGATGGGCAGTATCGTGGTGGAGGGAAAGGTCTTTGCCGCCGAGTGCTACGAGACCCGCCGCAAGGGCCTCTGGTGCATCAGCTTTGATATGACCGACTACCGCGGCAGTATCAGCGTGCGCAAGTACACCGACGAAAAAGAAGCCAAGGCGGTGGGCGGCGTTATCGAGCCGGGACTATGGCTGCGGGTGCAGGGTATCGTGGAACTGACACGGGACGGGAAGGACATTCAGCTTCGCCCGATGAATATCAGTAAGATCAACCACAAGGGGCGCATGGACACCAACCCCGAAAAGCGCGTGGAGCTGCACTTACATACGCAGATGAGCAACATGGACGCGCTGACCGATACCAAGAGCGTCATCAAGCAGGCCATCAAATGGGGGCATCCCGCCATCGCCATTACCGACCATGGCGTGTGCCAGTCTTTCCCGGATGCATGGCATACAGCAGAGGGTAAAATAAAAATACTTTACGGCATGGAGGGCTATTTCGTCAACAATCTGGACGACCGTATCGCGGTGCACGGTACCATGGATCAGCCTTTTGCCGGGGAAATCGTTTGCTTCGATATCGAGACCACCGGATTGAACGTGGCCACCGAGGCCATTACCGAGATCGGCGCCGTCGTTCTGCGAAACGGTGAGGTGACGGAGCGTTTCCAGACCTTCGTCAATCCCAACCGCCACTTGACGCCGGAGATCATCGGCCTGACGGGCATTACCGACGCCATGCTGAAAGATGCACCGTCTTTGAAAGACGCCTTGACGGACTTTCTGGCCTTTGTGGACGGACGACCGCTGGCGGCCCACAACGCCGAGTTCGATATCGGCTTTATCCGTGCCGGCTGCCGCAAGGTGGGGCTGGACTTTGCCCCCACCTATATTGACTCCCTTATTCTGGCGCAGAATCTGCTGCCGGAGCTGGGAAAGTACAAGCTGGACATCGTGGCGGAGCATCTGGACCTGCCCGCCTTCAACCACCACCGCGCCAGCGACGATGCGGCGACGGTGGCCTATATGCTGATCCCGTTCTTTGCCAAGATGGCAAAGGAGCTGGGCATCGGCAACCTGCAGCAGATCAACGGTGAGATGCTGAAGCTGCGGCCCATGGGCAGCCGCAGCAACCGTTACCCCAAGCACATCATCATCCTTGCCAAGAACAAACTGGGGCTGAAGCACCTGTACCAACTGGTGACGGCGTCCAATCTGAAATACTTTAAGCGGGTGCCTATCATCCCCAAGACGGAGCTGCTCAGCCACCGGGAGGGACTGATCATCGGCTCCGCCTGCGAGGCGGGCGAGCTGTTCCGCGCCATCGTAGATCACAAGGACTGGGATGAGCTGAAACGCATCGCGTCGTTCTACGACTATCTGGAGATCCAGCCGGTATGCAACAATATGTTCATGCTGCGGCGGGGGGAAGTCGACTCCGTGGAGGACTTGCGGGAGTTCAACCGTACCGTCGTCCGTTTGGGGGAGGAGCTGGGCAAGCCGGTGTGCGCCACCGGTGACGTTCACTTCCAGGAGCCGGAGGATGAGATCTACCGCCACATTCTTCTGGCCAGCAAGAAGTTCGAGGATGCGGACGAGAGTCTGCCCATCTACTTCAAGACCACCGACGAAATGCTGGAGGAATTCAGTTATCTGGGCGAGGAAAAAGCCCGTGAGGTGGTCATCGACAACCCGCGGAAGATCGCCGATCTGATAGAGGAGATCGAACTCCTGCCTGCGGGACAGCTGTTCCCGCCGCGCCTTCAGAACTCCGAGCAGGAGCTGAACCAGCGGGTCTGGGACAAGTGTCACGAGCTGTACGGCGAGAACCCGCCCCAGCTCATTATGGATCGCCTGAACGTGGAGCTGGGCGGCATTCTGGGCAAGTACGACGTGGTATATATGTCTGCCCAGAAGCTGGTGCAGCGCAGTCTGGAAAGCGGCTATCTGGTGGGATCCAGAGGCTCGGTGGGCTCCTCTTTGGTGGCGTATATGTCCGGCATTACCGAGGTGAACTCCCTGCCGCCCCATTACCGCTGCCCAAAGTGCAAGTACGTGGAGTTCCAGGAGGACAAGCAGTACGGCTGCGGCGCGGATATGCCCGATAAGGTCTGCCCCAACTGCGGCGAAAAGCTGGTGAAGGACGGCTTCGATATTCCGTTCGAGACCTTCCTGGGCTATGGCGGCGGCAAGGTGCCGGATATTGACCTGAACTTCTCCGGCGAATATCAGGCGAAGGCCCATCGACACGCCATCGAGATGTTCGGCCAGACCCAGGTGTACCGTGCCGGCACCATCGGGACTCTGGCGGATAAGACCGCCATCGGCTTCGTGCTGAAGTACAAGGAGGAAAAGGGGTTGGAGTTCGGCAACGCCGAGCTGAAACGCCTGGCCTCCGGCTGTGTGGGGGTACGCCGTACTACGGGGCAGCACCCCGGCGGTCTGGTGGTGGTGCCGGATGATATGGACGTGGAGGATTTCACCGCCGTCCAGCATCCTGCGGACGATCCCGATTCCGACCAGTGCACCACACATTTTGAATATCACTGTATGGAGGACAACCTCCTGAAGCTGGATATGCTGGGACACGATGATCCCACCATGATCAAGTATCTGGAGGAGTTTACCGGCGTCAACGCCCGCCAGATCCCGCTGGACGACCCGGACACCATGAGTATTTTCACCTCGTCCAAGGTGTTGGGCTATGAGCATGACGAGATCCTGGGCGAGACCGGTGCCGTGGCGATCCCCGAGTTCAATACCCGCTTTACCCGGGGCATGCTGATGGACACCATGCCTACCAACTTCAACACGCTGGTGCGTCTGTCCGGTTTCAGCCACGGCACCGATGTGTGGCTGGGCAACGCCCGGGATCTGATCGTGGGTGGTACGGCGTCCGTTCTGGAGACGGTGGGCTGCCGCGACGACATCATGCTCTACCTCATCTCCATGGGCCTCGATCCCAAGATGAGCTTTAAGATCATGGAGGCCGTCCGTAAAGGCAAGGTGAAGAAAAAAGGTTTTGAACCCGGCTGGGAGGAGGCCATGCGGGAGCACAACGTGCCGGACTGGTACATTGACTCCCTTGCCAAGATCGGCTATCTGTTCCCCAAGGCCCACGCCGTTGCCTACGTGATGATGGCGTTCCGCATCGCCTGGTTCAAGGTGCATAAGCCCCTGGCGTTCTACGCTGTGTTCTTCTCCATTCGCGCCAAAGCGTTTGACGCCGAGTACTGCTGTGCCGGCATGGACGCGGTGAAGCGCAAAATCAAGGAGATCGAGAACAACAAGGATGCCACCGATGTGGAGCAGAACCTGCTGGTGACGCTGGAGGTGTGCTACGAGTTCTATCTCCGGGGCTTCCACTTCGACACCATCGACATCTACAACTCCGATGCTACCATGTTCAAGATCACGGAAAACGGTCTGCTGCCGCCCTTCGTCAGCGTCCACGGTTTAGGAGAAGCCGCTGCGCTGGACACGGTGGAAAAGCGCAAGGGAAAGAACTTCATCTCCGTGGAGGAATTTGCCGAGTGCTGCAACAAACTGAGTAAGACCCATATCGAGCAGCTCCGCAATCTGGGGGCGTTCGCCGGTATGGCAGATACCTCCCAGGTGAGTTTGTTCTGAAAAAGCAAAAAAAAAGACGCCCGCACAGCGGGCGTCTTTTTTGGGTATGCTCTTATGTCTCTTTCTTCTTGAACGGATTGGGGATCTGCGCCAGCACCACGGCGGCAAACATCAGCACACAGCCTAAGTACTCCCGGGGCGACATCTGCTGCTTGAGAATGATGGCACCGGAGATGACGGCAAACACGCTCTCCATACTCAGCAAGATGGTGACAACCGTGGGGTTGGAGCCCTTCTGCGCCAGGATCTGCAGCGTATAGGCAACACCGCTGGAGAAGATACCCACATACAGGATCGGCAGGGCACAGGCCAGAATGGCACTCCAGTCCGGCGCCGCAAAAATAGAGGAGGCCGAAGCAATATCGCCGATACCGTTGGCGCCCAGAATGACGCAGACCACCTTGGCGATCGTCGCCCAGATGGCGGCTACCAGGAACTGCACGCAGCTGAGCTTGATACCGTCCACGGTTTCGGTAAAATGGTCAATGACCAGAATATGTACGGCGAAGCAGATGGCGCACACCAGGATCAGCAGATCGCCGAACTGGAGCCGGAACGCGCCCTTGATGCACAGCAGGTACAGCGCCACCACGCTGAGAACCACAGCGATCCATACGGGCAGATCTACCTTGCGTTTGAAGAAAAGGCCAAACAGCGGCACCAGCACCACGTAGAGGGCGGTAATGAAGCCGGCCTTGCCGGCATCGGTACCGGCCGCGATGCCTGCCTGCTGGAAGTTGGAGGCAATGGCCAGAGCCGTGCCGCAGCAGATACCGCCGACCAACAGATTTTTGCGGTCGAGCTTCTTCTGCTGGGGGGTGATTTCCGCCTTGCCCTTTTTCAGCTTGTCGAAAAGGAAAATAATGATGAGAAGTACCACCACCGCCACATAGGAGCGGATGGCGTTAAAGGTAAAGGTGTCAATGATATCGGCGCAGACGTCCTGTGCCACAAAGGCGGTACCCCAGATCAGAGCCGCCAGCAGCGGGAATACGATACCCCGGATATTATTCTGTTTCATTCTTCTTCTCCCTTCTCCCGAATGGTCATAATGACGGGCGTTCCCTCCAAGCCGAACACGCTGCGGATCTGGTTTTCCAGATACCGGCGGTAGGAGAAGTGGAACAGCTTTTTATCGTTGCAGAACACCACAAAGTGGGGCGGCTTGACGCCCACCTGGGTCATATAGTAGATTTTCAGGCGGCGGCCCTTATCGGTAGGCGGCTGGACACGGGTCTGAGCATCCGCCAGCACGGAATTCAGGTTGCCGGTGGTGATGCGCATATTGGCCTGGTCGTTGACGTAGTTGATGAGCTCAAACAGGCGGTTCACCCGCTGGCCGGTGGCGGCGGAGATGAACAAAATGGGGGCGTAGGTCATGTAGCTCAGATCCCGGCGGATGTCCTCCCGCATACGATCCATGGTCTTGCCGTCTTTTTCCACCAAGTCCCACTTGTTCACCACGATAATGCAGGCCTTGCCCGCCTCGTGAGCCAGACCCGCCACCTTGGTGTCCTGCTCGGTCACGCCCTCCTGGGCATCGATCATGATAAGGCACACATCGCTGCGGTCGATGGCCATGGTGGCACGGAGCACGGAGTACTTCTCGATGTTGTCGTCCACCCTGGATTTTTTCCGCATACCGGCGGTGTCGATAAAGTTATACTTGCCGAATGGGTTTTCAAAGTAGCTGTCGATGGCGTCCCGGGTGGTGCCTGCCATGTCGCTGACGATGACCCGCTCCTCACCCAGGATGCGGTTGGTCAGGCTGGACTTGCCCACGTTGGGCTTGCCGATGATGGCGACCTGAATGACGTCGTCCTCCTCGTCCTCGGCACTCTCCGGCGGGAAGTACTGCAGACAGGCATCCAGCAGATCGCCGGTACCGTGGCCGTGGACCGCGGAAATGGCGATGGGATCCCCCAGACCCAGGTTGTAGAACTCGTAGAAATCGGGATCCACAGCACCGGTGGCGTCCATCTTGTTCACCGCCAGCACAATGGGCTTGTGACTGCGCTGGAGCATTCCCGCCACCTCCTGATCGGAGGCGGTGAGCCCGGTCTTGATGTCGGTGACAAAGATGATGACCGTGGCGTTATCGATGGCGATCTGCGCCTGCTGGCGCATGAAGCTCAAAATCTGGCTGTCGGTACTGGGCTCGATGCCGCCGGTATCCACCAGCTTGAACTTCCGTCCGCACCACTCACTCTCGCCATAGATGCGGTCACGGGTGACGCCGGGGGTGTCCTCCACGATGGAAAGGCGCTGCCCGATCAGCTTATTGAAGAGCATGGACTTGCCCACGTTGGGCCTGCCCACAATGGCAATCAAGGGTTTCATGGTATCACTCGCTTTCTATCATACAGTCAAACAGATCGCCGCCGTCCAGGCCCACGATCTGTACTTGTGCGTCCAATTCTTTGCCCAGACGCTCGGTGGTGTAGTCGTCCAAAAATACCGTTTCGCCGTGGCGCAGCATATGCAGCGGAATCAGCAGCCGGCTGCCCAGTAGTTTTCCCCGACACTGCGCGGAAATATCCTGTCCGGTCAAAAGACCTGCCACGTCGATGCTGTGGCCGAAAAAGTCGTTCTCCACGGCGATGACTTTGCCCCGGACAGCGGGGAACTTGTCCTGCGCTTTCTGCAGGAGCTGCTCCAAAAACGGTGCGGCAGAGACGCCGGTGGCGATGGTGAACGGGGTGGGGGAGCCCACCTCGTCGGTCAGGTGCAGGGCAGCAAGGAATTCCTGTTCCAAAGAGCGCAGGAGCCCTACGCCGTTTTCCAGCTGGCGGTACTCCTCGTAATAGCCGTCCTCCGGCAGAGGAAGTCCCGCCTTGAGGTACAGCTCGTCGGCGCAGAAGAACAGGCGGGTGCCTTTTTCCCGCAGGCACCTGGCACCGAACTCATCGGCGATAGCGATAATTTCTGCGGCGGTCCTGGCATCTACGGGGTTCAGTTTGGCCAGAGCCTGTCGGTGATCGGTGAGACCCACCGGTACCACGGAGCAGCTGGCAAAGCCGATGTCCATGAGGTCGGACATGGTACGGCGCAGCTCATCGCCGTCGTTCCAGCCGGGACAGACCACGATCTGCCCGTTCATCTGAATGCCCGCCTTACCGAACGCGCGCATATAGTCCAGGGATCGCGCCGCGTCCTTATTGCCCAGCATCCTGCTGCGCAGCCGGGGATTGGTGGTATGCACCGACACGTTGATAGGGGAGATGTGCAGGTCGATGATGCGCTGGGCCTCCCGTTCGGAGAGGTTGGTCAGCGTGGTGTAGTTGCCCAGGAGGAACGAAAGCCGCTCATCGTCGTCCTTGACGTACAGGCTCCGGCGCATCCCTTTTGGCATCTGGTCGATGAAGCAGAACACACAGTGGTTGGCGCATTGGTGCATGGTGTCCATCAGGTAGGTCTGAAAGTTCAGGCCCAGGTCCTGCCCCTCCTCCTTGCGGATCATCACCTCGCGGGTCTTGCCGTCAGTATGCAGTTCCACACGGCAAAGAGCATCATAGCCGTAAAATCGATAGTCCAGTACGTCCACAACGGTGTGGCCGTTGATCGACAAAAGCTGTTCCCCCACGCGGATCCCCGCTTTTTCGGCAGGGGAGTGGGGATCGATAGAGGTGATAACGGTTGACATAATACTATATCCTCGCTTTGAGCGTATATTACTACATTTTAATAAAATATTATAATAGATCGTGTCACAATTTGCAACTGATTTCCTTGCAATTTCCGTATATCCGTGGTAAACTACTCTTGCGACGCAAAGTGAATAGTATTACACAAAGGTGTGTATTTTACCTTTCGGTAAAAATACACGCTTGAATAAGCATACCTTTGTGTATTGACTTATACTTTGCGTCGCGGCAAAAGGGCTGTGTATTTTTCGGTGCGCAGCCTCGGCTGCGCACTTTTTAATTTAGGGAGGATCCGATCATGCCCGATTATCAGAAGATGTATTCTACACTATTCAACGCCATCACCGATGCATTGGAGGAGATGCAGCAGCAAAACATCGGCCTGGCGCAAGACCGCTTGATCGCCGCACAGCGGAGGACCGAGGAAATCTATATAGACGCAGAATAAGCGGCGGGGTGAGGTCACCCTGCCCTACGAGTTTTACCGGAGCGGTGCGTAAATTGCGTAGGGCGGGATCCCCTGATGATCCTGCCGTTACAAAAGGGCGGACAGAGTCGTCCGCGCCCCTACGGAAGGGAATGACGGGCGACCGCAAGGGTCGCCCCTACGGAAGGGA
>R20__coassemble_1422_pt1 | contig 13243 bp, 10 predicted proteins | sample R20__metabat2_high_PE_002 | metagenome-assembled genome bin R20 | reverse complement strand
GATTTTAAGTCTCCTGTGTCTACCATTCCACCACACCGGCGGATATCGGCAACAATTAGAATATCATACCACCGTTATGGTGTCAACCCTTTTTTCAAAATAACGCTCGACAAAAAGGGACGCGCCTTGCGGCGCGTCCCTCTATTATGCTCTATTTCAGCACTTTTCAAATACGGTGGCAACGCCCATACCGCCGCCGATGCACAGGGTAGCCAGACCCTTCTTGGCGTCGGGACGCTTCTGCATCTCGTGTAGCAGCGTGACGATAATACGGGCACCGGAAGCACCCACGGGGTGACCCAGGGAGATCGCACCGCCGTTGACGTTGACCTTGCTCATGTCAAAGTGCAGCTCGCGGGCCACGGCAATGGACTGCGCGGCGAATGCCTCGTTGGCCTCCACCAGGTCAATGTCCTCGATGGTCAGACCGGCCTTCTTCAGCGCCTGACGGGAGGCGGGCACGGGGCCGACACCCATGATCTTGGGATCCACACCGCCCTGGCCCCAGCCGATCAGCTTGGCCATGGGCTTCAGACCGTACTTGGCAACAGCCTCGCCGGAAGCCAGCACGATGGCGGCAGCACCGTCATTGATACCGGAGGCGTTAGCGGCGGTGACGCGCTGCTGACCCTTGTCGGCGGCATCCTGCGCGCCGGTGACCTCAAAGGTGTGAACGACCTGGGGATCGGGGGACTCAGCGCTCAGGGGGAATGCACCCTTCAGCTTCACCAGACCCTCGGCGGTGACGCCGGCCTTGGGGAACTCGTCCTTGGCAAAGGGGACCATGTCCTTCTTGACCTTGATCATGACGGGCACGATCTCATCGTCGAACTTACCGGCAGCCTGAGCGGCCTCGGTCTTCTGCTGGGAGGCGGCAGCAAAGGCGTCCTGCTCTTCGCGGGTGATGCCCCAGATGTCGTTGATATTCTCAGCAGTGGTACCCATGTGATAGTTGTTATAAGCGTCCCACAGACCGTCCTTGATCATGGTGTCCACCAGCTTCTTGTCGCCCATGCGAGCGCCCCAGCGAGCGTCCATGGAGGCAAAGGGAGCGGCACTCATGTTTTCGGTACCGCCGCAGACCACGATGTCGGAGTCACCGGCCAGAATGGAGCGGGCGCCTTCGATGACGGACTTCATACCGGAGCCGCAGACCATACCTACGGTGTAAGCGGGGACGGAGTAGGGGATGCCGGCCTTGATGGAGACCTGACGGGCAACGTTCTGGCCCTGAGCGGCGGTCAGGATGCAGCCGAACATCACCTCATCGACGGCTTCGGGAGCCACATTGGCGCGCTTCAGAGCTTCCTTGACGACCACGGCACCCAGATCAGCGGCGGGAGTGCTCTTCAAAGCACCGCCGAAAGAACCGATAGCGGTACGGCAGCAATTGACAACATACAGATCCTTCATGATAAATCCTCCTGCATTTTTAATTTGCGGTTTTGCATCGTGGTTTTATAATAGTCAATTTTTTAACAATAGTCAACCGGAAATAGGTGGCACGGAAAAAAATCGTGATTTCACAAAGAAAATAAGAACATTTTCCGTCACTTTGACGAAGAAATCATGCCTCCGGCTGATGCGGGATCAGGCCAAAGGAGTCTCGCGGGCAGCGAGCAGTTTTCTATAGAAGGTCAGGGTATTGACAGAGCCGTAAACCTCGTCGTTGTAGACGACTTCGGCGTCGGCACAGCGCTGGGCAAACTCCTCGTTGAGCATATCGTCCAGAATACCATTTGTTGCAGGCTCCTTGCGAATGGCCACGTAGTAGCCCTCCTCGGTGGAGATCACACCCGTAACGGCCCCGATGTCGACTTCTTTCAAACCGGCGATAAAACCGTCTTCCATTACGTCTGCGGTAAAGGTCGCGGCGCCGGTATCCAGTCCCAGCCCGTTGGCGATTTCGGCAAAAGCGGCATCGGGATCAGAGGCCTGCCCCAATTCGGCGGCGTATTCATTCATATCCGCAAAAGCGTCTGCCTTTGCTGCCTCATCCATCTCGCAGGTGTCAATAAAGAGGATCAGGGCACCGAAATACTCGTGGGAGTTCATGTGATCGTTCCGCCGTCCCTCATCGGGATAAATCGCAGACCCCTCCTCGTGATAGGCATCGGAAAGGTGGTTGATGAGATAGGAATGCCCCAGGGAACGGGTGATGAAGCCGTCGCTGATGCCCAAAGACTGCAGCCATTGCTGATAGGCCGCTTCGCCGCCCAGCTGTTCGATAGTTGCATCGCGTTGGGCCTGGATATCCGCCAGATCCGGATCCGTCAGCGTGATGTTGGACTCGTCGGCCCAGTTATCGATCACAGCGTACTGTGTTACCATGCTCAGCGTCTGCAATTCCGCCTGCTGCGCGATATAGTCACCGGCAGTAAAGCCGGGCTCCAGCTCCGTGTTCCAGTCGGTGATACCCATGTAGCTCATATACTGGCTGTAATAGTCGCAGTAATAGCTGAGCCAGTACAGATACTCCTCTCCGTTGATCTCTCTGCCGTCAACGGTCATTACGACGCGGGACGGATCGATGCCGGATGCGGTGCGGTAGACGTTTTTGGCTGCACGCTGTCCCTGCATGGCAATGGCGCCGACCAGGATCAGGGATGCGGCGACACCTGCCACGAAGCGCAGCAGTAAATTGTAGGTAGCTCTCGTCATTTTCATAAATCAATATCCTCCTCGCCGGGCGTGCTGCCCGAATGATCTCTATGCTGCAGCTGTAATTCCTCCACCAGTTCCCGGGTGGCGGAAAGCGCGTCCTGCCCGGATCGCAGGAAATAGATCAGCTTGGCTTTTCCGCCTGCGCTCAAGCGCAGCTGCTGCCGATACCGTGCCATTCCGCATACTGCGGCGATGGCGGGCACGTCAGCCTGTGGTGTAAACGTCAGCATGATCTCGCTGCCTTTTTGGGTGATATCGCTGATACCGGACGCCGCCGCTGCGCTGCGCAGAAGTGCCACGTCCAGCAGAAGCAGGACCGCTTTCGGCGGCTCACCGTAGCGGTCTGCGATCTCGTCCAGCACATCGCAGCGATCCTCTTCAGAGCGAATAGCGGCGATCCGACGGTACAGATCCATGCGCTGCTCTGCCGAAGAAACGTATTTTTCCGGAATGTGTGCTGAAACGGTGAGATCGGCGGTACACTCCACGGGGATCTCAGCGCTCTTGCCCTGTTGTTCCAGAACGGCGTCGTTCAGGAGTTTCAGATACATATCATATCCCACCGACATCATGTAACCGGACTGCTCCGGCCCCAGCAGATTGCCGGCGCCGCGGATCTCCAGATCCCGCATGGCGATCTGGAAGCCGCTGCCGAATTCCACGTATTCCCGGATGGCGCTAAGCCGCTTGGTGGCGACCTCGCTCAGCACCTTGCCCGTCCGGTAGGTGAGATAGGCATAGGCCCGGCGGGGGCTGCGTCCGATCCGCCCGCGGATCTGGTGGAGCTGGGAAAGCCCCATGCGGTCGGCATCCTCGATAATGAGGGTGTTGACGTTGGGAATATCGATACCGGTTTCAATGATGGTGGTGCATACCAGGATCTGCACCTCGCCATCCGCCATCTGCTGCATGACCCGGGAGAGCTGGCCTTCGCTCATCTTACCGTGGGCCGTAGCGATAGCGACGTCCTCGCCCAGCATCTGCCGCAGCCGATAGGCGGCGGAGTCGATGCTCTCCACCCGATTGTGCAGGTAGTAGACCTGACCGCCTCGGCCAAGCTCCCGCCGGATGGCGTCGATGATCACGGCCCAGTCGTGTTCCATCACGTAGGTCTGGACCACCTGCCGATCCTTGGGCGGCTCCTCTATGGTGGACATATCCCGGATACCGGAAAGCGCCATATTCAGCGTTCGCGGGATGGGCGTTGCGGAGAGCGTCAGAGTATCCACCTGCCGCGCTTTCTCCCGCAGGACCTCTTTATGTTTTACACCAAAGCGCTGCTCCTCGTCAATGATCAAAAGTCCCAAATCTTTGAAGACCACGTTCTTTTGCAGCAGCTTATGGGTGCCGATCAGCAGATCGATGCGCCCGTCCTGCAAGCGCTGCAGGATCTCCTTGACCTGCTTGGGACTGCGAAAACGGGACAGCACCTCTATGTTGACGGGGAAACTGTGAAAACGACTCATGGCGGTGGTGTAGTGCTGCTGGGCAAGAACCGTGGTGGGCACCAAAAGCGCCGCCTGCTTGCCGTCCATGATGCACTTCATCGCCGCCCGGAGCGCCACCTCGGTCTTGCCGTAGCCCACGTCGCCGCACAAAAGCCGGTCCATGGGCACGGGTTTTTCCATATCCGCCTTGATCTCAGCAGCGGCGCGAAGCTGATCCGCCGTCTCGTCGTAATCAAAGGCGCTTTCAAATTCCTGCTGCCACGGGCTGTCGGGCGAGAACGCAAAGCCGCCCAACCGCTGCCTCTCGGCATAGAGCTTGATAAGGCCCTCTGCCAGCTCCTTCGCGGCGGCCTTGGCGCGGTAGGTGGTCTTGGCCCACTCCGTACCGCCCAGCTTGTGGAGCCTGACCGTCTTTTCGCTGTCCTCCCCGCCGCCGATGTATTTGCTCACCAGGTCCAGGGAGGTGCAGGGCACGTAAAGACAGTCGCTGCCGGCATAGGCGATCTTCATGTAGTCCTTTTCCACGCCGTCCACCGGCAGTCGGAGAATACCCGTAAAGCGTCCGATGCCGTGGTGCACGTGCACCACCAGATCACCGGGGGTCAGGTCGGCATAGGATTGAAGCTTCTGCCGGTTGGTCTCCCGGGACAGACGGGTGCGTCCGGTCTTGCCAGATACCTTTTCCGTCAGCTGTCCTTCGGTAAGAATGGCCAGATGCAGCGAGGGGTATTCGCAGCCGGCGCTCAGGGCGCCCAGGCTGATAAACACCTGGTTTTTCTCAGGCATCTGCCGGCCGGAAAACTCCAGTGCCGCGGAAATGCCGCGCTCCTGCAGGAACTGCTGCATATTTCTGGCGCGGACCTCACCGCCGCACAGTAGCAGTACCCGGTAGCCTGCCGTTAAGTAGTGGGTCACATCGGTGCAGGCAGTGTCCAGACTGCCGCCGTAGGTGGAGAGCTGCTTGGCGTGCAGCTGCAAAAGAAGCCCGGGAGTCAGGAACGGCTGTCCGGTGAGAAAGCTGTCCAGCTCCACCGCGGGAAAAGCACCGCAGCGGGCGAGCAGCTCCCCCTCACTCGTTGCCGCTATTTGTGCCTCTTTTGCCGTCTTAAGGGCCTGGCGCAGCACGTCCTGCACCCGTGCCCCTTCGTGTACCGTTATCAGGGTATCTTCGGGCAGATAGTCCCACAGGGTCTCAAAGCTGTCGTTGAAGGCCTCTCCGGCGGGGAGCAGCAGCACCCGGTTCCGGTTTTCCGTGCGCCGTTGGGTGGCCACGTTGAAAATGCCCATGGCGTCCAGCTCATCGTCAAAGAACTCGCACCGTACGGGGTTTTCCATATTGGGGGAAAACACGTCTAAAATGCCGCCGCGCAGGGCAAACTGCCCTACACCCTCCACCTGCTCACAGCGCATATAGCCCGCCCGGGCCAGATGCAGCGTCAGCCGGCTCACATCATATCGCTCCCCCACGGAAAGGCGCATCGTGCGCTCTAACAGGACCTGCCGCGGCATACAATATTGTGCGGCGCTTACCGCGGTCACCACCACGACGGGGGTCTCCTCTTCGGTGATCCGCCACAGCGCTGTCAGCCGTCGGTGCTCCCATTCCCGGCTCATGGCGTCGGCGGTATGCACCTGCCAGTCCCGTTCCGGAAGAAAGATCGGCTCTTTTCCCAACAGTACCCGCAGGTCTGCCGCCAGACGCACACACTCTTTTTCGTCGGCGCACAGGGCGAGAAGCGGCGCGTGCCGTTTTGCTGCCAAAGCCGCCGAGAGCTGGGCGCGATGCACAGGAGAAACGCCGGTCAGCAGGGCAGGGGAGTCGCCGGCAGAAAGGGCGCGTTCGATTTCCTGCCATTCCTTTAACTGCCCCAGAGCAGATAACAAAGCATCCATCAACGCACCCCCTTTTTTGCATAGATATTCGGATAATTTGGCGTTATCCCGGTTTGTCATTGAAAATCTGTAGGGGCGGACGACTCTGTCCGCCCACGTTCCTGCTGTTATCCGTTGAATTTGTTCATAGCCTTTTCATACCCGTTTTCGATGAGATACGGGATGGCAGTCACCGCCTTGTCCAGGGCGGGGATCAGCAGCGTCTGTTCCTCCTTATTCGGCTTGCCGATGACATAATCCACGGTGTCATATCCCTGCTGCTGCGGAACACCGACGCCCACCTTGATACGGGGGAATTGATCCGTGCCCAGGTGAGCGACAATATTCTTCAGTCCGTTGTGACCGCCGGCGCTGCCGCTTGGGCGAATGCGGAGCTTCCCCACCGGCAGGGAGATGTCGTCGGAGATCACCAGCACGTGGTCGGCGGGCACTTTGAAAAAGCGCACGGCCTCTCCTACCGACTCGCCGGAGAGGTTCATATAGGTCTGGGGCTTCATCACCAGCACCTTTTTGCCGCCACAGGAAAACGTCCCCGTCCACGCCTTGAAACGCAGTTTGTTAAAGGAGAACTTCTGTACCTCGGCCAGCTTATCCACGGTCAGAAAACCCATATTGTGTCGGGTGCTGGCATATTGAGAGCCGGGATTGCCCAATCCCACTACGATCCAACTGATACCGCCGCCGTTTCGGTTGAAAAGCATAGCAGCAGCCTCCTTCCACAAAAGAAAAGTAGGGAGAACGCATAGACGTTCTCCCTATTATACCATATACTTTGAAAATTGAACAGTCCCTTTCTCAGGTGAACAGCTTGGCGATGGAAATCTCCTGATAGGTACGCTCGATGGCTTCGGCGAACATGGGTGCTACGGACAGATACTTGATCTTGCTGCAGCCGGCACCGGTGGTCTCGGGGATAGTGTTCAACAGGGCGACTTCCTTGATGACGCTGTTCTCGATGCGCTCCAGCGCGGGATCGGACAGCACGCCGTGGCTGGCGCAGGCATAGACGCTGCGAGCGCCGCCGATTTCCACCAGAGCCTTGGCGGCATTGCACAGCGTTCCGGCGGTATCGATCATATCGTCAAAGAGGATGCAGTCCTTACCGGCCACGTCGCCGATAACGTTCATGACCTCGCACTGGTTGGCCTTCTGACGGCGCTTATCCACGATAGCCAGATTCATGTGCAGCTTCTGGGCAAAGGCACGGCTGCGGGCCACGCTGCCCACGTCGGGGGAAACCACCATCATATCTTCGCATTTTTCACCGAACTTCTTGGCATAATAATCCACAAACACGGGATTGCCGAACAGGTTGTCCACGGGGATGTCGAAGAAGCCCTGGATCTGGGCGGCGTGAAGATCCATGGTCAGAACACGGTCGGCACCGGCGGCGGTGATCATGTTGGCCACCAGCTTGGCGGAGATGGGATCGCGGCTCTTGGCTTTGCGATCCTGGCGGGCATAGCCGAAATAGGGGATCACGGCGGTCACGCGGCCGGCGCTGGCGCGTTTGCAGGCGTCGATCATGACCAAAAGCTCCATCAGACTGTCATTGACGGGCTTGCAGGTGGAGTTGATGAGGAACACGTCGCTGCCGCGGACGGTCTCGTACAAAGAGACGCTTGCTTCGCCGTCAGCAAAGGTTTTGACCTCTGCCTCACCCAGCTTGGTGCCGATGATCTTGCAGATCTCCTCTGCCAGAGCGGGATTGGAGTTGCCGGTAAAAATCTTAATGTCCTTGCCGTGAGAAATCATGTCATACACTCGCTTTCTGTCCTTGATAATCGGATCTGTTCTTATATGAGCAGCCAAGAGCTGATACTCAACGCCATAAAAAATACCGCCAACGGATCAGACCGGCGGTCGATCCATGACAGCAGGTCTGCCGACGACGGCAAAAAGAGCGCAAAAAGAGGGATAGTCCCGAAAAGCGTTCTTCACACCCATGGGATACCCCTCCCCTGCAAAAAATTCTTATTAACAGTATAACATATTATTTTGGAAAATCCAGTCCTTTTCCCGAAAAAAGCATCAATAAATTGCTGAAAAAAGGCGGGCACACTTGTGGATTGTGCCAAAGAACCGGAAAGTAGCAAATAAAATATGCATTTTTCAAAAATTTCGCTCTATTTTTACAATTTTTCAGTTGAAATCCTTTCAAGATTGCATTATACTAACCTGGTCTTTTGTAAAAAGGGAGGAGATTCGGATGCTCCATATCGTTCTGGTCGAGCCGGAGATCCCGCAGAACTGCGGTAATATCGCCCGCACCTGTGCCGCCACGGGAGCCTCCCTCCACCTGATCAGACCGCTGGGCTTCGACATCTCCGACCGCGCGGTCAAGCGTGCCGGGTTGGACTACTGGCATCTGGTGGAGGTCAGCGACTACGAAAATCTGGACGACTTCTTTACCAAACATCCCGAGGCTGCCGCGGACTGCTGGCTTGCCACCACCAAAGCGCCCCGTGACTATACCCGGGCAGAGTTCTCTCGTGACTGCTGGCTGTTTTTCGGCAAGGAGACTGCCGGTCTGCCGGAGGACTTTCGGCTCAGGTTTTATGACCGCTGTATCCGCCTTCCCATGCGCGCCGAAGCGAGAAGCCTGAACCTGGCCAACTCCGTTGCCGTTTTGACCTATGAAGCCCTGCGCCAGACCGGCTTTCCCGGCCTCACGGGCGAGGGCGAAATGCTGAACAGATAATTTTATTTCCAAAAGGAGATTTTTCGATGAACTATAACAAAAAAACCATCATGGACGTGAACGTGGCGGGGAAGAAGATCCTGCTGCGCTGCGACTTTAACGTGCCCCAGGACAAGGAAACCGGTGCTATCACCAGCGATAAGCGCATCGTGGCGGCGCTGCCCACCATCGAGTACCTGCTTTCTAAGGGCGCCGCTGTCATCGCCTGCTCCCATCTGGGCAAGCCCAAGGGTGAGTGGAAGGAAAAGCTGACCCTCAAGCCCGTGGCGGATCGCCTGAGCGAGCTGCTGGGCAAGCCCGTCCTCTTCGCTGCGGATATCGTGGGCGAGGACGCCCGCAAAAAAGCCAAGGCCCTCCAGGGCGGCGAGATCATGCTGCTGGAAAACCTGCGCTTCGATCCCCGTGAAGAAAAGAATGACGCCGGCTTTGCCAAAGAGCTGGCGGATATGGCGGAGCTGTACGTGTCCGATGCCTTCGGTACCGTCCACCGCGCCCATGCCTCTACCGCCGGCGTCGCCGCCTATCTGCCTGCTGTCAGCGGTCTGTTGGTGGCCAAGGAGCTGGAGATCATGGGCGGTGCGCTGAACGATCCCAGGCGTCCCTTTGTTGCCGTCCTGGGCGGCGCCAAGGTCAGCGATAAGATCGGCGTTATCAACAATCTGCTGGAAAAGGCGGATACCATCATCATCGGCGGCGGCATGGCCTACACCTTCGCCAAGGCCCGGGGCGGCTCCATCGGCAACAGCCTGTGCGAAAGCGACAAGCTGGACTACGCCCTCAAGATGATCGAAAAGGCAGAGAAGAACGGCGTCAGACTGCTGCTTCCTACCGATACCGTGGCCGCGAAAGAGTTTGCCGCCGATGCCGAGAGCTGCGTGGTGGATACCATGAAGATCCCTGCCGATATGGAGGGCCTGGACATCGGCCCCAAGACCACCGAGGCGTTCTGCGCCGCCGTCAAGGGCGCCGGCACCGTGGTGTGGAACGGCCCCATGGGCGTATTTGAGTTTGAGAAGTTTGCCAAGGGCACCCGGGCCATGGCACAGGCTTTGGCGTCGAGCGGCGCCGTGACCATCATCGGCGGCGGCGACAGCGCGGCAGCCGTAGAGCAGATGGGCTTTGCCGACAGGATCACCCATATTTCCACCGGCGGCGGTGCATCCCTGGAATTCCTGGAGGGGTTGGAGCTGCCGGGTGTCGCCTGCCTTTTGGATAAGTAAAAAATCCCACAAGGGGGACAGGCCCCCTTGTGTATCCCCCTCACCAGTCTGCGGACTGGTGCCGCCGCCCAAGGCGGCTCAGGTCAATGTATTTTTCTGACGCACATGTCGTCAGAAAAATGGATTTAATATTTCGTTTGCTAAAGACTATTTTCATATCAAAGGAGAACTCACCATGAATCGCAGATATCGTAAGACCATTATTGCCGGTAACTGGAAGATGAACAACACCGCTACCGAAACCAAGAAGTTCGCAGAGGAGCTCCGCGCCGTTATGCCCAAGGCCAAGTGGTGCGACGTGGTGGTCTGCGTCCCCAGCTGCAATATCAGCACCGCCATCAAGGCGTTCAAGGATATGCGCGTCAGCGTCGGCGCGGAAAACCTGTTCTATGAGAAGTCCGGCGCCTATACCGGCGAAGTTTCCGCCGATATGCTGAAGGATCTGGGCGTAAAGTACGTCATCATCGGCCACAGTGAGCGCCGCCAGTATTTCGGCGAGACCGATTTCACCGTCAACAAGAAGGTGCTTGCCGCTCTGGAAGCCGGCCTGCACCCCATCATCTGCGTGGGTGAGACGCTGGAACAGCGTGAGCTGGGTATCACCATGGAGCTCATCGCCCTGCAGGTCAAGTCCGCTCTGGCGGGCGTGGGTGCCGAAAAGCTGCGCCGCTGTGTCATCGCCTATGAGCCCGTCTGGGCTATCGGCACCGGCAAGACTGCTACCGCGGAACAGGCCGCCGAGGTCTGCACCTTCATCCGCAGCACGGTGCGCCACCTGTACGGTGCCCGTATCGCCCGCAGCGTCACCATTCAGTACGGCGGCTCCATGAAGCCCTCCAACGCAACGGAGCTGCTGGGCCAGCCCGACATCGACGGTGGTCTGATCGGCGGTGCCGCTCTGAAGGCAAAGGATTTCGTGGAGATCATCAACGCCGCCAACCAGGACTGACCGAAAGAGGAGTACCTGTCATGAACAAGACGCCTACCACATTGATTATTATGGACGGCTTCGGCCTTGCCGAGTCCGCCCCGGATAACGCTGTGACGCTGGCAAATACCCCCGTGCTGGATCGTCTGTTCCGGGACTATGCCCATACCACGCTGCAAGCCGGCGGTCTGGATGTAGGTCTGCCCGAGGGACAGATGGGCAACAGCGAGGTGGGTCATACCAATATCGGCGGCGGCCGTGTGGTGTTCCAGGACCTGCCCCGCATCAGCCGTGCCATCAAGGACGGCAGCTTTTTCCGGAACGTCGCCTATCATAAGGCCATGGACGCCTGCAAGGAGAAGAAGACAGCCCTGCACCTCTACGGCCTGCTGAGCGATGGCGGTGTGCATTCCCATATCGAGCACCTGTATGCCCTGCTGCAAATGGCAAAGGACGAGGGACTGGAGAAGGTCTATGTCCACTGCTTTCTGGATGGCCGCGACGTCAGCCCCACCAGCGGTGTGAACTTTGTTGCCGCGCTGCGGGATAAGTGCGCCGAACTGGGTGTGGGCAAGATCGCTACCGTCATGGGCCGCTACTATGCCATGGACCGCGACAAGCGCTGGGAGCGTGTCCAGCTGGCGTATGACGCCATGGTCTACGGCGAGGGCATTCAGAATGACGACCCCGTAGATGCCGTGGCCCAGTCCTATGCCGCCGGTATCACCGATGAGTTCGTGGAGCCCGTCGTCTGCGATGCAGACGGCACCATCTCCGACAATGACAGTGTGATTTTCTTCAATTATCGCCCCGACCGTGCCCGTGAGATCACCCGGGCCATCGTGGATCCGGATTTTGACGGTTTCCGGCGGGAGTTTTTCCCCACCACCTATATCTGCAATACCGAGTACGATGCTGCCATGCCCAACGTTACCGTGGCGTGGCCCCGACTCCGGGTGGAGAACGGCCTGGGTGAGTACCTCAGCAGTTTGGGCATGACCCAGCTCCGTATCGCCGAGACCGAGAAGTATGCCCACGTCACCTTCTTCTTCAATGGCGGCGTGGAGACCCAGTATCCCGGCGAGGATCGGGTGCTGGTGCCCTCTCCCAAGGTGGCTACTTACGATCTCCGGCCGGAGATGAGCGCCTATGAGGTGTGCGACAAGTGCGTGGAGCGTATCGAGTCCGGTGCCTATGATGTGATCATTCTGAACTTCGCCAACTGCGATATGGTGGGTCACACCGGCGTCCTGGAGGCCGCCGTCCGTGCGGTGGAGACCGTGGATGCCTGCGTAGGCCGTGTGGTGGATGCCACGCTGAAAATGGGCGGTATCGCCATGGTCACCGCCGACCACGGCAACGCCGAGGATATGCAGCAGAGCGACGGTTCTCCCATGACCGCCCATACCACCAACGTGGTGCCCTTTATCCTCTGCGGTGCGGCTACCGAACTGCGCCGGGGCCGCCTGGCGGACATCGCCCCCACCATGCTGGACGTGATGGGACTCAATCAGCCCGCCCAGATGGACGGCAGGACGCTGATCATTCAGTAATTTGCTCATAAAACGTATAAAAAAGGCTTCGGACGACCACAATACGTCCGAAGCCTTTTTTATTCCGGAGTGCCGCCGCTCCGTCAATCCGGCGGTGAACGGGCCTGTGTCCGTTCCGAGGAGCAGTATGAGCGAATTTCAAAATCGCGCCAAGGCGGTGCTGACCAGCAAGGGGCTGTACATAGCCCTTGCGCTGTGTCTGATCGCCGGCGGTACCGTTGCCTATCTCAGCTACGCCAATCGCGCCCCTGCCGAGGAGGCGTCCGCCATCACACCCGTCATCGAAATTACCCCCAAGCCAACCGCACCTGTGACCCCGAAGCCGCAGATTACGGAAGAGCCGGTGGAGGAGACCGCTGTTACCGAGCCCACCGAGCTTCTGCCTCAGGTGGTCTCGCCGCTGGACGGTACCACCGTCACGGTGTTTTCCATGACGGAGCTGATGTACGACGACACCATGGCGGACTGGAGGACCCATAACGGCCTGGATATCCAGGCGGGGGAGGGCGATGCGGTAAAAACTGCCGCCGCCGGTACGGTGGTCTCCGTACGCAACGATGAGATGATGGGTACCACCGTGGTCATCGACCATGCCGGCGGCTACACCACCACCTATGCGAGCCTGCAGGAAAATCCCCCGGTGCTGTCCGGTGACCGGGTAGCGGCAGGCGACATCATCGGCTGTGTCGGCTCCACCGCCGCCGCCGAGAGCGGCATGGGCCCCCATCTCCACTTCTCCGTCAGCAAGGACGGCGCAGCCATCGACCCGTCGGAATATGTAAAATAACGACGGAGGGCGTAGGGGCGGACGACTCTGTCCGCCCACAATCTCCGTA
>R20__coassemble_1403_pt1 | contig 13391 bp, 15 predicted proteins | sample R20__metabat2_high_PE_002 | metagenome-assembled genome bin R20 | reverse complement strand
TCACCGTGAACGGCGAGGACTGGGGCCTGTATCTTGCCGTGGAAGGCATTGAGGACAGCTTTCTTTCCCGCAATTACGGCGCCGATGCCGGCGAACTTTATAAGCCGGACAGCATGAGCTTCGGCGGCGGCCGCGGCAACGGCAAGGACTTCAACATGGACGATTTCGACTTTGATTTCGGTGATTTCGATTCCGAGACGTTCGGCAGGCAAGAAGATGCCGGAATCGGCGCCGAACAGTCCGACGGCAACAGGCCGCAGATGCCCGGAAACGGAGAAATGCCGGACTTCGGACAAATGCCACAGGGCGGAACCGGCGATGAGATGCCCTCCATGCCGGATAAATTTGGTGGCGGAAATATGCCGCAGGGCGAAACTTTTGAAATGCCGGAAGGCTTTGATCCTGGAGAAATGATGCCCGGCCAAAACGGCGGTTTTGAGATGCCAAGCGGTGAGACGCCGCAGATGCCCGGCGGCATGGGCGGAGGCTTCGGCGGGATGGGCGGAGGCTTCGGCGGGATGGGCAGCAATGATGTCAAACTCCAATATATCGACGACGATCCCGACAGCTACGCAAATATCTTTAACAGCGCAAAGACCGACGTTTCCAAAGCTGACGAGAAGCGCTTGATCTCTTCGCTGAAAAACCTTTCGGCGTACACCGATCTGGAAAACACGCTGGATATCGACGAAGTGCTGCGCTATTTCGTTGTCCACAATTTTGTAGTCAACGGCGACAGCTACACCGGCAACATGATCCATAACTATTATCTGCACGAAAAAGATGGCAGGCTTGGTATGATCCCGTGGGATTACAATCTTGCCTTCGGTACGTTTATGGGTGGTAATGCATCAGGCAGCGTCAATGATTCCGTTGACGAGGTACTGTCCGACCGCCCCATGCAGGCTTGGATCTTCTCGGATGAAACGTACACCGAGCAGTATCATGTGCTGTTCTCCGAGTTTATCGAGAAGTGGTTTGGGAACGGCGAGCTGGAAAAACTGATTGCCGATACTGCGGAGATGCTTCGCCCGTATGTGGAAAAAGATCCGACAAAATTCTGCACGGCAGAAGAATTTGATACCGGCGTTCAGACGATGCAGCAGTTTGTCACGCTGCGTGCCGAGGCGGTCAGCCGCCAGCTTGATGGTGATAACACCGCCGTGGACACCGGAAACATCAATCTTTCCGACATGGGCAGTATGGGCGGCGGCTTTGATCTTTCGCGCTTCGGGCAGAATGACCGACAAGACAGCTCCCGCCCCGGAGGAGATATGAGCTTCAATCCGCGTGACGGCGCGGCTCCCGGTACTCCGTCCGCATCGTCGGATACGGCAAAATGGATTCTGGTCGGTGTATCGTTTGCCGTACTGGCAGCGGGACTGTGGATCGCCAATAGGAAGTATTAGATCGTTTGAAAAAGCGATTGGAGTAAATCTCGCAAGCAACGTCTGTGTACGGAAAACTGACGGTTTCTCACGCAGACATTCGTTAAGGGGAACGCCCCTTAAATCCCATCACACGAATTGACTGATTACAAAAGCCGGAGGGAGACACTTCTTTACAGAGTGTCTCCCTCGGGTGTCTTTTTTCTATACAGACTTATTCGTATTCGATGGTGGCGGGACCCTTGGGGGTCAGGTCGTACAACACGCGGTTGACGCCTTTGACCTCGGAGGTGATGCGCATGGTGATGTGCTGCAGCAGAGCAAAGGGGATGTCCTCCACGGTGGCGGTCATAGCATCGACCGTATTCACCGCGCGGATGATGACGGGCCAGGCATCGGTGCGCTTGCCGTCTGAAATGCCGGTGGACTTGAAGTCGGGCACCACGGTGAAATACTGCCAGACTTTGCCCTGCAGGCCGTTTTTGGCGAACTCTTCGCGCAAGATGGCATCGCTTTCCCGGACCGCTTCCAGACGGTCACGGGTGATGGCACCCACACAGCGGACCCCCAGACCCGGACCGGGGAAGGGCTGGCGGTAGACCATGCTGTCGGGCAGACCCAGAGCGGTACCCACTACGCGAACCTCGTCTTTGTAGAGGAACTTCACCGGCTCCACCAGCTCAAAGTTCAGATCCTCAGGCAGACCGCCCACGTTGTGGTGGCTCTTGATACCGTTGGACTCCAGAATGTCGGGGTAGATGGTGCCCTGTGCCAGGAACGCCACGCCCTGCAATTTCTTTGCCTCCTCGGCAAAGACGTCGATGAACTCCTTGCCGATGATCTTGCGCTTGCGCTCGGGATCACTGACGCCGGCCAGCTTAGAAAGGAAACGGTCGGTGGCGTCTACGTAGATCAGCTCAGCGCCCATCTGATTGCGGAATACCTCGATGACCTGCTCAGGTTCCCCCTTGCGCAGCAGACCGTGGTTGACGTGAACGCAGACCAGCTGTTTGCCGATAGCCTTGATGAGAAGCGCCGCCACAACGCTGGAGTCTACACCGCCGGACAGGGCCAGCAGGACCTTCTTATCGCCCACCTGTGCCCGGATCGCGGCGATCTGTTCGGTGATAAATGCCTCCGCCAGAGCGAGGGTGTTGATACGTGCCATAGAGTCGGGTCTCTTTTCCATATTTATGACCATTCCTTTCATATTCTTTTAAGGCACAAAACGACCACGAAAAAGAAGGGTCATAAGTGCCATGATTTTTCGCCTTGCCGCGAAAGCGGCGAGAAAACCGGCTTGTATCAGATGAGGTTGAAACTTGGCTTCAATCCTCATCCTCCCTGAAAATAATACCGTTTTCGTCAGCTTTCTCGATGACGGCCAAGGCCTTATAATTGATGCCTTCCATAGCGCGGAATTTGTCGCCGCCGCCCTGGAAGCCCTTTTCCACGGCGACACCGATGCCGACCAGCTCGGCGCCGGCGGCGTTGACGATGTCCACCAGACCCTGCATGGCGTAGCCGTTAGCCATGAAGTCATCGACGATGAGAACTTTGTCGTTGGGACCCAGCCATTCGTTGGAGACCAGGAGGGTCACCTTTTTTTTATATGTATAGGAGAATACCTCGCTTTGATACAGGCCGCTTTCGATGTTGTCGCTCTTGGCTTTCTTGGCAAACAGCATGGGCACACCGAAGGTATCGGCACAGATGGTGGCCAGGGCGATGCCGCTGGCCTCTGCGGTAAGAACACGGGTGATCTTGGAAGTGTCAAAATACCGGGCGAATTCCCGGGCGATACTGCGCATCAGACCGGTGTCCACCAGGTGGTTCATAAATCCGTCGATCTTCACGATGTTGCCGGGCAGAACGCGGCCTTCACGAGCAATACGCTCTTTGAGTTCCTGCATAGATGTATTCCTCCTAAGACAAAATCTATATTTATACTTTTTTTGATTTTACGAAGTCTACGAAACGTTGGGCGGCCGCGGATTGGGGAACCCCCTTGAGTGTGCACATATCCACGCTGCGCTTGGGAATATCAAAGGTGGTCTTCAGCTTGCGCAGGCGACCGTCTGCCAGCTCTTTCTGCACAAATTCCTCCGTAACACCTGCCACGCCGAAGCCGATGGTCGCCAGATCCACCAGCAGACTCCGGGCACCCAGCTCGATCTCCGGCTTGAGATGCTGGCCGTTCTGCAAAAAGAACTTTTCCAGATAGACACGGGAGGACGCCTTGCGCTCCAGTAGGATCAGCGGGAATGCGGCGATCTCCTCCAGCGTATAGACGTGGGAAAAATCGCAGGGATAATTGGCGCCCGCCACAAAGATGGAGTGGGTGGCAAAACAGGAGCAGGAGTCCAGAGACGGGTCGTTGGGCGTACTGGCAAAGGCGATATCCACCTTGCCGGATTGCAGCAGACTCAACACTTTGCCGCTGCGGCCGGAGATGATCTGGATATGGATCGCGGGATACTGCCGATGGAACGTATCCAGAAAGGGAAGAAGAAACTGACTAGTAACGGTATCGCTGGCACCGATGGTGAGCTGCCCCATCTGCAGCTCCCGGGTCTGGCTCAGCTTTGCCTCGCCGGTCTCCAGTAAGCCCATGGCGTTGCGGACATATTCATAGAGCATCTTTCCCTCACCGGTGAGGGAGACCCCACGGCTATTGCGGGAGAACAGACGGGTCTGCAATTCGTTTTCCAGCTGCTTGATGCTCTGACTCACGGCGGACTGACTGATATACAGCGCCTGCGCCGCAGCAGTGATGTTGCCGGCTTCGGCAACTTCCTTGAACACTTTATAGAGTTCCAACTTGACAGACACGGAGATACCTCCCATAAGTAAAATTTATACTGCGTTTTTTTATTATTTGGAATAATTATAGCAACTATTTTGGTAAATGCAAGACCCAATTTGACCTTTTTCACGGAGTATGATATGATACACACAAAATGTACACGAGAGGTGCTTTATGAAGAAATTGAAGAGCTTTTGGCTGCAGCAGGACTGGACCAACCGCATCATCATTCTGACGGGCCTGCTGTTGGCGATTTGGTGCCTTTTCAAGGGAGAAGGCCTGTACGGCGCTGTGGTCGTTGTGATTATGGCGATGTTCTGCATCGTGCATTACGGCTCCCGGCAGAAGCGACTGAGTCGGTTATACGGCTCCCTCTATTTTCATGCGCCCGACGGGGAGATCGTGCCGATGACCTTTGAGCAGGTGAAAGCGGAGTATATCAAGGGTAAGGGGATGAAATATATGGATCGTCGGCTGACCGTGCGGTTCCCTTACTGGCGTACCAATACGGAGGGCAGACTGGACGGCGGTTTCGGCCTGACGGTGGACGTCTCGGATTTTGAGGACAAAGAGGGATTGCTGGGAACGCTGAAAAGCGGAGAGTTCATCTCTGCTACCGGTGTACTGGTGCCAATGGGACGTGATTATTTCTACGTGGGCGAGTTGGAGGAGCTGCGGCGTATTTCCGAAAAAGAAGTCCGTTTGGTATGAGCCATTTCCGCAAAAGGGGTGACAGAGAATGAAAGGCAATCGGGACGTTTGGTCCTTTATCCACGGCATCGTCAATCTGGTCTGGCCGGTGTTTGCCTACGATCTGGCGGCCCTGGCATCGCTGACGATCTGGGGTTACGGCTGGGCGGCATTCCTGCCGATGAATATCATGCTGATCCTGCCCATCGTGTCCGACGTGATCGGGGCGGCGGTGGCTTCCGTGCGGTATTACCGGCGGCAGAACGTGATGACGCTGCTGGGGATGATGTTCGATATCGTGGCGCTGGCGCTGTACTGGTTTTTGCGGATCCAGCTCCATTTCAGCCTTGGCTGGATCTCATGAGGTGGAAAGATGAAGAAGGAATATATTGAGGTGGGCACCATTGTCAACGCCCACGGTGTCCGGGGAGAGGTCAAACTAAATCCGGAGGGCTTCGATCCGGCGTTTATTGCCGCGTTCGACCGTCTGTTTATCGCCGGAAAGGAGACCGAGGTAAAGGCGGCGCGGGTGCACAAGAGCACGGTGCTGCTCACATTGCCCGGTATCGAGGACATGGACGCGGCGCTCACGATGAAAGGCAGGCGGGTGTCCATCGCCCGGGAGGATGCGACCTTGCCGGAGAACGAATATTTTGACGCGGAGCTGGAGGGCTGTACGGTGACGGATGCGGCAACCGGTGCAGGACTGGGCAAGCTCCGCCGGGTGCTGACCTATCCGGCCCACAAGGTCTACGAGGTCAAGGGGGAGAAGGAGTATCTGATCCCCGCGGTGCCCGGTGTATTTATCGACAGCGTGGATATCGACGCGGGCATCGTCCGTGTGAAGATGATGAAAGGACTGGCGCTGGATGAGGATTGACATTATGACCCTGTTCCCCGATGCGATCCATGCCATGATGGACCAGTCTATTATCGGCAGAGCGCAGGCGGCGGGATACGTTTCCATCGTGACCCATCAGATCCGGGACTATACCACCAACAAGCAGATGCAGGTGGACGACTATCCCTATGGCGGCGGACGGGGTGCGGTGATGCAGTGTGATCCGCTGTACCGGTGCTGGGACCACATCTGCGCCGAGGCAGGGGAGCGGCTCCATACGATTTATATGTCCCCCTGCGGGCGGGTGCTTGACCAGCAGGTGGCCAAGGAACTGGTGGCGCAGTACGACCGTCTGATTTTAGTCTGCGGCCATTATGAGGGGATCGATCAGCGCTTCCTGGACGAATGCGTGGACGAGGAGCTGTCCATCGGTGACTTCGTGCTGACCGGCGGCGAGATCCCAGCCATGGCGGTGGCGGACTGCTTATGCCGGATGATACCCGGCGTTTTGCCGGAGGAGAGCTGTTATACGGACGAGAGCCATTGGAACAGCCTGTTGGAGTATCCGCAGTACAGCCGTCCCGAGGAATGGCACGGGCGGAAAGTACCGGCGGTGCTGCTCAGCGGCAACCACGGCGCGGTGGATGACTGGCGGAAAAAGGAGAGCTACAAGCGCACGATCCTTCGCCGCCCCGATATGTGGGAACGATTTGATAAATCCGTGATCCACTCCCGCCATGAGAAAAAGGTGTTCAACGAGGCGATGGCAGAGCTGGAAGCGGAAAAAGGAGAGTAAAAGAATGCAGGGTCACAGGACCCTGTATTCTTTTTGAAAAAAATGGTTTACAGCTCCTTTACGCGGTTGACAAGCTGCGGACACGTCATATATAATAATTGTGTCTGAATTTGAGAAGAGTTTTGTGCTTCCGCAGAAGAAAGCACATTTTCTTTACTGTCGTTTGCGGATAACAGAAGTACGGGAGCTGAAAAATGGAACAATATCTGATCGGCGGTGTGGTCGGCGCGGTGTTTGGCTTTGCGGTGGCAAATATCAGCGCGGTTTTGACACGCCGGAATCTGAAAAAAGGCGATACCAATGCTGTCATGGGCATGAGTATGCTGCGGACGCTGTTGGATATTGTGGCGCTGGCGGTAGTGTATCTGCTGCGAAATGTGCTGCCGTTTCCGTTTTACGGTGTGATCGTGGGTACGGCGATAGGCCTGTCTGTGGGCGGTATCGTGCTGGCAAGCCGCATGGGCAGAAACCTGAAAAATGAGCAAACTGAGAAAAAATCTGAGATAAATGATGAGGTGAAGTAATGGAAGAAACGACAAACGTACTATTCTCCATTGGCCCGTTGGAGATCACCCGCGCGGTGGTCACCATGTGGGTGATGATCGCGGTGATCGGCGTGATCTGTTTTCTGGGGACCCGCAAGCTCAAGGATGTGCCGGGACCGCTGCAGAACCTGCTGGAGATGGCGATTACCAAGCTGCGCAGCTTCTTTGCCGGCAACATGGGCGAGGATAACGCACGGCGCTATTTCCCTATAATGGCGACATTCTTTATCTTCATCATCGTGAGCAACTATTCCGGACTGCTGCCCGGCGCGGGCAAGGGATTTGCGGTACCCACCGCCAGTCTGTCCATAACGGCGGGTCTTGGCGTGGTTTCTTTCTTGACTACACAGGTGGTGGGAATGAAGAGCAGGGGCGTTGGCGGATATCTGAAAACATTTCTTACCCCCTTTGCCCTGATGCTGCCGCTGAATCTGGTGGAGCAGGTGACCCGACCTTTCTCACTGGCTCTGCGTCTGTATGGCAACCTGTATGGTGAAGAAATGGTCACCGAGCAGCTTACCCACATATTCCCGCTTGTCCTGCCGCTTTTGATGCAGGTGATGAGCCTGCTGTTCTGCCTGATCCAGGCAGTTGTCTTTACTATGCTGCTGTCCATCTATATTGAGGAAGCCATCGGCGAAGAAGAACTCCACGTATCTGTCGAAAAGTAAAACTGATATAAACCAACCAAACAAATTTTAGGAGGAAAAAAACATGACTGCATCCGCTATTATCGCACTGGCCGCCGCATTGGCAATCGCCGTAAGCACCATCTTTCCCGCTATTTCTCAGGGCAAGACTGCCGCCAAAGCTATGGAAGCCATCGCCCGTCAGCCGGAGTCTGCCGGCGATATCCGCTCCAGCCTGATCATTTCCATGGCGCTGATGGAAGCTCTGACCATCTACGGTCTGCTGATCGCTTTCATGCTGGTCGCCAAGGTGTAATTTTCCGATATAAGATAGGTAGAAGAGGAGGCACACGCTTTGAGCATTAACGTGTCAGAAGTTATCTGGACGGTCATTTGCTTTTTTGCGCTGCTGTTCGTTTTGAAAAAATTCCTTTTCGGCCCGCTGGTCAAGTTCATGGATGAGCGCCAGGCACGGATCGATGCCGGTGACGCGATACGCCGTGAAAGTGAGCAGCACGTGCAGGAAAATGCCGCCGCGTTGGAGGAGAGCTGGAAAGCCCGCAGCGACGAGGCGAAGACTATGCTCGCCCGGGGAAAGACCGAGGCGGAGGCGCTGCGCGCAAAAACCGTGGCTGAAGCGCAGGGCGCTGCTCATATAGCAGAAAAGGAAGCGCGTGACCGCATCAAGGCGGAACGCGAGGAGACGTTGGCACAGGCATCGGAGAAGATGCCGGAGCTGGTGGGGATATTGGCCGACCAGCTGACCGATGCTGCACAAAAGCAGTAAATGATCCCAAAAATGAGAAGAGAGGAGTGATGAAACGGATATGACGTTCAAAGAATTCTTATTCGCGCTCATCAACTTCATCATACTGTTCGGCGGTCTGTTTTTCATCTTGCGCAAAATGGTCGCAAAGATGTTAAACGAGCGCAAGGATAAGATCGCGCAGGACCTGGATCGGGCGCAGTACGCACCGGAAGCGGCTGAGCAGGCAGATGCGGCGATGACAACGGCAAAACGTGAAGAGGCCGACCGCGAGGATCTTCTTTTGACCGATACGAAGCGTCAGATGGAAGAGGACAGCGCTGATATCGCAAAACGCTGTGAAGATGAGATCTCCGCGGTCAAGGAGAATGCGGCCATCATAGAGTCCCAGCTCCGCCGTACCATGCACATGCAGGTGGAAAATGAGGTCATGCGCCGTGTGACTGCCGAAGTGGGCGAGGCGCTGAAAAAGGACAGCTTTGCCCCGCAGCGCAAGGCGATGAACGGCCGGTTCGTCCGCGAGGTCAAAGAGCTGGTATCCACTATGCCCAGCGATATCCTGACGATGAACGAGGGCAAACAGGTAAGCGTGACCGTTACCTCTGCTGAGGCGCTGACCGATGCGGAACTGAGGGAAATGACCGCCTTTTTGCAGGGCGTATTCCCCGGCGTAGCAGTATCTGCTGCGGTGGATGCTGAGCTGATCGGCGGTGTGCGCCTGCGTGTGGGCGATACCGTGTACGACGGCTCTGTGGCGAATCGCCTGAGCCGTTTGACCGAGAAGCGGTCCGATAATGGCGAGATCAGCGACAAGCCGGTATTGGAGCAGGTCCGGGACCACCTGAGCAGCGTGGACAATTCCATCGACGTCTACCAGACCGGCGAAGTGGTCAGCCTGGGCGACGGCATCTGCCGTGTGTCCGGCCTTGCCGACGTCATGGCAGGTGAGATGCTGGCGTTTGAAGGTGACCTGCGCGGCATGGTCATGGATCTGGATAAGACCAACGTGGGTGTCGTCCTGCTTGGTGATTACGGTCACCTGCAGGAGGGTGACAGCGTACGCCGTACCGGACATATCATCGAAGTACCCGTGGGCAGCGCTATGTGCGGCCGCGTGGTGGACGCGCTGGGTCGTCCTGTGGACGGCAAGGGTGCCATCCGCCCCGATGGCTATCGCGCCATCGAGAGCCCCGCACCCAGTGTTTTGCACCGTCAAGGGGTCAACGTGCCCCTGCAGACCGGTATCAAGGCCATCGACGCACTGGTGCCCATCGGCCGTGGCCAGCGTGAGCTGATCATCGGTGACCGCCAGACCGGCAAGACTGCCATCGCCCTGGACGCCATCATCAACCAGAAGGGCAAGGACGTGCTGTGTATCTACGTTGCCATCGGTCAGAAGGAGTCTACCGTTGCCAATGTGGTGAAGAAACTGACCGACTGCGGCGCCATGGAGTACACCACCGTGGTGTGTGCCCATGCTTCCGAGCCGGCTCCCATGCTGTATATCGCCCCCTATGCCGGTGCGGCTATCGGCGAATACTTTATGTATCAGGGCAAGGACGTTCTGATCGTGTACGACGACCTCTCGAAGCAGGCCGCCGCTTACCGTGAGATCTCCCTGCTGCTTCACCGTCCTCCCGGACGTGAGGCCTATCCCGGCGACGTATTCTATCTGCACTCCCGTCTTCTGGAGCGTGCGGCACGTTTGGACGACGCTTCCGGCGGCGGCAGTATGACCGCTTTGCCCATTATTGAGACCCAGGCCGGTGACATCGCCGCCTATATTCCCACCAACGTGATCTCCATTACCGACGGTCAGATCTTCCTGGAGACCGGTCTGTTCCACTCCGGCATCCGTCCGGCCATCAACGTGGGCCTGTCCGTGTCCCGTGTGGGCGGCGCGGCACAGGTGCCCGCCATGAAGCAGGTGGCAGGCCGTCTGCGTACCGACCTGGCCCAGTACCGCGAACTGGCGTCCTTTGCCCAGTTCGGATCGGATCTGGATAAGGCGACCCAGGCGACGCTGCTGCGCGGTGAGCGCATGACGGAGCTGCTGAAGCAGAAGCAGTATGCCGCACTGCCGGTGGAGGATCAGGTCATCGCCATCTTTGCTGCCAACGAGGGCTTTGCCGACGACGTGGAGCTCGGCGATATGGCGCGCTTTGAAAGCGAAGCGGTCGCCTATGTCAAGCGGGCAATGCCGGAGCTGGTGGAGACCATTTGCTCGCGCAAAAAGATTCCCGCCGATATGCTGGAGACCCTGCGTGAGGCCATTCGCGGCTTTAAGAAAACGTTTTAAGATCCCTTGACCTTTCAGAAAGGAGGGAGGAGACCATGGCAAATATGCGTGAGATCCGGGCACGGATCAAGAGCGTAAAGAGTACCCAGCAGATCACCAAGGCGATGAAGATGGTGTCTGCCGCCAAGCTGCGCCGTACCGAGGGCAGTATGGCGACGGTGCGGAACTTTGCCGGGCAGAGTCAGCACATTTTGGACGAACTGCTCTCCGGCAGCGGCGTGGGCTGCGCCAACCGTTTCCTCACTCCCCGCGAGGAGGTCAGAAACGTCTGCTACGTGCTGTTTGTGGGCAGCCGCGGTCTTTGCGGCATCTACAATCATGCCGTTGTGCGCTATGCACAGGAGGTACTGGCGGCAGAGACCCGACCCTATTCTCTGGTGGTCTGCGGCCGTTGGGGACGCGACGTTATCGCCCATGAGGGCCTGCAGGCGGAGCGTACCTTTGCCGACATGAGTGATACCCCCACTCTGGAGGATTCTCTGGAGCTGGCGGATTACCTGAAGGAGAAGTACCTCACGGAAGAAGCGGACGAGATTCATCTGATCTATCAGCATTACCATTCCGTTTTGCAGCAAAGCCCTGCCAGCTTGCAGCTCCTGCCCGCCAAGGCAGAGGCGAAGGAGGGATCCGGCAGCGAGTATATCTTTGAACCCGACGGGGAGACCGTGCTGGAAAATCTGATGCAGCTGTATCTGAACAACACGGTGTATTCCGTGCTGCTGGAGGCAAAAGTAGGCGAACAGGCCGCCCGTATGACGGCCATGAGCACTGCCACCGATGCCACCACCGAGCTGATCGACGATTTGAGTCTGCAGCTCAACCGTGTCCGTCAGGCCGCTATCACCACCGAGATCGCGGAGATCGTCGGCGGTGCCAATGCGCTGGACACGGCAAACAATTAACGTAGGAGTGCATTATGAAAGGTATCGTCAAAAGGGTCACCGGCCCTGTGGTGGACGTCCAGTTTCCCGCGGGACATCTGCCTGAGATCAACAATGCAATCGAAATTCAGCTGGAGGATCGCAAGATCGTCATGGAGGCCACCCAGCAGTTGGGTGACAATACTGTGCGCTGTATCGCCCTGTTCTCCACGGACGGTATCCCCCGGGGCTGCGAGGCGGTGGATACGGGTTCTCCCGTGACCATGCCCGTTGGCGAAGCCACGCTGGGCCGTATGTTCAACGTGGTGGGCGATCCCATCGACGGCAAGGGCCCTGTGGAGGCCGAGCGTCTGCCCATCCACCGTGCGCCTCCCGGTTTTACCGAGGTCACTCCGTCCACGGAGATCCTGGAGACCGGCATCAAGGTCGTTGACCTGCTGGCGCCCTATTCCAAGGGCGGTAAGATCGGTCTGTTCGGCGGTGCCGGCGTGGGAAAGACCGTCCTCATTCAGGAACTGATCCGCAACGTGGCGTATGAGCACGGCGGCTACTCCGTGTTTGCCGGCGTGGGCGAGCGTTCCCGTGAGGGCAACGACCTGTGGAACGAGATGACAGAGTCCGGCGTGATCAATAAGACGGCGCTGGTGTTCGGCCAGATGAACGAGCCCCCCGGAGCCCGTCTGCGCGTGCCCCTGTCCGGCCTGACCATCGCGGAGAATTTCCGTGATGCCAGCGGTCAGGACGTGCTGTTGTTTATCGACAATATCTTCCGTTTCACCCAGGCGGGCAGCGAGGTTTCCGCCCTGTTGGGCCGTATGCCCTCCGCTGTCGGCTACCAGCCCACTCTGGCAACGGAGATGGGTATGCTGCAGGAGCGTATCACCTCCACCCGCAGCGGTTCCGTTACATCCGTGCAGGCGATCTACGTGCCTGCCGATGACCTGACCGACCCTGCCCCTGCTACGGCATTTGCCCATCTGGACGCCACCACCGTGCTGGATCGCGGCATCTCCGAGCTGGGTATCTATCCCGCTGTGGATCCCCTGGGCTCCACCTCCCGTATTCTGGAGCCGGGCGTCCTGGGTCAGCGCCATTACGACACCGCCCGAGCCGTGCAGAGCGTGCTGCAGAAGTATAAGGAGCTGCAGGACATCATCGCCGTGTTGGGTATGGATGAGCTGAGTCTGGAGGATAAGGCGGCTGTCAACCGTGCCCGCCGTATCCAGCGCTTCCTGTCCCAGCCCTTCCACGTGGCGGAGAACTTTACCGGCATGAGCGGCAAGTACGTGCCCCTGGAGGAGACCATCCGCAGCTTTGAGATCATTCTCGGCGGCGAGTGCGACGACATTCCCGAGCAGGCCTTCCTGATGTGCGGCAGTATTGACGATGTGATCGCCAAGCGCGGTCAGTATTAAGGAGCGGGCAATGAAAGAGCAGATCCATTTGCAGGTAGTCACGGCAAGCGAGACCGTCTATGACGGCATGGCGTCTTACGTGAGCCTGCCGCTGGAAAACGGCAGCATCGGCGTCCTTGCCAACCACGCACCGCTGATAGGCGCGGTGGTGGACGGCACGGTGCTGGCCAGAGGCGAGAGCGGTGAGGAGCAGATCACCGTAGGCATCGGCGTTGCCAACGTGAACCATAACGAGGTCAGGCTCCTGGTGCGCAGCGCCAGCCGTTGTGAAAAATAAAGAAAAAAGCAGATGCCTTGCGGCATCTGCTTTTGATTTTACGGAGATTACTTGGTAC
>R20__coassemble_1386_pt1 | contig 13627 bp, 12 predicted proteins | sample R20__metabat2_high_PE_002 | metagenome-assembled genome bin R20 | reverse complement strand
GCGAATATCTGGCCAAGACCGATGCCCTGGGGATCGAGGGCGTGGAAAATCCCATCAGCCACGTGGCATACGGCTATGCCACCCAGGTCTGCATTTTGAACGAGGATGCAACCGTAAAGGAAATCGTGGCGGCCCACTATGTGGGCAAGGCCATCAATCCCAAGAACTGCGAGGGACAGATCGAGGGCGGCGTCACCATGGCGCTGGGCTTTACGCTGACGGAGCACTACCCGCTGTACGACTGTATTCCCAGCGCCAAGATGGGAACGCTGGGCCTGTTTCGCGCTCATCAGGTGCCGAAGATCACCAGTATTCTGGTGGAAAAGCCGGGGCAGGATATGGCCTGCGGCGCCATCGGTATCGGCGAGATCACAACCATTCCCACGGCACCTGCTGTGGCAGGCGCCTACTTTGCCATGGACGGTGAAATGCGTACCAGTCTGCCGCTGATCAAGACGCCCTATGAGCGGCCCAAGATGCCACGCTACTGGTGGTAAAAAGAAACGGCGGCACTTTTCGTGCCGCCGCGGATATCAAAACTGATTCCATATTTCGGGAGTGTCCACGTCTGTCAGCTCTTTGGGGGACACCTCCAACAGCATCAGCGCATTTTCATGCCTGCGAATGACCACATTGCCGCCGTGGTCGCCCTCGATCTCCATGAGATTGGGGAAGTAGGCGGCAGGAAAAATGCAGGGATTGCCGCGCTGTCCCTGGTATCCCAGGGCGACGATATTCTTCGGATGCTTGCGATAGAAGTCGATGAGCGCCGCAACGCTCTCCTTTTGCAGCAGAGGCTGATCAGAGACCTGAAACAGCACCGCGTCGTAATCGGAGAGTGCCTGCAAACCGAGCTTGACGCTGTAGCTCTGTCCAAACTCCGGATGCTCGTTGCGAATCGGTATAAACCCGTTTTCTTTTGCAAGATCCTCAATTTCGCGGAATTGCGTCACGACCACCACACCATCCAGCGACTCTTCGGGAATGGCGGCGAGAGCGCGGGAGATCATGGTTTGCCCCGCAAATTCCCGCAGCAGTTTGTTCTCTCCGAACCGTGCGCTGTTTCCGGCAGCCAGTACCACGCAGCCGATCTTCATGTGCCATCACATCCTTCGTGAGTGTAGTATACCCGAATTCTTGAAAAACTGTCAAATACTTTTCACGCTATTTTCAAATTAGAATTACGCTTACCCTTTTCAAACAGAACAGGATATGTTACTATTAACATAAATAATGTGTAGCATTAGGTTAACTTTTTATTAACTTGCCATAAGGAGGCCAACCAATGTCGATAACAAAAATTGACGACAAGGTCGTCCGTGTAGACGCCCGACAAAAGGCACGCGGCGAGGCAAAATATGTCTGTGACATGGTTTTGCCCGATATGCAGTATGCCTATATGGTGCGTTCCACCGTTCCCAGAGGAAAGATCAAGGCGATCCATCTGCCCGAATTTCCGGCGGGGTATCATTTTATCTCCGCCAAGGACATTCCCGCAAACGGCAAGAACGAGCTGTGGATGATCCTGAAGGATTGGCGCTGCTTTGCCGAGGATTACGTTTTGTACGTAGGCGAGACCATCGGTCTGGTGGTCGGCCCCGACCGCGCAACGCTCAAGGAGCTGAAAGCACAGATCAAGGTCGACTATGCCGAAGAAGTCCCCGCCGTCACCATTGACGACGGCATCAACTGTGTGGGCGGTCCCATGTTTCCGGAGAAGAACAGTAACGTGATGTGCGAGCTGTTCTGCGAAAAGGGAAGACCCATGGAAGAGGTCTTTGCCGAGGCAGACGAGGTGTTCGAGGAGACCATCGAGACGCCCTACCAGGAGCACGTCCATCTGGAGACCAACAGCGCCATCGCGGATATGGAGGACGGCAAGTTCGTGTTCTATGCCTCTGCCCAGTGTCCGTTTTATATCCGCAAGTCCATCGCGGGCCTGCTGGATATCACTCCCGAGGACATCATTATCCGTCAGTGCACCACCGGCGGCGCCTTCGGCGGCAAGGAACATTTCCCCGACGTGCTGTGCGGCGCTCTGCTGGTGGCGGAGAATGTCGTCCGCAAGCCCATCAAAATGGTGTTTGACCGGGAGGAGGACACCCAGTTCTCCGTCAAGCGTCATCCCTCCAAGTGCATCTATAAGACCGCCGTCAAGGACGGCAAGATCACCGGCGTGTGGGGCCACATTTACTATAACTGCGGCGCGTATCTCAGCAGCTCCTATGTGGTGCTGCAGCGCGGCGTATTCCACGCCAACGGCGTCTATACCTTCCCCAACACCTACCTGAAAGGCGAGGGAATCGGTACCAACACTTTCCCGACCTGCGCATTCCGCGGGTTCGGCGCACCCCAGACGCTGTTCGCCATCGAGACCCATCTGGATCACCTGGCGCACCATTTAGGTGTCGATCCTCTGGCGTTCAAGATGCAGTACCTGTGCAGGAAGGGCGACGAGACCACCACCAACGGCCACATCATCGAGGAGGTCAAGCTCCCGGAGATGCTGGAGGTCATCACCCGCGAGTCCGATTACTGGCGCAAGAGCAGGGAGTACACTCCGGGCTGCGGCAAGGGTATCGGTATCGCGCTGTATAACCACGGCGGCGCTTTTACCGGCAACGGTGAGCAGGCTATCATCAAGGCCCATGCCCGGCTGGTCAAGACCGGCGATAAGGTGCGTATCGAAGTAGGCTCCACCGAGATGGGACAGGGTTTCAAGACTACCCTGCGAAAGATCTGTGCCGCCACATTGGGCATTGACATGGCTCAGGTGGAATATAACGATCCCGATACTTCCAAGGTCGTGGACTCCGGCCCCACAGCGGCCTCCCGCAGCACCATGGTGGTGGGCCGACTGGTGGAGCGTGCGGCTCTCGAGATGAAGCAGCGCTGGAACGAGGGCGACTTCACCACCGAGGTGGAGTACGAGCACCCGGACGGCTATCCCTGGGATCAGGCCACCTTCCGCGGTGATGCCTACTTAGGCTACGGCTGGGGCGTTGCCTGCGTGGAAGTGGAGGTCGATAAGCTGACCCGAGAGGTCAAGACCACCGGCATCTGGTCGTCTCACGAGATCGGCAAGGCCATCGACGAGCTGATCGTCCACGGTCAGATCAACGGCGGCATTCTGCAGTCTCTGGGCTACGGCGCCATGGAGAAGCTGGAGAACAGGAAGGGCTACTTCAAGCAGAAGAGTATGTCCGACTACGTGATCCCCACGTCCATGGACTTCCCCAAGCAGTTCTATCACATTCAGGACAACCCCTATCCCTGGGGTCCCTACGGTGCCAAGGGCATGGGCGAGCTGGTATTCAACGGTGCGTCTGCCGCGTACGTGGACGCCGTAGAGCGCGCCTTGGGTACGCAGTTTACTGCCATTCCCATTCCGCCGGAAGATATTGAGGAGGCGATCAAGAATGTTCAGTGAGATCCGTTTTACGCTCAACGGTGAGCAGCAAGTCTATACCGGTGACCCGCTGCGCCGTCTCCTTGACGTACTGCGAGAGGATTATGAGCTCACCGGCAGCAAAGAGGGCTGCGGTGAGGGCGAGTGCGGTGCCTGCTCCGTCATCAAGGACGGCAAGCTGGTCACCAGCTGCATTATCCCCGTGGCAAGCTGCAACGGCGCGGAGATCCTGACCATCGAGGGGATCCGCGATACCGAAAAAGGCGAGTGCATCGTCGATGCCTTTGCCGAGGGTGGTGCCGTTCAGTGCGGTTTCTGCATTCCCGGTATGGTGATGGCGGCCTTTGTTCTTTTGAGCAATAACCCAGATCCCACCGAGGAAGAGATCCGCATCGGCATCAGCGGCAACATCTGCCGCTGCACCGGCTATGATCTGATCGTGGAGTCCATTCATCTGGCGGCGAAGAAAGGAGCGGCGTTATGGAAAAAGTAAAATGCTACATTCCGCAGACCCTTTCCGAGGCTCTGGAGATCCGCAAAGCCACCGGTGCCACGCCTCTTGCCGGCGGCTCTGATCTGATGGTGGCAAACAGCATGGGCGCAGGGATCACTCCCGCCTTCCAAAAAGACGTGCTGGTCATCACCAATCTGCCCGAGCTCAAGGGCATTACCCAAAATTCTGACGGCAGCGTGGAAATCGGTGCCTGTACCACCTCGGCGGAAATCGCGTCTTGTGAGCTGGTACACCCGCTGGTACGTGACGCCGCCTCCCGCATGGGCGCCATCGCCCTGCGCAATACCGCCACCATCGGCGGCAACATCGGCAACGCATCCCCCAAGGGCGATATGCCCCAGCCCCTCATTCTGCTGGATGCGGAGGTGGTGCTGCAAAGCGTGGACGGCGAGCGCCGCATCAAGGTGGACGACTACATCATTGCCACCAAGAAGACTGCCATTCGCGACGATGAGCTGATCACCAAGGTCATCATCCCCAAGACCGACTTTACTCATATTTTCTTCCGCAAAGTGGGTATGCGCCGCGCCAACGCCATCTCCAAGCTGACCCTTTCCGCGGCAGCAAAGATCGAAAACGGTGTGGTGGCGGACTTCCGGGCATCCTCCGGTGCCGCAGGCCCCAAGGTCATGCGCTCCCGTCAGGCAGAGGAACTGCTGATCGGGAAGAAGGTCAGTGAACTGGCGGCTTGTAAAGAGGAATTCCTTGACGCGTGGAATGAGGTCATCAGCCCCCATGCCATGCCGGAATACCGCCGCAATACCACCAGAAGAATGTTGTCCTATTTCATTGATGCGCTGATCGCGGGCCATCCCGCCGGCCGCGTCGAGTAAGGAGGAATACTATGGTCATTCACCATCCGAAAACTGCGCTGGATGCCGTGATGCTCCGCAAAGAAAACGCGGAAACCAGCGTGTATTTAGCCGGCGGCACGGACGATCTGCGCCTGAACGGCGCCGCTGAGGGTAAGGACCTCATCGACATCAACGGACTTAGCGAGAAATATGACACCATCACCGTGCGCGGCGGCAAGGTCTGGATCGGCGCACGCTGCACGCTGCAGCAGGTACTGGAAAGTGAACTTGTCCCCGCCTTTATCCGTGAGGCGGCGGGCTTTTGCTCCTCCTTCGTTCGGCGCAGCAGCGCCACCATCGGCGGCAACGTGGCGCTGCGCCGCGAGGACAGCTACATGGCTGCCGCTCTGACCGCTGCCGATGCCGTACTGGACTCCGTCACCCCTCACGGTGAGGAGCTGAAACCCATCGGCGATTATCTCCAGGGCCGTTGCAAGCGCTTCATCCGCTATATCGTGGTGGACAAAGATCGCAGCGGCTGGGTCAAGCGCTTTGGCAACACCAGCGCCAGCCATGCGGCCCTGATTGCCGCTGAGAGCGGCGGTATCTACGCTCTCAGCGTCTCCGGTACGCCTTTTACCTATGGCGGCACCGCTGATTTGGCAAAGGATATGACTTTTGTCGATGACGTGACCGGCAGCGCTGCCTACAAGAAGTATCTGGCCGAGACCGTGTTCACTTTGGGGAGGTAACGCCATGGAGGTAAAATGCAGAATCAACGGCGAAAACGTCGTTTTACACGGGGAGGGTACCGAGCGCCTGCGCGACGTGCTTTACCGTGCCGGTTACCACTCCGTCCGCGACAGCGACGATGCCGAGGGCTTTGCCGGCAGTGATACCGTCATCATCGACGGCGTGCTGAAATATGCCAACTTTGTCCTGCTCTATCAGGTGGAGGGCGCGGAGATCCGTACGGCAGAGTCTCTGCTCAATGGTCGTGAGCTGAACTACGTACAAAAAGCCATGGTGGCTGCCGGTATCGTGCAGAGCGCCTATAACGCCCCTGCCGCCGCGCTGATGCTGACCTGGCTTTTGGAGAAAAATCCCAACCCCAAGCGCGAGGAGGTCAGGGAGGTACTGTCCTCCATCTTCATCCGTGACGCGGGATATGAACACTATTATCTGGCGGTGAAACTGGCAACGGAGCTCCGGGACTTCGGTGCCTTCCGCAGCGAGATCGCCCCCAGTTTCCGCCCCCATCTGGAAGTCATCGGCAAACCCATGGACAAGATCGATGGCGCGGCGCTGGTCTCCGGCGAGAGCGTGTTTGTGGAGGACAAAGTCCCCGCTGATGCGTATTGTCTCCACGTGCTGCGCAGTCCCTTTGCCAGCGCCTATATCAAGAGCATTGACACCGCCGAGGCGGAAAAGCTGGACGGCGTTGCCGCTATCATCACCGCAGAGAACTGCCCGGATGTGTACTATATGCAGGCAGGACAGGGCAACCCCGAGCCCTCTCCCCATGATCGGCGTCTGTTCAACCGTAAGGTACGCCATGTGGGAGATCGCGTCGCCGGTATCGTGGCACGTACCCCTGAGATCGCCGACAGGGCGGCATCGCTGATCAAAGTAGAATATGAGCCGCTGCCCGCCGTGTTCACCGTAGAGCAGGCCATGGCAGCCAATGCACCGCTGGTACATAATGGCCCGGTGAAATATAACGCCGGCGCTCCCGCTGATCTGGACGCGTTCAACGCCAAGGCCGGCGACAAGCGGGAGGGCGACGTGGTCTATCAGTTCCCACTGGGTGCGGATATCCATAAGAATATCGCCGCGTCCAACAAGGGCGGCATCGGCGACATGGAAAAGGGCTTCGCTGAGGCGGACGCCATCGTGGAGCAGACCTATCAGACCAGTCAGATCCAGCACACCCCGCTGGAGCCCCACGTCTGCTATGCCCATATCGAGGGCGGCAGACTGGTGATGAACTGCTCCACCCAGGTGCCGTACCATGTGCGGCGCATTGTCAGCTGGGTCTGCGGCATTCCCGAGAATAAGATCCACATCATCAAAGAGCGCGTGGGCGGCGGTTACGGTTCCAAGCAGGACATCCTCGTTGAAGACCTGACCGGCTACGCGGCATGGAGCACCGGCAAGCCTGTCTACTATCGGAATACCCGGGAAGAGGAGTTCATTGCCAACTCCACCCGTCACCCCATGCGCTGCAAGGTCAAGATGGGCGGCAAGAAGGACGGTACCATTACCGCCATCTTCATGGAGGTCTGTGCCAATACCGGCCCCTACGGCAACCACTGCCTGACCGTTCCCATGAACAGCTGCTCCAAGACTTTGCCCCTCTTCGCCGTGGACAACATGGCGTATGATCTCAAGGTGTTTTACACGAATACGCCGCCTGCCGGCGCCTATCAGGGCTACGGCACCCCCAAGGGCAACTACGGCATCATGATGGCCATGGCAGAGCTGGCCGACAAGCTGGGTGTGGACTATAAGACCATGGTGGAGAAGAATCACGTGTCCGAGGGCTATATGCTGGAGATCCTCAAGGGTCTGGGCGAGGGCCGCGAGGGCAACGTGGTGCCCGTTGGTTCCTGCGGTCTGGACGAGGCCATCGAAAAGGGCTGCAAGATGATCGAGTGGGGCAAGAAAGAGGTCTCTGCCGATCCTGATTGGAAGATCGGCAAGGGCTTTGCCATGATCATGCAGGGCAGCGGTCTGCCCGGTTTGGACCATGCCGAAGCCATCGCCAAGCTGGAAACCGACGGCACGGTGATTTTGAACAGCGGCGGCGCCGATCTGGGTACCGGCCTTGACACCATCTCCGCCAAGATCGTCATGGAGGTCCTGAAGCTGCCCATCGAGCGCATCACCGTGGTGTCCGGCGACACCGACTCTTGTGCCTTCGATACCGGCGCTTACGCCTCCTCCGGCACGTTCTTCAGCGGTAACGCCTCCCTGGTGGCGACCCGGAACCTCAAGGCGCTGATTTTGAAAGAAGCGGCCCTCCAGATGGAGGAAAACGAGTCCGATCTGGACGTCCGTGCCCCCGGCGAGGTCTATTCCAAGAAGACCGGCAAGGCCATCTCCTACCAGGAATTGAGCCATACCGCCATTTCCGGCACCGGCCGGGGTCAGATGGTGGCCCACGGCAGCTTTGTGACCGCCGCGTCCTCCGTGCCCTACGGCGCGCACTTCGCCCAGGTGGCGGTGAACGTGAAAACCGGCGAGATCAAGGTGCAGAAGTTCTACGCCCTGCAGGACGCCGGTACGCCCATCAACCCCGAGGCGGCGCTTTGCCAGATGTACGGCGCGGTGATGAAGTCCATCGGACATACGCTGTACGAGGATATGAAGCTGGATAAGGACGGCAGATGTATCAATGCCAACCTCACCGACTACGGTGTTCCCATGATCGGCGAGGCCCCCGACGATTTCAAGGCGGTGCTCATCGACGTGGACGACAAGTACGGTCCCTACGGTGCCAAGTCCATCTCCGAGATCGCCTGCAACGGTGCAGCGCCCGCTATCGGTATCGCTATCCACGACGCCTGCGGCGTGTGGATGCGCTCCTGGCCCATGACCCCGGAAAAGGTGCTCCGCGAGTTAGGAAAAATATAAAAAATAAGAGCTGCGAAAGCAGCTCTTATTTTTTATGCTCTTTCAGTAATTGTCCGCAGTGAGGGCAGATGACCTGCTCCGGCAGGGAATTGTTGATCGGCAGAATCTTTTTGCAGTGAGGACAGCGCAGCTTTCGCAGGGCAATCAAAATCCCTGCGGCAAAGAAAAGGACAGAACCGAGGAAGAAGAGCGGCTGGGAAAAATGGGCACCGAGCCAGACGAACAGAACACCAAGCAGATCCAGGACACTCCATAAGTAGTAGGTTACTTTAATGCTCATTCTCAACCTCCGAACTTCTCTGCAAACAGTTTATCGCCGTATTCCCGCATCTCCGCGCAGAACTCGTCATATTTTTTCAGCAGGGAAACGCCCTCCTCGGTCAATACCGCACCGCCGCCGTTTTTGCCGCCGGTGGTGGACGCCAGCAGGGGATAACCCAACGCCTTTTCGCTGTTCTTGATGATGGTCCACGCCTTGGAGTAGGCCATCTCCATACTGCCTGCCGCAGAGCGCAGAGAACGGAGCTCCTCCACGCGGTGCAGAAGCTGGGCAACGCCGGGCCCAAACGCCTTGTCCCCGTTAAACAGGCGGCAGGTAAAGCTATATGTCATGGGATCCGTCCTTTCAAGCTTTTCTGCTCCCATTTTACCAATTCTGCGCCGAATGTCAACGCGGGGTTGACTATTTTTTTACGAAGTGTTATTCTAAACAAAAGATAACGAAAGGGGAGAAATGCCATGCGTGTGCTGATTCGCGGGGCAGGGGATATCGCCAGCGGTATTGCGTTGCGGCTGTACCGCGCCCATCTTCAGGTGATCATGACGGATATTGCAAAGCCTACCGCCATCCGCCGAATGGTGTGCTTTTCCCCGGCCATCGTCAACGGAACGGCACAGGTAGAGGACGTTACCGCACGTTTTGCCGCGTCTCCTGCCGAGGTTGATCGTATTCTGCAAGCAGGGGAGATCCCCGTTTTGGCTGACCCCGACTGCCTTTGCCGAGATGCCCTAAAGCCGGACGTGTTGGTAGACGCCATTCTCGCCAAGAGAAATTTAGGCACGAAGATCACCGATGCCCCGATCGTCATCGGCGTGGGACCCGGCTTTACTGCGAAATCGGACTGCCACGCGGCGGTGGAGACCATGCGGGGTCACACGTTGGGGCGTGTCATCTATGAGGGCACCCCCATTCCCAATACCGCGGTGCCGGGGCTCATCGGCGGCTACGCCGGGGAGCGGGTGCTCCGCGCACCGGATGAGGGCGAGTTCCACCTGCTAAAGGACATCGGCTCTGTGGTGCAGGAGGGGGAAGCCGTGGGTGAGGTCAACGGCAAGCCTATGAAGTGTACCATCGGCGGTATCTTGCGTGGCATTTTACCCGACGGCACCCCTGTCCACAAGGGGATGAAGTCCGGTGACGTGGACCCACGGTGTAAAGTGGAATACTGTTATACTGCTTCTGACAAGGCACTTGCCGTGGGAGGCGGTGTGCTGGAAGCGATTCTAAATTTGAGAGGTTGACCGATGGATGAAATTAAATTGACAAAGCTGGCAAGCTGCGCCGGCTGCGGCGCCAAAGTGGGTGCCGGCGTGCTTTCGGAGCTGCTGGGCGACATTAAAGTACACCGGGACCCCAACTTACTGGTGGGTTTTGACAAGAGCGATGACGCCTCAGTTTACCAAATCAGCGACGACTTGGCGTTGGTACAGACGGTGGATTTCTTTCCCCCAATCGCCGATGATCCCTATCTGTTCGGTCAAATTGCCGCCACAAATGCCCTGAGCGACGTGTATGCCATGGGCGGTGAGCCGAAAACGGCGCTGAACATCATGTGTGTACCGGAGGATATGCCCAAAGAGGTCGTCCACGAGATCCTGCGGGGCGGCTATGACAAGGTGTATGAAGCCGGCGCGGTCATCACCGGCGGCCACAGCATCTATGACGACGAGCCTAAGTATGGCCTTGCGGTCACGGGCTTCGTGGATCCGAAGAAGATGCTGACCAACAGCGCCGCCAAGCCCGGTGATGTGCTGATCCTCACCAAACCCATCGGCATCGGCGTTCTGACCTCTGCCATGAAAGCAGACCTGTGCACCGAGGAAACGAAGTGTTATGCCTATACCTTGATGTCTGCCTTGAACAAGACAGCACGGGACGTAATGGTGAAGTACCGTGTCCACTCCTGCACGGATATTACAGGATTCGGATTGTTGGGCCACACTTACGAGATGGCGCAGGGGAGTGACGTGGAGATCACGCTGAACACAAAAGCGATTGACCTGATACCGGAAGCACTGGACTTTGCCCGTATGGGTGTGTTGCCGGCGGGTATGTACCGCAACCGCCACTATGCCGAGCACGCTGTGGACGGCGGGGAAGTGGAACTGGCAGTGCAGGATATGCTCTACGATCCCCAGACCAGCGGAGGGCTGCTGATCGCTGCGGATCCCGCTGATGCTTCGGCGTTGCTTGCCGACTTGCAGGGAAAAGTGCCGTCGGCGCAGGAAATCGGCACGGTATCCGCTTATCAGGGCGGTGCGAGAATACAATTACGCTGAAAATGGTAAATGGTTCAAAAAAGGGGTCAATATTTCAGTTTTGAAATATTGACCCCTTTTTTCTGTTGTGCTATAATGATAATACCATGAAAATGGGGTAGAATTTTATATAAAAAACCTGTTTGAAAAGAGGTAAAGATATGAAAGAACTGAATTTACAAAAGTATGGCATTACCGGCGTATCGGAGATCGTCTATAACCCCTCCTATGAGCAGCTTTTTGCCGAGGAGACCAAACCGGGTCTCACCGGCTTTGAGGTGGGCCAGGTCACCGAGCTGGATGCCGTAAACGTGATGACCGGTATCTATACCGGCCGCTCTCCCAAGGACAAGTATATTGTCATGGACGAGAACGCCAAGGACACCGTGTGGTGGACGACGGACACGTATAAGAACGACAACCATCCCATGAGCGAGGATGTCTGGGCCACCGTGAAGGAGATCGCCGTCAAGGAGCTGTGCAACAAGCGCCTGTTTGTGGTGGACGCCTTCTGCGGCGCCAACAAGGATACCCGCATGGCCATCCGTTTCATCATGGAGGTGGCCTGGCAGGCACACTTTGTCCGCAATATGTTTATCAAACCCACCGCTGAGGAGCTGGTCTCCTTTGAGCCCGACTTCGTGGTCTATACCGCTTCTCTTGCCAAGGTGGAGAACTACAAGGAGCTGGGTCTCAATTCCGAGACCTGTGTGGCGTTCAACATCACTTCCCGTGAGCAGGTCATCATCAACACCTGGTACGGCGGCGAGATGAAGAAGGGTATGTTCTCTATGATGAACTACTACCTGCCCCTCAAGGGCATTGCCGCCATGCACTGCTCCGCCAACACGGATATGAACGGCGAGAATACCGCCATCTTCTTCGGCCTCAGCGGCACCGGTAAGACCACGCTGTCCACCGACCCCAAGCGTCTGTTGATCGGTGACGACGAGCACGGCTGGGACGACAAGGGTGTGTTCAACTTCGAGGGTGGCTGCTATGCCAAGGTCATCAATCTGGATAAGGATTCCGAGCCCGACATCTATAACGCTATCAAACGCAACGCCCTGTTGGAGAATGTTACCGTTGACGCAAACGGCAAGATCGACTTTGACGACAAGAGCGTCACCGAGAATACCCGCGTCAGCTATCCCATCGACCACATTGAGAAGATCGTGCGGCCTATCTCTGCGGCTCCTGCTGCCAAGAACGTGATCTTCCTCAGCGCCGATGCCTTCGGCGTTCTGCCTCCCGTGTCTATCCTGACGCCGGAGCAGACCCAGTACTATTTCCTGTCCGGATTCACCGCCAAGCTGGCAGGCACTGAGCGCGGCATCACCGAGCCCACCCCGACCTTCTCCGCTTGCTTCGGCCAGGCTTTCCTGGAGCTGCACCCCACCAAATATGCCGAGGAATTGGTGAAGCGCATGAAGATGAGCGGCGCCAAGGCCTATCTGGTGAACACCGGTTGGAACGGCACCGGCAAGCGCATTTCCATCAAGGATACCCGCGGCATCATCGACGCCATTCTGGACGGCTCTATCAATACCGCCCCCACCAAGATGATCCCCTATTTCAACCTGGAAGTACCCACCGCTCTGCCAGGTGTGGATCCCGCCATTCTGGATCCCCGTGATACCTATAAGGACAGCAATGAGTGGGAGACCAAGGCAAAAGATCTTGCGAACCGTTTCGTAAAGAACTTTGTCAAATATGAGACCAATGCTGCCGGTAAGGCGCTGGTCAAGGCAGGTCCCCAGATCTGAAATGTGAAGAAGCCGGAAGCAGAACTTCCGGCTTCTTCAATAAACTATGCAGAGAAAAGGAGAGCTTCAAAATGCTGGAAATCAAGCTGTATATAGCGGACATCGACTATGACGGAATTGTAGATATGGCCCTCCCGAAAGTGGTGGATAAGCTATCGAAAAAAGGTACATTTTTAGGGAAAATGGTTCAGAAGCGTGAGAAAGTTTTGGGAAAAATGGTGCATAAATTTTTGAAGAAAAAGGGTCAGGATGGAACGGAACAACTGATCGCGGATCTGGCGGAAAAAAAGCGAAGCCTGCTGATCGAAAAGGCATCGGGTATTGTGGAAAAGAAAGGCATCGGCCTGCGCGTTGTAGGTATTGATGTAAAAAAATGCTGAACATTGTAGTAACATTTGTGTCCATAAAGTAACAAATAACGTCCAAAAAGGAACAGTAAAAAGTAGCGAAAGGGAACCCTTCGCTACTTTTTTTCGTCACAGATACAGTTACTTTTTCAGATTGGTGATAAACTCCCGCAGGGCATCCACGTTTTCCTGCGTGGTAGCCCAGCTGCCGCAGAAACGAATGGCATTCAGATTGGGCTCGATGCGCTCCCAATACTCTGAGCCGAACTCCTTGCGGATAGCGGCCAGCTCTTCATCGGTGACGATGGGGTACTGCTGATTGGTGGGGGAGTCGAAGAACAAGGAGTAGCCGTTAGAAACGAAAATGTCACGGATCTGATGTGCCATCTCGATGGCGTGACGGGAGATCTTGAAGTAGAGATCATCAGTAAACAGAGTATCGAACTGGATGCCCAGCAGGCGGCCCTTGGCCAGCATACCGCCGCGCTGCTTCATAAAGAAGCGGAAGTCCTTTTTCAAAGCGGGATTCATGACCACAACGGCTTCGCCGAATAGAGCACCGACTTTCGTGCCGCCGATATAGAAGATGTCGCACAGGTGAGCCAATTCCGGCAGAGTGAGAT
>R20__coassemble_1378_pt1 | contig 13667 bp, 16 predicted proteins | sample R20__metabat2_high_PE_002 | metagenome-assembled genome bin R20 | reverse complement strand
CCCTCCCACCGCCCGAGCTCCCGACCCCCGGCAGCCCCCCCCCCCAAAAAAAAAAACCCACACCCCAACGTTTCTTTTTTTTTTTTTGGCGCGGACTCCTCGGCGCTCTCGTTGTGTCAGCCGCTTTCCAGCCCACTCTCGTGGGCATGGAAAACGGGACACTGCCTTTTTCCCGCCTCGCTTCATCTGCCACAGGCAGCGCTTCGGCGGAAAACTCGTCGCCCGCAATAAGGTACGCCACCCAACGGGTGGTGTTTTGTTTTTGGTACACAGCGGGCAGAGGGGCGAACAGGGCAACCGCGAAGCGGCAGCAACAGTCCGAGGGACTGTTGCTGTGCCCGAGTGGGTGTCGTTGCGTTGTAGGGGCGGACGACTCTGTCCGCCCGAAAGCCTGCAATAAATGCGTAGGGCAGAAACCATATGTCCCGCCGCATCTGTTCCCTATTTCCGTAGGGGCGACCCTTGCGGTCGCCCCTACAAAAAACCGCCACCCACCCCGGTGACGGTTTTCTCTTATTCAACTCCTTACAGCGGCATCCAGCTGCCGCTGGCGCTGGCCAGCAGCTTGCCGGTGTCAGCATCATAAAGCTCCGCCCGCTGCCGGATCAGACTCCGGCCGGCCTTGACGATATAGACCTTCATCTCCAGCTTCATGCCGTATTCCACGCCCCGCAGGAACACCAGGTTCATATCGGTGGTGGTGGCCTCATTCTCCCCGGCGGTAAAGTTGGCGACCACGCCAAAGGCAGTGTCGAACATACCCGCAATGGCGCCGCCGTGGATACCGCCCTTTTCGTTGATCTGCCATTTCTGGGTCTCAAAGGCGTAGGTCACGGTCTGCTCCTCATAATTGCAGCCCACCAGATGACATTTCATGTTCTCGTCAAACCCGCCGTCGTTCAGATTCAGATAGTGCTGAGATTTCTCCTCCACCATCCGGATCCATGCCTGCTTTTCCATGTCGCTCTCCTTATATCTCTTTGATCAGTTTTTCCAAGTCCTCTGCGCTGAATTTGTACACCTCGTCGCAGAACTGACAGCTCAGCTCACAGCCGCCCTGCTCCCGGAGAATGCTCTCCAGCTCGTCCCTGCCCAGGGAGATCAGCGCACGCTCCACCCGCTCCCGGGAACAGTAGCACCGATACTCCACCGGTGTGGTCTCCAGAATTTTCAGCTCAAAATCGCTCATCACCTGCCGCAGCAGATGCTCGGGGTCATCGTCCCTATCCAGAATGGCGGACACGTTCCCCGCCGCCATGATGCCGCCCTCCACCTTGCAGATGGTATCCTCGTCGGCGCCGGGCATCAGCTGGATGAGGTACCCGCCGGCGGCTTTCACGCTCTGGTCACGGTCCACCAGCACCCCCAGACCGCAGGCGGTGGGGATCTGCTCCGACTCCACGAAGTAGCCGGCGATGTCCTCGGCGATCTCGCCGCCCAGCAGGTCGATGGTGCCCACATAGGGCTCCTTCATATGCAGGTCTTTGATCACGGTGATGGTGCCCTCGCCGCCCACGGCGGCTCCCACGTCCAGCTTTCCGTCCTGTCGCAGAGGCAGGTCCACCCGGGGATCGGTCACGTAGCCCCGCACGTTGCCCTCCGGATCACTCACCGCCAAAACGGTGCCCAAAGGGCCTCCGCCCTTGATCTGCAGGGTCAGACTGGCGCCGTGGCCCTTCAGGGCGTTGCCCATCATGGCACAGCCGCTCAGGGCACGGCCCAAAGCCGCCGTCCCCACCGGCAGGGTCTTGTGGATCTGTCGGGCACGCTCCACCAGCTCCCGGGAGCTGATAGCCGCCGCCTGCACCATGCCGTCGCTTGAAATCGCTCTTACGATCCTATCCATATCGTTACTTCCTTATCGCTGTAAAATAGATGCGCTGCTCGCCGGCCTTCGGACTGCGCAGTACACCGTCGCCATAGGTGCGAATGTCCGTGAAACCGGCGTCTTTCAGCCACGCCGTCAAGTCCTCCACGGTGTAGCCCCGCTCCCGGTGCAGTTCAAACTCCCGCTCCCAGGTATCGTCCTCGTTCCGGCAAAAAATGTCCATGTAATAGGAGCAGATGTGCCGCCGATACTCGGTGCGCCATACGCAGTAGGTGTCCTCGTTCTCGTCCAGAAACACCTGCCCGTCCAAAGCCGCCAGCTTCTCTACTGTATTGATGTCAAACACAAGTACCCCGCCGGGTGCGATGAACAGATGCAGTCGCGCAAACGTACGCTTCACGTCCCGAGGGTCGGTTAAATAGTTCAGGCTGTCCAGGCAGCACACGGCGGCGTCCACCGTGCCGTAGAGATCCAGCTTAGGCATGGACTGCTGCAAAAACAGGGGCGGTATTCCCTCCCCCGTTTTCCCCAGTGCCTGCGCCAGCATCTCCTCGCTGCCGTCCACGCCGATCATCTCGTATCCCCGTGACGCCAGCAGCCAGGTCATGGTTCCCGTCCCGCAGGCCAGGTCCAATACCGTATGCACGTCGATCCTGCTGCGGCGCAGCAGCTTCTCCAGAAAGTCTGCCCGTTTCTCATATCCCACGTCCCGGGTCAGAGCATCGTAGGAACCCGCCAAAGAATCGTATGCGCTCATTTTTTCTTCATCTTCTCCAGCACGCTCTCATACCCGCCGGCACCGCTCAGCAAGCTGCGGTTGACGCGGCTGACGGTGGCGCTGGACGCGCCGGTCTTCTCCAGAATTTCGTTGTAAATCAGACCATCATTGAGAAGCGTTGCCACCTCAAAACGCTGTTCCATGGAGCGCAGCTCTGCAATGGTACAAAGATCCTGAAAGAATTGATAGCACTCCTCCGGCGTCTCCAGTGTCAGGATCGCCTCATACAAACGGTCATTCTTCTTTTTCATTGCAATTTTGGACTTTGCCGCTCTGATCGCCATATCCTATCCCTCCATTTGCAGGATTCACACTTTCGTACGCTGTTATTTTATCACTTTCACTTGTGAAAGTAAAGGATTTATTGGGAAAAATCAGTCCTTTCCCCGCAATTCCTTCGACGGGGCATAGCCAAACTGCTTCTTATAAGCGCGGGAGAAAGTGGAGTAGTCCTGATAGCCGCAGTTTTCCGCCACTTCCCACAACGGCATGGGCTTTTCCAGCATCTGCTGCGCCAGCAAAAGGCGCTTCTCTGTAATATAATTATGTATCGTATATCCGGTCTCGATGCGGAATCGACGCATCAGGTGATATTTACTGATATAAAATCGTGCCGCCAGCTCGTCGATCCCCAGATCCTCTGTCAAATGGGCATTCAAGTATTGCAGCAGCTCCACCACCTTGGTGTCACCAGCTGCTGCGTCCACGCTTCCCCCCTCCGCCACGGTGCGGTTGATCGCCACCATCAGCTGCGCGAATAGGGCACGCCGCAGGATATCGTTGCCAAATCCCCCCTCTGACCCGGCCCGTTCCAAATCGTAAAGCAGCTTGCGGATGGAGTCGTTTCCGCTGCTGTGATACACGTAATGAAACTGCTTCTGCGCATTCAGGAAACACCAGCTCAGATCCTCATTTCCCAAATTCCGCAGGTATTCCGGGGAGATATAAAGGATCACGCGCTCGTAGAAATCTCCTTCTGCCACCTCCGGACGGTGGATACTGCCCCGACCCACCAGGACGAAGTCTCCCGGCTGCAGCTGATAGTGTTCCCCCTCAATGGCATAATCGGCCCGTCCGGCCAACAGCAAAATGATCTTATGGAACGTGTGATAGTGATAGGCGATCTCCTCCTGCCGTCTGTCGTCCGCCAGATGGAACAGGCGAAAATCCTCGTGCAGATAACCGCGTTCTTCGTATTGTAAGGGCTCCATCCCCTCACCTCCGCCGCATAATTCGCCTATATTCTATCATATATTTTGCAAATAATGCAATCCGCTTTGACAAATTCTCCAAACTTTCCCTGACTTTTTTCTTTTTGTGGCATCGGGGCCAAAAATGTAGTATACTGCCTTTCGTAATCTTTGACCCAAATCCAACGGAAAGGCTTCCCTATGAATTTACGCAGATTTTTCTGTGCAGCCCTGGCGCTGCTGCTGATCCTGAGCAGTATCGTTGCCGCGCAGGCCAATACGACCACATCTCTCCCCCTGCTTCTTCCCGCCGAAGAGCCTGTCAGACTGAACAACGTCCGCCAGACCATGGACTCCCTCCTGCGTCAGACCGACGATACCGACGTAGAAGAGGATTATTCCGAGGCACTGCTGAATGAATACTTCGGCGTCCAGGTACAGTGTAAAAGTTATGTAAACCTATGGAGCGAACCGACGGGCGGTATCGTTCTCAGCCGGGCGGCAAACGGCGAACTCCTCCGCCTCCTGGGTGTTGCAGACGGCCGGTTCAAGGTCTTCTATGACGACAAGGTAGCTTACCTGTCGGCAGACTATGCAATACTCCTGGTTTACGACGAGTATCAGAAAACCTATGTCTCTGCCGTGTGCCAGGATCTGGTGGCCGAGGCTCTGACCTGGCTGGGTACTCCTTATCGCTATGGCGGCAGCAGCCGCGGCGGTACGGACTGCTCCGGTTTTACCATGGCGGTCTTCTCCCGTTTCGGCTGCTCGTTGATCCACGGTGCCGGCGACCAGTACGCCCAGTGTACACCGGTCACCTCTCAGGAGCGCGACGTAGGCGATCTGGTGTTCTTCGACTGGGGCCGCGGCATTGCCCATGTGGGCATCTATCTCGGCGGCGGTACATTTATCCACTCCAGCACTTCCGGCGGCGTGATCATCAGCTCTCTGTATGAAAGCTATTACGCCAATGGCTACGTCGGTGCCGGCCGTATTCTGCCGGATTGATTGCCGGTCTACATAAAAAATTTGAAAGGGAGCCATAAGGCTCCCTTTTCTTTATTCGCATATTCGTATATTTATTCATTTATTCGTAAGTGCTTTTTGTGTATTCTGTCTTCTATATCGTAAATCTCCCTGCGTTTTTACGGCACTTTTACCAAAATAACGTTTTGGCGCGTAATTTTATTCATTTTTCTGTTGACATTTATTCACTGTGCGTGTATGATAGCACCATCAGGAGGGCAACCTCAAAACCCAAGTCTATACTCCCTCGCAAGGGTGAATATAGAACCACACCAAAATAAGAAAGGCAAGGAAATCAAAATGAAAAAGTTTTTTGCATTGTTGCTGGCACTGCTGATGGTGCTGTCCCTGGCGGCCTGCGGTCAGGAAGCCGCTCCCGCTGATGAAGCGTCCAACGTTCTGGTCCTCGGTACCAGCGCCGACTACGCTCCCTTTGAGTTCATGTATCCCGACGAAAGCGGCGAGATGGTTTACGGCGGTATCGACGTTGACGTTGCCAAGTACATCGCCGCTGACATGGGCATGGAGCTGCAGATCGAAAACATGAGCTTCGACTATCTGCTGACCTCCCTGCAGAAGGGTGACTTCGATATGGTCATCGCCGCCATGGAAGGTGTGGGTGACAGACTGAACGCCGCCGACTTCTCCGATCCCTACTACACCGATATGCCTCCCATGATCCTGGTCAAGGCCGACGTTGCCGACCAGTACAAGACCTTGGCTGACTTTGCGGGCAAGAACGTTGGCGCGCAGGCCGCCACCACCAAGGCCGACATCGTCACCGACGATATGACCGACGCTACGCTGGTCACCTTGGCTCTGGTCCCCGATCTGGTCAACGAGCTGGTGTACGGCAAGGTCGATGCCGTTGTTCTGGACGGTGCCGTTGCCATGGAATATGCCAAGGCCAACTCCGATCTGGTGGTTGCCGACGCCTCTGCTGAACTGGGCGAAGCCGCTCCCTATCAGGTCGCTGTTGCCAAGGGTGACCCCAAGGGTCTGCTGCCCGGCATCAACGCCGCCATCGCCAAGATGCAGGCCGACAACGCCGTGGAGACCTTCATCGCCAACGCCGATGCGCTGAGCGACGTGGCCGTGGAAGTCAGTGCGGACGCTCCCGCAGCATAAATTCCGAAGCGTTTTACCCTCTCAAAGATGCAAAGCCGGGAAACCGGCTTTGCACCTTTGTTTGTTTCCTATCATTCAACTGAAAGGAGCCCCTGCCTATGTGGTGGAGCAACCTCTTCGTGGGTATGTCACCTGCGTCTTTCTTTAACTTCTCCTTCTTCCCCAAGTATCTGGCCTTTTTCGGTCAGGGTATCGCTTACACCCTGCTTTTGGCTGTTGTTTCCGTTCTTCTCGCCGTGATCCCCGCCCTTTTGCTGGCGGTGATGCGTCTGAGCAAGAATAAGATCGTCAAGACCATCTCCGGCGCCTATATCGCGGTGTTCCGCTCTACCCCTCTGCTGGTACAGTTGATGATCATTTATTACGGTCTGTTCGGCGTGATCTCCATTCCCCGGTTCACTTTGTTGGGGTTCATTGACATCAGCCGTTTTATCCCCGGCGTGGTGGCCCTGGCGCTGAACAGCTCCGCCTACGTGGCGGAGATCTTCCGCGCCGGCATTCTGGCGGTGGATATCGGCCAGACCGAGGCAGCCCGTTCTCTGGGTCTGTCCCAGTGGCACACCATGCGTCTGGTGGTTCTGCCCCAGGCTATCAAGAACGTGCTGCCGGCACTGGCCAACGAGATCGTCACCATGGTCAAGGAGAGCTCCATCTGCTCCATGCTGGGTATGGCAGAGCTGATGTTTGCCGCCAAGACCGTGGCAGCCAGTACATACATCTCCATCGGTCCGTACGTTATGGCAGCCCTGATCTATTTCTGCATCAACTACCCCGCTTCCAAGGCCATCGAAGCCGTCGAAAGGAGGATGCGCCGTGGCGACAAGTAACGAAAAGCTGATCTCCGTCCAGCATCTGGTCAAGCGCTACCCCAACCGTCTGGATAAAAACAAAGAGGTCATCGCGCTGAACGACTGTAACCTGGACATCATGCGGGGCGAGGTGGTGGCCATTATCGGCCCCTCCGGCAGCGGCAAGTCCACCCTGCTTCGCTCCCTGAACCTGTTGGAAACTCCCACCGATGGCGCCATCTACTTTGACGGTACTGACCTGGCCGATAAGAAGATCGATATCAATCTCCACCGTCAGAAAATGGGCATGGTGTTCCAGCACTTCAACCTCTTCCCCCACAAGACCGTGCTGCAGAACATCACCATGGCACCGGTCACCTTGAAGCGCAAGACCCAGGAAGAGGCGGAAGCCGTCGCCAAACAGCTTCTGGAGCGTATCGGCCTCGCCGACAAGGCCAACGAGTATCCCAATATGCTCTCCGGCGGTCAGAAACAGCGTATCGCCATCGTCCGGGCTCTTGCCATGGAGCCGGAGGTCATGCTCTTTGACGAGCCCACCTCCGCCCTGGACCCCGAGATGGTGGGTGAAGTCCTGGACCTGATGCGGGAGCTGGCGAAAGAGGGCATGACCATGGCCGTGGTCACCCACGAGATGGGCTTCGCCCGGGAAGTGGCAGACCGCGTGGTCTTCATGGCGGACGGCACGATTCTCGAGGAGGGCACCCCCGCGGAGCTGTTCGACGCCCCTAAGGATCCCCGCCTGCAGGATTTCCTCTCCAAAGTTTTATAACAATAAAAAAGATACCGCCGTCAGGCGGTATCTTTTTTATTCAACTCTTTCCCTCGATCTCCGTGCGGCACCTGGGACAGGTGATCACGATCTTGCCCTTCCCCTTCGGCACACGGCACACGGTCTTACAGTTGGGACAGGTAAAGTACTTGTGCTCCTTGTCCTGCGCCCGCTGTCGGGTGCTGCTGAACTTCCGCTTCACCGGATACAGCACTTTATTCAAAAACCACGCATTCTCTGCCCGGCGCTTTTGCAGATTTTTGGAGAACATTCGGAACAGCATGATGAACAGCAGCACGGCTGTTGCCGCGCCCAGGATCCGCCTTGCCGGATCCGTTCTGGCGAACATACTCACCACGTCCAGCGCGATCCCCGCCACAAGGGTCGCCATTCCCAGCTGATCCGCGCCGTTGCGCCCGTACATGAAACGCGCCAATCCATTCCCGATCCGTTGGAAAAAACCCATACGAAAAAACGCAGCCTTTCTCTTAAACTGCCGTTATTTTACCCGAAACCGCGTCAAAGGTAAAGTCCTGCGACCCAAAGTTCACAATTTTGTTAAAATTATGCCCCTCATCTTTACGCCGCGGCATAATCGTGCTATACTGTATGCGAAAAAATATGCACATTGGGGGTCGGCAGGACACCCTGCCGACCCCCGATTCCAAAAAGCGAACGACTTACCCAAAAGGGCGATGTGCGCAAGTGTACGGGCGGTAAGCCTTCGCTTGCTCCATCCTATGCCCTGCCCCCACCACCTGTGAGGAGAAAGGACGACCCATGATCAAAATTGCCCCCTCGATCCTGTCCGCTGACTTTGCCAATCTCCGGCGTGACATTGAACGGATCTCCACCGCCGACTACGTCCACGTAGACGTGATGGACGGTCTTTTCGTCCCGAATATCACCATCGGTATCCCCGTGGTCAAATCCCTGCGTCCCACCACCGAATTGCCGCTGGACGTCCATCTGATGATCGACCGCCCCGTGCGCTATGTGGCCGAGTTCTGCGACGCCGGTGCGGATATCGTCACCTGCCATGTGGAGGCGGACACCGAAGAGAACACCCGGGAGGCCCTGCGTCTGATCCACGCCAAGGGCAAAAAAGCGGGCGTCGTTGTCAAGCCCAAGACCCCCGCAGAGGCCGTTCTTCCCTTTGTCAGGGACTGCGACATCATTCTGGTCATGACCGTAGAGCCGGGCTTCGGCGGTCAGAAGTTTATGGCGGACATGATGCCCAAGGTGGAAGCCATCCGCGGCTATATCGACGAGCAAAATCCCTCCTGCGAGCTGGAGGTGGACGGCGGCGTCGACCCCGTCACCTGTAAGACCTGTATCGCCGCCGGCGCCAACGTACTCGTTGCCGGCAGCGCCGTCTACAAAGCCGAAGATATCGAAAAACGAATTGCAGAATTGAGAGGATGATCCTATGGAATACTTCCCCGCCCCTCTTGAAAAATTAGTGGAGCAGTTCGCCCGTCTGCCCGGCATCGGCGGCAAGAGCGCCCAGCGCCTGGCGTTTTACGTCCTGTCCCTGCCGGAGAGCGAAGCCCAGGAGTTTGCCGACGCCATCGTGCAGGCCAAGCACAGCGTGACCCTGTGTCCCGTGTGCCGCAACCTGACGTCCGGCGGCCTGTGCCCCATCTGCTCCAGTCCCAGGCGTGACGGAGGCATCCTCTGCGTGGTAGCCGATCCCCGTGACGTCATCGCCATCGAGCGCTCCCGGGAATTCGCCGGACACTACCATGTGCTCCACGGCGTCCTGTCCCCCATGAACCACGTGGGCCCCGACGATCTGGAGATCAAGCCTTTGCTGGACCGTGTGGCAAAGGGCGGCATCACCGAGGTCATCATGGCCACCAACCCTGATACCGAGGGGGAGGCCACCGCGCTGTATATTGCCCGCCTTCTCAAGCCTTTCGGCGTCAAGGTCACCCGCCTGGCCTACGGTATCCCCGTGGGCGGCCACCTGGAATTTGCCGACGACGCCACATTGATGCGCGCCCTGGAGGGCCGCCGCGAACTATGACACTTTCACAAAAATGCAAGCATTTTTGTGAGTGGGATCGCGCTGCGCTTTGGCGCCTTGTTGTCGGCAGGGCGACAACTGCGACACGTCGCTCCGCGAGAAGTATCTTTTGCCACGTACACGCCGCGGCAAAAGATGATTAAACCGGTTTGCCATCTGCGGATGGCAAAATCTGCGATGCTTTTTTATTATGAAACGAATTATTTTCCTTTTTCTTACAACTGCATTCCTGCTCACCCTCACCGCCTGCGCACCGAAATCTGCCGGCGTGGACATCTTCGCCATGGACACCTACATGACCCTGGTGGCCTACGGCAAGGACGCCCCGGCGGCGCTGGACGACTCCGTCCGTGCCATCAATGCGCTGGAAGCGGAGATCTCCCGTACCCGGGAGGGCAGCGACGTGGACGCGCTGAACAGGACCGGCAGTTGGGACGGCTCTGCCGAGGGTACCGACGCTACCTACGACATTCTCCGGCAGGCGCTTCAATACAGCGCCGAGACCGGCGGTCTGTTCGATGTGACCATCGCCCCGCTGGTCCTGCTGTGGAACATTACCGGCGACACCCCCTATGTCCCCACGCAGGAGGAGATCGATGCCCTGCTGCCCCTTGTAGGCAGCGAGCATCTCCACCTCAGCGGCAGCAGCGCCACGTTGGACGAGGGCTGCGCCATCGACCTGGGCGGCATCGGCAAGGGCTATGCCGGCGATCTGGTGCGGCTGATAATGGACGCTCACAACGTGGAGAGCGGCACCGTCTCTTTGGGCGGCAACGTCTATGTCCGGGGCAGCAAGCCCGACGGCAAACCCTGGACGGTGGGCATTCAGGATCCCAAAGGCGACGACTGCGCCGCCTATGTGTCCCTGACCGACGCCTTTGTGGTGACCTCCGGCGGCTATCAGCGCTACTTCACCGCCCCCGACGGCACGGTCTATCCGCACATTCTCGACCCCCGTACCGGTGCCCCCGCACAAAGTGATCTGACCTCCGTCAGCATCATTACCGCCGACAGCGGCACCCGGGCCGACGCCTATTCCACCGCTCTGTACGTCATGGGTGAGCAGGATGCCATTGCTTTCTGGCGTACTCACAATGATTTTGACATGATCCTGATCACGGCGGACGGCCGTATTCTTACCACTCCCGGCCTTACCATCACCGAACCGGAGGGAAGCAGCTATGACTTCCAGGTCATCACCTAACTTAAAACCCACCCTTTGGGACGCCTTGGTCGTTCTCGCCGTCATTTTGCTGGGCGTGGTCGTTGCCCTCGCCGTCTATGGGGGCAAAGAGGCAGACGGCGCTCTCACCTGCGTTATCACCGACCACGGGGAAGAGGTACAGCGCATCAATCTGTCCACTCTGGACGATGCCGAATACATCGAGGTGGACGGTGAGTATCACCTGACCGTCAGGCTCTCCCCCAACGGGGTCGAGGTGGTAGAAAGTACCTGTCCCCATCAGGACTGCGTCCATTCTCCCCGTATCGTCAGAGCCGGAGAGAGTATCGTGTGTCTCCCCGCCCAGATCGTTATCCACTTAGAGGGCATACCTGCCGCAGATGCCCCCGACGTGATCGTGGGGTGAATACATGAAAACAGCAACAAAAAAAATCACCCTCTGTGCCGTGCTGACGGCGCTGGCTCTGGGCTTAAGCACCCTGGAAAACCTGTTTCCCATCAACTTTTTGATCCCCCTGCCCGGTGTGAAGCTGGGCCTTGCCAATATCGTCACCGTATTCGCTCTGTACGAACTGGGCGCTCTGCCTGCCCTGCTCGTTCTCATCGGGCGCTGTTTCCTGGGCGCCCTCTTTGCAGGCAACTTCAACGCTCTGCTGTTCTCCCTGATGGGCGGTCTTTTGGCCATGCTGGTAATGATCGGCCTCAAGCACGTTCCCGCCCTGTCGATCTACGGTGTCAGCATCGGCGGCGCCGCCGCCCACAACATCGGGCAGATCTGCGCCGCCATGATCACCCTGGGCAATACTCTGGTGCTGGGCTACCTGCCCCTTCTGCTGGCGGTCTCCCTCTTCACCGGCGCATTGACAGGCTTCGTGTCCTCCCTTTTGTTCCGCGCTATGAAGAACGTCAAACTCACCTGACTTGAGGTATTTTCATGAAAACGCTTGATCTGGCCCTGTTGGGCTTCGGCAACGCCGGACAGGCCTTCGCACCGACCTACTTGCCACCATCGACTCCACCTCCTCCGTGGTGTCCATCACCACAGACCTGATGGGCAAGCTCTCCGTGGTGGAGCACGCCCCTCTCATTGAACAGACCGCCTACGGTGTTTTCAGCGATCTGCTTCGTATCATCTGTGAATAAAGTTAAGCAAAAAAATTCGCACCCGGCGGGTGCGAATTTTTTTGCTTACTTCATTTCATCCAATGTCAGATGGAAGGACGGCATACAGTGCTCCATAAACCACCCCAGCTCCGGCAGCTCATAGCTCTGCAGCGCCGCCAACGTCTGCTGTGCCGCCTCGTGGAATTCGTTGTTCCCCGCCTTCAGCTCCTCCACGCACTTGATGTGGGCGGAGAGCTTGTCTGCCGCCTTTACCAGCTTTTCGATCTCCTCGTCCTCCGGTGTCAGCACCTCCGCATACTGCCTTTGCAATTCCTCCGGCAGCATCCCCAACAGTTTCTCGTTGGCAATGGTCTCCACCTGCTTGTAGCTGTCCCGAATGGCGGGGTTGTAATACTTGATGGGGGTGGGCATATCACCGGTCAGGATCTCGCCGGCGTCGTGGTACAGCGCCGCCACCGCCACCTTGCCCGCGTCCACGTTCCCGCCGAAATAGGTATTGCGGATCAGTGCCAGGGCATGCGCCAATACCGCCACCTGATGGCTGTGCTCCTGGATGTTCTCCGTGTAGCTGTTGCGCATCAGCGCCCAGCGGTTGATAAACCGCATCCTGCCCATATAGGCAAAGAAATGAGATTTCATTTATGTCAACCTCCCAACCATTATATCTCCATCAATTCCAGTAATACTTACATTTTGAATTTGATTATGTAAATCTATTTCTTCGACTGCCACGTCCATATAATTGGGCGCATGACCGCAGGTGCGTCCCCTCTCATCGGTCTGCTCAAAGAGTACGGGAAACACCTTCCCCACGCAGCCCTCCAGATACGCCCTGTGCATCTCCTGTGCCACAGCGGACGCCCGAGCCGCACGTTCCTCCTTCACCGCGGCGGTAAGCTGCTCCATGGCGGCAGCCTTGGTCCCCGGGCGCACCGAGTAGGGGAACACGTGCATGGCGGCAAAACCGCACTTACGGATAAAGTCCAGCGTCTTTCCGAACTCCTCCTCCGTCTCTCCGGGAAACCCGGTGATCAGGTCGGTGGTCACCGCCACGCCGTCAAAATACGCCCGCAGCAGCTCTACCGACTCATAAAACCGCGCCGTGTCATACCGCCGGTTCATACGCTTCAAGGTCTCGTCGCAGCCGGATTGCAGCGACAGGTGGAAATGGGGGCACAGGTTTTTAAGCTTTGCCGCCCGGCGGCAGAACTCCTCGGTGATCGTTCGCGGCTCCAGAGATCCCAAACGAATTCGCATCTCCCCCGCCGCCTCGGAAAGCTTTTCCAGCAGGTCGATCAGAGTCGTTCCGTCACCCAGGTCCCGCCCGTAGGACGAGATCTCGATACCCGTCACCACGATCTCCCGGTATCCCTCCTGCCGCAGTTTCTCCGTCTGTTCCACCGCCACGGCAAGAGGCACGGACCGCACCGGTCCCCGTGCAAAGGGGATGATACAGTAGGTGCAAAAATTCTGGCATCCGTCCTCTACCTTCAGCATAGCGCGGGTGCGGGTGGTCATACCGCCGGCCGGCAGCACCTCAAATTCCCGCCGCTTCAGGGCATCGTCCAACAGCGTCAGCCGTTTCCTCTCCCCATACGCCTGCTCCAGCAGGTCTAAAAATGCCATGCGTCCGGCAGTACCCGCCACCAGTTCGATACCCAGCCCTTCGGCCTCCTCGGCATGGGTCTGTACGTAGCAGCCGCACCCCGCCACCACCGCGTCGGGGTTCACCTTCTTGCACCGGCGGATCATCTGCCGGGACTTCTTGTCGCTGACCGCCGTCACCGAGCAGGTGTTGACGA
>R20__coassemble_1337_pt1 | contig 14170 bp, 12 predicted proteins | sample R20__metabat2_high_PE_002 | metagenome-assembled genome bin R20 | reverse complement strand
TTATCGATAAGCTGCCCCGTCTGATCTCCGGCCAGTCCACCGGCTGCTATCCCCTCAATCGCGCCATTCAGGAGAATGCCGACTGGTATCCCATGGAGGAGAACACCATCGCCGACTCTATCTCCGTGGGCGTGCCCCGCAATGCCGACAAGGCGCTGATGGCCATTCGTGAGAGCAATGGTATCGCCGTCAACGTCACCGACGAGGAGATTTTAGCGGCACAGCGCCTGCTGGGCAGGACCTGCGGCGTGTTTGGTGAGCCCGCCGGTGTTACCGGTGCCGCGGCGCTGAAAAAAGCCTGCGAGCAGGGTCTTATCCCCCACGACGCCACCGTGGTGTCCGTGGTCACCGGCAACGGTCTCAAGGACGTGGCCAACGCCATCAAGTCCGCCGGTGAGCCGCTCCACATCGAGCCGGATCTGGATCTCATGGTCAAGGGCTTCAAAGAGCGCGGCGTGACCGTGGAGTAAAAAGAAAAAACACAACGCCGCCCGATGGGCGGCGTTGTTATTCTGCACTGATATAAATATCCTCTGCCAACTGCTGTGCGGCGATGAGACGCTCCTGCGCCAGACCGATGTTCTGCTTTTGTATCTCCTCCAGCGCATCGGTGATGGCGTTGAACAGCGTGGTATACATCTTTTGATAGTCGGGCATAAAGGAGCATCTCCTCCATAAAAAAGTGCGCAGCCGAGGCTGCGCACCGAAAAATGCACAGCTCGTTGCTGCGACGCAACCGAATGCCCCAAGACACGCGAAATGAGCGTGCATTTTTACCAAAGTAAAAATGCGCATCTCAGAGCACAAATATTCAGTTGCGTCGCAAGAATAGTTTACCACAGGAAAACAGAAAGCGCAAGAAGAAAAAAGCAGCACCGCCAAATGGCGGTACTGCTTTTTTGGAGCTTGTGGCCGGACTCGAACCGGCGACCTGCTCATTACGAGTGAGCTGCTCTACCAACTGAGCCACACAAGCATTTTCAAGCCGAGCAGTATCATAGCACAAAAAACTGCTTCCGTCAACTGCGGATTTTCAGGGGATGAACTTCTTTTCCAAATCCTACATACCCCCTTTTCAAGCAGAGAAAAGTGGTGTATACTATATCCTGTATGGATATGTATATACAGGAGGCTGCTATGTACGAAAACCGAAAAGAGATCTTGCAGGACGTATTTTTGACCTACCTGCCTGCCCAAAAATTCAAGACCTGTCTTTTAAGCGCCCATCTGGTGACGCCCCTTGCCCGGGAAACCGCGTCCTATAACGCCCTGCTGCCGGCGGTACTGCGCCGCGGCACCATGCGCTGCCCGGATATGGAGAGCCTCAGTGCCGCCATGGATACACTCTACGGCGCCAGCATCGACTATACCGTGCGGAAAAAGGGAGAGCGCCAGTGCATCGGCTTCGTGGCGAATTGCATCGACGACGCCTATGCCCCCGGCGGTGAAAAGCTGCTGGAGGGTGTTGCTCAGCTTTTGGGCGAGCTGTTTTTAGACCCCGTCACCCGCAACGGCCGCTTCCTGCCGGATTATGTGGAGAGCGAGAAACAGAACCTCATCGACGCCATCCGTGCCATCCGCAACGACAAGCGGGACTGGGCGGACGTGCGGCTCATGCAGGAGATGTTTGCCGATGAGCCCTATGGCGTTTTGCGCCTGGGTGACGAGGAGAGCGTGGCAAAGATCGACAATCAGAAGCTCTATCGCCACTATCAGAATCTGCTGACCACCTCCCGCATCGAGATGTTCTACTGCGGCAGCGCTGACGAAAAGAGGGTGGAAAACGCCCTGCTTACAGCCTTTGCCGCGCTGGGACGGGGCAGAGTGGAGAAACTGCCTCCTATTTGCAAAACTGCCGCCCCGGCAGAGCCCCGGTATATCACTGAGGAGCTGGACGTGCAGCAGGGCAAGCTGGCCATGGGCTGGCGCTGCGAGACCGACGACGTACCCGCTATGATCGTTGCCAATCTGCTCTTCGGCGGTACCAGCAACGCCAAGCTCTTTATGAACGTGCGGGAAAAGATGTCCCTGTGCTACTATGCCAGTTCCTCCTATGCCCGCTCCAAGGGCATCATGACCGTGTCCTCCGGCATCGAAGTCAAGGACTATGACAAGGCAATTCATGAAATCTTGTACCAGCTGGAGCAGGTCCGGCAGGGCCAGTGGGAGGATTGGGAACTGGACGGCGCCCTTGCCACCATGCGGACCTCTCTGGAAGCTCTGCCCGACTCCCAGAGCGCGCTGGAAAACTACTATCTGGGGCAGATCGCCACCGATACCACCGATACGCCGGCCGAGCTCTGGCAGGCGATCTCCGCCGTCACAAGGGAGCGTATCATGGCGGCGGCACAGAGCGCCAGACTGGATACGGTTTATTTCCTGAAAGGGAAGGAGGAGAGCGTATGATCACGAAGTACAGCCGCATCGGCGAGGAAGTGCGCCGGGAGACGCTCCCCAACGGTCTGCCCGTTATCATCGTCAAAAAGCCCGGCTTCCGCCGGAAATACGCCATGTTCGGCACCCGCTACGGCGGTATGGATATGCGTTTCAAGCTCCACGGTCAGTGGCTGGATACTCCGGCGGGCATCGCCCACTATTTAGAGCATAAGATGTTCGATACCGCCGAGGGCAACGCCCTGCAGGAGCTGGCTATGAACGGCGCCGAGCCCAACGCCTTTACCTCCAACGCCATCACCTGCTACTTCTTCGATTCCACCGACAAGTTCATGGAGAATCTGAAGATCCTGCTGTCCTTTGTCTCCGTGCCGTACTTCACCGACGAGAGTGTTGCCAAGGAGCAGGGTATCATCGCTCAGGAGATCGGCATGATCGAGGACAACCCCGAGTGGCAGGTCTATAAAAACCTGATGCAGAGCCTGTACCACCACAGCCCTGTCCGCACCCCCATCGCCGGCAGCGTGGAGAGTATCAGCCATATCACGGCACAGACCCTGTACGACTGCCATAAGGCGTTTTACACGCCCGGTAATATGTGCCTGATCGTCGTGGGCGACGTAGATGCCGACGCGGTCTTACAGCTGGCGGAGGAGATCCTGCCCAAGGAGAGCGGCGAGATCATTCCCAGGGACTATGGGGAGGAAGAGGAGCTGACCGCGGCCCAACCGGAAGTCCGCTGCCGGATGGAGGTGGCCATGACCAACTTCCTGGCCGGCTTTAAGTGCGCGCCTCCTGCCGATGGCGAGGAATACTACCGCGAAAACATCCTCGGCGACCTGGCCTGCGATCTGCTGCTGGGCGAAAGCAGTCCGCTGTACGCAAGATTGTATGCCCGGGGTCTCATCAACGGCAGCTTCGGCAGCTCCTACGACATTCTGCCCGGTGCGGCGTATGTATACCTGGGCGGCGAGAGCAAGGATCCCCATGCCGTCATGGATGCCGTTCTGGACGAGGTGGAGCGCCTGACCCGGGAGGGTCTGGACGGCGCCTACTATCTGCGGATCCGCAACGCCAACTTCGGCGACACCCTCAAGAGTCTGAACAGCTTTGAGTCCATCGCCGTAGAGGCGGTGGAGGGCTGCTTCCACCACTTTGATCCCTATCGCTTCCCGGAGATCTACGACTCCATCACCGAGCAGGACATTCTGGACTTCCTCCGTGAAAATTTCAGGCGTGAGCGTATGGCGATCTCGATTATCGATCCGAAAGAAGGCTAAATCTATGATAAGTCCTACTGTTATTATGCATGACAGCCCCATCAGTTTCCCGGGACTATTCGGCGACTGGCAGTTTACCGCCGGCTCCAAAGCGTTGGATATCGGCAACGGTATCTACTGGTACGGTCTGCTGATCGCTGTCGGTGCATTCATCGCCGTGATCGTCTGCCTGAAGCAAAAAGAGAAATACGGCATTACCGAGGACAATCTGATGGACTGCGTTCTGTGGGGTATTCCCTGCGGTGTCATTGGTGCCCGCCTCTACTATGTTATTTTCTATCTGGATCTGTTCCGCAACGCCGACGGATCGCTGAACTGGGGCAAAGACCACGGTATCATTGCCGTCTGGGATGGCGGGTTGGCAATTTACGGCGCGGTGATCGCGGCGGTGATCGTAGTGTGGATCCTCAGCCGACGCCAACACTACAAGTTCTTTGCCATGATGGATCTGATCGTCATCGGTCTGCTGATCGGCCAGGCGGTAGGCCGTTGGGGCAACTTTATGAACCGGGAAGCCTTCGGCGCCGAGACCACGCTGCCCTGGCGTATGCAGCTTCTTACCACCGGCGGAAAGGCGGTTTGCGTCCATCCCACGTTCCTCTACGAGAGCCTGTGGAACGTGGTGGGTCTGCTGCTGATTTTGTTCGTGGTCTCCAAGGCACGCCGCTTTGACGGGGAAAATACATGGTTTTACTTCCTGTGGTACGGCATCGGCCGTTTCTGGATCGAGGGCCTGCGCACCGACAGCCTGTATCTTTTCAACTGGACGCTGTTCGGCGATCCCATCCGGGTCAGCCAGGCGCTGAGCTTTGTGATGATCTTTGTGGGTGGGTTTATGCTGCTGTATAATATCCGTCTGCACCCCCACTCCCCGGATGAACTTTATGTCAACCAGCTTGCGGCGAAAAAAGCGGCGGAGGAGCTGTCCGCTGAGCCGGAGGGACCTGCGGAAAAGCCGGAGGGAACCGCTGAATAAGGAAAACGCTTCGGAGCGATGCTCCGAAGCGTTTTTTTGTTTAATATGCGATCCGGCAGGCGCCGTAGTATCGGCTGGGATAGCTGCCGCCGTCCAAAGAGGAGACGATCACACCTACGCCGTAGGTGGAGGCGTGGATGAACTCGCGGTTGCCGATATAGATGCCCACGTGTCCGATAGAACTGCCGCCGCCGCTGGGGGTGAAGAACACCAGATCGCCGGCCTGCAGATCGCTTTGGCTGATGTGGGTACCGGCGTCGTATTGATAGGACGCACCGTGGGACAGGCTGTACCCAAACTGGCCAAAGACATACTTCACCAGGCCGGAGCAGTCAAATCCGGTGCCGGGACTTTCTCCGCCGTAGACATAGGCATAGCCCTTGTATTCCAGCGCCTTGGCGGCGATCTCTGCGCCCGTACCGCTGCCGGTAACGGTTTCCGTAGGAGCCGCAGGGGCTTCCGCCGCGGGATTGGTGCCCCTGGTACTCACCAGCGCCAGATAATCGCCGGAGACGTAGCCGCTCTTACCGTTATAGCTCACGGCGTACCAGCCGCTTGAAAATCCGGTCACGTCCACGTAGTAGCCGCCGGGAATGGAGGTCACCACGCTGCCGCCCACGCTGCTGCGCAGATTCAAGCTGTCGGAGGCGGTGATCTTGCCGTAAGCGGCCAGACCGCCGGCGTCGCCGTAGACCGTCACGTAAGAGGCGGACATATAGCCGGTCTTGCCGTCGTAGTTGACCTGATACCAGTCTCCGCTGATTCCTTTAACGGCAACGGCACTTCCTTTATTCAGCGTCAGGAGAACGCTGCCGGAGGTGCCGGCATCGCTGCGCAGATTTACGCACGAGCCGGACACGATGCCGAGAGCTTTCACGGAGGTCCTGCTCTGGGGCAGGGATGCGGCCTTCTTTGCTTCTTCAGCCTTCTTTTCCGCTTCAGCTTTTTTTGCGTCTTCAGCCTTCTTTGCCTCTTCAGCCTTCTTTGCTTCTTCAGCCTTCTTTGCCTCTTCAGCCTTCTTGGCTTCCTCAGACTTCTTGGCCTCCTCGGCCTTCTTTTCGGCTTCCGCCTTGGTATCGGTGATCTCCCGGGGCTGGGACGCGGCAGTCGGCGTTTCAGCCTTGGGAAGATCTACGGCAGCAGCTGCTTTTGAAACATCTGCGATCTCTGCTGTCTTTGCGGGTGCAATGAGATTCAAAACCAAAAGCCCGCCCAGAGCGATCGCGATGGCAAGTGCAGCGCATACCAGTGTAATTTTGCGTTTCATAAGAGCTGCTTATTTCCCGGACAGTGCGCGTTCCAGCCAGATGGAGCCCACGTCCATAGCGGCATAGAGGCTGTCCTTTTCCGACTTTTTCACCACGCGATCCCGGGACTTCAGATCAGGATCGGTAAGCTGCAGCTGTACGCTGACCTTGGTGGCTACCTCCATATCCTGTTCTTTTTTCGTCTCCAGGATCTGGAGCATGACGATATACTTGTCCGCCATGGAGCCGTAATAGATCAGGTTATCGATGCGGCGCAGGGGGTGATCTTTATAAATAAGGCCTTCTGCCTTTTTTCCTTCTGCCATAGTAGTACTCCTTTCCAAATCAATACTTGTCCACAGTTTACCACAAACAGACCCTGCTTGTCAAATTTCAACCGCCGACAATTTTTGCCAAAAAAATCTCCGACAGGTGTCGGAGACTTTTCGTTTATTGGTAGCGCAGGGCATCGATGGGGTTCAATTTGCTGGCCTTCATGGCGGGCGCCAGACCGAACACGATGCCGATGACCATGGAGAACACCACCGCGATCAGGCAGGCGCTGCCGCTGATGGCCATAGGGGTACCCATGATCCGGGAGAGCATATAGGCAAGTCCTACGCCGCAGCCCACACCCAGCACGCCGCCCAGCGAGGTCAGAACAGATGCCTCGGTAAGGAACTGCCACAAGATGCGTTTTTGCTGGGCACCGATGGCGATCTTCAGCCCGATCTCCCGGGTGCGCTCCGTCACGGACACCAGCATAATGTTCATCACGCCGATACCGCCTACCACCAGCGAGATGGCGGCGATCCAGATCAGCTGCCGGTTGGAGCTCTCGGACAGGCTCTGCAGATTGCTGGCCTGCTGCAAAAGGTCGTCGGACTGATAGGAGTAGGTGTCGGAGTGGATCTGGCTCTCATTCAGCGCCTTGGCCACGTTGTTGCCGGCGGTGGTCATGGCGTCGGTGCTCTCGGCGCGGACTGCCACGGTCTGCGGCTCATCGTAGCGGTAGACGTTTGCCCAGCAAGTGCCGGGGATCAGCATGGTACCGCTGCCGGTGTCGGCATACATCCAGTAGTCTTCAACGGAGTTGATGACGGGCGAATTGGTCATGTTCTGGGATACCACGCCCACCACCGTAAACGGTTCCCCCTGGATTTCAATGGTGGCACCCACGGGATTTTCTCCGCTGAACAGGGTGACGGCGGTCTTGCTGTCCACCAACACTACCTTGCGCCGCTGTGTGAAGTCGCCGGTTATAAAGCCCCGTCCGTAGTTGACCCGGTAGTCGTTGACCGAGAGAAAGTGCTCGTCAATGCCGTAGAGATTGCCGTTAAAGGCGCTGTTGCCGTAGTAGATCCCGTCGGTCCACTGGCGGGTGTAGTAGAGGGAGGTCTCCACCACGTCGTCCAGTTCATCCAGCTCTGCCCGTTTTTCCTCGGTGATGGGGGTGACCCCCTGGGGCAGAGCGGACCAGGACAGATCCGCTTCCCAGCCGTCCTGCATCAGCTTTACCGTCACCACGTTGTTGCCCCGGCCGATCAGGTTCTGCTTGATCTGCTCGTTGGTACCCTTGATGGTGGATACGATGGTGATAATGGCGGCGATGCCGATGATAATGCCAAGCATCGTCAAAAAGGAGCGCAGCTTGTGGCTCCAAACGCCCTGTAAGGCGAGAGATACATTTTCAAACATAGTGTATTTTCCCTCCTTAGTAGCCGTAGAGCTGATTGGGCGTGGCTTCCTGGGTCTTTGCCCCGTCCGTCACGTCCTTGCCGTAGGGGAAAGCGATGTAATCGTCCTGACTCAGGCCGCCGCGGATCTCGGTGTAGCTGCCCCACAGCCCTGCACCCGTGGTGACCCAGCGCTGCTCCAGCGTACCGTTTTCTCCGCGGACATAGACGTAGCTCTTGCCGTTTTCCGTGCGGAGGAACATATTGTCCAGATACCAGGCGTTGCGGCTTGCGCTGCTGCGGTATGTAATGTCCACGTAGTCGTTCTCCTGCAGGTCAGCGTCCTCGCTGACAAAGGCCTTGAACGGATAGTACGACACATTGTTGTTGCCGCCGCCCCAGCCGTACTGCTCGGAGGGGTAGTTCTCCACGGAGACGATCTCACCCTCGCAGCTGGCGCCGGTCATCCAGGAGTTGATCTGCACCGTGTCGCCGATATGGAGATTGCCCAGATCCAGCTCATTGATGACACCGGAAACGTAGTAACCGCCGCCGCCGGAGATCTCTACCACGGCCTCGGAGTTCCGGAACGCCTCATCCGCACTGCGTACCACCTTTACGATGCCGTCAATGGTGCTGTAAACCGCGCCGTCCTCCACCTCGGACTTCTTGCGCTGCAGCTCCAGCTCGGTAAGCTTCAGCTCCACCTCGGACTGCCCGATCTGCTCCCGCTTTTCCTGCTGCATCTTCAGCAGCTCGACCTTCGTGTAGGACTGGGATAAAACCGCCTCCAGCTCCTCCAGCTCCTTCTGCAGCTGCTTCACCTTTGCGTCGGCGGAGGCGCTGTCTTCGGGAATGGGGATGGGATCGGGAGTAAAGAAACCGATGGAGCCGTCCTCGTACAGGATCACGCCCTGATAGCTCGCAGCGGTGCCGTCCACCTCGGTGTAAAGCACCACGTAGCATTCGGTGGCAGAAAGCGGCATCGTCACGCTGCTGGGATCGAACTTCGCACCCAACCGATAAAACGGCTTCGCCTGCGTACCGTCTTGCTCATCGGGTACGGTGGGAACCGGGGCGGTGATGGGTTTACCGGCCTGCTCTCTGGCGTCCTGTCTGGCATTTTCCAGCTTTGCCTCCAGCACAGCCTTTTCCGCTTCCAGCGTCGCGGTGTCCTTCTGCTTTTCCAACGCGGCCAGCTCGTTTTTCAGACCCTTGAACGCCAGCTCCTGCCGCTCATATCGGATCTGTGCCATCTGCACGTCCAGGGAGGACAGGGAGGTGTCGTACTCCAAGATCTTGTCGCCTTTTTTGACGTTTTGTCCCTCTTCCACGTGGACCTTTGTCACGGTCTGGGTGGAGGAGAGATAGACCTTCTGCAACTTATCGGTGGTCACCATACCGGAGCTCTGGGAGGTGTTGCCCCAGTTGTCGGTGGTCATGAAATCACTGACCGCGTACACGTTGACTGCCTCACGGCTGACAGAGCGTACCAGGGTCAGGATACCCCACACCAGCCCCACCGAGCCCACGGCGATGGCGGCGGCGAGCAGTACCTTTTTCAGCGTCTTGTTCATTCCGTGCCGCCTCCCGTCGTCAGAATACCGTCCCGGATGGTATACACCTTTTCCGCGTGTCGGGCGATGCCCACGTCGTGGGTGATCATGAGGATGGTGGCGCCGTCCCTGTGCAGCTGAGAGAACAGCTCCATTACCGCCTCGCCGTTGGTGCTGTCCAATGCACCGGTGGGTTCATCGGCCAGCAGCAGCTTGGGACTGCCCACAATGGCGCGGGCGATGGCGACCCGCTGGCATTGACCGCCGGACATCTGCTCGGGGTAGTGGGTGAACTGATTTGCAAGCCCCACCTTTTCCAAAGCCTGCCGGGCAAGAGCCAGACGCTCCGCCTTTTTCATCCCGCCGTAGAGCAGAGGCAGTGCCACGTTCTCCTCGGCGGTCAGCTTGGGCAGCAGATGGTACTGCTGGAACACAAAGCCGATCTCCTTGTTGCGGATGTCGGCCAACTGCTTGTGGTTGCAGGCGGTAATATCGTGCCCGTTCAGCAAATACGACCCGCTGGTAGGCACGTCAAGACAGCCGATGAGGTTCATCAGCGTGCTCTTGCCGCTGCCCGAGGGACCCATAATGGCAAGGTATTCCCGCTCGTCCACCGTCAGATCCACGTTCTTCAGAACGTGACTGACCGATTTTCCCATGGGATAGTCCTTGCAGATACCGTGCATTTCCAGGATCATGCCGCTTCCTCCACCATCATCTCGGCGTCCTCTGCAACGAAAAACTCCTCCTCAGCGTACTCCATGCCGCCCATATCCATTCCCGTGCCGCCGGGGGCAAAATTGCCCTCGTCATAGGTGACGCAGGTCATGCCCGCCACCAGGGTCTCATCGGGGAAGGCAATGTAGTCGTCGGCGCTGAGACCGCTCTCGATGACGTAGGTGTCCATCATCTCGTCATAGTCGCCCAGGGTAACATTCCGCTTTTCCAGCTTACCGCTGCCACCCTGCGCCCAGACATAGGGATCGCCCTCTACGTCGCAGAGATACCAGGAGGGCATACGAATGGTGTTGGCGTCGTCGATGGCGTCCTGTCCGTAATCCGGCTCGATGTACACGTGCTGGCCCAGCAGCAAGCCGCTGCTGCCCTGCAGGGCTACGTAGAACGGATACTTGCTGGACATGGCGGTGTCGTCGTCCATATAACCGTAGCTGTTGCTGTTCTGGGCGGGATTGTTCCAGTCGATCTCGCTGACGGTCCCGTGCCATACCTTTTCATCTACCCGGGAGCGCAGCAGAACCTCCATGCCCTCATACAGGCTGCCGGCGTTATTCTCGTTGATGTAGCCCTTGACGCGGTAGCCGCCGGTCTCCACAATGGTCATAAAGGGCAGGGGATTGCCGAAATCGTCATAAGCCCCGTTTTCGTTGATGGCCTGTACCACACCTGCCACAGGGGAGGTGACGGTAACGTTTTTCAGGGTGTTGGACAGTTTTTCCAGCTCCTTTTCCTTCACGGAGATGTCATACTGCGTCTGGAGAATGAGCACGTCCACCTCCCGCACGTCCAGCAGCGAGCTCTCGTCGCCGCCCACGATCATCTTCTTCTGCTCCTGGTAGGACTCCAGCGTATTTTTCAGCTTCTCCAGCTCCAGCTGCCCCCGCTCCAGATCCAGCTTGGTCTGCGCCATATCGTAGGTGAAAAGCGCCTGTCCCACGATGACCTCGTCGCCGACCTTGACTTTGATCTCCGCTACGGCGGCACCGTCGTTGGTCTTGATATTGGTCTCTCCCTGCGGGGTGACCATACCGGCAAAGCGGTCTACAAGCCCGGCGCTTCCCATGCCGCAGATCATGCTCACGCTCTGTACGGATGCCTCGCCTTTGCCGCCGCCGCAGCCGGTCAAGGCGGTGAGCAGCATCACCAGAGCCAATAGAATCGACAGTTTTTTCATTTTGCTATGTTCCTTTCGTTTGACCTGTTCATATGACGCATTCCGGCGGAAAAATGTTCCGCTGAAAGTGTATGAATCTATTTAATACACTTATACCACAACAGCGCCTGTATATCAACCCCATTTTGCCGAAATTTTCTCGATAGGAAAAGAATGGGTTAGTTTACATAAACCAACCCATTCTTATTCCATCATACCATATTTTACCTGTACACGGGTCAGCTTTCCCAAAAGCGGTTTTCCCGCCAGAACAAGGGTCACCGCCGTTGTTCCGCCGTGTATCAGGTTGATGGGCAGCCCGCTCAGGTAGACCGCCCCTGCGGACGTGGTGTTAATGACTGCCGCCATGGTGATCAGCGTACAGGTGTCCAGCAGCGGTCCCACCACGCACACCACGGCGAGAAAGCCGAAGATGCCCAACACCGTAAGATCTCCCGCCTTTTTCGGCGCCCGCTTCAAAACGCCCCGGCGGGCAAAGATTCCCGCCAGCAGACCGCCCACGCCGTAGGCAAACATCTGCCACGGGGTCCAGGGCCCCTGTCCGAAGATAAAATTGCTGACAAAACCCGTCAGGGCACCGCTCAGAAATCCTGCCTCCGGCCCAAAGGCGATACCGGTTAACATAATAATTGCAGTCGTGGGCTTGAAGTGGGGGACAGCGGCAAAAACGACGCGGCTGGCCACAGCCAAAGCGCTCATCACTGCCAGTATCACCAGCTCCCGGGCCTTCGGTTTTCTGTCCTCAAAGTGCAGCGCAAAGGCGAGGAAGGTCAGCCCGATCACCGCGCTGCCGCCCACGTAGTATTTGCGGTTGAACTGAGAGCACAGATACAGCACCGTCGGGATCCCGAGGAGCAGGATCAGCAGAGATAGGATCCGCCGCAAAGAGATCTTTCTCATCGTGAGGCCTCCCTCACCAACGTGATCACGTCCTCCGCAGTTACCGCATCGGGGAAAACATGACGGCTCATGCGGTTGGCGGCGGTGGTGTAAAAGTTGTTGGCGCAGAAGAAGCGCCGGGGCGTGTTGGTGGTCAGGATCTGCCCGTCGAAGAACAGACTGACCTGATCGGCAGCGGCGGCGCAGAATTCCACGTCGTGGCTCACCATCACGATGGTGACACCCTTTGCCTGAAGCTGCTGCAAAATGGTAAGCAGCGTTCCCTTGAAAAAGTTATCCAGTCCCTTGGTGGGCTCGTCCAAAAGCAGCAGCCGGGGATCGGTCAAAAGCACCTTGGCAAGGGCAACTCTCTGCTGCTCTCCGCCGGAGAGGTCGCAGGGGTGGCTATCCGACAATTCGGTAATTTCGCACAGCTGCGCGACCTCGGAAATACGCGCCTCGTCTTTCTCCATCTCCCGCAGCTCCGATCGCACGGTGTCCTTTGTGAACAGGCTGGCGGGGTCCTGGGGCAGCATACACAGGCTGCCGTGGAACAGGTCCTTGATTTTACCGATGGGCTGCCCGTCCAGCAGGATCTTCCCCCGATAGGGCTTGCAGATGCCGCAGAGGGATTTCAGCGTGGTGGACTTTCCTGTGCCGTTGCCGCCCACGATGGCGAATAAGCTGCCCTTCGGCACGTCAAAGCTGACGCCCCGCAGCACGTCGGGTGCGTCCTTTTCATAGCGGTACCAAAGCTCTTTCACCGCGAGGAACGGCTCCTCCGCTTTATCCAATACCGGCTCATCGGGCAGACGGACGGAGACCTCCTGACCTGCAAAGAGCCGGTCCAGCCACGTCCGCCCCTCCCGCACCGTCAGCGGTGCTTCGACCGACTGGCCGCAGCCGTAGTAGATGCGCACCGGTGCCGGCATGGCGGCAAACATATCGTTTCCGCTGTCGTGGAGGAATTGTCCCACCTTTTTCGGCGTATCGTCGGCAAGGATGCGCCCGCGATCCATCACGATGCAGCGGTCTGCACCGTGGAAAATATCCTCCAGCCGGTGCTCGGTGATGAGTACGGTGGTACCCAACTCCCGGTTGATCTTCCGCACCGTGGCGAGAAAATCCGTCGCCGCGATGGGGTCCAGCTGACTGGTGGGCTCGTCTAAGATCAGCACATCCGGCTGCATGGCCATGATGGAGGCAAGATTGAGCAATTGCTTCTGTCCGCCGGACAGCTCCGCGATGTCACGGTGGAACCAGTCCTGTATGCCGAAATAGCTGGCCATCTCCGCCACCCGCAGGCGCATGGTACGCTGGTCGCAGCCCAGACTCTCCAACCCGAACGCCAGCTCGTGCCACACCTTGTCGGTAACGATCTGGCTGTCGGGGTTTTGCATGACGTAGCCGATCTTGGCGCTCTGGGTGTGCAGGTCCACATCCGCCAGAGGTACCCCGTCAAAGAGGATTTCACCGCTCTGCACCCCGTGGGGAGTCAAAACGGATTTCAAGTGCCGCAAAAGGGTGGTTTTGCCGCTGCCGGACTTGCCGCACAGGGCGATATAGTCGCCCTTTTCCACGGTGAGATTTATCCCGGCCAGCGCCTTTTTCCCGGGCGTGGTGGGATAGGAAAAGGTTAAATTTTGGATCGCAAACTGTGCCATACGATGCTCTCCTTTATGTGTTCAACGGACGGTATCAAGAGGAACAGACTCCATGCCCCGATGCCCCATACGGAAAGGGGAGAGGTGACGGGTGTAAAGTGGAATACGGGGATATAGACGGCTTCGGCGCAGCCCTTTGCCGCGGCAAAAATGACGGATGCACCCAACAGGGCAAACGCCCCAAGCAGCACGCCGTCCGCCGCCGTAAACCGGGAGATCTGAAAGCTGGTGCGCTTTGCCGTTCCGTAGCCCCGGGCGCGCATACTGTCCGCTGTGACGATACTGCCCTCCAGCGCCCAGGTGGTCAGTGCCGACAGGGTCCCCATACCGCTTTTCAGCCTTGATTTTTTCCCGTTCCCGCCGCCGAGACCGATGCACTTTCGCGCACCGCCGATCTGCCGCGCCTTTCGTCCGTAGGACGGCACCAGCCGGAAGATCATCACCAGCAAAAGGGACAGCGCCGGCAGCAGCGGCGCAAACAGCGCCGTGAACTTATCGGCGGTCATCACGATGCCGTAACAAAGACACCACAGGATCACCGCCACACACATGGCGGCCAGCACCATGCCGTAGCTGAGGGCCTCGT
>R20__coassemble_1270_pt1 | contig 14798 bp, 13 predicted proteins | sample R20__metabat2_high_PE_002 | metagenome-assembled genome bin R20 | reverse complement strand
TTCTCCAAGCGCTGATATTGTTTCCCTCAACAGCACTCACTTCGGTGGGTGCTGTTTTTTTGTGACGGGCAGCCTTTGGCATCTTTTGCGGTTGCCGCTTCAGCGGCGAGCAAAAGGCCTTTTAATATGCGCCGCGAAGCGCCCTGATAAGGTCGCTTCGCCCGTCGTGCACCTCAGTTCTCCAAGCGCTGATTGGAAACAAAACTTTTTCAAGAGAGTTTTCGCTTTTGCGAGGACTCTCTTGTTTTTTGCCACGGGAGAACAGAGGTATCCTCGCGGCACAGCCGCTGCGGTCGGAGGCGAAAAACGTGCCACCGGCACGTTTTTTGAACGCCCCGACAGTTCTCCAAGCGCTGATATTGTTTCCCTCAACAGCACTCACTTCGGTGGGTGCTGTCTTTTTGCAAAAAAGGGGCTGCCCGGCAGCCCCTTTTCTTATTGTTCTGATGACAAATTTTCTCCACTCAGGCGCATTTCCTTCCATTCGTGGGGCAGCCCCGGCGCGATCAGGGGGATCTCGTTCCCCGGGTCGGGTGCGGGGCGGATCTCCGCATTGTCACAAAGGTGGTGGGTATCCGGCGTGGCACCCCGGGGGAAACCTTCTTTCGTCTTTTTTTGCATAAAAAATCACCTCTGCCGTTAGTATGGCAGAGGTGTTCGGTTTTATTGTCTGTAAATTTCTGCATCAAAATCCCGGACGATCTCATGACGCTTCTCGTCCTGCACGTAGACCACGTTGGTTTCGTCAAATGCCAGGCGCATGGCGAAATCTTTTGCCTCTGAAATATCGTTGGTCTGGTAAAAATCCCGGAACTCGATCTCGTTGACACGGCGCCACATCACGTGGAAACGAAAAGACTGATAGGGCATACCTTTTCCTCCTTAAATGGGGTGACTATTTCGAGTATAATATAGCTTGCCCAAAAAATCAACGGTTGCTTTTGACAAAAATCAGCCAATTTTTTCTCCATATCTTTTCAGGGAAAATTGTCGTTTTCTCTTTTCAGAAACCACAAGATGTTGTATACTATGTGCAATGTGTTAAAGTGGGGGTGTTTGAGTTGAAGCTCGGGTTTGACAACGAAAAATATCTGGAATTGCAGGCACAGCACATCCGTCAGCGCCGTGCGCTGTTCGGCGGCAAGCTGTATCTGGAGTTCGGCGGCAAACTGTTTGACGACTATCATGCCAGCCGGGTCCTGCCCGGTTTTCAGCCGGACAGCAAGGTGCGGATGCTGGCCACGATGAAAGACGAGGTGGAGATCGTCCTTGCCATCTGCGCCAACGACATCGAGAAAAACAAGATGCGGGGCGACCTGGGCATCCGCTACGACGATGACGTGCTGCGTCTGGTAGATGTGTTCCGTTCCCTGGGCTTCTACGTGGGCAGCGTGGTCATCACCCAGTATGCCGGTCAACCCGCCGCTGACGCCTTTATCAAGCGCCTGACCGCCCTGGGCATGCCCAGCTACCGCCACTACCCCATCGCCGGCTATCCCGGCGACGTGAGTCATGTGGTCAGCGACGAGGGTCTGGGCCGCAACGAGTATATCGAGACCTCCCGCAGCGTGGTGGTGGTCACCGCGCCGGGACCCGGCAGCGGCAAGATGGCCACCTGCCTTTCCCAGCTCTATCACGAGCACAAGCGGGGCATCAAGGCCGGCTATGCCAAATACGAGACCTTCCCCATCTGGAATCTGCCCCTCAAGCACCCGGTCAATCTGGCCTACGAGGCCGCCACAGCCGATCTCAACGACGTGAACATGATCGACCCCTTCCACCTGGAGGCCTACGGAAAGACCACCGTCAACTACAATCGGGATGTGGAGGTCTTCCCCGTTCTGAACACCATTTTTCAGCGGATCCAGGGGGATTCCCCCTATCACTCCCCCACCGACATGGGCGTCAATATGGCAGGCTTTGCCATCGCTGACGACGCGGTGTGTCAGGATGCCAGCCGGCACGAGATCCTGCGGCGGTACTACGCGGGTCTGGTGGAGAAGGCCCAGGGCAAATGTGATGACAATGTGGTGCGCAAGCTGGAGTTGGTAATGCAGCAGGCAGGCGTGACCACGGAATTCTGGCCCTTTGTGGACGCCTGTTTGAAGCGGGCGGAGGAAACCGGTACCCCCTGCGGCGCCATGGTATTGCCCGACGGCAAGATCGTGACAGGCAAGACCTCCGGGCTGTTGGGTGCCTCGGCGGCACTGCTTTTGAACGCCATCAAGCACATGGCCGGCATCGACAAGGACATGGATCTGATCCCCGCGTCCGTCATCGAGCCCATCAGCAGGATGAAAACCACCTATCTGGGGCACCACAATCCCCGTCTGCACTCCGATGAAGTGCTGATCGCTCTGTCCATGTCCGCGCTGACCAATCCGCTGGCGAGCCGGGTGCAGAAGCAGCTGCAGTCCCTGCGGGGCTGCGACGCCCACTTCTCGGTGATCATCTCCGAGGAGGATCAGAAGCTCTACAAACGGCTGGGCATCCACGTCAGCTGCGAGCCGAAGTACGAGGTAAAGAAACTGTATCACAAATAACGAACAACTGCTTTTTCTCGGGGCGATCAAATGACCGCCCCGACTCTATTCAGAAAGGACACATCTCTTATGGAGTCTATTGCTCAAATTCTGGCGAAGGAGCTCAAGCAGGAGCTGCGCCACGTGGAAAACGTGATCGTCCTCATCGATGAGGGAAACACCATCCCCTTTATCGCCCGTTACCGCAAGGAGCTCCACGGCTCTATGGACGACACCACCTTGCGCGCTCTGGCTGACCGGCTGAACTATCTGCGAAATCTGGCAAGCCGCAAGGAGGAGGTCAAATCCGCCATCGTCAATCTGGAAAAGCTGACGGACGAACTGGCCGCCGCTATCGACAATGCCAAAACTCTGGCAGAGGTAGAGGATCTGTACCGTCCCTACAAGCAGAAACGGCGTACCCGCGCCACCGCGGCAAAGGAAAAGGGGCTGGAGCCCCTGGCGCTGGCGATTTTTGCACAGGACAGCAAGGACGCCCCGGAGGTCATGGCGCAGGCATACATCGACCCTGAAAAGGGGGTGGAAACCGCGGAAGACGCCTTGCAGGGTGCCAACGATATCATCGCGGAGCTGCTCTCCGACGATGCCGCCATCCGCAAGGAGCTGCGTGAGCTGCTGATGAAGCGGGGCACGCTGGTGAGCTCCGGTACGAAAGAGGATGACAGCGTCTATCGCCTGTACTACGACTTCTCCCAGTCTATCCCCAAGCTGGCGGGACATCAGATCCTTGCCATCAACCGGGGGGAAAAAGAGGAGTTTTTGAAGGTGGGCATCAGCATCGACAGAGAGTGGGCGCTGAACCTGATGTGGAACCGCTGTGTCACCGGCGATACAGCCTGCGGGCGCTTCGTGCGCACCGCCGCAGAGGACAGCTATGACCGGCTACTGTTCCCCTCTCTGGAGCGGGAGGTCCGCAATCTGCTGACCGATGACGCCGCCGAAGGCGCTATTCACAACTTTGCGCTGAATCTAAAGCCCTTGCTGCTGCAGCCGCCGGTAAAGGGACACGTGACCATGGGACTGGATCCCGGCTATGCCCACGGCTGCAAAGTGGCGGTCATCGATCCCACCGGCAAGGTGCTGGACACCACGGTGGTCTATCCCACCTACGGTCAGCGGCAGAAGAACGAGGCCATCAGCAAGCTGTCCGCCCTGGTGAGGAAGCACAAGGTAGAGCATCTCGCCATCGGCAACGGTACCGCCAGCCGGGAGACGGAGGCCATGGCGGTGGAGATGATCCGTGCGCTGCCCGGCGTCAGCTATATGATGGTCAACGAGGCGGGTGCCTCTGTCTACTCCGCCAGCAAACTGGCCGCCGAGGAGTTCCCCGACTACGACGTAAACCTGCGCTCCGCCGTTTCCATCGCCCGCCGGATGCAGGATCCGCTGGCAGAGCTGGTGAAGATCGACCCCAAGGCTATCGGCGTGGGGCAGTATCAGCACGATATGCCCCCAAAACGGCTGGATGAGACCCTGGGCGGCGTGGTGGAGGACTGCGTCAACGCCGTGGGTGTGGACCTGAACACCGCCAGCGCCAGTCTCCTGGGGCGGGTATCCGGTCTGAACGCCACCACTGCCAAAAATATTGTGGCCTATCGAGAGGAAAACGGCAGCTTTACCAGCCGCAAGCAGCTTTTGAAGGTGCCGAAGCTGGGTCCCAAGGCCTACGAGCAGTGCGCCGGTTTTCTGCGGGTGCCGGAAAGCCGCTCCATTTTAGACAACACCGGCGTACACCCCGAATCCTATGACGCCGCCGAAAAGCTGCTGACGCTATGCGGCTACACCACAGCCGACGTAAAAGCCGGCGAAGTGGGCCTGCTGGCCCAGAAGATCAAGCTGGCCGGAGAGGAAAAGGTCGCCGCGCAGCTGGGGATCGGCGTACCCACGCTGCAGGACGTGGTGAAAGAACTGGTAAAACCGGGGCGGGATATGCGGGACGACCTGCCCGCACCCATTCTCCGCACCGACGTACTGGATATCAAAGACCTGAAGCCGGGCATGGTGCTCTCCGGCACGGTGCGCAACGTGGTGGACTTCGGCGTATTCGTGGATATCGGCGTCCATCAGGACGGTCTGGTCCACATCTCCCAGGTGTGCAGCAAATTTATCCGGCACCCCAGCGAGATCGTGCGGGTGGGAGACGTGGTAAAGGTCAGCGTGCTGGAAGTGGATGAAAAGAAACACCGCATCGGGCTTTCCATGCGGCAGGTAAGTGAATGAGGAAAAACGGACGGCAGATGCCGTCCGCTTTTTATATTCCCTTGTACTTTTTCCGGGTGGCAAGGCCGCCGCGGATATGCCGCTGCGCCTTGTTCTCATCCAGCACCGCCTTGACCTGCAGGTATAGCGAGCGATTGACCTGGGGCAATCGCTCGGAGATGTCCTTATGTACGGTTGTTGGTAATTAGAACGGTTTCGTTAAGGCCCAAATTTCCGAACAGGCGGAGGTAAATATCCACGTTTCCGTCCTTATCCACCTCGATTTTCTGAATGATCCGTTTCAATTGCGCGTTGGTCATCCGGTGGACATCCACAATGTCTTCGATCTCCCGGAATGTCCCGTTTAGAATCGCCTCCAACTGCTCTCCCCGGTTCAGGTGGTAGGACGTAATCTCTAACTCGTTTTCCAGATGCTCGATCTCTTTCCGGAGACCACCGATCTGATCGTTTAGCTCCTCCCGGGAAATGAGATCATCGGCGTACATATCCATATACTTCTGCCGACGTTTCTTCAGCTTGTCCAGTTGAACCGTCAAATCTTTTTCGTAGGTTTTGTTTTCGGACTTGGTCTTATAGATGCGTTCAAACTCCCCCGCCACATGACGGATGACATTCTTTTTTGTCTGGAGCATCTTTGTAAAATACTCCTGCAATACGTCGATCAATTCCTCTTCATCTACGGTAACAGCATCGGGACAGTTGTCGGCGCCCTTGCCGTTATGGCCGGAACAGACCCAGCGAACGTAGGTATTCTTATAGGTACGGACAACGCGGCGGAACGACCAACCGCACTCCTTACATTTGATGAGTGTGGAAAACAGGTACTTGTTGCTCTGCCGCTCTTTGTCCACCTTAAAGGCTTGGTCGCGAGAGTTCATGATCTGCTGGGCAAGGGCAAAGGTTTCATCGTCAATAATACGCAATTCGGGCCGCTCTGCCACCATCCAGTCCTCCGGAGCGTTTTCTGTCCGCTGGCTGGTCAGGAAGTCGGTAACGGTCTCTTTCCCATTGATGATTTTCCCAATGTAGATTTGGTTGCTCAGGATACGGCACACTGCCGGCTGCGACCAAGCGCAGTTTCGTTTGGTGCGTAAGCCTTGCTCATTCAGGCGATTGGCAATTTTTGCGCCGCCATATCCATCGTGGGTGTACCAGTGATAAATTTGTCGGATGACATCAGCTTCTTGTTCATTGATGGCAAGGTTGAAATAGTCACCGATGGTCTTATCGTACCCATAAACGATATTGGGGACGCGGCCTTTTTCCGCGTTGAGTTTCTTGCCGAATTTCACACGTTTAGAGGTGTTGGCGCTCTCCTCCTGCGCCAAAGCACCGTACAGCGTCAACACGAACTCGCTGTCCCCCATGCTGGTCATGTTGGCGGTGAGAAACTGTGTCTCGATGCCCAGGGCTTTCAGCTTGCGGACGTTTTGCAGGAGATCAACGGTGTTGCGGGCGAAGCGAGAGATGTCTTTGACCACTACCATATCGAATAAGCCGCGCTCGGCATCGGACATCATGCGGAGGAACTCTTTTCGGTTTTTGATCTTCGTGCCGGAGATACCCTCATCGGCATAGAGCCGCACCAGATCGTCACCGGTACGCTGGGTATATTCGGTAAAGAAAGCTTTTTGCGCTTCCAGACTATTCAGTTGATCCTCTTTGTCGGTGGAAACCCTACAATAGGCGGCAATGTTCATGGCATAACCTCTCGAATCAGCGTGTATCGTTCTGTATTGTCTATATTATATCACGTTGCGCTTAAGTGATAGGATCAGCGCGCTGTTCCTTGGCGGCATTTTGCACTGCGGCCTCCACCTTGTCGGTGTTGGCCTCGATCAGCTCACGGAGTATGTACTCGGCGGTCACGGCCGCCGGATTGGGCTCGTGAAACCGGTAGTTCAATTTTCGCTCCTCCATGGCGGCCGCGCCACCTCCTTTCCTTGTTCATCTTTATGCGCCTGTCGGCGCGGCTATGTATGACGAAGGCTGACCAGGACATATTCCGCGCCTCATCATCCGACATGAAAACAGCCACGTCACAGATGCGGTTGACCATCTGCAGCGTGGCAAGAAGCGTATTGTATTTCAGAGTTCCCCGGAAGAGCCGGAACTCAAAGGCAGTCCGGGCAGAGCAGTTCACCGTTGAATACGATGAGGGATAATAGGGGCAGTTCTTGCCCACAATGGGTGCAGACTTTGGTTTCGGGGTTGGGTTTCATGAGCGGTTCCTCCTGATAGGCATAAAGATAGCCCGCAGGTACTCCCTGCGGGCTTCATTGGTATGATATATATGCGAATATGGTAGACTCGGTTAAGACTATCCCCCCACTTGTTACTCGGTCCGTCCTTTCGGTATGCTCACTTCGATACCAGGAGTTACAAGCAATCCAAGCTTTGATAAATGCGGCAAAATAGTCAATGTCTATATCAATTTTTTCTAATCCAGTCTTTATAGCTCGGCATTACATTATCACCCGTTTGTTTTCAGTCAATAAATACTTGACCAGTCAGTAATCGTGAATACTGTAAACAGCACAAAATACACTTTCCCATTATCGGATATCTGCAGTGCAATAAGAGTTTGATGTCCTCCATTATGTCATCTGTGAGGCTTGATATTCTTTCAAATCTTTGAGATAGCTGCGCCCGATGGGAAGATGCTTCCCGTCGCGCAGTACCACTTCGCTGCCCACAATATGACTCACCTGATCCACCGACACGATGATGGAACGATAGATCCTCATAAAATGATAGGGCATCATCATCACTTCCAGCTTAGCCATCGTCGTATAAAACTCAAAGGACTCCTTTTCACCATAGTAAACGGTGATCAGGTGATCTTTCACTTCGAAATACGTGATGCTTCTGATATCAATATTGCGGTATTCACTTGAATTGCGGAATAGGACATAGTGCATGGCATTGTCCGCAGACAACCGTATGGCACGCTTCAGTATCTCAGATCGCTTTGCCGCCGTTGTCTCATTTTTTACAATGTAATGCATCGCCCCCACGTCAAAGGCATCTAACGCATATTCACGGGAAGCTGTCACAAACACGATGGTACCGGTATAGTGATACTTGTCGCTCCGCAGCTCCCGGGAAATAAGGAGCCCATTCCGCCCCGGCATGGAAATATCAATCAGGCACAGATCGATCTGTCCTATATTTTTCTCAATATGGAACAGTAGTTCTTCACCGGAATCATAGGTTGCTATTTCTACATGCAGTCCACATTCATCGGCAATCCGCTTTACCTCACGGACATACTCCTGCTGTACGTTTTTGTCATCATCACAAATAGCAACTTTCATAATCAATCTCTCCTTTTCATCTATCCTCATCTTTGTGGGACAAGAGCCGCGGCTACGGATACCGCGACTCTTGTCCGCAAAAGAAGGGGACGTCGAACCTATGTATTTATTCTTTCTTCTGCTCCTCCGGGCATACAATATTCTCTATTTCTTTCCGTGTTTTACGATTGCCCCGGATCAATACAACTGCCGTCATCGCCATCGCGCTCATACCGATCACGATCCACCATACGATGTGGCTGTTATCCGCCGTACCGGCAGAATTCACATTACCCGGCTCCGTCTTTTCCGGTGTGGCAGGCTTCGGTGCGAAATAGACATTGGTCAGGTCGTATCCCTTCACGATCACCTTGTAATTCGGCACAGCCAGCTCCTGAACGGTATAGGTAATGGTCTTGCCGTCCGCGTCGCAGCGGGGCAGCTCAAACTGGTACTGCCACTTATCCGCAGCGGTAACGGTACGCTGCGCTGCCCGCTTGCCGTTTCCGTAGACACATACGACGATGGAGGTGGGCTGCTTATCCTCGGGATTGCTGCCATGCACCCAGGTCTTGGTACCCCGGATCAGCACGTTATCCGCCGCAGCCTTATTGTAGACGTTGACGAACTCCGCCTGCGCCTGCTCCTCCAGTTCGCCGACCTTCACCAGCGACTTCTCCGCGCTCAGCACGCCATCCTCCTCCGTGACCGTCACGGTGTACTTATAGACCACGTTGGAATAGGTCCAGCCGGACGTATTGGCGGTACTTTCCTCGTAAATGGTGTACTCGTATGTACCGGCCGCCCGGAACTCGATCGTGCCGAATTCCGCAGAGCCGACGCCGTCCCGGTCGACCCGGATCGTGCTGCCCTCAGCGCCCTCCGGCATGGGAGCTCCGGATTTGCCTACCATAACGAATGTGAACCGTGTCGTCGGTGCATCATCGCCATCGACTGTCTTGACCACCACCGGCGGGTCGATCAAAATCGGCTCCACGTAGGTATTCACAATATCATACCCGGTCTCGGCGTAGCTTGCCACGAAGCCGGAAACGGCCGCTTCCTCCACATGATACGTGATCTCATTCCCCAGGCTGTCATATTTCGGTGCGGTAAAGGCGTAATGCCACTCCCCTGCCTCCGGCTTCACGACTGCCTTATCCACGCAGGCCGTACCGTTCATCAGCTTCACCGTGACGGACTCCGGCAGCACCTCGCTGCCGTGGCTGCCCAGCACCCAGGTCTTGGTACCGGCCACCTCTATCTTAATGCTGCCGGCATAGGTATTCGCCACCAGCACCTCCTCCACGGCATTGCGCACCGTGCCGCTGGCATTGTCCACGGCAGTACTGTACTGCTCCGCGCTGTAATCCTGCTCGGTAACGGTATAGACCGCGCCGATCTTCGTCTCAAAGGTCTTGCTCTCGCCGGCTTTCAGCGTAAAGCTGCTTACCACGCCGTCGATGTCGATGAAGAACGCGAATTCTTTCTCCGCATCCTCCTCCGGCACCTCGCCGACCACGTTCTTGGTCACACGGATCTCCGCGGTATCATCCACCGCAAAGACGTTGCGGAACGCCGCCTCAGCGGTCTCATCGGCCAGGATCGTACCGCTCAGCTCGGCCACCTCCGCCACGTACTCGGCATCCTCGCCCACCGTCTCGCTGACGGTATAGCTCACGTCCGCGGGAATATCGGTGAACACCGCGCTCTCTCCGTGCTTGAGCTGCAAGGTACCGCCGCTGACAAGAGTCTGCGGCTCTCCGTCCCCGACGGTGTAGTCATAGCTGCCGCCGTCGCTGAAGGTCACGACGAAGTCGAACGCCGCATTCTCCTGCTCCTCGCTCAGCTCGCTGCCGTCCTCATTACTCACCGTCTTGGACACTTCCAGGCCGCCGACGCCCACGTTCTCCTGATAGACGTTGCGGAACGCCGCCTCAGCGGTCTCATCGGCCAGGATCGTACCGCTCAGCTCGGCCACCTCCGCCACGTACTCGGCATCCTCGCCCACCGTCTCGCTGACGGTATAGCTCACGTCCGCGGGAATATCGGTGAACACCGCGCTCTCTCCGTGCTTGAGCTGCAAGGTACCGCCGCTGACAAGAGTCTGCGGCTCTCCGTCCCCGACGGTGTAGTCATAGCTGCCGCCGTCGCTGAAGGTCACGACGAAGTCGAACGCCGCGTTCTCCTGCTCCTCACTCAGCTCACCCTCTGCGCTGCTCACCGTCTTGCTGACAGTCAGACCGCCCAGCACCGGCGTATAGATATTGCAGAACGCCGCCTCGCAGCCTTCCGTCGTGATGTTGCCGCTGCTGCCGCTGCTCTCGATGTCGTAATTCTCCACCGCTTGCTCCGTCACTGTATAGCCAAGCCCCACAGGCAGCCCGGTGAACACCGCACTCTCTCCGTGCTTGAGCTGCAAGGTGCCGCCGCTGGCAAGAGTCTGCGGCTCTCCGCCCCCGACGGTGTAGTCATAGCTGCCGCCATCACCGAAGGTCACGGTAAACGTAAAGGGGATCTGTGCCTGCTCCTCTGTCACAACACCGCCGTCCGCATTGTGTACCGTCTTGCTCACCGTCAGCGTACTGCTCCGCAGCCGGTTGTATGCCGTCACCACCACTGGCTCCGTCTCCCCGCCGGTAATGGTAAAGGGATAGTCGGTGATCGGCTGATCCTCCTCATCCGTATCCGGCTCATAGTTTTCCGGCGGGGTCTGCTCCCGGAAATAGTAGCTGCCCTCTGCCAATGACACGGTGATCTTTCCGTTTACATCGGTAGTATAGACGTCCCCCACCTGGGTGTCGTCCGCCCGGAACAGCAGGAACACGGCGTCGGACAGCGGCTTCTCCGTCTCTGCCCCGCTGCTGTCCCGCTCATATTTGTGCAGCTCCGCCGTATATAGGACCTGCTTCACCTCATTTTTCACCGTCTGGCTGTTCTGCCAGGCGAATGTTCCGCTGACCGCTATAGTCAGGATCAGGACCAAAGCCAGTCCGGCACTGATCAGTCTCTGATAGTTCTTTAACATTTCACATTACCTCTCTGTGAGAATTTTCTGCGGAAAGTCTTGCCGAGGTAACTCTCTCCGCCAGTTCTTTCTGTATATAAAATGTGTTCCCTTGCTTCAAGTGGCCCATACAGGAAGCATAAAATGCTGCCACATCCTTTGCCTCCAAATCGCCGTTGGTCCACTTTTGGCAAACACACCTCATTTTCCGTTTCATACGTACACGGCTGTCACGCTTCAGCTTGCGTACAACCTTCCCGCCGTCAGTCAAAATAAACCGCCAGCCCAAAAAAGTAACGCCGCGCCGCAGCGGTATAATCTGCGTTTTAGGGTTTAAGTGCAGCTGGAGCTCATTTTCCAGCAGCATTCGTATCTGCTGCAAACAGTCATATAAAAAATCACGGTCAGGATGGATCAGAATAAAATCGTCCATATAGCGGATATAGTGCTTCACCCGCAGCTTTTCCTTAATGAAACGATCCACCTGATCCAGATAATAGATGGCAAAGCATTGACTGGTCTGATTTCCCAGCGGCAATCCTTTGCCCGCAAGGCCCTCCGTCTCATAGCTGTCTATAACACGAAACAGAAGCTGTCTCACGTCCCGGTCCTTGATATCCTTTGCCAATTTTGTTTTCAAAATTTCATGATCGATATTCGCAAAATACTGCGAAATATCAGCTTTTAGGGCATAGCCCGCGTTGCCGTACCTGGCATAGTGCTGCCGCAGAAACCCGCTCAGCCGCTCCAATGCAAAAAGTGTCCCCTTGTTCTTGCGGCACGCCGCATTGTCATAGATCAATCTCCTCTCCAGAAACGGCACAAGAACTTCATCGCAAACACAGTGCAGCATAACACGGTCCGTATAGGAAGCCGCATAAATTTCACGCTTTTTGGGCTCAAAAATACTGAAATGCAAATAGGGCTGCATCTGATACCTGCCGCTCCGCAGGGCCTGACACATCCCGACCAGGTTCTCAGCCAAATGTGCCTCAAAGCAAATGACATCAGCGTTGTTACACTTTCCTCTTCGTGCCTTCAGATGCGCCGCATAGAGGTTCTGAAAGTCACAGATCTTCTCAAAATCAGTCATGGTATTTCTTCTGCCATTTCTGCAGCAGCAACAGCGCCTCGATAGGCGTCATCTCCTCCAGCCGCAGCGCCTGCAGCTCCGCCGCCAGTCCGCACCTCTGCTTCCGCCGTACCGGCAGCGGGATCTCCTCCTCTGCCGCCAGATACTGCTCCCACGCCGCCGTCAGGTCGATGGCCTCTCCCTCCGGTGCAAGCACGTCCGTGACCACCCGGCTGATATGCCCGTCCGCCGCCTGCTGCTGCTTGCAGATCACCACCCGGTACCCCAGCTGCCGCAGCGTCTCGCCGTACTTCTCCGCCGCCGACACCGGGATGCCGCACAGCGGCGCCCGTTTCCCGTCGCCTACCGCCCGGCTGATCATCTGCATCCCCAGCTTCTCCTGTGCCACTACCGCGTCGTGGTAGTAGAGCTGATAAAAGCCCCCCACCTGGAACAGCACCACCCCGTCCCTGTTCTCATTTTTCACCGCCAGATACTGCGCCAGCAAGCCCTGCTTCTCTTTTGCCATCTCGTTTCCTCCTGAATGCTTGGCGGAGAGCCTGCCGATGTATGCGCCGGCAGGCTCCCCGGTAGTAAAAGCCGTATGGTATGCTGAAAGTTACATTTTTTGTGATGACGTAAAAAAGGACATACCGTACAGCGTTTACTCACCCGCCAACAGATTTCCCCGGCACACACGCCGGGCGGGGGAATGGATTCCTTTGTCCCGCGTACTGACCCGCCGACCCTTCGGACGGGTTTCTCACTTTCACCTGCCGCTACCTCGTGCAGCAGGCCGGAACAAATCAGGACGCAGACCGATGTTGTCGTTGTTGTACCAGTTGTTGTTGGCGTTGCCGTCGTTGTTGACGATCCAGACGTTGTTGTCGTTGTTGGCAGTGCGCAGCCACGCAACAGGATCCACCATCGGCGCGCACACAACCCATTCCCCGGAGTGCACTCTGACTGCCCTCCGCTCTCTTTTTTCTATCGGAACCGGAAGCGGCTCCGGTCACTATTGATCCAGCCGCCGATCAGCTGTACCACCTCCGTGGTCCGCAGGGCGATCTGCTCATACTGCTTGGGCAAGATCGCCTTTTGCTCCAGTGCCAGCTCCGCCAGATAGGCCAAAAGCCGTGTCTTGGTCAGCGCCTGCCGCTGCAGCGTCAGCCGCCGGAAGTAGGCCTCCCGGGCTCCCTCTCCGCCTACGAACACCTCGTTGGCCAGATAGATCTCGGTGATGATGTCCATGCTCAGATTCTGGAGCCGTCCCGTAAAGGTGAAGCGGAACTGTTTGGGACTCCGCTGCGTCACCGTCATCACGTACCGGCACAGGTCCTTCGCCCGTACGACTACCGTCAGCTCCTGTCGGCCTTCCGCCATTCCGCCTCACTCCTTCAAAAAAAAGACAGCGCAGGGCAGCAGCGGGGGACGCGCCGGAGAAGCCTCCCTGTATGGGAGGACTTCTCCGGCTTCGGCGTCAATTTTGCCGCCGTCGGGGGCATGCCCCCGAACCCCCTTGCTCACTGTTTCCTCTTTAGAAATGTGTCGTTTCTATCGGCTCATTGCACAAATTCCCGATGGAATGATTTAAGATCCCAGATTGTAAATCAAAGCAGGACGCAGACCGATGTTGTCGAAGTTGTAACAGATGAGGTTGGCGCCGCCGCCGTCGCGGACGACCCAGACGTTGATGTCGTCGCGGGCAGAGCGCAGCCACCACATCTCGCCGTTCGCCTTCACAGAGCTCTCCCAATCAATGGTACCCAGCGTCAGATCACCGGAAGTGCTGAAAACATCATCGTAGCTCAGCAGGGTACCGCTGAAGACCTTGCTGTCGCTTGCCTTCATATCGTTGACATAGGCGTCCACCTTACCCTTGATCGAACTGCTGTCATAGTCTGAGGAACTGTTGTCAAAAACACAGTTCTCTATGGAGGTACCCCGCAGCAGCAGTGCCTGATCGCCACTGACAGTCAGCACATAGAAGTTGTCCCCATTGATAGTTACCATATCGGTAGTACCGACTCTGGCCTGCATCTGCTCCTTCGTCAGAGTATTTGCCGCCACAGTACCGGTGATTTCTTCTTCCTTCACGGTCACGGTCTTTTCACCGCTCAAGCCGTAGACATCGGAGGTAGCGGTCACGGTCAGGCTGGTGGCGGTCTCGTCTGCGCCCACAGTCAGCACGCCGGTGTTTTCGTCGATGGTGGTATCGTCGCTGGTGTTGCCGCTCACGGACCATTTTACGGTCTGGTCGGCGGAATCAACACCGTCCACAGCCACAGCAGCGGTCATGGTCGCATTGCCGCTCTTTACCACGGAATCAGCGCCGCTCACGGTCAGGGTGCCGGTATAGTGGCTGATGGCCACTTCCTTTTCGCCCACCAGGCCATAGGTCGCGGAGGTGGCGACAACGGTCACGCTGTCGGCGGTGGCATCTGCGGCGACGGTCAGCACGCCGGTGCTCTCATCGATGCTGACACCGTCCACGGTCTCCTTCAAGCTCCAGGTTACAGTCTGGTTGGGGGTCTCTACCTTGTTCACGGCAACCGCGGCGGACATGGCCAGCGTCTTGCCACACATCACGGAGTCCTCGTCGGCACTCACGGTCACGGTGCCCTTCCAGTCAAAGTTCACGCCAATGGCCTTCAGCAGAG
>R20__coassemble_1269_pt1 | contig 14799 bp, 14 predicted proteins | sample R20__metabat2_high_PE_002 | metagenome-assembled genome bin R20 | reverse complement strand
CAAGGGCTGTAAGGCGATCTTTGAAGCGGAATAAAGAACAAAAAAAGACGCCCGATGGGCGTCTTTTTTTAAGACTGTCAAAAAAGCGTCGCAGACTTTGCCGACCGCAGTCGGCAAACCTTTTGTCAAAGAACCGAAAGGTTCTTTGACAAGTAGGAACGCCGGAGCGTCAGCTCCGGCGTTCCTATTTGCTGTTTTTTTATTCCATTTCCCTCGCCGCGGCATTGGCGTTGGTGCAGAAGGTCTCGATCTCCACCGCCACATCGGCGCCGCTGCCAAGACGCTGCAAAAGCTCATACCACTCCCCCCGGGCAATGGCAAAGCCGGGCGTAGAGAGGTCGTAGCTGCCCATCATCGGCATAAAAGCAGAAAAGTCATCCACCGCCGCACCGCTGTATTTCCGCACTCCGTAGTGCCCGCAGAGCTTGACCAGCTTACCGTACACGGCATCCTGATCGGTGAGATAGGAGAGCAGTGCCTTTGCCGCATCCAAGGTGTCCTCGTTACCGTTATCGAAGCAGGAGAACCCCCAGACCTCGCCGGGCATCCGGGCATCTCCCTCCGCGGTGGGATACGCCATGGGGAAGGCGGTAAACTTATCGGGCAATTCATTCCCGGAACCCCAGCAAAGACTCATGGCCAGCTGCTCCTGGGCAAATAGGATGTTCTCGTCCTGCGCCACGATGTTTTCGTCGAAGATCACGCCGGGCTGCTTTTGCAGTTCGGTGAGGGCGGTGATATTCTCCTCGCTGTCCAGCGAATAGCGGCTGTGGGTCTCGTTGGTAAAACTGCCGCCGTAGAGATTGGTCACCAGAGCCCGAGTGCCCTCATCGCCGTTCTGGCCACCGCAGTACAAGGCGACAACGTCCGGCGACTGATCCAGCTTCTGCAGCGCCTTTACCGACTTGAAGAAGCCTTCGGTGGTCCAGCTGTGACCGGACTCATCGATATACTGCAGAGCGTCAGCGTTCCGGAACATCTCATAGTTGATGGCCATGCAGGTCACGTCCATTACGGCGGGCAGTGCATAGAAAAGTCCGTCGCTGTCGGTGCAGGCGGTTTTCACCGCAGGATAGACGCCGCTTTTACACAGCCCGCTCAGATCCATGGCAAGAGCGCCGCGGCGCTGTGCGTGCTGCAGCTGACTCAGACTGCCCAGCAGCAGATCGGGACACTCCCCGCATTCAATGGCAGCGCTGACGTCGCTGTCCGCGGTGTCCTCGCTGAGATATGTGACGGCTACTGTCACGTCGGGTCGTGTATCGGCAAAGCCTTGCAGCAGGGCATGGACCGCCGTTTCATTCTGCCAATCGCCCATGGGATAGACCCAGAGCGTTATGACGGTAGGTTCGCCATTATTCGTAGTTTCGCCGCTCTGTGCTTCGCCGCAGGCTGTCGCAGTAAGAAGCATGGCCAGCAATAAAATGAGAGAAAGGATACGTTTTCGCTCCATAGAATTCCTCCAAGGATCTGTTATTTTCAAAAATTCCAAATCAGTATAGCACGATTTTGCTCCCGTGTCACGGAAAACTTGTATGAAATGCTTTTCACTTGCGCAAGCTACCGCAAAAGGGAGGGCGTACCATGTATCAAAACGAAGAGCATGAGGAAAAGAAAGAGACTTCGCAGCAGCAGATCATAGAGATGGGGAGCGTCGTGGTCAAAAATGACCGGGGCACCATACACTGCCTGACGGTCATCGGCCAGATCGAGGGGCATATGCTCCTGTCCAACACCACAAAAACCACGAAATACGAGCACGTTATGCCGCTGCTGGCGTCTATCGAGGCGTCGGACGAGGTGGACGGTCTTTTGCTGCTGCTCAATACCGTGGGCGGTGATATTGAGGCGGGACTGGGCATTGCCGAGCTGGTATCGGGCATGAAAAAACCCACGGCGACCCTGGTGCTGGGCGGCAGCCATTCCATCGGTGTCCCTTTGGCAGTTTCCGCCAAGCACACCTTTATTGTACCCAGCGCCAGCATGACCATACACCCGGTGCGGATGTCCGGTACGGTGATCGCCGCACCGGCGACCTACCATTACTTTGAGCGGATGCAGGAGCGTATCATTGACTTTGTGGCACGGAATTCCCGCATCAGCGCCGAAAAATTCCGGGAGCTGATGCTCTCGGTGGGGGATATGGCAAATGACGTAGGCAGTGTGATCTACGGCAAGGAAGCGGTGGCATTGGGCATTATCGAACGTATCGGCGGACTCTCCGACGCCATGGAGAGCCTGTACCGTCAGATCGAGGAACAGAATAAGGCGCAGATCTATTGATCTGCGCCTTATTTTTCGGAAATGATTGCAATAGAGCGGGAACAGCCGTATAATCCTGTCAGTACAGTCTGCCTTATAATTGAAAAAGAGAGAAGGGATTTCATGACGTATCAGGAGATACTGGCGGCGGCGCAGGCGTGTAACGGCCCGTTCTGCAAGGGCTGCGAGATCTGCAACGGTTTTGGCTGCCGCAATACGATCCCCGGTCCCGGTGCCAAGGGAAATGGGACAGGTTTTATTCGCAACTATCAGAAGTGGCAGGAGCTCTGCCTGAATATGGACACCATCTGCGAGAATAAGCCGGTGGATACCACGTTTGACTTTTTCGGTACGAAGCTGGATTTGCCGGTCTTTGCCGCACCGGTAGGCGCCATGAAGCTGCACTACGGCGACAAGTACGATGACCTTGCTTATAATGATATCCTGGTGTCTGCCTGCGCTGCGGCGGGGATCGCCGCCTTTACCGGCGACGGCACCGACCCGCAGGTGATGGACGGGGCTCTGCAAGCCATCAGCGGCAGTCGGGGTGTGCCTACCGTCAAACCCTGGAACCGTGATACGGTGTTTGCCAAGTTGGATTCCGCCAGGAGGGCGGACCCTATGGCCATCGCCATGGACATCGATGCGGCAGGCCTGCCGTTTTTGAAGAATATGACGCCGCCTGCCGGCAGTAAGACGGTGGCGGAGCTGCGGGAGATCATTGACTACGCGGAGGTACCCTTTATCGTCAAAGGGATCATGACCGCTCGCGGTGCCGAAAAGGCACTCCGGGCGGGCGCCAAAGCCATCGTGGTCAGCAACCACGGCGGAAGAGTGCTGGATAATTGTCCTGCCACCGCTGAGGTATTGCCGGAGATCGCGGCAGCGGTGGGCGGCAAGCTGATGATCCTGGTGGACGGCGGAATTCGCACGGGCATTGACGTGTTCAAGGCACTGGCATTGGGCGCCGACGCGGTGCTGATCGGGCGTCCCTTTGTCAACATGGTCTATGGCGGCGGCGCAGAGGGCGTTTCCGTCTATGTGGAAAAGCTGAAAGCGGAGCTGAGCGATACGATGGCCATGTGCGGTGCCCATTCTCTCGGAGAGATCACCCGGGAAATGGTGCGCTGAGGCCTGCATTCTCTGTACAAAAATCCTCCGGTATCTGCGCTGCGGCAGATACCGGAGCCATTTCTTTTTTTGCTTGAAAAACCACGTTTTTCCTGCTATACTACCATTGATTACGTATAAACGCATAACGAGGTGAATCTATGTATCTCAAGCAACTGGAAATTCAGGGTTTTAAGAGCTTCCCGGAAAAGACGGTGCTGAATTTCGGCGAGGACATCACCGCCATCGTCGGCCCCAATGGCTCCGGTAAATCCAACATCTCCGATGCTATCCGCTGGGTCATGGGTGAGCAGAACTCCCGCCAGCTTCGCGGCGGCAAGATGGAGGACGTGATCTTCGGCGGGACGGAAAAGCGGAACCAGATGGGCTTTGCCCAGGTGACGCTGGTCATTGACAACACCGAGCATATCTTCCCCAGCCGGGAGGAGAGCGAGGTCGCCGTGACCCGCCGCTATTACCGCAGCGGGGAAAGTGAATACTATATCAACAAGCAGTCCGTGCGTCTGAAAGATGTGAACGAGCTGTTCATGGATACCGGCATGGGCCGCGAGGGTTACTCTATCATCGGGCAGGGTAAGATCGACGAGATCCTGTCCGTCAAATCCGGCGAGCGCCGGGAGATCTTCGAAGAGGCGGCCGGTATCTCCAAGTTCCGCCACCGCAAGGAGGAGTCGGAGCGCAAGCTGGAGCGTACCGAGGAAAATCTGGTGCGTATCAACGACAAGATCGCGGAGCTGGAGCTGCAGGTAGAGCCCCTGCGCCGGCAGTCCGAGGTGGCGAAAAAGTACCTGGTGCTGCGGGATGAACTGCGTGTGCTGGAGATCAGCGTGTGGCTGGAAAATCTGCAAAGCCTCAAGGCCGCCAGGATCAAGCTGGAGACCGACGTGGAAACTGCCCGTGCCGATAAAGAACGTGCCGAGTCCGCTCTGAATGACAGTTATAACGAAGCGGAAGCCCTGGGCGAACAGGTACGGCAGAACGACATGGCGGCTGAGACGCTCCGCACGGAGATGTCCGGTTTTGAAGGCGAGATCGCCCGGCAGGAAAATGCCATGGCGGTGCTGCAGAACACCGTGGCCCACAATAACGAGAATATCCAGCGCATTCGTGCCGAGCTCTCCGCCACCGACAGCCGCAAGGACAGCCTGCAGATCCAGATGGACGAGCTTCTTGCCCGTATCGACACCATTGATGCCGAGAGCGGGGAACTGGAAACGCAGGTCAACGCCCTGCTGGAGGAGACCCGTGCCATGACGGAGAGTGCCGCCGGTGCCGCCAAGAGCGCAGAGAATCTCCGCGCCGAGGAGGCCCTGGCGTTGGCGGAGGCTGCCGACAGCCGCGCAAAGCTCAGCGCCCTGCAGTCCGGTATCCGTGAAGTAACGGAGCGCCGGGAGACCATGGAGCGGGATTTGGCCGAAGCCAGAGAAAAGCTGGCACAGGGCGAAAAGGAGTCCCGGGAAAACCGCAAACTCCTGGGTGATGCCAAAGAGGAAGCGGAAGCCGTTTCCAATATCATCAATGGTCATAGCCTGAAAATGGACAGCCGCCGCAAAAAGGCGGAGGACGCCGCGGCGCAGAAGCTGCAGCTCACTATGGACGTGGGGGCTCTGGAAAACCGCATCCGTCTGCTGACGGAGATGGAGAAAGAGTATGAGGGCTTTTCCAAGGCGGTCAAGGTCTGTATGCAGGCGGCGGAGAAGAACACCCTGCGGGGCATTCGCGGCCCTGTAGCCAGCCTGATGAAGACCAAGGACAAGTACACCGTCGCCCTGGAAATCGCCTTGGGTGCCGGCCTACAGAATATTGTCGTCGACCGGGAGGAGGACGCCAAGTCCGCCATCAATTTCCTGAAAAACCGGGACGGCGGCAGAGCCACATTCCTGCCCATGACCGCCATCCACGGCGACATTCTGCGGGAGAACGTGCAGCACGAAACCGGTTTCGTGGGCATCGCCGCGGAGCTGGTGGAATATGACAAACAGTATGACGGTATCTTCAAGAACCTGTTGGGCCGTACCGTGGTGGTGGAGGACATCGACTGCGGTATCGCCATGGCGCGAAAGTTCCGCAACGGCTTCCGCATCGTGACCCTGGACGGTCAGGTGATGAACAAGGGCGGCTCCATGACCGGCGGCTCGGTCAGCCGCAGCGCCGGCGTTTTGAGCCGTGCCAACGAGCTTGCCGCTCTTGCCGATAAGCTGACGGGCGTACAGGAAAAGCTGGCAGTGTCCATTGCCGCCGCCGATGAGGCCAAGCGGGAGCTGGACAAGGCCCAGTACGAGCTGGATGTGGCCAAGGAACAGCAGCGCAAGGCTGAAGACGGCGTGCTGCTCTATCAGGGAAAGCAGGACCACTACGATATTCTGACCGATACCCTGCGCCGGAGCTGTGAGGATATGGAGGCCGATCTGGCTGCCATCGCCGTGCGACTCAAGACCGATACCGAGAGCTGTACCGCAGCCGAACAGGCCATTACGGCTGCAGAGTGTAAGGCAAATGAACTTCACATCCGCGCTGAGCAGAGCCAGTCCGGGCAGTCCGAGGCGCTGGAAAAGACCAATGCCATTGCCGAGCAGTTAAGTGAGCGGAAGTCCCGCCAGGCGGCGCTCCAGACCGAGCGTGAGGAGAAACTCCGCAGTATCGAAGACCTGAAGCGCCTGCAGGCGGATATGGCCACCGATCGGGAGGGCAGGGAAGCGCTCATCGCCGACTATGAGGCGAAGAATACCGCCGCGCAGCAGGAGATCGCTGCCCATCAGACACAGGCAGACGGCCTGCGCACGAAGAGCGCTGACCTGCGTCAAAAGCTCACCGGACTGTCCGACGCCAAGCTGCAGCTGGAAGCCCAGCGTGACGCCAAGACCCGGTTGAGCCGCGAGTGCAACGATGCGCTGATCGCCACCTCCCAGGAAGTGAGCCGTCTGGAGCAGAAGCTGGAGACCAATGCCATGCAGGAGAGCCAGATTTTGGACAAGCTGTGGGAAAACTACGAGCTGAGCCATTCCGACGCGGAGCAGCAGCGTATCGAGCTGGAGAGCGTACCCAAGGCTACCCGCCGTATCGCGGAGCTCAGCCGTGAGATCAAGGGTCTGGGTACCCCCAATATCGGCGCCATCGAGGAGTTCGAGCGGGTCAATACTCGTTATACATATCTCTCCGAGCAGCGCACCGACGTGGAAAAGGCGAAAGAGGAGCTGCAGGGTGTCATTGACGAGATCACCCGTCAGATGACGGAAATCTTTGCCCAGCAGTTCAAACTGCTCAACGAGAGCTTCCAGCAGACGTTCCTGGAGCTCTTCGGCGGCGGCAAAGCCCAGCTGGAGCTGGAGGACGAGAACGATATTCTCGGCTGCGGCATCGAGATCAAGGTGCAGCCGCCCGGCAAGCAGCTCAAGACCATCACGCTGCTCTCCGGCGGTGAAAAGGCCTTCGTGGCCATCGCTTTGTACTTCGCCATCTTGAAGGTCCACCCCACGCCGTTCTGCGTCATGGACGAGATCGAGGCGGCATTGGACGAGGCCAACGTGGTGCGCTACGCCCGCTATATGCGCCGTATCGCCGGCAAGACCCAGTTCATCGTCATCACCCACCGCCGGGGTACCATGGAGGAGGCGGATATCCTCTACGGCGTTACCATGCAGGAGCGGGGTGTCAGCCGGATTTTGACCATCAACATGAACGACATGGCGAAAGAACTGAACATCAAGTAAGGAGCGTTCCGAAATGGGATTTTTCGATAAGCTGAAAAAGTCGTGGCTGGACAACGTCACCTGGGAGAAGATGGACGATGCCTTCTATGACGACCTGACCGACGCCCTCATCATGGCGGACGTTGGCATGACGTTGTCCCAGGACATTGTCAAGGAGCTGCAAAACGTGGCCTATGCCAAAAAGCTCCGTACCGAGGAGGACATCAAAAGTGCCCTCCGGGACGTGCTGGCGCAAAAGCTGGAAGTGGGCGACCTGTCCCTTGACCTGAGCCGTAAGCCCGCCGTGGTGCTGTTCATCGGCGTAAACGGCGTGGGCAAGACCACCTCCATCGGCAAGATCGCCCACAGCCTCAAGCAGCAGGGCAAGAGCGTCCTGCTCTGCGCCGGCGATACCTTCCGCGCCGCGGCAGCAGACCAACTGGAGATCTGGGCGAACCGCGCCGGCGTGGATATTGTCCGGCAAAGCGAGGGTGCAGATCCCGGCGCTGTGTTGTTTGACGCGCTCCGGTCCGCCAAGGCGAAAAATGTGGACGTGGTGCTGTGTGATACCGCCGGCCGCCTGCACAACAAGCAGAACTTGATGAACGAGCTGGCGAAAATGCGTAAGATCATCGACCGGGAATGCCCGGACAGCAGCGTGGAGACCCTGCTGGTGCTGGACGCCACCACGGGACAGAACGGTCTTGTGCAGGCCAAGCTCTTCAAGGAGACCGCAGGCCTTACCGGCATCGTGCTGACCAAGCTGGACGGCACCGCCAAGGGCGGCATCGTGTTCGCCATCGCCAGGGAGCTGGGCGTCCCCGTCAAGTTCGCCGGCATGGGCGAGGGCATCGAGGATATGAAACCCTTTGATTCCCGGGAGTTCACCGGCGCATTGATTTGACCGACGATCTGTCATTCCGAGCCAGTGCTCACACTGGCGTGGGAATCCGTATCCCGCATAGGGGCGGACGACTCTGTCCGCCCGAAATCGCCCAATTTGTAGGGGCGACCCTTGCGGCCGCCCGAAAGGAGACCGTTATGACAAGAGCAGACGGCAGAAAATGGAACGAGCTGCGCCCCGTGACCATCACCCCCAACTTTACCAGATTTGCCGAGGGCAGCGTCTTGATCCAATGCGGCGATACCATGGTGCTGTGCAACGCCTCGGTGGAGGAGAAGACCCCGCCCCATGTGAAGCCCGGTCACGGCTGGGTAACGGCGGAGTACTCCATGCTGCCCCGCGCCAATCGGGAGCGCTCCCGCCGCGACGTGGATAAGCTGAAGCTCTCCGGCAGAAGCGCGGAGATCCAGCGCCTCATCGGCAGAAGCCTCCGTGCGGCGGTGGATATGAAACGCCTGGGTGAGCGTACCATCACCATCGACTGCGATGTCTTGCAGGGCGACGGCGGCACCCGCACCGCGTCGGTCACCGGCGGCTTTATCGCCCTGGCTCTGGCGTGTCAGAAGCTGGTGGATGAGGGTTATCTTGGCAGAAGCCCCATCATCCACTACATCTCCGGCATCAGCGCCGGTATCGTGGACGATGACCTGCTGTTGGATCTGCAGTACAGTGAGGACAGCCGGGCTCAGGTAGACCTGAACTGCATCATGAACGAGCGGGGCGAGATCATCGAGCTGCAGGGCACCGGCGAAGGTCGTGCCTTTACTGCCCGGGAGCAGCAGGATCTGGTGGAGCTGTGCCTCAAGGGCAACCGGGAGCTGATCCGCAAGCAGAAGGATATTTTAGGGGAGATCATCTGATGAAATTCGTACTGGCGTCCCATAATAAGGGAAAATTAGCTGAAATGCAGTCCATTCTGGGCGAATTGGGCGTGGAAGTGGTTTTGCAGTCCGACGTGGGACTGGATCTGGAGCCGGAGGAGAACGGCGGGACCTTTCTGGAAAACGCCGCTATCAAGGCAAAAGCGGTGATGGAGGCCGGCGGTCTGCCTGCTATCGCGGACGACAGCGGTCTGTGCGTGGACTGGCTCAATGGCGGCCCCGGTATCTATTCGGCTCGCTTCGGCGGCTTTGATAATGACGCCCAGCGCAACGCTCTGCTCTTGGAAATGATGCAGGGCTGTACCGATCGTCGGGCGCATTTCCACAGCGCCATCGTCTGCGCATTCCCCAATGGGGATACCGTCACCGCGGAGGGTGACTGCCCGGGTACCATCGCCTTTGCACCGCGGGGCGAGAACGGTTTTGGCTACGATCCTTTGTTTTTCGTCCCCTCTCTGCGTAAGACCTTCGCCATGCTGACGCCGGAGGAGAAGAACGCCATTTCCCACCGAGGCAATGCTCTGCGTGCCTTTGCGGCGGAATTGAAGAAATATTTGGAGAAATAAACCTATGGAACTGACAAGCAAACAGCGCGCACAGCTGCGCGGCATCGCCTCCACCATGGAGACCATCCTGATCGTGGGAAAGGACGGCATCGGCGAAAACCTCATCAAGCAGGCTGATGACGCCCTGGAAGCCCGGGAACTCATCAAGGGCAAGGTGCTGGAAAACAGTCTGCTGACCGCCCGGGAAGCCGCGGAGGAGCTGGCTCCCATCACTCGCAGCGAGGTGGTGCAGGTCATCGGCAGCAAGTTTGTCCTCTACCGCCGGCAGCCCCAGAAGGACAAGCGGAAAATAGAATTGGTGAAGGCGAAAAAGGCATGAAGATCGGCATTTACGGCGGAACGTTCAACCCGCCCCATAACGGTCATATCACCGCGGCCCAGGCGGCGGTAAAGCGGTTGGGACTGGAGAAACTGCTCCTGCTCCCCGACAAGATCCCGCCCCATAAGGTCTTGCCTGCCGGCAGCGCCAACGAGCGCCAGCGCTACGAGATGACCGTATTGGCCTCGGCAAAACTGGGCAAACTGGCGGAAGTGACGGATATGGAACTGAAGCGGCAGGGGAAAAGCTACACCAGCGACACCCTGCGGGAGCTTCGGGCAAAATACCCTGATGATGAGCTGTACCTTCTGATGGGCAGCGATATGTTCCTCTCCTTTGAGACCTGGCACGAGCCGGAGGTGATCTGCTCCCTTGCCCATCTGGCGGCGTTCAGCCGTCTGAAAGGGGGCGAAGCGGAACTCTTTGCTGCCCAAAAGCGGATGTTGGAGCAGAAGTACGGTGCCAAAGTGGACATCATCGTGAACGAAAACGTCATTGAGTTGTCCTCCACCGATGTACGGGAAGCCCTTTCAAGCGGAAAAGGGAAAGACTTAATACCGAATGCCGTATACGGCTATATCCGGAGGGAACACCTCTACGGTACCCATGCAGGTCTGCAGCATTTGACCCCGGACGAACTCCGCCCCATCGCCCTGAGCTACCTGAAGCCGAAGCGGATGCCCCATGTGCTGGGCACGGAGCAGGAGGCGGTGAAGCTGGCGCGGATGTACGGCGTGGACGAGACCAAAGCCCGTGTGGCAGCACTGCTCCATGACTGCACCAAAAAGCTGGAGATGGATGAACAACTGGAGCTGTGCAGAGAATACGGTATCGAGCTGGACGAGCTGGAGCAAAAGGCGCTGAAACTGCTGCACAGCCGTACCGGTGCGGAACTGGCACGTCGGGTGTTCGGCGTGGATGACGAGGTGTACGACGCCATCCGCTGGCACACCACGGGTCGTGCCAATATGACGAAACTGGAAAAGATTTTATATCTGGCGGATTATATCGAGCCCAGTCGGGATTTTGACGACGCAGAGCCGCTGCGAAAGGTGGTCTACGAGGACTTGGATAAGGGATTATTACTGGGGCTGCAGATGACTGTGGACGAGATGGAGTCCATGGGCAATCCGGTACATCACAATACGTTGGACGCAAGAAATTACCTGATGGAAACGGGGGTTACCTTATGAAAGAACCGAAAGAACTGGCGTTGTTGGCCGCAAGAGCATTGAGCGACAAAAAGGGTAAGGAGATCCAGGTACTGGAGATCGCCGATCTGACCACTCTGGCGGACTATTTTGTCATTGCCACCGGCTCCAGCAACACGCAGATCAACGCGCTGATCGACAATGTGGAAAAGGTGCTGACCGAGGAGGCCGGCGAGGAGCCGCTGCACCGGGAGGGCTACCGGGGCGGTACCTGGGTGCTGCTGGATTACGGCTGCATCGCCGTCCATGTTTTCAACGCCGAGGCCCGGGAATTCTATGATTTGGAACGACTGTGGAGAGATGGAAAAAACGTGGATCTGACGGGAGTCGTAGACGAAAACGATATCAGAAAGTTAAGCATTCTGGACTAATTGACTGTTCAAAAAAAGGCCCTCCGGACATAAAACCGGAGGGCCTTGCATATCCTAATGTCGGTGATGTATGTGAAGAAAGGAAACTGGAAAACGTATTTATTCTGGATCGTACTGACCGAAGCGGTGGGGGGCCTGTCGGCTCTGCTGACGCGAAAGGGAATGGAAATCTATAATGCGACCGTTGTAAAGCCGCCCCTGTCGCCCCCTATGATCCTGTTTCCCATCGTATGGGCGATCCTCTATGCGCTGATGGCAATAGCTGTTTCCAGAACGCAGCTAAAAGGAGAAAGTGCTTTACAGGAAAAAAGCCTGCTGATCTATATTTTACAGCTGGGATTTAACTTTTGCTGGAGTATTTTCTTCTTCAATCTGCAAAAGTTCGGGTTTGCCTTCCTGTGGCTGATGATACTGTGGGGACTCATCATCTGGATGATCCTGACGTTTCGTAAGGTGGATAAACCGGCAGCCTGGTTATTGGTCCCATACCTTCTTTGGGTGACCTTTGCCGCCTATCTGAACGCCGGCGTCTATGTGCTGAATTAGACTTTTTGCCGGAGAAAAATGTCCCAAAAGCAGCGCAAAATGTCCAAAAAGAGAATCAAAAAAGAGAGAAAAGGGACGCTTTACAGAGTGCTGCCCCGGGTCATGATGGCCTGCCACAGGATCGGTCCCACCGCACCGGTGGGCTCCAAGCCCAACTGACGCTGCATGGCAAGGACGGCAGCCTGGGTCGCCGGCCCGTAGATACCGTCCACTTCGATCAGGGGGATGGACGGATCAGACTGAGCGATACGGCGCAGACTTTGTTGGAGCTGTCGGACGCTTTCGCCGCGGTCGCCCACCACCAGATAACGGCCGGGATAGATCTGATTCAAATACTGCTGATATTGCGCAGGTAGGTTGTTGACCACCTGCGCATAATTGTCTTGCAGAGCGTCCCAGGTGTCACGCCCCACAACGCCGTCGATGGGCAGGCCGGCATAGGACTGGAAGGCAAAGACTGCGTCCCGGGTGGCATCGTCAAAGACGCCGGTAACCTGGATCGGGGGAAGCTGGGGCAGGAAAAAACCGAGGAAGGCCAGATAGTACTGCACCACGTCTACGCCCACACCGCTGTCACCATAGCGCAGGACTTCGGGAAAGACACGCTGGGCTTCTGAGAGGGAGAGACCCTCGCTGGCAAGGTCACTGAGTTGCTTGACGCCTGCCCAGACCTGCTTGATGCGATACCAGGTGGACTTGCCTACGATACCGTCTACCTCCAGATTGAAAATTCCCTGAAAGGCACGGACGGCATTTTCCGTGGCCTGATCGAAAATGCCGCCGGTGGGAGAGAGGGGAATGGCGGGATAGTTGACAGCGATACGGTTGAGCTGACGCTGGATAGTGCGGACATCCTCACCGGCGCTGCCCCGGCGGAGGGGTCTGCCGGGATAAGAGGGGGTGTTGCCGCCCACGGGGGCATTGGTAACGATGTCGATATTGTTGCCGTAGTAGTATTGCAAAATTTCATAGGGGACAAGTCCCTGTTCCGCCAATGCCACGCTGCCCCATTGGGACAGACCGTTGCACTGGGTGCGTATACCGTCACAAAAGGCGGCGAAAAGAGGCTCGATATTTCCCTGCCGGACGATGTAGTTATTGAAGATCTCATCTGTGATACGGCTGATATTTTCAAAGATGTCGCCGCCGGGTACATAGGCCTGGTCGAACTGGGTGTTATTGGTGACATCGAAGTCATAGCCGCGGCTGCGGTAATACTCGGTATAGACCCGGTTGAGGGTATAAGAGATCTGGGCAAGGATGTTGGCACGGATGGCGCTCTCCGGCCAGGTGGGGTAGATCTCATGGGAGGCCACGTTTTTGATATAGTCCGTAAAGGGAACGGTGACATTGGCCGCCGCCTGGTCCGGGCGTCCCAGATGGACGGTGACGTATTGGGGAATGACGGGGGTGACTGGCATGGAAAACGCTCCTTTCAGGTCATGATTGGCTGGAGAGAGGCGGGAAAAATAGTCTCTACTCCGTCATAGATCACCACGCGCTTGTCGGTCAGGGAACGGAAGCCGGGATGTGTGACGGTGACGGTATAGAGGGTGCCGCTTTGGGAGGCGGTCTCCTGGCGTTGAGAAGCGCTGCGGGGTTTTGCCGGCAGGATAAGGTCGTCGACAATGCCGCTTTGATTGGTTTTACGGCGGTAGATGGGCAGGGGAGTGCCGTCAATGACGGCGGAGACCTCCACGACGGCGTCCGGAATGGGGAAAGCGGCGTCGGCGGTACTGACCTGGATACGCATGGTACCGCGGCCGGGGTGGGAGGCGAGAAAGGGACCGAGATGGTCCAGAGAAAAATCCTGATAATTGGTTGGCATGATATCACTCCTTGGGGCAGTCTATGCGGGGAAAGAATGAAGCGTGAAAAGTAAAGAGTTTCGGTGTTGCGGGCGGATGTGGGTATCCGCCTCTGCGGAGAGGGATTTATTGGGCGGACAGGGTCGTCCGCCCCTACGGGAAAGCGGAGAAGATTGCCTATTGGCAAGGGGGAGAAATGTATGGTATAATAAGCAAAACAAAGGAGGTGGCGGGATGAAAGTGGAGATGATCTCCGCTGTGGAGATGCCGGAGAGGCTTGCACCACTATTTGAAGCATACCAGAAATGGCTGATCGACAACGAGCCCGAACTCCAGATCGTTTTGAACGGCCAGGGATATGACGACGAGCTGCAGCACCTGCAGGAGAAGTATGCCGCACCGGAGGGAGCCATCTATATTCTGACAGCCGATGGAGGAGACATTGGGTGCATTGCCCTGCGGAAAATCGACGGGAAGGTCTGTGAGGTCAAACGGGTATTTCTGCAGATGGACTACCGCGGCAAAGGCTTGGGTCGTCTGATGATGGAGCAGGTAATCGCAGATGCCAGACGCGCCGGCTATCGGGAGATGGTACTGGATACGCTGCCCATCATGACAGGAGCCTGTGGTCTGTATGACCGCATGGGTTTTTTGCCCACCGAAAAATATAACGACAATCCCTTGCCCTATGCGATATACAGGAAGCTGGCGCTGTGAGGGGAATGGCGGAATAGTGAAGGTGTCCGCGAAATCTATTTCGTGGACGAATTGAAACGGCGGGCAGCCGCAAGGGCTGCCCCTACGAAATGTAGAGGTAGGCAACAGACGGAAAAAAGGTTGACAAACGACCGGAAAGTGAGTAGAATAAGACCGATACTTTTATAAAAGCGATGAAGGGAAAAAGACGGGACAAGACCTGCCCTAAGAGAGTCGGCGGAGGGTGCGAGCCGATGGGGGTGTTCCGCTATACTGGCCCCGGAGCTTCCCATCTGAACAGGGTGGGACGGTAAGCGTGCCGTTAGTGACGCCGCCCCTTACAGGAGGGGAAGTGAGGGCGCAGTTTGCGCCGAAATCAGGGTGGTACCGCGTTACTGACGCCCCTGACCTCAAA
>R20__coassemble_1198_pt1 | contig 15428 bp, 16 predicted proteins | sample R20__metabat2_high_PE_002 | metagenome-assembled genome bin R20 | reverse complement strand
ATGCCGAGCGGCGACGGTCCACAGGGCGATATGCCGCAGATGCCGGATGACAACAATCAGCAGTTCGATTTCTCACAGATACCCGGAGGAATGGGCGGAGGATTTGGCGGTGGAATGGGCAGCGATGACGTGAAGCTCAAATATATCGACGATGATCCGGACAGCTATTCCAATATCTTTGACAGCGCCAAAACCGACATATCGTCTGCTGACGAAAAGCGTCTGATCTCCGCACTCAAGAATCTATCTGAATACACGGATTTAGAGAACACGCTGGATACAGACGAGGTACTGCGTTACTTTGTCGTCCACAATTTTGTGGTCAACGGTGACAGCTATACCGGCAGCATGATCCATAATTATTATCTGCACGAAAAGGACGGCAGGCTCGGCATGATCCCGTGGGATTATAACCTTGCTTTCGGTACCTTCCAGGGCGGCAGTGCGTCCTCCAGTGTCAACGATTCCATTGATGAGGTGCTGTCCGACCGTCCCATGCAGGCATGGATTTTCTCTGATGAGCAGTACACAGAGCGATATCACGAGCTGTTTTCCGAATTCATTGAAAAATGGTTTGCGAACGGTGAACTTGCTTCCAAGATCGAAGACACAGCCGAATTGCTCAGGCCGTATGTGGAAAAAGACCCGACAAAATTCTGCACGGTTGAAGACTTTGAGAAAGGCGTCAGCGCGCTTTCCGAGTTCGTAACGCTACGTGCGGAAGCAGTCAACCACCAACTCAACGGCGACAATACAACTGTCGAAACTGGTGGTCTCAATCTTTCAGATATGGGTACTATGGGAGGCGGCTTCGGCGGTGGTTTCGGCGGCGGAGGTGATCGCAGCTTTGATATTTCTTCCATGCTGACCATAACAGACAAAGACGGCAATAAGGTCGATGTATCCGAATTGATCGGCGACATTACCTCCATCGCAAGCGCAGCGCTTTCTGACGGAACAACGGTTGAGCTTTCATCTTTCGACATAAATGTCATGCGGCAGCTTGATTTAACAAAAATCGTATCTGTTACCGATAAAGATGGGAACGTCATAGATCTGTCTGACTATACGATTTCGTTCTCAATGGGCGGAATGCAGGGAGGCAGTAGAACGTCCGGAAACGGTTCAAAGCCATCTAGTGGAAATGAAAGCAATCCGCGATCCGATATACCGACGCAGGGAGATGACATCGCCGAAAAAGAAAACGCAGACGGCAGATTTGATTCATCTTCCTTTGGGAAAAGCGACGGACAAGGCAACTCACGCCTTGGAGAAAACATAAGCTTTGATCCGCGCAGCGGGGGGATGTCAAGTAATCCGACCGGAACATCCGATACGACAAAATGGATACTGGTTGGGGTATCAGTCCTCGTACTGGCAGCAGGGCTGTTTGTCGCTATAAAGAAAAAGTATTAAAAAACGGCGGCAGGGAGTTCTCCCTGCCGCCGTGCATTCGCTATGTGTAGATCAGGTCATGATTGACGATTTCCGTTGCTGCTTCCCGTACTGAGTTCATCCGCTGTACCCAAAACATCTGGTTTTCTGCTTTGAGCTGTTCAGCAATACCCGCCTGCGCCGCCATCTGTTTAACCACCTGAGAAAACATGGTTTCTGCCTGCCGGTCAATGTCCCGGAGATAGCTGTCCAGCTTGCCGGAAGTCAGCAGGCCGGAGTAAATGGCGTGCTTATGCTCGCGTAAGAATCTGCCATGCCGCAGCCCCCATACGCCGATGGGCTTCTCTTCCGGCTCGTCATCACCGGCGATAAGGTAGTAATCTCCGACAAGCTCATATTTCAGCCCCGTGTGCTCATCCATTATGTACTTCTCCATTACGATTCCTCCTTTACGACACGAAGTTTCTTTGAGGGAGCATCAATGATTTTCAGGATTAGATCATTCACGTCCTCAATCGGCTTATCCTCATGAATATACTCGTTCCGACTCAGTCACAGGGCAACCGACAAGTAACCGGTGTTCGAAGTCATCCAAATAGAAGTATTTACGCTTAGTCTTCATAGCTATCGCCTCCTTGTACCTATATTGTAGGTGATAGCGAATGATAAATCGAATGTGCGGATATGGCAAAAGCACCATCCTGGAATGAACCAGGATGGTGCTTTTGTAATTCGTATCAGAAGGACACTTTCACGGCAAAACCGCCGTTGAAGAAAAAGGTGTTCGTCCAATACACATTTGGTGGACCTGAAGGGATTCGAACCCTCGACCTCTCGGATGCGAACCGAACGCTCTCCCAGCTGAGCTACAAGCCCAAAAGACTTTTTTATTATACACGACTTTTGAGAAAAAGCAAGAGGTATTCTCTGCTGACTTGCTTTTCCCGGAAAAGTGCGCTAAACTGGTTTCGTTTATAAGAAGGGGTTGACACGATGAAAAATTACAAGTTGATCATCGCCTACGACGGCACCCGGTTTTTCGGCTGGGAGCATCAGCCGGACAAGGACACCATTCAGGGCAAGCTGGAGGCGGTATTGTCTCAGCTGAGCGGCGCCCCTGTGGAGGTCATCGGCGCCGGACGGACCGATGCCGGTGTCCATGCCCGGGCCATGGTGGCCAACGCATTGCTGGAGACCGACCTTTCCGATACGGAGATCCGGGACTACTGCAACCGCTATCTGCCCGATGCCATTGCCGTCCGCGAGGTAAAAGTCTGTGCGCCCCAGTTCCACGCCCGCTATAAGGCCACCGGCAAGACCTACCGCTACACCTGCTTCGACGGACCGGTAAAGCCGATATTCGACCGGCGTTACCTCACCCTTTTGGATCGCCCCGTGGACGAAACCGCCATGCAGGAGGCGGCACAGTATCTTATCGGAGAGCACGATTTCCGCGCCTTTTGCGGCAACCCGAAAATGCGGAAATCCACCGTACGCACGGTGGACAGCATCGTCATCGAGCGCCGCAAAGACCGGGTGATTTTTACCTTCCACGGCAACGGATTTCTGCAGAACATGGTGCGTATCATGGTAGGCACGCTGCTGGAGGTGGGCCGGGGCTTTTGGAAACCGGAGCAGGTGCGCCATATTCTGGAATCCCGTGACCGCAAACAGGCCGGTCCTACCGCTCCGCCGGAGGGACTGTGCCTAATGAAAGTGGACTATGAATAAAAAAGAGAGCCTTGCGGCTCTCTTTTTTACATATCGTGAATGTCCTTCAGCAGTTGGTCCAGGCTCATGGTGTCCAGCGGGACCTTTTCTTTGTTTTGCTCCGTCGGTTTAAGTGAGTCGGACTGTTCCGGCTTGAACGGAGCAGGGGGCGCAGGTTGAGGTTCCCCCGCCGCGATAGGCGTGACAGGCGGATACTTCTCCGGAATGCTGGCAGGCAGCGGCGCGGCTTCATCCGCAAAGGGCTCCTCCTCTTCCCACCGACTGCCGCGGCGCACCCGTCCGATCAGGAAGCCCAACAGAAACAGCAGGATCACCACCACCCCGGCGACGATGCCCGTCACCAGTACGGTAGGCGCCTCCCCGACCAGGGGCAACAGCATGGTCTTGGGAATGGAAAAGGCAGGGATCGGCTCCTCTTCCGGCACGATATCCTTCTCGTTGGTGTATTCGATCTGCGGGATGCCGCCGGTGTAGGCGGGCATCCGGTAGACGTGGACGGTATAGGTCCGGGTGGTCTTGCCGTCCTCGGCGGTGCAGACGATGGAGACATCGGTGGTGCCGTCCCGCAGCAGGCTTATCTCGCTCTCGGTAACTTTCAGCGCCTTTTCATCGTGGGCAACGCCGGTAAGCTTGACCAGCCCGGTCTCATGGGAAACGTAGCCGATATACTCGGTGACCTCCGGGCGGAAAGCAGGGGAGAGGGTCACGCCCTCCATAGTCAGCGCGGACAATGTGGCGTCGGTACTGGCCTTATAGTTGGGATCCTGCTGCCGGGTGACCACGATGGTATAGGTCTTCGTGGCGCCGTTTGCCGCCTTGACGGTCAGCGTGACGGTATTTTCACCCACCACGAAGCTGCCGTTGCCGCTGATGTTCACGGTCTGGCCCTGGTCGGCGCGGAAGTAATCCAGATTCAGCTTCTCCACCTCGTAGGGCACAGTACAGGTGTAATAGGTGGTGTTCTTGCTAAAGGCCGGGGAGAGGGTGGCATTGGTAACGGTGATGCCCTTGAGGTCGCAGTTGTTGCTGGGGGGAGCCCCCACCTTACCGCTCCAGGAAGCGGTGCCGAGGGAGACGTCATTTTCTCCGTCAGAAACCGTAATGTTGCCGAAGCTGGCGGACAGGGCAGACTCCGCTTTCGCATCGGATGCCGCCTTTAAGGTCACGGTCAATATCGCGCCGCTGCTGGAGCTGGTGCCATAGGCGCTGAAGTTATTGCCGTTGACCTCCATGCTCCAGCCGCTGACCGAGCAGCTGTAATTGGTGAAGGTCAAACCGCTGCCGCAGCTCAGCGTACCGCTCAGGCCGTAGATATTACTGCCGCTGACAGACAGGGTCAGCGTCACGGAATTGCCGGGCTGCACACTGCTGCTGCCGCTGAGGGAGGCCGATGCCGCCAATGCCCTCTGGGGAAGCGCCAGAAGCAGAACACCCACCAGCAGTACCGTAACAAAGGTATGTAAAAACTGTTTTTTCATGATATTCTCCTATCAGCTCAGGCTGCGCTTACCCACAGTGACCTGTGCCGCCTGCACCACATCGGTGATGGTGACCTTGCCGTCACCGTTGATGTCTCCTGCCTTGGCATAGGCACCGCTCAAAGAGGACTTGCCGACCACATGGGACTGCAGCTTCACCACGTCGGTAATGGTCAGCTTGCCGTCACCGTTGGTATCGCCGGTGACAACAACGGTCACGCTGGTATTCCCGGTGACGGCGGTCATGCCGGTGGCCAGATTGCCGCCGGTGACCTTGCTGCTGCCGCTGTACACGGTATAGCCCGCACCGGTCAGCGTCGAAACGCCGGTATTGGGCGTAATGCCCTTCAGGTAACCGCCGTCAGCCGGCTGGGTCGTCGTTCCCGTTCCACCGCCGGCAGGGATCTCCGTCTTGGTAAAGACCGGCGTATAGGTGATGTCAGACTCGCCCATATAGGTGCCGCCGGCAACGAATTTATTGCCCTTGGCGTCCTCCCAACAGGCAAAGCTGTAGGTATATTTGCTGTCCGCCGCCTTGATGGGATTAGCCGGCGCAGTGATCAGCTCGCCCTTGGCCAGCTTCAGCGTCTTGACGGCCTTGCCGTCAGCACCCAGGAAGGTGACGGAATAGAGATCGCCGTATTTGGCGGTCAGCGTATGGTTCTTTGCCGCGACCGGTGTAGTAGGTGCAGCCTCGGTGCCGTCGGAAAGGAACCAGCCCTTGAATTCATACCCGTCCTTTACCGCCGCGGGAAGCTGACCGTACACGTCGCCCAGTTTATAGGTCAAAGCGGTCTTGGCGCAGGTACCGCCGGCGCCATCCAGGGTAACGGTGTAGGTTTCATCGTCCACCACCGTGCCGCCGTTTTTGGAAACGGTAAAGCTGCTCTTCGCCAGCTCCACAGGGATACCGTCTACGGTGGCGGTGACAGTCAGCGTATAGTCACCTGCGCTGAGCTTACTGAAGGTGCAGGCGTCGTCCAGCTTCCACAGGTCGTACCAGTTGGCGCTGATAGCGCCGCTGGAGGCGGCAAACGCTGCCGCGCCGGAGCTTGTCTTGACCGCGACGGTCACATTGGTCATGGGCTTGGCGCAGGTCAGGACGCCGCGCACGGGGTAGGAGGAGTTGCCTGCCACCAGCTTGTTGGTAACGTCCGCTTCACAGCCGGGATAAAACAGTCCGGACGTGCCGATGGCCGCCTGGGCGCTGATCTGCCAGGTCGTGGCATTCTCCGCAGCGGAAACCATTACGACGGCGCCGCTTTCATTGAGGGCGAGATACTTCTCCGTACCGCGGTTTTGCAGCAGATAGCCGCCCGCTTCCGGCACGGTGATCTTCCACATCTGGTTATTGCTTGCCGAAGCGGCCGCCATGCTGACAGTACCGCCGTTGTCCGTCAAGCGCTTGTCCCCTACGCTCAGGGTGACATAGCCGCCGTTATAATTCGTGAGCTTGAAGTTGTCCATGTCTGCCGATACCAGCGCCCCGTTTGCAATACCGCGGGTCTGGTCGGCGTGCTTGAGGATCTGATAGGTGCCGTTGGGAATGGCATAACTGCTCTTCTCGTACAGCATCACCAGAGCATCGGCGGGCTCATTGACGTGCAGGCGGCGGTAAACGCTGATCTGCACATCGCCGGAGCAGCCGGAGAAGTATGCCATGCTCTGGCCGCCCACACCGTACTTATAGGCGACGCTGTCGGTCATGACGTTCTTGCTGTCGGGTACCTTGTCCAGCTTGCTGCACTCGGCATAGATGGCGGTGATCAGCTCTTCCTCGCTCTGGTTTTTGAAACCGCCCAGACTGTTGATGGCGCGTACGATGACACCGGTGGCACCGGATCTGCCGTCACTGGAGTCGGCTCCGCTCAAAACGCCGGCGCCATGGTGTACGCTGCGGCTCCAGAACACATTTTGCAGGGCCATGCTGTAATTGGCCATATCAAAAGCGGGGAACTGCGCCGTCACATTTTTAACGAGAGTGTCATAGGACGTGGTCTCCCAGTACTCCTTTTGTGCCGCGTAGAACTGAGAATGGTATTGCGCCGCCACCTGTTCCCACTTGGCATCGAAGTTGCTGCCGTAGCCGGGGTAATACTGACCGTAGCGATTATACTCGTAGGCATTGACCAGAATATCGCCCATGGTCTTATAAACATCGCCCTCGGGAAATGCCGCCAGCCACTTGGCAAAGGCATAGGGCGTTCCCGCTTTGCTGGCAAACATATAAATACCGTAGGAGGTCCCGCCGGCATCACCGGTTACTGTGGAGATATAGCCGGGTCTGGCATTCTCCTGGCCTACTGAGCCGGTTTCATAGTATTGGCTCAGGTCGCCCAGCTCGGTGTTGGTCCAGTTCAGACTGGCAGCCGTGACCAGCGTCAGGGTCAGTGCCATGACCAGCAGGACGGTAACGCCTCTTTTCAGTATTTTCATCTTGCATCATCCTCCCCGTGCGGAGTCTATCTTCGATTCGATGACAGCTCACCGATGTGATTTACATAATTATCCGTATAAAGTATAGCATCCGCGTTGTCACTTGTCCAGCAAAAAAGCAAAAAAACACAAAAAATTGTTGAAAATCGTCATTTCACACACCATATTTTGTCTTTTCGCGGTTTTGGGAGTGGTTTACGTTCGCTTTATGCAGGAAATAAGAAAGAGCGGCGAAAGCCGCTCTTTCTTATTTCCTGTTTGCCGCCCAGTGGTTATCCACCAGTGCGTCGAACGGCACCCAGTCCTCCTTTTCCAGAACGCCCGCCTCGGTCATGATGGTCTCCAACCGCTCCAGCGCGCTTTCCTCCATGGTCAACGGTGTGTTCCACGCATCAATGGCGCGGTGCCGGGCGGTAACTTTCTCCAGCACATCCAGATCCGTGTCGGGGAACTGGGGCAGCATGGCCTCGGCCACCTCACGGTCGGTGTGCGTGTCGATATAATCCATCGCCCGGTGCAGCGCCCGGCAGAACGCCTCGATGATCTCCCCGTGGCTGTCGAGATAACTCTGGGATGCGAAGTACGCCGTATAGGGCACCTCTCCGCTCTCCGTACCGATGGAGCAGAGGATGTGTCCCTGACCTGCCAGCTCCACCTCGGTGGCGGTGGGTTCAAAGAGCGCCACATAGTCGCCCTGACCGCCGGTAAAGGCACCCGCCATCATGTTGAACTGCACAGAGGTATCCACCACGCAGTCCCGGTTGGGTACCACACCGTTTTTCCGCATCACATACTCCAGCGTCATCTCCGGCATACCACCGGCACGGCCGCCGATGACGGTCTTGCCCTTGAGGTTTTTCCAGCGGAAGTCCTCATCGCTGCGGCCCACCAGAAACGAACCGTCCCGTCGGGTCAGCTGGGCAAAGACCCGGGGATAGTCCTCCTTGCCCTGCGCATAGATATACACGCAGCTCTCGGGACCTGCCAGGCCGATGTCGCTCTGCTGCGTGACCACTGCCGTCATCACCTTATCCGCGCCGCCGCCGTTGGTCAGCTCGATGTCCAGACCCTCGTCGGCGAAGTAGCCCAGCTCCATCGCCAGATACTGCGGTGCATAGAACACGGAGTGCGTCACCTCGTTGAGCCGCACCTTGGTCATCGTATGCCCCACATCGGTGCTGCCGCAGCCGCACAGAAGTGCCGCCAGCAGTGCGCCGGTGCAGAGAATTGCCGTTATTCGTTTCATTTTCTTTACCCCCATAAACATTTGAGTCCTTTTTCCGCCAGCAGCACCAGGCGGTACATCACCACCGCGGCAATGGCCAGCAGCAGTACGCTGGTCATTACCAGGTCCATGTTGAATACCTGGGAGCCGTAGACGATGAGATAACCCAGTCCCGCCCGGGAGACCAGAAACTCGCCCATAATGACGCCCACCCAGGAAAGCCCCACGTTCACCTTCAGCGTGCCCAGCAGATTGCCGAAGTTGGCGGGGAACACCAGAAGCCACAGCATCTGGTGCCGGGTCGCCCCCAGGGTCTGCATCAGGCGGAGCTTTTCCCGGTCCGTATTCCGGAAACCCTCATACATATTGAGAATGGTGACGATGAGGGAGATGGCCAGTGTCATGACGATGATGGCACCCTCTCCGGCGCCCATCCACACAATAAAGATGGGCCCCAGCGCCGTTTTCGGCAGAGCGTTGAGCACCACCAAATACGGGTCCAGCACGCGGCTGAACGTCGGCCACCACCACATCGCCACCGCTATCGCGGTCCCCAGAACGGTACCGGCGGTAAAGCCCACCACCGTTTCCAGACAGCTTACCGCCACATGGTGCAGCAAGGTACCGTCGCGGCACAGACCCAGAAATGTCGCCCAGATCCGGCTGGGACTGCTGACCAGGAAGCCGTCGCTCCAACCGACGCGGCAGCTCAGCTCCCACAGAGCAAACAGCCCCAGCAGTATCGAGATCTGCCAAAGGCGTACCTGCCGCTTTTTGCGGAGCAGTCCGTCCAGATACGTCTGCCGTACGCTATTGTTTTCAGGCATGGATATCCAACTCCCTCCAGATCTTGTCAAAGTAGGTGGAAAAGGCGGCGTTTTCCCGTCGCGCAAGGGGAGAGAGTCCCCGCAGTTCCCCGATATCCACCACCGCTTTCACCACCGCCGGACGCCGGGACAGCACGATGACCCGGTCAGACATACTGACCGCCTCGGAGATGTCGTGCGTTACCAGCAGCGCCGTTTTCTCCTGCTCCCGCAAAATCATCCAGATATGATCCGCTACCTGCAGACGGGTCTGATAGTCCAGCGCAGAAAACGGCTCATCCAACAACAGCAGCTGCGGATCGGTGGCAAGCGTGCGGATCAGCGCACAGCGCTGACGCATACCGCCGGAAAGCTGAGAGGGGCGCTTGTCGGCAAAGGCGGCAAGTCCATACCGTTCCAGCAGACTCTCCACGTGAGCGATATGGGCCGGGTCCCTGTCCCGATGGATGCGCAGTCCCAAAAGCACGTTGCGGCGAATGGTCTCCCACTCGAACAGCTGATCCTGCTGCGGCATCAGTCCGATTTGGGGAGATGTGCCGGATATCGGCTCCCCGCAGACCTCCGCCGTACCGTCTGTCAATTTCTCCAGCCCCGCGATTATACCCAAAAGCGTAGATTTGCCACAGCCTGACGGTCCCACCAGGCTGACAAATTCTCCTTCCTCCAGGTCAAAGGACACGTCCCTTACTGCCTCCACCGCCGACTCGGGTGACTGATACACCACTGCGGCACGGTGAAGCGAAACCATCTTGCCCATGTTGACCTCCTTATCCTTGTCATACGGAGAGAAGCTCTCCTGCGTTATTCTATGTGCGCAAGGGCAAACGGTGCGTTGACAGGTGCGGCAGGAATTATTATAATAATGTGAAAAAGGGGGCGGAAACGATGAATATCTACTTTTGCGGATCTATCCGCGGCGGACGGCAGGATGCCGCGTTATACCACGATATGATCGTCTTTTTGAAACAGTACGGCGACGTCCTGACCGAGCACGTAGGCGACCTCAGTCTGACCGAGCAGGGCAACGACGGCACCGCCGCAGACATCTGGCAGCGGGATACCTCCTGGCTCAAGCAGTCCGATATCGTCATTGCCGAGTGCTCCACCCCCTCTTTGGGCGTAGGCTATGAGCTGGCGTTTGCCGAAGCTATCGGTAAGCCCGTCCACGTTTTTTACGGAAAGGATGACGGGCGGCTGTCCGCCATGCTGGCAGGAGATCCCCATTTTGGAATACATATTTATCAGACCCGTGAGGAGCTGTTTGCACTGCTTAAGGATATCATGGGGGAGGCGTGACCGATGAAGCTGGAACTGTTTCCCGCCTATGAGCGGAAGGAGGAACTGCGCCCGCTCTATAAGGAGTACGCAGAAATGCTGGTACAGTGCTATCCGGAATTTGCCCCGTCCCTGACGCAGCAGAACTACGACGAGGAGCTGAATCACCTGTACGACAAGTACGGTTTTCCCACCGGCGCGATCTACGTGCTCCACGTAGACGGCAAGGTGGCAGGCTGCATCGGCCTCAAGCCCATCGACAACACCTATTGCGAGCTGAAGCGGTTGTACGTCCGCCCCGAATTCCGGAAGGCAAAGCTGGGAAGGCTGCTGGTGCAGCAGGTCATTGATGACGCCCGGGACATCGGCTACAAGTACCTGCGGCTGGACACCCTGCCGCCGCTGAAAACCGCCATCGCCCTCTACCGCGAAATGGGATTCTACGACATCGACTGCTATTATGACTGCTTAGTTCCCGGGACGATCTTTCTGGAGTATAAGCTGTAAAGGAGACTTTTATGGAAAAAATTGCATTGGTCACCGGCTCCAGCCGCGGCATCGGACGGGCTATCGCTCGCCGTCTTGCCGATGAGGGTTATGCCGTCTGCGTCAACTACCGCGTCCGCAAGGACTGCGCCGATTCCCTGGTTGCCGAGTTGACCGCTCAAGGTCACCGTGCCATCGCCGTGCAAGCGGATGTGGCGGACCGAGAGCAGGTCAACGCCATGGTGAAAACCGTGGAGGAAGTTTTTGGTCCGGTCTCCCTGTTGGTAAACAATGCCGGCGTGGCCGGTCAGTGCCTGTTTCAGGACGTTACGGACGAGATGTGGCAGCGCTATTTCGGCGTGAATGTGGGCGGCAGCTTCCATACCATTCAGGCGGTGCTGCCCCATATGCTCCGCGAACACGAGGGCTGTATCGTCAACATCTCCTCCATGTGGGGTCTGCGAGGCGCCAGCTGTGAGGTGACGTACAGCGCCACCAAGGCGGCGCTTATCGGCCTGACCCGCTCTCTCGCCATGGAGCTGGCACCTACCCATATCCGGGTAAACTGTGTCGCTCCCGGCGTCATCAAGACCGATATGCTGAACGCTTTGCCGCCGGATGTTCTGCCCCAGCTGGCAGAGGAGACCCCGCTGCGCCGTCTGGGCGTGCCGGAGGACATTGCCGCGGCGGTGTGTTATCTGGCAGACGAAAAGGCCAGCTTCGTTACCGGTCAGGTCCTGACCGTAGACGGCGGATTTATCCTGTGACCCTCCAAAAAACAACAAAAGACCTGCTGATTACAAATCAGCAGGTCTATCTTTTTGCCCTTTTTACATCGGTATCGGCAGACCGTGCATCATCACCCGCCCGAAGCAGGTGAGAGCTCGTCCGCTGCTCTGATGGAACACCACGTCCAGCTCGGCGCGGTCGCGGTTCAGCGAGAACAGGTACACCATACCCAGCGGGTCACGGTAATACTGCTTGCACAGCATGTCGCCGTCCACACAGAAAATGCCCACGTCCCCGTTTTGCAGCGGATCGTGGTTCACGTACACCACGCCGCCGTCGGCAATATAGGGCGCCATGGAATCGCCTTGAATGCGCACCGCCAGTTCTGCGCCCTGGGGTACCGAACCGTTGACCTCGATCAGCTCATAATCCTCCAAGAACACCGGCGCCGTAAAGCCCGCTGCCGCAGGAGAGGCATACAGCGGGATCATGCGCTTTTGCGAAGCAGGACGCCGGCCCTCCAATTCCTGACGGAAATTGCCCAGCGCCTCCACCAGCGCTCCCACTGTCTGCCGCGCCGAAAGGGGCAGATCCCGGTACTTCTCCACCAATCGGCGCTCCTCGTCCGAACAGGTAAAGGTATGTCGATAGCTGCCGCTGTAAAGATAGTTCGGGTCGATCTGCAGCGCATCAAACAGCTGCAGAAGCACCTCCTCTTTCGGCGTGCTGATCCCCGTTTCGTAATTGCCGATGGCGCTGCGGGAAATGCCCAGTCGATCTGCCAGCTCGTTGCGGCTGATCTGCAGTTCCTCGCGGCGCTTGCGCAGTTGTTCGCCGAAACTCATGCGTTCGACCCCCTTCGACACGATTCGTGTTCTTTCGCCATTATCATACCCAAAATCCTGGCATTTGTCAAGTATACTTAACAAGAAACTTGTTATTTTTCTGTTGACACGCCAACTTTCTTGTGATATATTGGTTTTGCTCTCAAGAAACTTGTTATTTTTGCAGAATTGACAAAACGGATGGAATTTATACCGATGAAGAAAAAATGAGCCGACGCACCCGCGCCGCCTTTCGAATCCTCTTTCGCTTAGAAGTAGACCTTCCCGAGTCTGTGTGGGGAGAGTTTGAGAGGGGATCGGTATCCCCTCTCAATAAAATTCAATCATTGGCACCGCCAGGTGCCCCACCAAGACAAAAGGACGGGGCCTTTTGTCTTGGTGCGGGATGGTGGATCCGGCAAGCCGCGGACTAAAAAACATGCCACCGGCATGTTTTTTGCGGCCTGCGGGTCGCCGTCCTGTTCGAATCCAATCCCCACAGCGAAAAACCGAGCCGCGCCACACGGCGCAACTCGGTTTTTGGTGGGGGATGGTGGATTCGAACCACCGAAGGCGTTGCCAGCAGATTTACAGTCTGTCCCCTTTGGCCACTCGGGAAATCCCCCATATGAAGTTGGAGCTGGTGGACGGATTCGAACCCCCGACCTGCTGATTACAAATCAGCTGCTCTACCAGCTGAGCTACACCAGCATTGAACCAGCGAACAGGAGTATATTAGCAGATTCCGTTCGTTTTGTCAACCTACAATTTTTATTTGTCTGCCATTTTTCTTTTTACAAAGGAGGAATCCCAATGACCCTATCAGAACTGTCCGTGGAATACGAAAAAAGTGCGGAACTGATCACGCAGCGGTTACGCATTTTGCGGGAAACAGAGCGCCACTGCACCGACGAAGCGGCGCGGCAGCTGCTGCACCGACGCATTCTGGATCTGCGGCCGCTGCAGCAGCAGTGCCGCGACCTGCAAAAACTGACCGCACACTATTATGACAGGAGTTTTTACCGTGATGAAAAATACTGCTTATGATTTGATGGACCTGGGAAGCCTGCAGCGCTGGCAGAAAACGCTGGGCGGTGATAACCGAGAGCGCCTGGACCGCCTGGCACGGTATCTTCCTGTGGCGATCGCAGAAGAACTGACGCCGCGGCAGCAGCAGCTTTTGCGTATGTTTTACTATGACGGCAAAAGCGTGAGTGCCATTGCCCGCGAGCTGTCGGTCAACAAGTCCACAGTGACGCGAACCTTGCAGCGGGCACAGGATCGTTTGCGAAAATCGCTGCGCTATGCGATGTAAATTTGTTTTTCCTTCGTTTCCCTTGATTTTTGGCTTGTGTGTTGAAAAGAACTATGCTATGATATACTTAATAAGAATATAGGGGCGTTTTATGTATTTCGGTAGTGTTAAATTCTTCAAAAATATGCTACTGGTCCTCGTGATACTAGCCGTTGGTATCTCTTCCGGTCTGGCAGTTTATTATTACAGTCAACTGGCGCGGACACAAGCTCCCGCAGCGAGCTCTGCAGGATCCGGCGGGAACGGTTCGTATCCCGCCGTTCAGACCGAAGCCATCGATTATCAGACGCTTTATCCCGATTTTTATGCGCCGCAGCCCTACAACGCCACAGACCGGCAAAGCAATAAAATTTATTTGTCTTTTGACGGCGCACTTTCTTCCGATACCCCGGCACTTCTGGATATTCTGGCGGAAAAGGATGCAGCGGCAACGTTTTTTCTCTCCGGCACCACCGATACCGGTGACGTTGCCGCCCTGCGGGAGATCGTTGCGGCCGGTCACACCATCGGTATGTCCTCCTGGTCCGATGACTATCCCACGCTGTATAGCTCGGTAGAGTCCTATCTGGCCGATGCGTACCAGCTCTTCTGCTATATCCGTGACAACCTTGGCATAACGCCTGCGGTATTCCGTTTTCCCGGCGGCAGTGTCAACAGCTACAATGCCGGATTTTATCAGGAACTGATCGCCGAGATGGTCCGCCGCGGCTTTGTTCCCTATGACTGGAATATCAATCTGACAGACATGGACAGCATCAACGTGCAGACCATGGCAGACACCGTGATGGAGCGCATGACCTCTTTGGATCGCGCGATCATCCTGCTGCGGCCGAATGCTGCTTCCGTCGAGTACCTCCCCCTGCTGCTGGACCGTTTCCGGCAAGCCGGTTATACCTGCGACGCTCTGCAGAATACTATCAAGCCCGTACTGTTCGCTTATCCCGGATAATTGTTTCATACGACATACAAATTAGGAGGAAAAGAGAATCATGAGCAAAATGGACAACTTTAAGAAGGCCGCTTTCGACATGTTCGGTGTTGGCAGCGAAAGCTCGCAGGGTCTCGACGAGAATACAAGCATTGACGAAAAAGTCGACACCGTCCTGGAGGTTGAAACGGTTTCCTCCAACGAAGTTCCCGCTCCTGCCTATTCCCGTTCGCAAAGCGTTTCTTCCGGCAGCGCCCCCTATGTTCTGGTCCCCGCCACCTATCTGGCTCCCGGCACGGTGATGGAAGGTACTCTTCGCAGTAAGGGTGACGTGGAAATCGCCGGCACCTTCAAGGGCGACATTATCTCGGAGGGCGACGTGACGCTTCACACCAATATCGAGGGTAACATTACCGCCAACAACCTGTACCTGATTGATTGCAACGTGACCGGCAACTGCACCGCTACCGCCGTGATAAAAGTTGATGCGGATTCCAGTATCAACGGCAACATCGTTTCCGCCGAGCTGTTCTGCTCCGGCAGCATCGTAGGTGACATCAACATCAGAGGCAACGCGACCTTTGATTCCAGCGCTGTTGTTGACGCCAGCATCTGTGCCGGCAGCATCGCCATGGAGCGCGGTGCAAAGATTTCCGGTCAGTTGAATATGCGCGGCTGATATTTGAAAATTCAAAAAATAAAGACACCCAAAAGGGTGTCTTTCTTTTTTGGAGCGGGCGACGAGGCTCGAACTCGCTACCTCGACCTTGGCAAGGTCG
>R20__coassemble_1175_pt1 | contig 15714 bp, 14 predicted proteins | sample R20__metabat2_high_PE_002 | metagenome-assembled genome bin R20 | reverse complement strand
ATGCCGCCGGGTCAGCGGCTGAGCTATCACATAGAAAAAATGATTGACCCATTATTTATACAATTCTAATAAATAATTTTCTTAAAAAGAAATTATTAACCTTGACAACCGTGCCAAACACCCCTATAATCTCTCTTGTATTCTCGCTTTATAGTAGAAAAGTATTCAAAGAAAGGAAGGACAAAGATGGAGAATAACAAAGGACAGTTTCAATCAAATTTCGGCTTTTTAATGGCGGCCCTCGGCTCTGCCGTGGGGCTGGGAAACCTTTGGTCCTTCCCGTATAAACTGGGAATGGGCGGCGGTTTCGCGTTCCTGCTTTTGTACGTGGTGCTGTGCATCACCGTGGGCTATCCCCTGGTGCTGTCGGAGATCGCTCTGGGCCGCAAGACCCAAAAGGCGGCTATCGAGGCCTACGGCGCTGTCAGCCCCAAGTGGAAATTCAACGGCATCCTGCAGACCGCCGTGCCGTTTCTGCTGCTGTGCTTCTACTGCACCTTCGGCGGTTACATCACCCGCTATCTGGTAGGCGCCGTGGGCGCGTTTTTCGGCGGCACACTGGCGACCACCGACCCCGGCGCCTTCTTTGGCGGCTTCTACGGCAACGTGACCGAAGCGCTGGTTTATATGCTGGTGTTTTTGGCGCTCACGGTAGTCATCGTGCTTGGCGGCGTGTCCGGCGGTATCGAGAAGTTCTGCAAGATCGCCATGCCCGCCCTGTTCTTTATGCTGGTCATTATCGTGGTGCGCGGGTGCACCCTGCCCGGCGCAGGGGAGGGTCTTGCGTTCCTGTTCAAGCCTAACTTTTCCGGTATGACCACCGGCAAGGGCTTCTTTGATACCCTGAGTCTTGCCGGCGGCCAGATGTTCTTCTCCCTGTCGCTGGCCAGCGCCTGCCTCATCGCCTACGGCTCTTACCTGAGCAAGGAGGAGAACCTGAAAAAAGACTCCGCCGTTATTGTCATCGGTGACTCTCTGGTGGCGATCCTGGCCGGTATGGCCATCATGCCGGCTGTGTTCTCCTTCGGCCTGGAGCCCGGTGCCGGTCCCGGCTTGCTGTTCGTATCCATGACCACCGTGTTCCAGTCCATGGGCATGGCGGGCAAGGTGTTCCAGCTTCTGTTCTGGGCGCTGGTGTTTATCGCCGCGCTCTCCTCTTCCATCGGTATGATGGAGGGCGGTATCTCCGCCATCATGGACAGTCAGGTGAAAAAGGGGAAGTCCCCCAAGCGTCGGAATATCACCTTCCTCATGGCGGCCATCGCGCTGGTGGGCAACTTTCTCACCACCGCCGACTGCCTGGGCGAGTGCCCGTGGATGCAGTGGCTCCACATCTTCGGCCAGCCCGATGTGCTGGACGTGTGGGACTGCATCGCCGAGGGCATTCTGATGCCTCTCACCGGCCTCATCATGGCACTCATCCTGGGCTGGTTTGCGCCTAAGTGGGTGGAGGACGAATTTGAAGGTGATAAAAAATTCTACCGATTCTGTATCAAGTTCGTCGCCCCGCTCTTCATGCTGATGATCGTCTATGGTCAGCTCACGACCTTCTGGAGCTGAAAAGCAGAAAAAATTGCCGCCCACCGGGCGGCAATTTTCTCTTTTAGGGTTACTTTTTTAACTCCTGTGTCCGGTCGTAGGCGGCAATCACGGCCTCCATAGCGGCGCCCCGGAAGCCCCTGTTTTCCAGCGCCCGCACCCCTGCGATGGTGGTGCCGCCGGGGGAACAGATGGCATCTTTCATCTGTCCCGGGTGCTGCTCCGTTTCCTTGGCCAGTGCAGCAGTTCCCAGCAGCATTTGCCGGGCAAAGCGCAGGGCTTTTTCTCTCGGCAGACCGATGGCCACCCCGCCGTCCGCCAACCCTTCCAGAAACAGGCAGGCAAATGCGCCGCCGCAGCCGGCAACCGCGCTGCCGGCGTCGATCAGGTCCTCGGAAATTTCTTCCAGCTCACCGGACTCCTTCATGGCGTCTAAAAAGGCTTGAAGCTGCGCAGTTCCAACGTCTTCCGAGCAGCAGTACAGCGTCATTCCCTGCCCCACGGCACAGGCGGTGTTGGGCATAATGCGGATTACAGGGTAATCTCCGCCTGCCATTTCCCGGATGGCGGAGATGGTCAGGCCGGCCGCCATGGACACCAGCACAAAGGGTGTGGAACGGCCGGATAGCGCGACCTGTAAAGGCTTTAGAGTTTCCGCCATCATCTGGGGCTTGACGCCGAGAAAGATGAAATCACAGTTCTGGGCAATCTGCAAATTGTTTTCGGCGATGCCGCCGATCTGAGCAGCAAGGGCTTCCGCTTTGGCCGGCGTGCGGTTGGATAAGAAAATATGCTTTTCGCGTTTTGCCACCGCAGATGCCAGTGCGCCGCCCATGCTGCCGGTACCGATAAAGCCGTAAGTCATAGGAAAATACCCCCTTACTTTTGTGACTTTATTCTATCCCGAAAAAGAAAAAAAGTAAATAAAAATTGCAACGGAAAGGGAAAAAAGGTATAATAATAGGGAAGTTATCAAAAGGAGCGGTATCATGGCTATCATAGAAGAAATACAGAGCTATATCCCCGGCTGTGAGCAGGAGGAAAAAGATAAGGCACTCATGCTGAAGTTTTTGGAAGAAAATGGCGATGCCTTTTCCCGGGAGAACAAGCTGGCCCATATGACCGCTTCGGCGTGGGTATTGAGCCCCGACGGGCAAAAAGTGGTGATGTGCTACCACAATATCTATAAGAGCTGGTCCTGGACCGGCGGGCACGCCGATGGTGACGCCGATCTGCTGGCGGTTGCCATGCGGGAGGTGGAAGAGGAGACGGGGCTCAAGACCCATCCTGTGGTGGAGGGGATCTTTTCCCTGGAGAGTCTGACGGTGGACGGGCATATCAAAAAAGGAGAGTATGTTTCCAGCCATCTGCACATGAACGTGACCTACCTCTTACAAGCGGAGAGGGAGGAACTGCGGACAAAGGCTGATGAAAACAGCGCGGTAAAGTGGTTTTCCCCTGCAGAGGCGCTGGCGGCGTCCACCGAGCCGTGGATGGTGGAGCGGGTCTACCGCAAGCTGGCGGATCGCGCTGAGAAGTATATGAAGTGAGGAAGCCATGGAATTTTCGGAAAAGCTGCAACAACTGCGAAAACAGAAGGAACTGACCCAGGAACAGCTGGCGGAGAAGCTGTATGTATCCCGCGCCGCCGTGTCCAAATGGGAGAGCGGTAGGGGATACCCTAATCTGGATTCCCTAAAGGATATTGCCGAATTTTTCGGTATTTCGGTGGATGAACTGCTGTCAGGCAGGGAGCTGCTGGATGCTGCAAAGGCGGAAAAAAGACAGGCATTGGGGAGGCTTTCCGGCTTGATCTTCGGCGCGCTGGATGTATGGACAGTTGTACTGCTGTTTCTGCCCCTGTTTGGACAGCGGATGGGAGACCGGATAGAGGCGGTGACGCTGTGGCGATACACCGATGCGAGCGCCGGACTGCGGATCGCCTACTTTGCCGTGCTGCTGCTACTGCCGCTTTTGGGAATAGGGCAGTTTATTCTGCGAAAGGGGGAAAAGACCCCGTGGATTGGGAAACTGACCTCCCTTGCTGTCAGCGCCGGGGTAATTGTGCTGTTTGCCCTTTCCCGACAGCCCTATGGAACGGTCTTCCTTTTTTTGCTGTTTTTATTAAAAGTTTTTTTGCTGATACAGGAAAAGCACCCGTGATACGAAGCGTATCACGGGTGCTTTTTATTGCGACAGAGCGTCGCTTTTCTTTCGGGAACGAGAGTGCCATAGTGGGAGCAGATCGGCAAATGTGCCGGAAAGAAAGGAGTCGTTGATTGTATGAAAGAAAAGAAACATCTCATGGGAGGCGGCATTCTGCTGGGGGCAGCGTTGGTGGAGCTGTATCGAGGTGTAACGGAGGAAGAAAACGAATCGGGCGACCGCAAGGGTCGCCCCTACGAAGAGAAATAAGAAAAGGGCGGCCTATATGACCGCCCTGACAGGGAGAAATAGCAAAGTGGGACTTCGTTTTATGGGGCGGTCAGATCCTGTACCACGGCGCCTGCCATCAGCAAGCCGGCGGCAGAGGGGACCCAGGAGACGCTGGCGGGAACGCTGCGGCGTCCCGGCGGGGGAGTTTCCGCCTGCGTGGTTTCGTGGGCCTCCTCGGGGCTGTAACAGACCTTTAGGTGGTTGATACCCCGAGCGCGGAGCTCCTTGCGCATGACCCGGGCCAGAGGGCAGCCGGAGGTCTTGGAAATATCGGTGATCTGCAGCAGGGAGGCATCTAACTTATTGCCCGTTCCCAGAGCGGAGAGAATGGGAATATTCCGCTGCTGTGCCTGCTCAATGAGATCCAGCTTGCAGCTCACCAGATCAATAGCGTCCACGACGTAGTCATAGTCGGCGAAAAACGCCTCTCGATGGGCGGCATCATAGGTGCCGACGATGGGGTGGACGGTAACGGCGGGATCGATGTCCAGACAGCGTGCCGCGGCCACCTCCGCCTTGGGCTTACCTACGGTGGAGTGGAGGGCATAGAGCTGGCGGTTCAGGTTGGAAAGGCTGACAGTATCGCTGTCAATGAGGGTCAGCTCCCCGACCCCGGCACGGCACAGCGCTTCGGCGGCATAGCTGCCCACACCACCCAGACCGAACACGGCCACATGACAGCGGTGCAGTTTTTCCACGGCGGTATCGCCTAACAGCATGGCGGTACGGCGGTATTGTTCGTTCATGGTATCACCCCTTCAAAAAAAGACCGGCTTGTGCCGGTCTTTCTTTATTTGTTTTAGCCAACGTATTTCATGCCGCTGCCCTCTTCCACAACGGCATTTGCAGTAATGGATCCGATCCATTCGCTGTAATCGGCAGAGGCCATTTCGGATTCGACCATCTGCTTCCAGTACGGCGTATCGGCAAAATTGTCCAGATACATGACGTGGCAGCCATAGGTGCTCTCGATAATGCCGGTATCACCGACCTGACGGCCTTCCTCATAGCACCAGCCCTTGAAGGGAGAGACATAGTTGCTGTCCTTGGTGACGGAGGTGTACAGACCGCCGGTGGTGTTGGAGCCGGGATCCTCGCTCAATTCGTTGGCCAGCTCGGCAAAGCTGTCAGCGGTCTTGGCACCGGACTGCCATTTTTCCAAAGCATCCTGCGCCTTGGCGCGGGTAGCCTCCCACACAGCCTCCACATCGGCGTCATAGGTGGCGGAGGCGGGATCCAGGGCGGAGGTGTCCGCGTTAAAGAGAATGTGGCGGACGTCGGCTGCATAGTAGTCGGAGCGGCCGCAGCTGTGGAACAGCACGAAGTACTGTCCATTGCCCACGTCCAGGGTGGTGGTCTCGTCCGCGGTACGGGCGGCATCAAATGCCCAGGTAGTCAGCTCCGTGCCGGAATTGGACAGCGCCATATTGTGGGTATAGGTGGCAATATCCTTATAATCGGCGGCAATATCTTCCAGGGAGTCGCCGGCAGCATAGCGGGCGGCAGCATCGGCGACAGCATCCTCTGCTGCTTTGGCGGCAGCTTCGATTTCTGCGTCGGTGGCTTCAACGGTATTGCCATCGGCATCGGTGGTAGAGGGAGCGCTGCTGCTGAAGAAGATGTACTCGACATCGGCAAAGTCGAAGCATTCCTTATCGCTTTGATAATATGCTTCCAGTTCGTCGTCGGTATAGGTCAGAGAAGCGGCATAATCCTCTTCATAAGCGCTTGCTACAAGGATCATGGTGAGCATCTTTTCAAAGGTAGCCTCGTCCATGTTAGAGCCATAGATCAGCTTCAGGTATTCTCTGGAGGAGTAACCTGCCATGGAGGCATAGGAGGCGAGAGTTTCTTTGTTCTGATCGATCTGCGCCTGCACATCATCATCGACACCGTAGCCGTTTTCCACAGCGGCCTGATACAGAAGGTGGGTCTGAGCCAGATTCTGCTTGGCGATATCCTTGAGATAGGCGTCCCAGGTGGTCTCCTCTTCGGCAGCGACGCCCATCAGCATTTTCGCCATATCGTTCACGACCTGCTTGTCCAGGGCAACAGTTTTGTCGATGCCCATATAGCTGGCGTATTCGGAGCTGACAATGGAGTTATAGGCGGTATAGTAGAAGTAATCCACCTGTGCGGGGGTGAACTTTTCCCCGTCAACGGTCAGAGCGGTGGCGTTCTTCTGCAGGATACCGGACTTGGAAATGCCCAGGATAATGCCGACAATGACAAAGACAACGGCGATAACGATATACAAGGCGTTGCTCTTGCGCTGAGAACGGCGTTCCTCCGCTTCACGCTGGGCTTTGACGTCAACATAGCCCTCCTGCTGGGTCAGATCCTGACGGTTTTTCTTTTCTCTGGATGCACTCATATGCTATTTCAGTCCTCTCAAAAAATAGGCGCAATGTACGCCTTTTACAAAATTACCGCATTATTATACTAAATGTTTTCCTGTTTCGCAAGTGGGAAAACGGAAAGTTCACAATTTGGCGGGATTTCTCCAAAATGGCAGGAAAATTGCGGCGTATACGGGCCGAGTTATAACCTGCACCATCTAAAGCAGGTGGGTTGTCTCCAGCTTGCTTTACTGCTTCCAACGTCCGACCGCATACGGCAGTCGGGAGGCCTGCAAACCACATGCTGATCCGACATCCCCTATAACCAAATGTGAGGATAAAGAAGGCCCATATACACCGCAAAAGGCAGGTACAGTACTGTACCTGCCTTTAGTGTAGCAGAAACCGGGGGAAAATAAAAGGGGAAAGCGCGAATTCTGCTCAGGAATTTTCATCCTCGTCGTCCAGAAGCTGTTCCATAAACAGGTCGTAGACCTCGTCCAGCTCTTCGTCATTGTCCAGCGTGGACAGCAGCTCCTCGCCGTTTTCCAGAATGGACTTCAAAATGACCAGGCCGAAATCCTCCGCCGCCTCCTCATCGGTCTCCTCGTCCAGGGTGGGGAAGAACGCCATATAAGTGGTACCGTTATGCTCCAGCGCATCCACGTATTCCAAAGTGAACTCTTTGCCGTCTTCATCCGTCAAAGTAATAAAATTGGGGCCGAAATCGTCGCTCATATTGTTTCTCCTTCCGATATAGTTGTATGCAGTATGCCACAGTTCCGGAGAAAAAGCAAGGGCGGGCGTGTGCTGTTTTTTGTGGAGATAAGGTAAAAAACGGGGAAAATGGGAAATATTTGCCAAAAAAATAAGGCACAAAATAGCGCGTTTTTTAAAATACGCCCTTTTTATGATTTGACAAGTGTGGTACAATAAATAAAATACTGGTGTAATATGTGTTTATAGGGCGGTATCTGATACCGCACAGACGATATGGGGTATACTAGAATAGAAAAGGAGGTGCCCTGTCATGGAGGAAAACCATCGCAGATTACCGAATGAACCCAGAAAGCAGAGCGCCCGTCGTCCGGTCAAGCGGACTGCGCAGGGAGAGAGCACTCCCGTGCGAAAAAAGAAAAAGAAAGGTTTGACCGCGGGAAAGGTCATCGGTACGATCATCCTGGTGGGTGTGTTGACGGTGGCGATTTTTGCCGGCATTTTTATGGGATGGGTCCGCAGTTCCCTGCGGGGCAACGTGGAGATCTACATCGACGAGTTTGAGTCCAACGTGTCCACGGAGCTGTACGCCCAGGACGCCGATACCGGCGAATGGGTGATGTACCAGACTCTGTTCATGGAGGGGGAAGACCGCATCTGGGCGGGAATGAACGATATTCCCAAGTATTTGCGGGATGCTGCCGTTGCTATTGAGGACAAGCGTTTTGAACGCCATCACGGCGTGGACTGGATCGGTACGCTGCGTGCCGTCGTCTTTACGCTGGGACCCGGCGACAGCCTGCAGGGCGGTTCCACCATTACCCAGCAGCTGATCAAGAATATGACCGGCGACAGCCAGACCACCGTGAAGCGCAAGATCACGGAGATCTACCGGGCGCTGGAGATGGAAAATCGCTATGACAAGGACGAGATCCTGGAGGCCTATCTCAACGAGATCTATCTGGGCCGATCCTGCTACGGCGTACAGAGCGCATCCCTGCGCTATTTCGGCAAGGACGTGAATGAACTGGATCTGGCGGAGTGCGCCAGTCTGATTGCGGTGACCAACAACCCGTCCATGTTCGGACCGCTGGAGAGCGACTGGAGCCGCGAAAATAACCGCAACCGTCAGGTGCTGGTGCTGAAGGCGATGCTGGATCAGGAGAAGATCTCTCAGGAGGAATATGACCGGGCTTATGCCGAGGAGATCGTATTCACCAACGGCTATACCAACATGGGCAACTATGTGACCGAGCATCTGGAAGATCAGACCGGCGAGGGAGAGGAAACAGTCCAGAAACCGATCTCCACCGCGTGGAACTCCTATTTTACCGATGCGGTCATCGATGACGTGGCGAACGCCCTGGTGGAAGAGCTGGGGCTGACGGACTATACCTATACGGACAAAGACGGCAAGGAACACACCACCTCGGCAAAATCCCAGGCGGTGAGCATGGTATACGGCAAGGGCTATAAGATCTATACCACCCAGAATCCCAAGTATCAGGAGATCGCCGAGGATGTTTTTGAGGACGTGAACAATGCCCCCTATACCACCGGCGTGGACAATGAGCAGCTGCAGGGCGCCATTACCATCGTGGATCCCTATACCGGCTATGTGGTAGCGATGGTGGGCGGAATCGGCGCCAAGACCACGGATCGAGGCTGGAACTGGGCAACGGAGGCACGCCCCTGCGGTTCTGCCGCAAAGCCCATTACCACCTATGCCCCGGCGTTGGATAACGGTACATTGACGGCTGCCAGCACGCTGGACGATTATCCGGTGATGCTGCTGAACGATACGCCGTATCCCAAGAACGATCATGCGGGATTCTACGGCTTGAGCACCGTGCGTACCGCTATCGTAAAGTCTCTGAACACCTGTGCCGTACGTGCCTGTATGGAGTACGGTGTGGGGAATTCCTACAACTTTATGGTGGACAAGCTGGGCTTTACCACCTTGACGAGTACAGACTCTCAACAGGTGGGCAATATGGCATTGGGCGGTTTTGAGCGCGGTGTTACCACCGAGGAGATGGCGGCGGCCTATGCCAGCTTTGCCAACGAGGGCATCTACACCAAGCCACGTACCTTCGTGCGGGTGGAGGATGCAGACGGCAACGTGATCCTGGAGAATGAGGCCGATTCCCGCGTGGCAATGAAATCCAGCACGGCTGCCATTATGAACAGTATGCTCCAGCAGGTCATTACCGGCGGTACCGGCGGCAGCGCCTGGTTCTCCGGTATGCATATTGCCGGTAAGACCGGTACGACCAACGACCTGCGCGACCGTTACTTCGTGGGCTACTCGCCCTACTACTGCGCCGCCTGCTGGGTGGGTTATAAATCCAACTCGGTGGTCTATTCCGGCGGCATCAACCCCGCCGCGGTGCTGTGGCAGAAGGTGATGAAGCAGATCCATGCGGATCTGGCGGACAAGGACTTCTTCAGCAGCTCAAATCTTGTGACGGTGACGGTCTGCGCCGACAGCGGGCTGCTGGCCACTACTGCCTGTGAAATGGATCCTCGCGGCAGCCGCGTGCGCACAGAGATCTGCGCGGTGGACAACCAACCTACCGAATACTGCAGTATGCATGGATTCGGAGGCACGCTGGACTATGAGCGTGAGAACTTCACGGACTTCCCCGAAATCGTGGCAGACGACGATCCCTATGTGCGGCATACGTACGACTTTATGGACGGGATCACAAATCTGTTCGGCGGTGACGATGGAATCACCGGCGGCGGTCTTGGCGGCGGTGTCGCGGACGATATTGTGGATGATATTGTCGGCGATTGGTAAAATAGTCAATAGTAAAAGCGCTCTCCGGGAGGGGGGCGCTTTTTTATATAAAAAATGAGGAATTTCGCCGTCGGCGGGAATGCGGCGCGATGAGGGCATCGCGCACTACGGAAGAATGCGGGCGGCCGCAAGGTGCCGCCCCTACGGACAATATGCAGAGGCGGCACCATATCGAAAATCCCCCTGCCGATGGGCAGGGGGATTTAGCAGCGGAACAGGGATCAGAAATTCCTGATGATCTCCACGACTTCGCCGCCGATGCGCTTCTGGGCTTCGTTCGTCGCTGCACCGATATGGGGCGTGCAGGACACGGCGGGGTGGGAGTAAAGCTCCTTATTGGCGGTGGGTTCGTCTGCCCAGACGTCCAGACCGGCGGCGCGGACCTTGCCGCTGTTCAGAGCGTCCAGCAGAGCCTGCTCGTCGATGTTGGCACCGCGGCTGGTATTGACGATGACCACGCCGTCCTTCATCTTGGCAATGTTCTCGGCGGTGATCACGGGACCGTCCATAGCGGGGGCGTTCAGGCTGATGAAGTCAGCCTTGGCGAAGATCTCGTCCAGATCCACGTACTTGCAGCCGGTGGCGGCTTCCACGTCAGCGTGACGGTGACGGCTGTAAACGATGACATCCATGCCGATGGCCTTGGCCATCACGCCCAGGTGCTGGCCGATACGGCCGAAGCCGATGATACCCAGGGTCTTGCCCTGCAGCTCAATGCCCTTGCCGTAGGTCTTCTTTTCCCACTTGTCCTCCCGCATGGTGTGACCGGCGATGGAGATGTAGCGACAGCAGGCGAACATATGGGCCATGGCCATCTCTGCCACGGACTGGGAGGAGGCGTTGGGGGTATTGCGGACGGTCATACCGCACTCTTCGGCGTGCTTGACATCGATGTTGTCCACGCCCACGCCGCCGCGGATGATGAGTTTCAAGCGGCCTTCCTTGGCTTCATCGATATGATTGGCGCGGACCTTGGTCTTGCTGCGGACCACGCAGGCGTCAAAATCCTTCAGAGCCTTGCCCAGCTCTTCGGGCTCATAGAACTGCTCCACCACGTCATGGCCCATCTCACGGAGCTGGGCGATGGCGGACTTATCCATACCGTCAGTAATCAGAATACGCATAGTGTATTTCTCCTTTATTTTTTTATGAAGTGGGGCGGACAGAGTCGTCCGCCCCTACATAGAGGATCACCTGTGCTTGGCTTCAAAGTCCTTCAGGAACTCCACCAGAGCCTCCACGCCTTCCTTGGGCATGGCGTTGTAGATACTGGCGCGCAGACCGCCCACGGACTTGTGACCCTTCAGGTTATCAAAGCCGGCAGCCTTGGAGGCGGCCACCACTTCGGCGTCCATCTCGGCGGTGGGGGTGACGAAGGGGACGTTCATCAAACTGCGGTCAGCGGGGACCACAGCGCCCTTGAACAGCTTGGAAGAATCCAGGAAGTCATACAGCACCTTGGCCTTGTCCTCATTGCGCTTTGCCATCTCGGTAAGACCGCCCATATTCAGCAGGTACTTGAAGACCTTGCCGCAGCAGTAGATCGCCCAGCAGTTGGGGGTATTATACATGGAGTCGTTATCGGCGTGGGTCTTGTAGCTCATATAGACGGGGGCCTTGGGATCCAGATCCTCACGCAGCAGATCCTCACGGACGATGACAACTGCCATACCGGCAGGACCTACGTTCTTCTGCACGCCTGCCCAGATCAGACCGTAATCGCTGACGTTGCAGGGACGGCTCAGGAACATGGAGGACTGGTCAGCTACCAGGACGTGACCCTTGGTGTTGGGCAGCTTATTATAGGTGGTGCCGTTGATGGTCTCGTTCTCGCAGATATAGACATAGTCGGCATCGGCGGGGATATCCAGATCAGAGCAGTCGGGGATATAGGAGAAGTTCTTATCCTTGGAGGAGGCGGCGATAATGACCTCGCCGTACTTCTTGGCCTCGGCGATGGCCTTCTTGGACCAGGCACCGGTCTCGATATAGACGGCCTTGCCGTTTCTCATCAGGTTCATGGGGACCATGGCAAACTGCACGGTGCCGCCGCCCTGCACGAACAGGACCTTATAGTTATCGGGAATATTCATCAGCTTGCGCAGGTCAGCTTCCGCCTCGGCGGCGATCTGCTGGAATACCTTGCTGCGGTGGCTCATCTCCATGACGCACATGCCGCTGCCGCGGTAGTTCATCATCTCATCGCGGATCTTCTCCAGAACGGGCTCCGGCATCATGGCAGGACCGGCGGAGAAGTTAAAAGAACGATCGTACTTCATATTCGTTTTCCTCCTGTTTTTGAATGATTGTCCATTTGTTCCCAGTTTGATACGCTATGGATATAGTATAAGGCAATCAGCGGAGATAATCAAGTAAATATTGAAAAATTGTTAGATAAGCTAAAAAAATTTAAGGTTATTGGTCGGATTGACAGAAATGAAGGAAAATGGTATAACAGAGTCCGGTAAAAGGAGGGGAGCCGATGACGAAAATCTGGGAGAAACTGAAGCATATGAATCTGTATTCCCGGGTGCTGATCAAGTGGATCGCCGTGGGTACACTTGTAGGTGTCGCAGGCGGCGTGATCGGTTCACTGTTCCATTTGGGTGTGCATTATGCGACCCTCCTGCGGCAGGAAAACCCGTGGATCTTATACCTGCTGCCTGCCGGCGGCTTGCTGATCGCGGGGATCTACAAATTGTGCCGCCTGGAGGGAAAAGGTACCAACGCGGTGATCGAGTCGGTACATTTCGGAAAGGACGTACCGATTTTGCTGGTGCCGGCGATCTTCGTGTGTACGGTGATCACCCATCTGTGCGGCGGCTCTGCCGGACGGGAAGGTGCGGCGCTGCAGATCGGCGGCGGCATCGGCTATCAGATGGGACGCGCCATGTTTTTGGGAGAGAAAGAGCTGCCGTTGGCGACCCTGTGCGGCATGGCAGGCGTATTTGCGGCGCTGTTCGGGACCCCTCTGGCGGCAACGGTTTTTGCCTTGGAGGTCATCTCGGTGGGCGTACTGTATTACGCAGGGTTGGTGCCGTGCATTACCGCATCTATGATGGGATATCTGGTGAGCCGCATGATGGGTGTGGAGCCCACGCGCTTTACAGTACCGACGCCGGAAGTGAACGGGTGGACCATGGTGCTGGTAGCCGTAATGGCAATTCTGTGTGCGGTGGTGAGCATCCTGTTCTGCGAAGGACTGCACTGGGCGGAGCATTTTGCGGGAAAGCTCCTGAAAAACACCTTTTTGCGCGCTGCGGCAGGCGGCGGGATCCTGATCGGTCTGACATTCCTTTTCGGAACGGATTATAACGGCGCAGGTATGGATATCGTGGGACTGGCGATGACCGGTCAGGCAAAACCCTGGGCCTGGCTTTTGAAACTCGTGTTTACCGCCATCACTATCGGCTGCGGCTTTAAGGGCGGTGAGGTGGTGCCGTCGTTCTTTATCGGAGCGACTTTCGGCTGCATGGCCGCCGGTTTTCTGAGCTTACCGTTGGGGTTTGGAGCGGCGATCGGTTTGATTGCGGTGTTCTGCGGTGCGGTGAACTGCCCCATCGCGTCGGTGACGCTGAGCGTGGAGCTGTTCGGCGCGGAGGGGATATTGTATTTTGCTATGGCGTGCGCCATCAGCTATCTGGTGTCCGGTTATCGGGGGCTGTACAGCAGCCAGACCATTTTGTACTCCAAACTGCGGGCGGAATTCATCAACGTACACACCAAGTGAAAAAATTCTTCGTTTGACCCTTGACAATACGGGGTGGGGCATTGTATAATACCTCTCGGACATTGTGTCCGGCAAACGAATACGGTGACATAGCCAAGTGGTAAGGCAAAGGTCTGCAAAACCTTCATTCCCCGGTTCAAATCCGGGTGTCACCTCCAAAGAAAACGGCTGTAACTGCAATGGTTACAGCCGTTCTTTTTGCTTATCTGCAGGGGTGTGTTCTTATAAAATGCCGGTGAGGAAAATTTCCAGGCCGATCACAATAAGAATGATACCGCCCAGAATAGAGGCTTTGCCGGCCAGCTTCGTGCCGAATTTCTTGCCGATAAAAACGCCGGCAAGGCAAATGCCGAAGGTGACGACGCCGATGATCAGAGATTCCGTCAATGCGGCGGGAAAACGGTATTCCGAAATGGTGAAGCCCACGGATAAAGCGTCAATAGAGGTGGCGATGCCCTGTACGATGAGGGCCCAAAAACCAACGGGCGGAGTCTCCGTTTCGCGATTCTGATAGCGCAGGCCCTCCAGCAGCATTTTGCCGCCGATCCAAAGCAGGAGCAGCAGGGCGATCCAGGGAATGAATTTTTGGAATGAGGCGAACGCCGTGGATATGGTATGGATACAGAGCCAGCCGATCAGCGGCATGGCGGTTTGGAACAGAGCAAAGACACCGGCGACAGCGGCCATGCGGTTTCGCGGCATTTGAGGCTCGTTGAGCCCGTTTGCCATGGAGACGGAAAAGGCATCCATGGCAAGGCCGATGCCGAACAGAACACTATTGGCAAAAAACAGGAACGTCCATTGCATGGGGATACCTCCGATGGTGTGAATGGATGCAGTATAGCATACTATGCGGGCGGTTGCAAGGGAAAGCTCCTGCACGGCGGATTGCATTTTCGGGAGAAAGCGGCTATAATTCTATTCAGTAGTCTGGCTGTATTTGACGCTTTCAAAAAAAGGAGAAACGGTATGAGTGACATTTCCGGCGTGATCCACATGGATAATATTCGACTAAGCGAAGATGAGAAAGCCGTGATCATCATCGATCAGGCGCAGCTGCCCAACCGCATGGTCTATCTGACTCTGGATCAAGAGGAGGATTGCTACCAGGCCATCAAAAAGCTTCAGGTCCGCGGCGCTCCGGCCATCGGCATTTTTGCCGGATATGCCATGTATGTGCTGTCCCGGCAGTATGCGGATCGGGAGTATGACTCGTTCCGGCAGGAATTTCACCGCCAGAGAGAATATCTCAATTCTTCCCGACCTACGGCTGTCAATCTGAACTGGGCGCTGACCAGAATGGAGGGCATCGTGGAGCACAATGCCGACAAGAGCGTCCGGGAGATCGTGACGCTGCTGGGGCAGGAGGCGAAGAAGATCCATGGGGAAGACATCGAGATGTGTACCCGGATCTCCGAATACGGCTTGAGCCTGCTGAAAGACGGCGACGGCGTATTGACCCATTGCAACGCCGGCCCGCTGGCCACCTCCCGCTACGGTACGGCCATCGGCCCTATGCTGCTGGGCAGGGAACGGGGCATGAACTTCCGCGTGTTTTCCGATGAGACCCGGCCGCTGCTGCAGGGAGCCAGACTGACCAGCTTTGAACTGCAAAAAGCGGGGGTAGATGTCACCTTGATCTGCGACAACATGGCCTCTATCGTCATGAAAAACGGCTGGGTGCAGGCCTGCTTTGTGGGCTGTGATCGCGTTGCCGCCAACGGGGATTTTGCCAACAAGATCGGCACTTCCGGTGTAGCGATCCTGGCCAAGCATTACGGCATACCGCTTTATTGTCTGGGCCCTACCTCTACCGTTGACATGAATTGTCCCGATGGGGACCATATTCCCATTGAACTGCGGGATCCGGAGGAGATCAAGGAGAAGTGGTACAAAGAGCCGATGGCGCTGAAAGAGGTCAAGTGCTACAACCCCTCGTTTGACGTGACGGATCATACGCTGGTCACCGGTATCGTTACGGAGAAGGGGATCTGCTATCCGCCCTTTACAGAGAGCTTGAAAGCCCTTTTTGAATGATTTGACCGATATAGCGGCGATAAAAAAATACCACCCAGGCGGGTGGTATTTTTTTATCTGGTGGAGGTGAGGGGAGTTGAACCCCTGTCCGAAAGTATTTCCGCGAGACTTTC
>R20__coassemble_1107_pt1 | contig 16452 bp, 14 predicted proteins | sample R20__metabat2_high_PE_002 | metagenome-assembled genome bin R20 | reverse complement strand
TTGCCTCCTAAAAGATTATATAAAATTTGTTGGTATTTTCTATATAAGCCTTCCCCTCGAGGGGAAGGTGGCACGGCGTAAGCCGTGACGGATGAGGCGGCGCATCGTTAGAGAACATCTCATCCGTCTCGCTGCGCTCGACAGCTTCCCCTCCAAGGGGAAGCCCTACGGCTTGGGGTCACGCCGCCCTACTTATATCATTTAGTTTTTAGCATTTTGCATTCAGCATTTTCAATTTGCCACCTTGACCATGGCAAAACGAATGACTTTTTCATTCAGCGTGAAGCCCTTTTGGAAGACCTCAACGATGGTGTTCTCCCCAACGCTCTCGTCCTCCACGTGCATCACGGCGTTGTGCTTTTTCGGGTCAAAGGGCTGACCCTCCGCCTCGATCTCCCGGACGCCCAGCTTTTCCAGCACGGCCAAAAACTGCTTGGCGATCATCTCCAGGCCCTGCTTGTGGCTGTCGCCCTCCTCGCATTGGGCAACGCCCCGGATCAGGTTGTCGTACACCTCCAAAAACGGCTTGATGGTATCTACCCTGGCATCGGTGTAGATATTCTCCTTTTCCTTGGTAGTGCGCTTGCGGTAGTTGTCGTATTCCGCCGCCAGGCGCAGATACTTGTCGTTCCCCTCCGTCACCAGCTGGGCAAGCTGTTCCATCTGTTCCATCTGCTCTTTGGAAACGGTAAAGGTTTCCTCTGCCGCCTCGGTCCGGGTCTCTTCCACGGGAACTTCCGTCTTGACTTCTTCCGTGCCTTCTTCGTTCTTCTTTTTCTTTTCGCTCATTTGTCCCTTAGATCCTCCTCAAATGGTAATTCCCGCTTGCCGAACATCCGCGTCAGACTCTCGGCAAAATAGCTCAGTCGTGCCGCCACGGTGGCGTAATCCATACGGGTGGGACCCACCACGCCGATCAAGCCCCGCATCCCGTCACCGATGTCGTAGGACGCCATCACCACGCTGCTCTCCTTGAGGGCATCGCTGACGTTCTCCGGACCGATCAGGATCTGCATCTGGGCGTCGCCGGTGGGCACGGGCAGATCCTCTTTGTTGTCCACCATGAAACTCATCAGGCCCTGGGCCTTGTCGATATCCCGGAACTCCGGAAATTTCAAAAGCTGGCTGGCGCCGCTGGTAAACACCTTGGTCTCCTGTTCGTCCTGCAGCAATCCGCCGGCGTATTCCACCACCCGGTTCAAAAGCAGGAACCACTCGCCGCTCACCTGCTCCGAAAGTCCCATCAGCTTGCCGTTCATCTTGGTCGCGTCGATGCCGGTAAAGTGGGTGTTCAGCAGATGGCTCATATCCGGCAGCTTCTCGCTCTCAACGGCTAACTGCAGACGCAGCAGCTGGCTTTTCACCCGGCTGTCCGACAGCATCACCACCGCAATAAAGCTGCTCTCGTCCACGGCGATCAGCTCAAACCGCCGCACCGTCAGGGCACTGCGGTGATCCGTCACCGTGTAGGTGGGATAATCCACAAATCGCTGCACCATCTGGCCCGCCTTGGCGATGACCTGTTCGCTCTGCTTCAGCTCACCTTTGAGGGACGCGGTGATTCTCTCCTGCTCCTCGGCGGAAAGACTGCGCTGCTCCATCAGCTCGTTGACGTACAGCCGGTAGCCCGCCGAAGAGGGGATCCTCCCGGCAGAGGTGTGGGGCTGCTCCAGATAGCCCATCTCGCTCAGGTCTGCCAGCTCGTTGCGAACGGTGGCGGAGCTGATCTTGCCCGGCATCGCCTGGGCGATGGCCTTAGAGCCCAGGGGCTCTGCCGTGGCGATGTAGCTCTCCACCACGATCTTCAGTATTTGCTTTTTCCTCTCGGTCAATTCCATCGTAACTCTCCGTTTTTAGCACTCCGTTTGTTCGAGTGCTAAACGCAGTTTACCACCGGCATCCGGGATTGTCAATAGCTGGCATTTTAATTATTTGTGAACAAAAAGCAGGGGAGGCCCTGTGTGGCCTCCCCTGGGCGACCACGCAGGGTCGCCCCTACACATATTTCGGCAAAACCATAGGTTGAACCCAACCTATCAAACTTGTTTCTTTATCGTATCCGGTCACCCAGCAGCGGGCTGACGAAGCCCAGCTTCTTCATGGTGGGCAGCAGCGCCTGGAACACGATGAGCAGCAGCACCACCTGCACCGGGAAGTACAGGGCGTTTTTCACCAGGCTCTTGGCGGCATAATAGAGGTAGCCCTTACCGTAGAGCATCTGGCTCCACACACAGCCCAGGCCCACGCTGATGGGGAAAGTGGCGATAAACTTTGCGGCGATGATCCGCCACAATGTCAGCCTCTGCCGGTAGAAGAACAGGGCATAGGTCAGCATCGCCAGCACGGTGTCCAGCGTATAGCCCGGAAAAAAGGGGCCATCCTGCTTGATGACCCACCCCAGCACATCCTCCACGATGCCGTACAGCACGCCCATCACAGGGCCGCCCACCATGGCAGCCAACGCCCGTGCCAGAAAGCTGACGGAGATCTTCAGATTGACGGCCACGGGAATGGAGAACCAGCCCAGGGCGATGGCCATGCCCACCATCAGGGCGCAGAATACCAGGGTGCGCAGGTTTTTCAGTTCTGCGGCGGCATCCGCCCAGAAACCGCGGGAAAACGGGGATTTGTAAAGCTGCATCATAAATACCTCCTACTACGGGCACGGTTGCCGCATAGTAGGAGGGTAAATCGCCTGCCATGCGGCAGCGGGATGCGGAATATGTACTGCGCCTTACCGCTTCGTCCGCCGGACAACTCCCCGTTCCGGCGGCACTTGACACACATACTCCTACTCTGCCTGCATTTTTTTACTTTTTATCAATGGTACGCACAAAGCGCATACCGTTTTTCTGCATATGGACGTCCAGTCTGACCCGGTCGCCCCGGATATAGCTGCGGGTGTACTCGTAGATGCGGCCGTCCTCGGTACGGGTACGGCGCTGGTGGAAAAAGGCATCGCTGCCGCTTTCCACGTGCAGATAGCCCGCCTCCTCTTCGCTCAGCGTCACCGCCTCATAGCTCTCGTCCGCTGAAGCGGGAATGATGCCCACGTGGTACAGAAGGCTGTAAAAGCTGTGGGTCTGCAAAAGCTCCCGGGTCAGGTTGGGGTAGATGTACTGGGGATAGTAGCTGGTTTCCAGGATCAGAGGCTCTCCGTCCACGTTGCGGACGCGAGTGAAGCAGTACATCAGCGTCCCCGCCTGCAATTCCATGGTTTCACACACCGCAGGAGACGGCGTGGTGACCCGGAAATCCACCAGCGTACTGCTGGGGGATTTGCCCAGGGAGTTCACCTCTGTGGTGAAGGAGTAGGGCACCCCCCGCCGGTTGGTACTGGGGTCGGACACAAAGGTGCCCCGGCCGCGTTTGCGCACCACAAGGCCCTCGTCCTCCAGCGCGCCGACAGCCTGACGCACTGTGTTGCGGCTGATCTCCAGCGCACGGCACAGCTCCGCTTCGCTGGGGAGCAGATCGCCCACTTTCAGTTCACCGGCGGAAATGTTCCGCTTGATAATACCCACCAGCTGGGTATATAGCGGGATCTCACTGCTCAAAGATAGCTTTTGGCTTAAAATCGGATCGTTTTTCATGGCGCCTTCCTTTTGTCGAAAGTTGTACCTATTGTACCATACGTTTTGGAATAATGGTAGTACTTTTTTCGGCTTTTGGAAAAATTTTTATTCCGCCCACCGTTCCTCTCCGTAGGGCGGGATCCCCTGACCCCGCCGCCATTCCATCCGTCCGCAAATCTCCATTCCTACACACCACCATTTTTCTTGCAATTTGCCGGTATGCGTGGTAAAATTATTTTGCCAAACAAGTGTATAGCACCGTTTCAAGGGGTACGTTTCTTTTGTAAAAACGTACTCTCTACGTTCATGTACTCTTTGGAGCGGATGGACACTTGTTTGGCGACAGTAGGGCTGTGCGTTTTTCGGTGCGCAGCCTTGGCTGCGCACTTTTTTGTTATAGGAGGCGGCTCTGATGCCCGATTATCAAAAGATGTATTCCACGCTGTTCAATGCCATCACCGATGCGATTGAATGTATACAACGCCGCAATTCCGCCATGGCGGAAGTCATTTTGATCCAAGCACAGCAGAAAACCGAGAAGATCTATATCAGTGCCGAAGAGCTTTGCGGGCGGACAGAGTCGTCCGCCCCTACGGAAAACACAAAAAGGTTTTGGTAATTCGTAGGGGACGGCGTCCTCGACGTCCCCTTATGCGGCGGGGTCAGGGGACCCCGCCGCTTTCTCTCCAGCAAGCAGAACAAGAGCCGCCCGCAGGCGGCTCTTGTTCCGAGACGATCAAAAAAAGCGTCGCAGACTTTGCCGCCCGGAGGCGGCAAACCGGTTTCATCATATTTTGCCGCGGCGTGTACGCGGCAAAATATACTTCTCGCGGAGTGACGTGTCGAAATTGTCTGCCAGCGGCAGACAATGAGGCGCCAAAACGCAGCGCAATCCTTTTTGTCAAAAAAGCCGTAGGCTTTTTTGACAAACTGAGAACAAGAGCCGCCCGCGGGCGGCTCTTGTTCCGGAACAAAAAAGAAGGGAAATAGGAAAACAAGCATTCCTTCGTTTGCTTATTTTTTACTTATGGTCGACCTTGTTCATGTGCTCAATGAGGCACAGGATCTTATCGGAATAACCGATCTCGTTGTCGTACCAGGACATGACCTTGACAAAGGTGTCGGTCAGGGCGATGCCGGCCTTGGCATCAAAGATGGAGGTGCGCTTGTCACCCAGGAAATCAGAGGATACCACGTCGTCCTCGGTATAGCCCAGGATGCCCTTCAGCTCGTTCTCGCTGGCCTTCTTCATGGCAGCGCAGATCTCCTCGTACTTGGCGGGCTTGGCCAGGTTGACCGTCAGGTCTACCACGGACACGTCCAGAGTGGGAACGCGCAGGGACATACCGGTCAGCTTGCCGTTCAGGGCGGGAATGACCTTGCCCACAGCCTTGGCAGCGCCGGTGGAGCTGGGGATGATGTTGCCGGAAGCCGCACGGCCGCCGCGCCAATCCTTCACGGATACACCGTCAACCGTCTTCTGGGTAGCGGTGGTGGAGTGAACGGTGGTCATCAGACCGTCGGTAATGCCGAAGTTGTCGTTCAGGACCTTGGCGATAGGAGCCAGACAGTTGGTAGTGCAGGAAGCATTGGACACGAAGGTCATGTCAGACTTATAGGTATCCAGGTTCACGCCGCACACAAACATGGGGGTGTCATCCTTGGAGGGTGCGGACATAACGACGTGCTTTGCGCCTGCATCAATATGACCCTGTGCCTTTTCCTTGGTCAGGAACAATCCGGTGGACTCGATGACGTACTCGGCGCCGATCTTGCCCCAGGGCAGGTTGGCGGGATCTTTCTCTGCAAAGATGGGGATCTCCTTGCCGTTGACAACGATAGCGTTCTCGGTGGAGCCGATCGTGCCGGCAAAGATACCGTGCATCGTATCGTACTTCAGCATATATGCCAGATAATCTGCAGGACACAGATCGTTGATGCCCACGATCTCGATCTCGGGGTGATCCAGGCTGCAGCGCAGGACCATGCGGCCGATACGGCCAAAACCATTAATACCAACTTTAATGCTCATAACAAAAACTTCCTTCCTGATGGAATATATCAAACGTATGGTATATTTGATGATTATATGCAATTTTCCTGTGGAATGCAAGTATTTTCCGGAAAATTTTTTGTGCGCCCCGAAAAATCGACAAACTTCTTGTTTTTTTGGGCAGGGTTTGGTATGATGTGGGGGATCAGACAGCACTTTCCTTGCGTAAGGATCTGCTTTTTGCGAAATGCTGTTACCGGAAAGGAGGCAGTCGCTGTGAAAGAATGGACAGAGGAAGAACTGCATCTGCTCGGGCAGGTATTGCCCCACGTGGCCCAGCAGCTCCGGCTGCCGCTGAACAATCTGGCCCTTGCCGCCGGGCAGCTGACCGCCCGGGCTGAGGCGGGTGAAAAGGAGCATCTCGCCGGCGCCGTTTTGCAGCAGAGCTACTTCCGTATGCTGCGCCTGGTAAACAATCTGGACTTTGCGCCGATGCTGCTGGACGACGCACCTTTTTATAAACAAAACACGGACGCTGTGGTATGGCTGGAAACGGTATGCCTGCAGGCAGAGGGTCTGTTTGCCGAAAAGGGCGTCGCCCTGGAATGGGACTGCGCTATGCCCTATCATATTATTGCCCTTCACCCGGATTACATGGATCGCCTTTTGTGGAATCTTTTGAACAACGCCCTGAAGTTCACCCCCAAGGGCGGTAAAGTCAGCGTCACGCTGAAGGCTTCCGGCGGCCAACTCCTGCTGACGGTGAGCGACACCGGCTGCGGCATTTCGCCGCAGCAGATGGAAACCGTGTTTGACCGTTGGCTGGGCCGCGACGGCGCGGATCCCATGCCCTATGGGCTGGGATTGGGCCTGCCGCTGTGCCGCCGGATCGCCGAGGGACATGGCGGACGACTTCTGCTCACTTCCCGGGAGGGAGCGGGTACCACGGTGACCGTGTCCCTGCCTGATGTGAACGGCAGCACCGACGCGGTACACGACGGAGCGGTGCTGGACTACGCAGGCGGTTTCTCCCACGCGCTGATGGAACTGAGTGACGGACTGCCCTATACCGCATTTACCGCGGAAAATCTGGATCTTTGATTACCCCGACCCCTGTCGGGGTAACATCTTATACCGGTATGTTACGCGGATTTGTACTTTTTATACATTTTGAGGTGCCATAATGGACGAAAAAAAGCGCGTTTTGGTCGCACTCTCCGGTGGTGTAGACAGTTCTGCCGCCGCCGTTTTGCTGCAAAAAGCGGGGTATTCCTGTGACGGTGCGATGCTGGAACTCTGCGGAAAAGAGGATCTCTCCGGCGCAAAATCCGTCGCTTCTCTGCTGAATATGAACTTTTTTGTGTTTCCTGAGCAAAAATGCTTTCAGGACAGCGTGGTTTCCCCTTTTATAACCGAGTATTGCAGCGGGCGCACCCCAAATCCCTGCGTTTTCTGCAATAAAGCTCTGAAATTCGGCGCATTTTCAGACCGTGCGCTGGCCATGGGGTACGACTATATCGCCACCGGTCACTATGCCCGCATCGACTGTGTCGATGGGGTTTTCCGGCTTCTGCGTGCCGCCGACAAAAAGAAAGATCAGACCTATTTTCTTTATCAATTGAACCAAAAACAGCTTGCTCACCTTCTTTTTCCCATCGGGAATTTCGAAAAATCAGATATTCGGGCGTTGGCGGCAGAAGCGGGCTTGCCCAGCGCAGACCGCTCCGACAGCCAGGATATCTGCTTTATCCCCGACGGCGACTATGTGGAATTCCTGAAAAGGCAAGGCGCGGAGTTGGTTCCCGGCGATTTCGTGGACGAAAACGGCAGCACCCTGGGTCAGCACCGGGGTCTGCCCTGCTACACCATCGGGCAGGGAAAGGGGCTGGGCATCGCTTTGGGGAAACACGTCTATGTGCTGGCCAAAGATGCCGATAGCAACACCGTCACGCTGGGCGATGACGCGGCGCTGTACCGCACGTCTCTGGCCGCCCGCAGCGTAAACTGGATCACGGGGGTACCGGGCGGGCCGTTTCGCTGCCACGCTAAGACGCGGTACAGCCAGACGGAAAGTGCCTGCACGGCGACACCGCTGGGCGACGATCAACTGCGGGTGGACTTCGACGAGCCGCAGCGGGCTATTACCCCCGGGCAGGCCGTAGTTCTGTACGACGGGGACGTGGTACTGGGCGGCGGAACCATCGAATAAAAAGAGAGCCTTTTCGGCTCTCTTTTTTTTGGCTCTTTTTATCTTTTCAGTATCGTACCGGCCTTTTCGCCGGTCACTTTACCATCACGCAGGGCGATGCTGCCGTCCACCAGCACGTAGGACATTCCCTCTGCCGGGCGGCAGGGGTCTGCATAGGTCGCCCGCTCCCGGATCGCCGCCGGATCGAACACGCACAGGTCTGCATCCATGCCAACGGCGATATGCCCCTTGTTCTTCAGGCACAGGGCCTCCGCCGGAGCGGCGGTCATTTTGTGCACCGCCTGTTCCAGGGTCAACACACCCTTTTCCTGAACAAAGCGTTGGATCAGACGGGGGAACGTGCCGTAGACACGGGGATGGGGATTGCCATCGGTGGGATAGGTGCTGTCGGAGATCAGGCAGCTCAGGTCACTTTTCAAGATCGCAGAGATGTCGTCCTCAGACGCCATAAAGTCGATCATGGTAACTTTGCCCTGTTCCCGTACCAGCAGTTCGCAGCAGGCATCCAGCGGCGGCAGGTGCATCTGCTCTGCGATCTCCGCCAGACTTTTCCCCAGATATTTCTGATGCTCCGGCAAACGGAGGGAGGTGAGGTAGATCCCGTCCCAGCCGGCAAGGGCGGCGATATTGTCAAAGCCTTCGCCGCTTTCGATGCGCCCTGCCAGCTCCCGCCGGGCAGCAGGGTCCTGCAGACGGACAAGCGTCCTGTCCAGACCGCCCTCCAAAAAGTCGGGCGGCAGAATATGCAGGAGCTGGGTGGAGCCCGCCGTATAGGGGTAGACGTCGCAGCTCACATCCGCGCCGCGCTCCTTCGCCTGTTCCAGCAGCCGGAGCGCTTCGGGGATCTTTTTCCCCCAACTGTCCCGGCCCATCGCCTTGAGGTGGCTGATATGAAGGGGACAATGCAGCGTTTCGGCAACAAAGAGCATCTCGCGGATACTGTCACAGACGCCGGCACCCTCCTGGCGCATATGAACGGTGAGGGGGATATTCGTATGGGCAACGGGTGCAAGTGCACGGATCAGCTCGTCCGTGGTATAGAAGCACTCCGGCGCATAGCCCATGCCCAGAGAAACGCCCAGGGCGCCATCGGCCAGCGCCTGTTCCATGGCGCGGTGAATGGCGGCATAGTGACTGTCCTCCAGGCGCAGCAGTTCGTAACCCACCGCCGAGGCACGAAGGATCCCACCGCCCACCAGCATCCCCTGATGGATCGGCGCTTTCGGCAGGGCCGCAAAATACTGCGCCATCGTTTCGCCGGGCATCCCGCAGGGCAATTCACCTGTAATGGGGGTGAGATAACGGCGGATCACATCGCCGTAAGCCTCGTCAAACGGCGTTACGCTCAAGCCGCAGTTGCCGTTGATGACGGTGGTAAGCCCCTGGCACAGCTCCGCTTCGCCATAGCCGGGACGAAATGCCGCTGCGTCACCGTGGCGGTGGATGTCGATAAAGCCCGGGGTAACCACCCTGCCGGCACATTCCAGAACGATATCCCCCTGCAGCGTGCCCGGTCCTCCGACAGCTGTGATCCTGCCGTCGGCAACGGCAACATCTGCCCGATAACCCGGACTGCCGCTGCCGTCGATCACATGGCCCCCGCGTAAAAGGATCGTATTCATAACGCGCGCACTTCCTTTTTTCAAAAAGCAGCGCGAGAGGGGTTTCGCCCTCTCACGCGTTCTGTTTATGCCAGCAGGGACAACAGGGTGTTGAGCCGGTTTTGCTGCATGCAGTAAATGGCGTCCGACTCACCCACGGTGAGATAATAGCTCTCGCCCGATTCCATCAGCGCTCCCACCGTCAAAACCAGCTCGGATTCCGCGCCCACGGAGTTTACGTATTTCAGCGTTATTTTCGTTGCACCCTCCGCCAGTCCGCATAGCTCGCTGACACCGACGGCCGGGAAATAGTCTACACAGCGCTCCAGCTTCATCTCCGAAAGCTCCGACAGGATCTTTTCTGCCGTGTCGGCAACATCCTTGCCGTTGGATTTCCACGCGCCGTCTGCATGGAGCAGGTAGGCATTATTCTCCTCATCCCGGGAAACGCCGATAAAGGTCACGATATCCTCTGTCAGCACCGGCAGGGAGGGCAGGATCGCCAGATCGTAAATATCTTTATTCAGGAGCTGCATAAAGTCGTCCGGGATCCGATAAACGCGGTCGCTCTCGGCCTTACGCATATACCACGTGCCGTCCGTCGCCTGGGTGCCGAAATACATCATTTGCGTCCCCTCTTCGCTGCCCAAGGTCAGATAGCGGGTCGGCTCGGCAAGACCGCAGGCGGAGAGGTCTACTGTTCCCTTTTCGGGCGCTGTGGCCAAAATATCCGGCAACACGGCAAGGATCTCCTGGATCGTGCTGTCATCCAGCGGGAAATCCTCGCCGTCAGCCCAGATCCATTTCTCGTCAGGATTGGTAAAGCGCAGGGTCGTCACGCCGTTATAGTACAGCAGAGAATTGACTTGTTTGACCGGCAGCGGTTCAGCCACATCGGCCGTCGGTTCCTTTTTTCCGCAGCCTGAGAGCAGCAGACACAGCAGACACAAAAGCAGAGTCACGGTTCGTTTCATCGAATGTTCTCCTTTGTTTTTTTCCTTTGCCGTACAGTATAGCAAATTTCGGGGAAAAAGTAAAGCAGGGAGACGGAGTCTCCCTGCCGGATCAAAAAAGTTTACAAAGCAGCGGCGCCGATAATGCCGGCTTCATTTCCCAGCATGGCGCAGCGGAGCTCGGGAATTGCACCCTCCTGCCGGCCGAAACAATGGGTAACAATGTATCGGCGCATGGGGGCAAGGATCCGTTCGCCCTGTTTGCTGATACCGCCGCCGATCAGGATCTTCTCCGGCGCCAGCGTGTTAACGATATCCGTCAGACCTGCCGCCACATATTCACACCAGCGGTCCACCACCCGCTGCGCCACCGTATCGCCCTGGTTGGCACAACGGAAGATATCAATGCCCATCATGTCCTTCACGCCGCCCAGAAGGGAGTCCGGATGCTCCTCTGCGGCGCGCTTGCCCTGCCGGATCAATGCCGTAACGGAGCCATAGGCCTCCCAGCAGCCCTTTCGGCCGCAGGTGCAGGGCTCGCCGTCCAGCACCAGCAGAGAGTGTCCCATCTCCGCGCCGGCGGAGCGCATACCGGCATAGATCTTTCCGTCGATGATAATACCGCCGCCCACGCCGGTACCCAAAGTGATAAGCACCAGGTTTTTACAGCCCACGGCCGCACCGGCTACGGTTTCCGCCAGAGCCGCCACATTGGCATCATTGGAAAGCTTGGCGGGTATGCCAAAATGCTTTTGCAGCTGTTCGCAGATCGGCACGTTGAACCAGCCCAAATTGTACGCCCGCACTACCACGCCTCTTTCGCTGTCGCAGTTTCCGGGAGAACCGACGCCGATAGACTCGCAGTCTTCTGCGGTCAGATCCGCCGCGGAAAGCACCTGCTCCACCGTAGAGATCATGTCCCCGATTACGTCGGTATACGGACGTGCCGCATCCGTAGGGCAGGAAGCCTGGGATACGATGCGGTACTGTTCATCTATGACACCGACAGCAATATTCGTGCCGCCCAGATCAATACCAATACGATACATGATGTTTTCCTCCAAAAGAAAGAGGCGGGCTTTCTGCCCGCCTCCGCTTTTTCTTAGAAGTGAGAAATGAAGTCGGTGTTCGTCGAAACCGTACGGCTGGTCTCGTTGGACTTGATGCACGCAAAAATGGCCCGCATGGTGGTCAGCGCTTCGCGACCGCTGGTCTCCGGTTCCCGGCCGTGGAGCAGCGCATCCACAAACTCATCGATAACACCGGAACCGCTCATGGTATTTTCCAAGTTATATGCGGTGCTGTTGCCCTTATGGTCACGGACGATAATGGGATACTCGTCGTCACTATAGATCAGCATCAGGCCCTTGGTGCCGTAGAGGCAGGTGGACTGGCACTCGTGACCGTAGATGGTCCAGCTTGCCGCCATGGTACCTACCGCACCGCCGGACATACGCAGAATGCACAGAGCGTTATCATCCACGCCGATCAGATCGCCGTTTTCGTCCCGCTTGTTCAGCGTCAGCACCTTGGCGGTGGTTTCGATGACCTTCTGGTCAGTCAGGTACTGGATCAGGTCGATCTTGTGAATGCCCTTGTCGGAAAGCGCACCCATGGCCGCCTTGTTCTTATCAAAGAACCAGGTGCCCTCCATGCTCCAGCCCTCGGGGCCGGAGTCGCCCAGCACCGTGCGGAAGGTGATAATGTCGCCGATGACGCCGCTGTCCAACAGCTCCTTGGCGCGGCGATGGACGGGATCAAAGCGGATATTGTGACCCACCATCAGGGTTTTCCCGTTGTTCTCCGCCGCCGCCACCATGGACTCGCACTCAGCCAGCGTTACCGCCATGGGCTTTTCCACCAGAACGTGCTTGCCGCTATACAGCGCCTGGATGGCGATCTCCGCATGGCTGCGGTTTTCCACACAGACACTGACTGCGTCAATGTCGGGGTCTTTCAGCAGGTCAAAGGTGGTCTCATAGGCCACTCCGCCGTACTTCTCCACCATATCCTGCGCGCGCTGCGGATTCTTGTCATAGTAACCCACCAGCTCCACATTAGGATTTGCCTCATACTCCGGCAGATGCCGCACCTGTGCGATTTTGCCGCAACCGATAACACCGATCCGAATCATAGGTTTGTCCTCCTGTTGTTTCTTCTTTCACAAACATTTTCATGTGTATCATATCACATGAAAAGACCTTCGGGAAGTCTTTTTTTCTAAAAAGCGCAAATTTTACAGCATGGTTGCCGCCGTAACGGCGCAGCCATTGCAAAGTACCAGCTCCAGCGCAACGTGCTCCGGCAGAGCAAGTCCGCTCAGCGACAGCAGGGGGCCTTTGCCCGTCAGTTTGAACAGCGCCTCCTTTGCCGTCCAACACTCCCAAAACCGACGGAAACAGCCGGCATCGCCATAGCGGATATAGTCCTGTTCCGCCTCCGAGCAGACACGGGCAATAAACTTCTCCTGGGCGCCGCGGATCACCTCCACGTCAACACCGACAGGGCGATCGTCTATGGCACAGACTGCCCAGGCACCACTGTGGCTCATGCTGACATACAGCGGATCGCCTTCGATATGGGGTTTATCGTTTTCGTCCACCGTCAGCGTTACCGCCTCCGGTGCCATACCCAGCTTTTCGCCCACCGCTTTCCGCACCAGCAATTCTGCTGCCACGGTGCGCTTGCGGTCATCCTCTGCGGCGATCTCGTTCACCCGTTTCTGCCGGGCCGGGCTCATTTGGGAAAACGCGGCCTGATAGGTTTCGCTGTCCATCTGCTTGATATCATACCAGAAGAGTTCCATGTATATGCCCTCCCTTTTTCTGTTTTTTAATTGTAGCATAAAATAGGGCTCTCTGCAACTGTCGGATTCTGCTTGGTGGACCTGAAGGGGTTTTCCACGGCCGAACGCGGCCATTCTCAATGGTCGCTCTCAAAAACGCCGCGCTTGAAGCTTGCATTTTTTGGAGGCCGACTTCGAATCCCACACGATCCCATACAAAAAACACCACCCGCCGGGTGGTGTTTTTTGTGGCTCTATGTCAATAGTCGGGGTAGAGCCTGTTTCATTAGAAAGCTTTCGTCCTTCTTCCTACTTTTTATTCAGTTCTTCAAAGGTTTTATTGAATGAATCTTCTATCGCTTCAGAGCCGGTGTTCTTTACGACATCACCTGTTACATCGCTTGCCGAGCTTACCAGATCCTTGCCAAGTGAGCTGAGATCGCTGCCGCCCTTCAATGCACCTGCCATTTCACCGCCGGTATCGACCATTGCATTAAAGGCTCCGCTCGCGGCTCCCTTTACTATGCCTTGAGCTGCGTCTTCGCCTTTAACCAAAGCGTCAGTTCCACCTGTTGCGGCGCCGCCTAAAACGTCAGCTGCAGCTTTGCCGGCAACACCGACTGCATGGTTCTGAATAACGCTGACCGCCGATTTTGCAACAGCACCGGAGGCTGCCTGCGCAACATCCAGGGCGTCCTTGCCTGCAGCAACCGCTTCTGCGACATCGCCGCCAATGGTGGTTCCCGCTGCGTAAAGATCCTTGACAACTGTTCCGGCAGGACCTGTTACCGCACCCAGTGCGCTGACGGAGTAATCCGCCGTAGTCTTAATGTTCTCTGTAACTTCTATGACCTTGTCTATATGTTCCGAAACCTCCATATAGCCTTCCGCTGTAACTTCTGCGCGCGCCTGGTCATGAGCCACCTTTTCATATATATCGTCTATATCGTTTGAAGCGACTCCGTGCTTTACGGCAACCTGTTCTATATAGCTTTCCCTGTGGATCTTTTCCTCTTCTAAAGCAGCCTGCCTGTCGATATCCTCAAAGGCCGTAGGTTTCTTCACGTCCTCGTTGACCTTGTCCTGCCATGCACGGTCAGATGCTCTCTGGTTCTGCCAGTCGGAAAGATCGCTTGTATCCAGAACGCTGCCGCCGTCGGAGGACACCCACTGCCCGGAAGCATCCTTTATATAAAGAGTCTGCGCTCCGGTTGCAGGATCCGTAACAACGCGCGTTTCTTCTGCCACGTCTGCAGCTGCAGTTACATTTTCGGCAGCAGTCTTTGCGATTTTTACTGCAGTGGCCGAGGCTGCCTTACCGGCTTTTCCTTTTAATATCGCGATAATAATAGCCACAATTGCCGCACCTGCACCCGCTAAAACGGCCGGATTCATCCCGGATCCTTCATTTTTCGGTTCAGTTTCAACATTCTCCGATTCTGTTACGACATCTTCATTATATGGCTCATCTGTAATATCGTCTTCCGCTTCTGCGGAAGCGGCATCTCCACCGCCGACGTACATATTAACGATAATTGTAAACCCATCGAAATCACCGAATGTGTTCTGAGTGGGTAATACACTCATATAGATTTGAACAGATTTTACCTCTTCCGTAACAGTATAGGAATTCTCTAAAGTTCCACCGCCGCCCGATCCGTTATCCGCAACTACCCTGTCTGTCTCATTCCAATCCTTATCGGAAGCAGTAATCGTGATCCCGACCCGTGTATCTTCAGCACAGCTCAGCTGAGCCGTTATTGTACTTCCGGGCTCGATATCGGCATCATAGACTTGCATCACAGAAGAAGCATTATCCCCTGAATCTTCGGTCAGATCCAAATTCCAGCCGCTTTCCTGATCGACATCGATCGTATAAGCGATCGCGCATGACCCGTCACCGCCTGCTTTGGATAGTGTTACCTGATCGTTTAATACATTGCCTGCAGTATTATCTGCAAATGCGGGCACAAAGGAACAGATAATAAGCAGTACACAAGCGCATATTGAAAGAAATTTTTTCATAGGAGGTCTCCTTTTTCATCCGACGGCATTTCAAAATAAATCTCTCTGTTTGTGTATTATATCACACACCAATAGAGAGGTAAATTAAAATTTGATCTTCATTTCTACTATAATATAATTCATCAACCCTTGGTATGTATAAAAATAAGGTATCAGACTTTCTATCGAAATCTGATACCTTATTTGGTGGACCTGAAGGGATTCTCCACGGCCGAACGCGACCATTCTCAATGGTCGCTCCCAAAAACGCCGCGCTTGAAGCTTGCATTTTTTGGAGGCCGACTTCGAATCCCACACGATTCCAAACAAAAAACACCACCCGCCGGGTGGTGTTTTTTGTTTGGAATTAGTTGTACAAAAAGATATTTCCTCAGAAGCCTTGCAGCGCAACGGATTGCGGTTCTCCTTACATCATGGTTTGTTCAAATGCTTCTTCTTCCTCGAATGGATCGCCACAGCGCCGTATGAGTCCGAACTCTGTCTGCACGATATCTTCCTCTGCCATAGTCGCTTCACCAAGACCGGCAAAGTCCATGTATCCGTCAATGGTATCCAGCAGCTCATCGTCTGCGCCAATGTTCCTGAGAATTTCGCGTCCGTATTCCTCCGGATCAGAGGGGACACGTTCATAGTTATCCAACTGCGTGGCAATCGCCAATGCTTCCGAAAAGGTTTCCGGCTGCTCCAGAGACAGCGCAGAGAGGTACTTCATCAGTTCTCCGTCCGTCTGGCGCATCTCCTGAATGCACTGCGCCAACTCATTGGCTTCTTCCACACTGATGCAGTCGCTTGGAACGAGTTCTTTGAGATACGGGATATAGTCAGTGCGCTTGATATCGCACTGTGCAAAATCATCTGCCCGAAGCTGTCTCTTTGCTCGCTCGATTTCTTCATCATCAGTCGGAAGCTCCAGCCAGAAAGCATATCTTTCTCCGTTCCGAAGTTCGAGACGGAAGATCACATCTTCAGAAGGTTCAGAAAGGCCAAAGCCTTCTTTTCGCTTGACATATCCTACCGAGCTGTAAGCTCCACCGTGATCGGCATAATACTCCGCACCAATTACGGCATAATCCAAATACGGAAGTACATCTTCCGGAAATGATGTATAGCCGCAGTTCACGAGAAAGAGGCCAAGCTCCCGGTCGTTGGACACACCTTCAAGCAAGGTGTAGTTGTCGATGTTTTCTGCAACGCGGAGGATGTCATCAAGGCCATTGATGGATTCCGCATCCAGTGCGCCGGAAAACGTCTGCCGTTTAGAGGCAGTCATGCTGCCGATCTGCTCTCCTAACATATTCAGCTTCGGCAGCG
>R20__coassemble_1099_pt1 | contig 16618 bp, 14 predicted proteins | sample R20__metabat2_high_PE_002 | metagenome-assembled genome bin R20 | reverse complement strand
CGGTGCGGCGCAGAAAAGAAAGAGAGGAAAAACGTATGAAGAAAAAGCTTATCAGCCTCCTGCTGATATTCGTCATGCTGCTGAGCCTTGTGCCGATCGCATGGGCAGCGGAGGATACCCTGAGCATTGACGGCGCGACCCTGTCGGGCGGCACAAAGATCGGCAGCGTCAAGGACGAGCCGGAGGGCGATGACTTGATTGCCAAAATGTGCTATTACAATGAGGACGTGTATCTCTTTTCCGCATCGGCGGGCACGGCGAAAGTGAATTTTTCGAATGTGGCTATGTATTACGACTGCGTGACCGGGGAGAAAACCGGTTTTGGCGGCGAGGTGTCGCTGGGAGCGGACTATGCCTATAATGCCGGTTATGCCGATGACATCGACTTTAACGGTGACTACACCTTTACCGCCGATGATACCAACATCTTCATGATTATGGATGATGAATATGCTATCACGGTGATCATCGTACAGGTAGAGGGCGGAATTTCTGCACCCGCACCGGCGGGCAAGCCCGATGTTACGTTCACCGCGTCTGTCAGTGGTACGGCTGTCCCGGCAGAGAAGATCACCTGTACGGAAGGCGGTTATCTCTACCGCAATATGTGGGGCAGTCCGGTAACGGACGACGCCGTGCCGGTCTATACAGTGGAGATCCCTGCCGCAGCGGAGAAAGTGGTGCTGGCCTTCTCGGCCAATGTGTTGGTCTACAACTATAAAGCAGACGGCAATTATCTCGCCGGCACTTACGACGCGGATTACAGCGAGCACACCGGAGCGCTGTACGAGGGGGAAAACCAACGTGAGGTCGCTGTGGATGCCAACCATGACGGCGTGCTGGATTTTATTCAAGTGCAGACACCGTATCATGAGCCTTACAATTATGACAATTATTTCTCTGGTGATACAGATGTTCTCTACGCCATTACCTTCCGCTATGAAACGCCTGTATCCGGCGGTGATTCCGGCGCGGTGACACCGGCTGCCAGCCTGTTGGCCGCTTATCAGGCCACCGGCGCTATGCTGAATGCGCAGAAGGACGACTTTACCTGGGCGGGAACGGCAGATGCCAGATTGCCAGAAAACAGTTCCGCTGTCAATGATTGGTACGTGCTGGGCCTTGCCCGGGCAGGCTATCCCATTCCGCAGAGCTATCTCGACAGCATAGGTAATTTTACACCTGCGGATAATACCTATCCCACCGATTGCGCCCGTGCGGTGTTGGCAGCAACTGCCGCCGGCGGCACGGTGAAAGACAACTGGCTGATCGGTGCTGTCAATGCCGGAAAGATGGATACCAGCAACAATGTGATCTTCGGCCTGCTGGCACTGGATTGCGGTAACTATACCGTGCCGGAAGGCGGAGCGAGCCGCGAAAGCCTGAAGAGCGCCATTCTTGCCATGCAGCAGAGCGACGGCGGTTGGGGCTACTCCTACCAAAGCGACACCGGCTGGGCAACGCCCTGGGGCGCTGACGTGGACACCACCGCGCAGGCTGTTCAGGCGCTGGCGCCCTATTTTAATACCGATGAAAACGTCAGAGTTGCCGCGGAAAGGGCACTGACATGGCTTGCCGCCCAGCAGGGTGCTGACGGTACTTTCGGTTATATGGGCAGCGCTTCCGTGGAGTCTACGGCGCAGGTCATCGTGGCGCTTACCGCACTGGGACTGGATCCTGATACGGCTTTTGCCCGCTCGGTGACAGGCGGGCTGCTGACGATGTCTGACTGTACCGGCGGCTTTACCTATGCGGGCAGCTACAACGCACTTTCCACCTCTCAGGGTTATTATGCGCTGGCGGCATATTACCGGTATAAGGCGGCAGCTGAGACCGACAGCAGCTACAATACGGTCTATACACCGTCTCTGTACAACATGGCCTGTACAAAGCATACGGCGGGCTATACTGCCGCGGCAGACAGCACGTTCCACTGGTATACCTGCAAAAACTGCGGCTGTATCATCAGTATGGAGCGGCATGAACTGACCAAGACGGAGGCCAAGGCCGCCACCTGCACCGCCGCGGGAAACATAGAGTACTATTACTGCTCCGGCTGCTCCTGCTACTACAAGGACAGTGCCGCAACAGAACCTGTTGCTTACGGTGAGGTGATCGTCCCTGCTTTGGGTCACAGCTATACCGAGGCTGATTGTACCACACCCGCGACCTGTCGCCGCTGCGGTGTGACCAACGGTACGGCGTTAGGACATAATTATATCAACGACAGGTGCAAAGTCTGCGATGCCCCAGATCCCGCTGCCGTTATCACCCCCGAAAACGCAGAGAAATATGTCAAGGTGAACGAAGGAAAACAGGATGCATTTGCGGCTGCCGTTACCGGTGGTACGCTGGTTGCTCAGCCCGCTGCAAAGGTAGTCGATCCCACAGCGGATCCTATCGTTGGTGCCGAGGTGGAAACAATCAAGGCAAACGCTGCCTTTACAGCCCGGGGCGCCGAGGTGAAAATGGTGCTTGACCTGAGCGTAAAGCTTTTTGACGGTACTGTGGAGCTTGGTACGATGTCTGAGACTGCTGCACCGATAATGTTCAGCGTGATATTGCCTTCCGATGTGCTGTGCACGATACCAGCCAACAAGGATGTGGCACTGTTCTATGACCATAACGGCACAGTTGGCTTTATCTCCGCCGACAGCTTCGATCGTACCACCGGTAAGCTGACATTCCACACTGACAAGTTCTCCACCTATACTGTGGTGACGGTGAACAGGCAGACGCACTACGATCCGTCTGATCATAGAGACACGCAGAGCCCCCAAACCGCCGACAGCGGCATCCTGCTCTACGCCGCCCTGTCTGTCAGCGCCCTGCTGGGAATGGGTTACGTGAGCAAAAAAAGATCCTAAGCGAGTCCCGTCTTTCCATAGAGACGTTCCTCAAAAACAGAACACCGACGGCATCTGCCGTCGGTGTTCTGTTTTTGAGAGCGTTGCCGCTCAGATATCCAGATAGCTCTTTACCAGCACCTGTAACAGCTCATCCCGGTCGATCTTGCAGATCAGGGTACGGGCGCCGTTGTGGTTGGTGATATAGGTGGGATCCTCGGACAGGATGTAGCCCACGATCTGATTGATGGGATCGTAGCCCTTTTCCTTCAAGGCTTCGTACACGGTGGTCAGCACGTGATGTACCTGACTGTCCTTGTCCTCGGCAGTATTAAACTTGCGGGTAAAATCTTCCATAGGGATACCACCTTTCCTAGACTGCTATCAGTATACGCCCAAAAGCAAACGATGTAAAGAGCATTTTGCGTGAACTTTTGCTTATTTGGAGCGCAATTCTGCCCCAAACCGCTTGCCCAGACGCTTCAAAGCGGCACCGGCACAGGCCTCGATCTCCTCGGAGGTCAGGGTCTTTTCGCTGGACCCGATGGCAAGACGAATGGTGACAGACTTCTTACCCTGGGGTACCTGCTTGCCCCGGTACTCGTCTACGAATGCGGCACCGTGGAGCAGTGCATCGTGACCGCTGAGGACGGTGCGGCGGATGTCATCCCACTTGACCTCCCCGTCGAAGAGCATGGAGATGTCGTAGTCCACCATGGGGAACTCCGGCAGATGGGTGAAGCGGTTGGTGCGGGACTTGAAGGGTTCCAGCGCGTCCAAGTCCAGCTCAAAGAGCATCACGTTCAGGTTCTTGATGCCGCAGGCCATGGACGCCTTCTTGTTCAGAAGCGCCAGATTGCCCACCTGTACCTCACCGCGGAAGATGTTCAGCCACACCACGTTGTCCGCCCAGACGGGCTTTTCCGCCTGCTTCAGCTCCAGCGCCTCCATGTGGGTGTACCGGGCCATGTTCTCGATGACGCCCTTTGCCTTGCGGAACAGGGGGGTCACGTCCTTCTTGTCGCTGGCAAAGGCACCGGAGAGATACTTGCGCTGCCAGGGCAGCTTTTCGGTTTCACTGTACGGGGTGGTGTAGTCCGCATCCTTGAAGATCTGGGCGTTTTCAAAGATGGCGAAGTCGGTATAGTACCGCTCGTTCTTCACCACCGCCTTGCACAGATTGGGCAGCAGGGAGGAGCGGATATACTTCTCGGCGGGAGAGGGCGGCGTGGCCAGCGCCAGAATTCCGGCGGTATCCTGCAAAACGGCGGTCACGAACTGCTCGTCCATCCAGGGATAGGTGAAGACCTCCTGCATCCCACAGCGGATAGCCAGATACTCCTTGATCCGGCGGGTCAGATCCACGCTGAGCTGATTGATGGCGCCGTCAAAGCTGGTGGTGATGGGGGCGGCGGTGAAGTTCTCATAGCCGACCATACGGGCGACTTCCTCCATGATGTCCGCCTTGATGGAGATATCGCCGGTGGAACGCCAGGTCGGCGCAACAACGTGCATCTTGTCGCCGTCGAAGGTGACGGTATAACCCATTGCTCCCATTTTCTTTTCGATGTCGGCGTTGGCGATCCGCTTGCCCAGGCGGCGCTCCAGCCAGCTCAGGGAAACGTCGATCTCCGCCGTTTGCAGCGGCTTGGCGTAGTTGTCGGCAAAGCCGGTGACCCTGCACTCGGGGTACAATTCGGCAAACAGTTCCATGGCGAGGGACACCGCCTGATCGCAGCGCTCCGGGTCGATGGCCTTTTCGTAGCGGGAGGATGCCTCGGTGCGGTTGTCATAGCGCAGGGCGGTGCGGCGGATTCCTTTGGCGTTGAAGTTGGCGATTTCGAGAAGTACACTCTCGGTCCTGGGCAGAATGGAGTCCCGGGCGCCGCCCATGATACCCGCCAGGCCCACGGCCCCCTCGCTGTCGGAGATCACCAGATCGGCGGGATCCAGCGCCAGCTCCTTGCCGTTGAGCAGCAGGAGCTTTTCATCGGCCTTGGCGTGGCGGACATTGATGTGACCCTTGATGTTGTCGGCGTCATAGGCGTGACAGGGCTGACCGGTGGCCATCATCACGTAGTTGGTGATGTCCACCAGCGCGTTGATGGGGCGCTGGCCCACACGCCACAGACGGGTCTGCATAGCAAAGGGGGACGGCTTGACGGAGAGACCCTCCACCTTGGCGCAGAGGATGCGGGGACAGGCATCGGGATCCTCGATCTGGGCGCAGACGTGCTCGATGGCAGGTGCATCGGTCTTGAACGGTACAAAGGGCTTCAGCGGCAGATCGTACAGCGCCGCCAGCTCCCGGGCGATGCCGTAGTGACCCCACAGGTCGGGGCGGTTGGTCATGGATTTGTTATCGATCTCCAGAATGATATCGTCCAGACCCAAAGCCACAGCGATAGGCGTACCGGCGGGTGCGTCAAAGGCGATCAGGTCGAGGATCTCGGCCTCCCGGGTCACGGGGAACAACTCACCCAGACCGATCTCGGTGGAAGCGCAGATCATGCCGTAGCTGGCGACGCCGCGGAGCTTGCTCTCCTTAATTTCGACAGGTTCGCCCTCGCCGTGCCAGCGGCAGAATGCACCGGGCAGGGCCACGGCAACACGCTGCCCCACGGAAAGGTTACAGCCGCCGCAGACGATGTCCTTCACCTCGCCGCCGATGTCCACCTTGCACACACGCAGCTTGTCGGCGTTGGGGTGCTGTTCGATGGCGGTGATGACACCTACTACCATGTTGTTGAAACGCTCTGCCAGGTTTTCGGCGCCCTCCACCTCCACGGTGGACATGGTCAGATCATAGGCCATACGGCCGAGATCCATATCATCGGGCATATCGATATAGTCACGGATCCAGTTCAAAGAAAGTTTCATGTTGTTATCCCTCCTCTGTTAGCGGAATTGTTCCAGGAAGCGCAGGTCGGCGCTGTGGAACAGACGCACGTCATCCACGCCGTAGCGCATCATCACCAGACGGTCCAGACCGATGTTCACGTAGAAGCCGGTGTACTCGTCGGGGTCAAGACCTGCCGCTTTCAGGACGTTGGGATGGGGCGTGCCGCCGGGCATGACCTCGATCCAGCCCACGTTCTTGCACACGCTGCAGCCCTTGCCGCCGCACACCAGACAGCCCATGTCGATCTCAAAGCCCGGCTCCACGAAGGGGAAGAAGCCGGCGCGCATCCGGACGGGTACCTCCCGGCCGAATACCTTGGAGAGAATGCTCTGGATCATCACCTTGCCGCTGGCAAAGGTGAAGTCCTTGTCCACGATCAGCGCCTCGTACTGGAAGAACGCGCGCTCGTGGCGGGCGTCGGTGGTCTCGTTGCGGTATACGTGGCCGGGATAGACGAAGCGGTAGGGGGGCTTGTGGGTCTGCAGATAGCGCACTGAGCCGCCGGTCAGATGGGGACGCAGGCAAAGGCGGTCGCCGCCCTTGCCGGTGTCGTGTCCCTCTAACCAGTAGGTATCCATGCTCTCCCGGGCAGGGTGATCGGGGGGGAAGTTCAGATTGTCAAAGCCGTACAGCTCGCTGGTGATGTCGTCCTCCTCAAAGACCTCAAAGCCCATGGAGCGGAAGGCATCGTTCAGGTCGTAGCACATCTGGGTGATGGGATGCAATCCGCCGCCCAGGGGCATGGTGCCGGGCACGGAGATGTCGAAGTCCGCAGACACTTCGGAGGCTTTCAGCTTCAAATTCTCTCGCACCTCGTCAATGCGGGCGGACAGCTTCTGCTTGACCTCGTTGACCATCTTGCCCATCACGGGACGCTCGGTCACGTCCAGCTTGGGCAGCTCCTTCATCAGCTCGCCCAACGGGCTCTGCTTGCCCAGCAGGAACGCCTTGACCTCCTGCAGTTCGTTTTCGTTCTTGGCTGCTTCAATTTTGGCCATGCCCTCCTGCAGCAGCGCCTCCAGTTTTTTTTTCATATAGTTTACCTCCATAGGTTATTTTTGATATGATCTCAAATGATTAGCCGTTTCGTAGGGGACGGCGTCCTCGACGTCCCGCATTCTGTCGAAACCCATCCGTAGGGGCGAACGACTCTGTCCGCCTGCCGGAGGCATAAAAAATAGCTTTCATCCCATCATTGGGACGAAAGCCGGCACTTCCGTGGTACCACCCACATTCGCGGCAAACACCGCGCACTCATGACCCCATAACGGAGGTGACCCGTCCGCGCATTTCCTCGCGGCAGCTCCCGGGCGAACACCGCATCACATCCCGGGTCGGCTTGCAGCCGGTGACCGTCCCTCTCTTTGGGATGCTTGTCGTGCGGATTTTCCCATTCATCGCATTTCACTAAATTATATAGCATAATTTCCCCCAAATAGCAAGAATTATTTTGCAATCAGCGGTGATCCGTTTCTCCGTAGGGGCGACCCTTGCGGTCGCCCGCCCCTACACCGCACTTTTTGCAAACTCCCCCCACAAAACATCATTGACAGCCGTGGTATACTATAAGAAAAATCGTAGGGCGCGACGACCCCGGCGCGCCGCAACGGGAGGTGTCCCAATGGAACTTACCGCAGAACAAATCAAAAATTTGCTTCCCACCCGGGACCCCTGGGGACATAAGGGCACCTTCGGCAAGGTGTTCTGCCTCTGCGGCAGCGTGGGATTCACCGGCGCGCCGGTCTTTGCCGCCCGTGCCGCGGTCCGTACCGGCAGCGGCCTGGTGTATCTGGGCGTACCCCAAAGCATCTGGGAGGTGGTGGCGAAGAAGTGTGACGAAGCCATGCCCTTTCCGCTGCCCGACCGGGACGGCAAACTTGCTCTGACCGCCGAAACCGAGATCCGCACCCGTATCGCCGCCTGTGATGCGGTGCTCATCGGCTGCGGCCTGGGCAGAAACACCGAAAGCGACGCCCTTACCCGAAACCTGTTGAATGTCGAAAGCCCCCTTGTCCTGGACGCCGACGGCATCAACGCCCTGCAAGGCTGCACCGAAGCCCTGCAAAACCGTACCGCTTCCACGATCCTCACCCCTCACGAGGGCGAATTCCTTCGCATCGGCGACCTGTCTGCCGGGCGGGAAGCGAGTGCTGCCGCCTTTGCCAGAGCTCACGGCGTGACCCTTGTGCTGAAAGGCCACCGCACCGTCATCGCGTCCCCGGACGGACGCCTTGCCGTCAATCCCACCGGCAACAGCGGCATGGCCAAGGGCGGCAGCGGCGACGTGCTCAGCGGCATGATCTTATCCCTGCTGGGGCAGGGAATGGAGGCCTTTGACGCCTGCTGCGCGGCGGTCTATCTCCACGGCCTGGCCGGTGATCTGGCCGCCGCGGAAAAAACGGAATATGCCATGACCCCCACGGATATGATAGAACAGATCCCCAACGCCTATAAAGAAATTCTGAAATGACCAGTAGGGGCGGACGACTCTGTCCGCCCGCAATCACCCGATATTGGAAAGCCTCCTGAACAGGAGGTATTATGAAAAAGCTGTTTGCCCTGCTCCTGCCATGCCTGTTTTTGCTCACCACCTGCGGTGAGACGGTACAGATGGCGGAGAATATCCAGACCCAGTATGCCCGGCTCGCCGCCGCCGACCTGGCGGCAAAGGTCACCTGCCACTTAGGGGAGGAGTCCCGTACCTACGAACTGACCTGCACCGTTACCACGGACGGCGCATCCACCACCGTCACCGCGCCGGAAGAGCTTTCGGGCATCACCGCCGCCGTCACTCCCGACGGCCTCACCGTCACCTATGACGGCACGTCCTTATCGGCAGGCGATCTGTATGACGTGTGTCCTGCCAACTGCCTGCCCTACCTGCTGAACGCCGTGGCAGACGGCTACCTGTTGGAGCAGGGTGCCGAAGAATTGGACGGCGTGCCCTGCTACCGCATGGCGCTGGACACCACCGCCAAAAGCGGTGAAAAGGTGCTGTGTACGGTCTGGATCGACCGGGATACCCTGATCCCGCGCTACGCGGAGTTTGCACAAAATGACACGGTGCTTCTGACCGCCGAGCTGACGGCGTTTCAATGTACCCTAACGGAGGAATGACCCTATGGAATCCACATTAAAGAGGACCTGGGCGGAGATCGACCTGGACGCCATCGCCCACAATTACAGACAGCTCCGCCGCTATGTAGGAGAGAACGTGAAGTTCCTGGGCGTGGTCAAGGCGGACGCCTACGGCCACGGCGCGGTGTACGTCAGCCGCGTTTTGCAGAATGAGGGCGCGGACTATCTGGCGGTCTCCAGCGCGGACGAGGCGATGGAGCTGCGCCGAAACGGCATCACCATGCCGATCCTGATTTTAGGCCACACCCCCAAGGAACAGGTGGGCAAGCTCATCGACGGGCACATCACCCAGGCGGTGACCTGCCAGGCCAAGGCGCTGGAATACAGCGCCGAGGCGGTGCGGCACGGCGGTACCCTGACCGTCCATATCAAGGTGGATACGGGTATGTCCCGCCTGGGCTATCTCTGCGATGGCGAACACTTTGAAACCGGCGTGGAGAACATCTGCGCCGACTGCGCCCTGCCGGGCCTCAACACCGAGGGCATCTTCACCCACTTTGCCGTGGCGGATGAGCCGGACGGGGACAGCGTCGCCTATACCCGGGCCCAGCTTGCCCTGTTCCGAAAAGTCGTCGCCGCTGTGGAGGAAAAGCGGGGGGCGAAGTTTGCCATTCGCCACTGTGCCAATACCGGTGCCGTGGCGTGTTATCCCGAGAGTTATCTGGACATGGTGCGACCGGGCCTGCTGCTCTACGGCTGCGGCGAGTTTGCCGCAAAGCTGGGGCTGATCCCCGCCATGACCCTCAAGACCACCGTCAGCACCATCAAGACCTATGCCCCTCATACGGACATCAGCTACGGCCGCATCTATACCACCGACCGTATCACCCGTATGGGCGTGGTCCCCTGCGGCTATGCCGACGGCCTCTTCCGTATCCTCTCTGACCGCTGTGCCTTTATGACCGCCGACGGTCCGGCACCCCAGCGGGGCAGGATCTGCATGGATATGTGCATGATCGACCTGACGGACTGTCCCCATATCCAGGTGGGTGACGAGGTGGAGATCTTCGGCGCGAACAATAGTGTCAATGCGCTGGCGGAGATCGCCGGTACGATCCCCTATGAGTTGGTCTGTGCCGTCAGCAAGCGGGTCCCCCGTGTCTATCTCCGCGGCGGCAAAGTGGTGGACAAAGAACTCCTCCTCCGGTTCTGAGCACTGCTCCTCTTTTATCATTCTTCACTTTTCACTCAAAAAAGCGTCGCAGACTTTGCCGGTGCGCAGTCGGCAGATCTTTTTGCCAAAGAACCGAAAGGTTCTTTAACAAGCTGAAAAAATGACGCCCGGGAGGGCGTCATTTTTTGTTATACCAGCGTCGGACTGCGCAAACCGAAGCTCACCGCAATGGCGGCATCCACCTTTTCCATCACCGCGCTGTCCACCTGCCCCATCCTCTGCCGCAGCCGCCGTTTGTCCAGCGTCCGTACCTGTTCCAGCAGGATCACGGACTCCTTGGGCAGGCCGTAACTCTGTGCCTCCAGCTCAATGTGGGTGGGCAGCTTTGCTTTTCCCAGCTGTGAGGTAATGGCGGCGGCGATCACGGTGGGGCTGTGCCGGTTGCCGGTATCGTTCTGTACGATAAGCACGGGGCGCACACCGCCCTGTTCGCTGCCCACCACCGGGCTCAGATCGGCATAGTAGATCTCGCCGCGCTTGACTATCGTTTCCACTGTATCTTCACACTCCGAGCCATGAGAAGTACCCGACGATCGCTTTCAGGTCACTTCCATTGTCCCACGCACGCGCCCTTTTTATACCCTTTGCGCACCCTTTCTTTGCCCGTTCCATCTTATGTTGTGCCGCCGAAAGGGGTGAAAGAGAAAAAAATAGGGAAAAATTGAAAAAAAGACTACCATATCTTGTATTTATGTGTTATCATTATGTCAACTATACGGCGGACGACGCCGAAAGGAACGGAGGACGAGAGAGATGAAGTGTCCCTATTGTGGCTTTGAGGACAGCAAAGTTGTAGATTCCCGCCCTGCAGAGGAGGGCAGCAGCATTCGCCGTCGCCGGGAGTGCCTGCAGTGTGAAAAGCGTTTTACCACCTATGAAACGGTGGAGAGTTTACCGATGGTCGTCATCAAGAAGGACGGCTCCCGCCAGAGCTTTGACCGCAATAAGGTCCTGCGTGGTATCCAGCGCAGCTGTGAAAAGCGCCCGGTCTCCGTGGCAGAGATGGAACGTATGACCGACCAGATCGAGCAGGAGATCCAGAACTCTCTGGAGCGTGAGGTCAGCACCGAGGTCATCGGCGAAAAGGTCATGGAGAAGCTCAAGACCGCCGACGAGGTGGCGTATGTCCGTTTCGCCTCGGTCTACCGCCAGTTCAAGGACATCAACACCTTCATGGCGGAGCTGAACAAGATCCTGGCGGAGAAATAAGCCGGGGCGTTGCCCTACAGTACGTTTTTGATATTGAGCTGTTCGGTCTCCGCCAACAGGGAGAACAGACACCGCAGCCCAGACACCGTGACGCGCAGCGTCGCGGTGTCTTTTTCTTCGATGTGCAGGGCACAGAGTGCGATCAGGTCCTCAGCCTGATCGATCTCATCGTGGTCGATGAGGATGTGCAGATAGGTCTGCCACTTTTCCCAGCTTTCCCGCAGATCCTCCAGAGCGGCCTGCGCGGCACTCCAGTCCTCCTGCACCGCAGAGCGTTCCATCTGCTCCACGTGGGCCGACCAGTCCTCACACTGTTTGGTCAATACGAACCCGTCGGCAAGCGCCGCCAGGAAAATCAACGCCAAGATCGCGGCGGGTATCTTCATCGCTTTCATCGCCCGACTCCTTTCTTCCGTAGGGGCGACCCTTGCGGTCGCCCGCTTGTCATTCTGGACCGGTGCCCACACCGGCGTGGGGATCCTTCCTATCGCAGGGCGCGACGACTCGGTGCGCCGCATTCCGTTCATTCTTTGCTCTTTTCGATCAGAACTACGTTCTTCCCCTCGTCCACCGTCATGAAAAACACGTCCCGCAGGTGCTTGATATGGTGCTGCTCCAACTGCTTATAGAGCCATTTTTCGTCCAATCCCGCCTTTTTCAGGTTTTTCGCCAGCAATCTGCCGTCGCTGATGAGCACGGTGGGCAAAAACACGTCGTCGTTCACCGCCACGGCTAACTGCTTCGGCGTAGCGGGCTGTTCCCGGGCATAGAGCAACACGGACAGCTGCCCGCTGGTTTCCAGCACGGCGTATTTCACCGTGGTGATGTCGCTTACCCCCTGGGATCGCAGCTCCTCCATGATCTCGTCCAGCGTCAGCCGGTTTTCCCGCATGACCGCCTGCTGCAGCTTCCCGTCCCGTATCACGATGGCGGGCTCTCCGCACACCAGCGAGCGGAAGCGGATGCTGCGCAGACTGCACCAGCTCAAAAGGGTGCTCAGCGCCAGCAGCGTCACAATGGGGATCACGCCGCTGAGGAGCGGGATGCCGAAGTCCTGCATGGGTACGCTGGCCAGATCGCTGATGAGCATGGTCAGCACCAGCTCGATGGGCTCCAGCTGCCCGATCTGCCGTTTGCCGGTGAGCCGCAGTCCGGTCATGATCAAAACATACAAAATAATGGTGCGCAAAAAGGCCGTAATCATGTAAACACTCCTTTTTCACAATAGAATGCGTATCTCCTTTGGAAAATATGTGCGGAAAACATCTTTTCTTTTTCTGCGTTTTATGCTATCATTATCAGTTGAATGAAAATCTGCGCATCGGAAAGGAACGATACCATGACGCCGGAACTGCTCCGCCAATTGCATCAGGTCAAGACCATGTCCATTGTCGGCATGTGCAAAAACGCAGGCAAGACCACGGTTTTGAACTGGTTTTTGAGCCACAGCCCGGAGGACCACGTCCTCGGTCTGACCTCCATCGGCCGTGACGGCGAGTCCACCGACGTGGTCACCGGGACCGAAAAACCCAGCATCTTCGTTCCCGCGGGCACGCTGATCGCCACGGCAAAGGATATGCTTCGGCTGGGCGACGTGACGAAGGAGATCGTCATGACCACCGGTATCCCCACCCCCATCGGCGAGGTGGTCATTCTGCGTGCGCGGAGCGCCGGCTACGTCCAGCTGGCAGGCCCGTCTATCACCACCCAGCTCAAAAGCGTGTCCCAAAACTTCTTTGATTTAGGCGCCCGGCAGTCCGTTATCGACGGTGCATTGGGCCGCAAGTCGTTGGGCGCCAGAGCCGTGGCAGAGGGCGTGATCCTCTGTACCGGTGCCAGCTACCACATGAGCATGGAAAAAGTGGTGGCCGACACCGCCCATATCTATCGCCTGATGAATATCCCCAAGGCGGCGACCCTGCCTGAAGCGGGAGAGAGTCTGGAGCAGTCCCTTAAGGAGCATGGCGAAGCGCTGATCACCGGCGCCCTCACCGATACCATGGTGATGCCTCTGCTGAAATCCGGCGTTCTGCGGAACGGGCGGCTGGTGGTCATGGATCCCAGTAAGGTGCTGCTCACCACCGATGCGCTGGACAAACTGGCCACCCGCAGCGTCCGCCTGGAGACCGCCGAGGCGGCCCGGACCCTCTGCGTCACCGTCAATCCGATTTCCGCCTACGGCTGGAAGTTCGACAAGGACAAATTCATGGCGGCAATGCAGGATGCGGTAGATGCCCCCGTGATCAACGTAAAGGAGGAACTGGCATGATTTCCGTCAGCTTCGATGAAAAAGGTAAGATCGGTCTGCAATACGTGCTGGAGACTCTCCACGGCTGCAGCCCCTTTGGCTTGGAGCGCATCCGCCGCCTGCGGTTTTACGCACCTGAGGAGCGCGCCGAGCTGGAGACCGAGCTCTATAACGTGGAGCAGGCGGCAAGAGCTGCCGATGCGCTCAAGCCCGTCTACGACAAGACCATGGTGGTCCTGTGCCAGATGAAGGATATCCGCAACAGCCTGAAGCGCTGCGCGGCAGGGGAGACCCCCGACCACGTGGAACTGTTCGAGATCAAGGGCTATCTGCAGCGTCTGGAAAATCTGATCCCTCTGTTCGGCGAGATGGACGCCGTCTGCCGGTTCCGGGAGCTGTCGTTCCACGATCCCGAGCCTGCGCTGGCCGTTCTGGACCCCGAGGGCACCGGCAGCCGCGGTTTCTATATTCCCGACGGCGCCACCCAAAAGCTCCGTGAGATCCGCCAGGTGAAAAAAGACCTGGAGGAGCGACTCTACCGCGCCCAAACCGACGCGGAAAAGGACGATCTCCGCCTTCAGCGCACCCGCATCTGCGCGGAAGAGGACAGCGAGGAGATGAAGGTGCGCAAGGCCATGGGTGCCGCGCTTGCCCCTATGGTGGACGACCTGCTCGCAGACGCCGATACCGCGGGCCGTCTTGACTTTATCATCCAAAAAGCCCTCTTTGCCGTGCGCTACGGCGGTGTCCGTCCGGAACTCACCGATACCGCGCTGGAACTTGTGGATATGGTGAATCCGGAGATCGTGGACCTGCTGGAAAAGCGGAATCGCAAATTCATCCCCGTCTCCATCTCTCTCGACCGGGGCGCCGCCGTCATCACCGGCGCCAATATGGGCGGCAAATCCGTGGCCATGAAGACCGTTGCCCTCAACGTGCTCCTGCTGCAATCCGGCTTCCTGGTCTGCGCCAAAAGCGCCAAGATGCCCCTTTTCCACAGCGTGAAGATGCTCTTTGACGACCTCCAGTCCATCCAGTCCGGCCTGAGCGGCTTCGGCAGCGAGATCGTGGAATTCCAAAAGGCACTCTGTGAGGTGGAGCAGGGCTACTCTCTGTTCCTGCTGGACGAGTTTGCCAACGGCACCAACCCCGACGAGGGTGCGGTCATCGTCCAGGCGGTGACCAGGTACCTCAACGAGGTCAACGCCGTCTCTCTCCTCACCACCCACTACGACAAGGTGGCGGAAAATGCCCGCATCCACTATCAGATCATCGGTCTGCGTGACGTGGACCCCCGGCGGATCCGCATGGAGCTGGCGGTGACCGGCGAGGACGGCGTGGCGGTGATCGCCCGCCATATGAACTACGGTCTGTACCGTGTGGAGGGGAAGTCGGACTGTCCCCGCGACGCGCTGAACATCTGCCGTATGCTCTCCCTCAAGCCGGAGATTTTGGCAAAAATCGAAGAGAATTACGGATAACTTTGAGCGGCTCTGTGGGGAGCCGCTCAAAAATTTTGTAAAAGCCGCTGGGATAACATAACGCAACTCTTTTTTGGAAAAATTTTCACCCTGCGAAACGGTGTAAAAAGTTTAGTATAGCGGAGAAAAATTATTGTGATTTTTCTCACAAATGCCCTTGACAAACAGGGCAAAAACGGTATAATTTTAGATACTGGATCCCATGAATATCGTTCAATAGAGGCGCGGAAGACAGGGTACCTATGGGTATGAGGTATGGCCCTCCATAGCCCACAGGGAAGGGGTTTTCCGCCGAAAGGGTACAGCAAGCCTGCGCTGTTTCCTTGGCATTGTCGTGTAAGCGGCTTTGCTGTCATGTTACATGTAGCATGGAGCGCTATTGGTCAAAACCTTGACCGATGGCGCCTTTTTTATACCCGAAAGGGCACACACGGCCGGAAAAGTGGGACGATCGGCACAAAGAAAGAACAAACAAATTTTTAAGGAGGAACACTACTATGGAAAAGATGACTTCTCTGCTGCGTCTGCGCATGAGCGCTAAGGATGCTCATTACGGCGGAAACCTGGTGGACGGTGCCCACATGGTGCACCTGTTCGGCGATGTGGCTACCGAGCTGCTGATCCTGTGCGACGGCGACGAGGGCCTGTTCTGCGCCTACGACAACATTGAGTTCCTGGCTCCCGTGTATGCCGGCGATTACATCGAGGCTTACGGCGAGATGGAGAAGGTGGGCAACACCTCCCGCGTCATGAAGTTTGAGGCCCGCAAGGTGATCCGTTCCCGCCCCGACATCAGCGCTTCTGCTGCTGAGATCCTGGAAGAGCCCATCGTGGTCTGCCGCGCACACGGTACCTGCGTGACCCCCAAGGATTGCCAGCGTACCACCAAAAAGTAAGAGAAAGGGAGAAACAAGATGGAAAAGCTGATCATTACTGCCGCCATCTGCGGCGCTGAAGTCACCAAGGCTTCCAACCCCGCTGTTCCTTACACCGTCGAGGAGATGGTGCGTGAGGCAAAGTCCGCTTATGAGGCCGGCGCTGCCATCCTGCACATCCATGTCCGCAACGACGACGGCACCCCCACCCAGGACCGCGAGCGCTTCCGTGTCATCATGGACGCCATCCGCAAGGAGCTGCCCGATGTCATCATGATCCCCTCCACCGGCGGCGCTACCGGCATGAGCCCCGAGGAGCGTCTGCAGCCCACCGAGCTGTTCCCCGAGATGGCAACTCTGGACTGCGGTACCTGCAACTTCGGCGATGAGATCTTCGATAACACCATGCCCACCATGCGCGCTTTCGGTAAGCGTATGCTGGAGAACAATATCAAGCCCGAGTATGAGTGCTTCGAGATCGGTCATCTGGATACCATCCTGAACATGGCCAAGAAGGGCGAGGTCCCCGGCGCTCCCATGCAGTTCAATTTCGTGCTGGGCGTCAACGGCTGCACTCCCGCTACCGTTCCCAACCTGTGCCATCTGGTCAGCCAGATCCCTGCAGGCTCCACCTGGACTGTTACCGGTGTGGGCAAGTCCGCCTGGACCATGGCCGCTGCCGGTGTGGCGATGGGCGGCAACGTCCGCGTCGGCTTTGAGGATAACGTCTATCTGGGCAAGGGCC
>R20__coassemble_1096_pt1 | contig 16629 bp, 18 predicted proteins | sample R20__metabat2_high_PE_002 | metagenome-assembled genome bin R20 | reverse complement strand
CGTCCTGCAGGGCGGCATGGATCACATGACGCTCGTAGGCGTTCATGGCCTCCAGGCTCACGCTGCGGCGGTACTTGATCACCTTGGCCGCCACCTTCTTTGCCAGGCTCTCCAGGCTGGCTTCCCGCTTGGCGCGGTAGTTTTCCGCATCTACATGGATACGGATACGCTTTTCACCGTGCTCATTGACGGCATAGTTGGTAAGCTGCTGAATGGCATCCAGCGTTTCACCGCGGCGGCCGATGAGAGCGCCCAGCTTTTCGCCCTCCAAAATCACCTTGTAGCGGCCTTTTTCCGCCTCGTAGACCTTGATCTCCGCCTGAGAGTCCAGATGCCGCAGAAGGCCGGAGAGGAAGTCCGTGATGCGCTTTGCATTGTTGTCCTCGCACAGGGGCAGGTCGATGGGCGGGATCTCGATTTCGGGTTCGGCTCTCTTCTCTGCTTTGGGCTTCCCCGCCTTGGGCTTCTCTGTCTTGGGCTGGGGTTTGGGCTCCGCCTTTGTTTTCTCCGTGACAACGGGTTTGATGGGGGCGATGGGCTCCACCTCGTCAAATCCCGCGTCAGCGGGACCGTAACTCACACGGACACGGGCGGGATTGCCGCCCAGACCCAGAAAACCGCTCTTGGCCCGCTCTAAAATCTCCACAGAGACCTCGTCGCGGTCCAGGCCCAGCTGTTCCAGCGCCTTGGCGATAGCCTCTTCCTCGGTCTTGCCCGTTACATCAATATAACTCATAGACAAAACTCCTTATTCACCGTAATGGTCCTCGCTGTAAGCACGGCCGCGGGCGTAGGGACGGTTGCCCACCCGGCCGTTTTCGTTGGTGCCGGGCTTCTTTTCCGCCTTTTCCGCTTCCTTCTGTGCCTGCTGCTTCTTCTTGCTGGTGGCAGGGGAAGGCTTACCTGTCTGCTCCGTCAGCTTCTGATTATAGTTCTCCTTGGCCGCCTGCATCTTGGCATACCGCTTTTCACGCTTCTCGCGCTCCTTATCGGTTTCCTCGCGGTCCAGGATCTTATTGAAATATTTATTGAGTGTCAGCTCCTGCACCACGGAGAAGGCCGCCTGGGCAGCCCAGTAGATGCTCAGAGCGCCGGGCAGGATAAAGCCCATCCACAGCGTCATCAGGGGCATCATGTACATCATGGCCTTGCCGCTGCCCTGCATATTCTGCTGACCGTTGCTCTTCATGGAGACGATGGTCATGGCAAACTGTGCCGCGGTGGCCAGAATGGGAAGAGCAAACAGACCCCACATGGCCCAGCCGCCGCTGGGGAACAGGCTGAACAGGCTTTTGGGGGTAGATGCCAGGTCGATACCGATGAAATTATAGTCCAGATCGATCAGGTGCTCGAACTTGCCGGCAAAGTCGCCCCAATGCTCATGGGCGAACTTGGCCAGGAAGATCTGCTCATAGGCCGCCTGCTGCGTACCGGCGGCAGCGGTAAATCCCAGGGTCTCCGCCAGCTTACGCACGCCGTCGATAGCCGCTTCGCTCATATTCATGAAGTACTTCATGGGCATACGGATGATGTAGTACAGCGCGATAATGATGGGGAAGGGAATGAAGCTCCACAGGCAGCCGGACATGGGGTTGATGCCCTCGCGGGCGTACAGCTCCGCCATCTCCTCCTGCTGCTTCTGCTTGTTGTTGGCGTAGCGGGTCTGGATATCCTTGATCTTGCCCTGCATACGGTTCATACGCAGCATACTCTTCTTGCTCTTGAGCTGGAAGGGCAGCAGGATCAGCTTGACGATCACCGTAAACAGCAGGATCGCCAGGGCATAGGAACCGGTCAGCAGATAGATCTGACGGGTCAGCCACGCAAAAGGCCAGCAGATATAGTAGCCGATTTGTTTGAACATATTTTGTTTTTCCTCCGATTGAAAAATTCAGGGGGTCGTTGCACCACGGTGTAAAACACGGTGGATACGCGGTGGATAGATTAGACCGCCCGTTTACGGTACAGGGTCATATCCGCCCTTGTGGAAGGGATTGCATCGCAGAAAACGCCGAAAACCCATAAAGGTACCCCTTGCCGCGCCATACTTCTCGATGGCTTCTTTTGTATATTCCGAGCAGGTCGGGATATAGCGGCAGCGAGGTGGACAAAGAGGGGAGACGGACGTCTGATAAAAGCGGATCAGCTTGAGGAAAAGGCGCTTCATGCCTCTTTCTCCAAAAGCGACAGCTTTTTAAGCGCGTCCAGATACTGACGTTCCAGCACGGCATAGGGCGTACGGGTGGCGCGGACACGCACCACGACGATCACGTCATAACCGGGACACATCTCCGCTTTGTGCGTCCGCCACAGCTCCCGTATCTGGCGGCGCAAACGGTTGCGCACCACGGCTTTGCCCAGCTTGGTACTGACGGTAACACCCAGACGAGTCTGCCCTTTGCGGTTTTTCTGGCAGTACACCACCAGACCCGGCTCCACGGCAGATGCACCCTTGCGGTAGATCCGGCGAAACAGGTAATTCTCTTTTACCGTGGTATCCGGCTTCATGGTGCTTTTCCTCCATCAGATACACCAATAGGGACGGCAGCTTCCAAAAACTGGTCTGACGTCCCTGCGGGCTCTATTTCAACGCGCAATGCATTCCTTTTCTTGTCCCTTTTACAGGGTCAGGCTCTTGCGGCCCTTGGCACGACGGCGGGACAGAACCTTACGACCGTTGGCAGTAGCCATTCTCTTGCGGAAACCGTGCACCTTGGAGCGCTGGCGCTTCTTGGGCTGATAGGTACGGAACATTGCATGACACCTCCATTAAAATTTTTTTGCTCATACTCGACAGCAAAAACCACCGTTTTTGCCGCAGTTGACACATTCAGGCGCCGAAAAACGGCGCAAATGGTATTATACAAGGTATCGTGCCTCCTTGTCAACCTAAAAATTCTGTTTCAGCGGCGGAAAAGCGATACATATTTAATATAATAATACAAAAAGTTGTGGACTTTTCCACAGGGGTTTGCTATAATGAAGCATATATAATATGTGGGATTATGCGCCCTATTTCAAATAAAAACAAAGGGAGCGAACAGTATGATCAGATCACTTTCCGATTTTTGGCAGAACGTTCTGAAAAGCATGGCAGAATATCTCTCCGACACCACCATCAAAACCTGGTTTGACGAGGTGGACATCGTTACCATGGAGGATTCCGCCATCGTTCTGCACTGCGGCAACGACTTCAAAAAGAGCGTGATCGAGTCCCGTTTTCTGGGACACATCAAAAAGGCGCTGAAGGATACGTTCTCCGCCGATCTGGAGGTCAAGCTGCTGGATGACGAGCAGCTGGCCGCCTATCACGGCGTGCGGCCCGATCAGCCGGAGAACCCGGAGGGCAGCGCCGGTTTCACCTTCGAGACCTACGTGGTAGGTGCTCAGAACAAGATGGCCTATGCCGCCGCGCGAAGTGTTGCCGAAACGCCGGGTAAAAACTACAATCCCCTCTTTATCTACGGCGACAGCGGTCTGGGCAAGACCCATCTGCTCTACGCCATTCATCACCAGACACGCAAGCTGCACCCGGAGGAAAAAATCGTCTATATCAAGGGCGATCAGTTTATCAACGAATTCATCGAATTGATCCGTGCCGGACGCGGTGATGAGTTCCGTGCCAAATACCGGGACGCGGATATGCTGATGGTGGACGATATCCAGTTCGTTGCCGGCAAGGAACAGGTGCAGAATGAATTTTTCCATACGTTCAACACGCTGTATGAGAACGGAAAACAGATCGTATTGACCTCCGACCGGCCGCCGCGGGAGATGACCCTGTTGGATGACCGTCTGCGGACACGCTTTGAGTGGGGTCTGATGGCGGACGTGGCACCGCCGGATTATGAAACGCGGCTGGCGATCATTCGCAATAAGGCGGCGTTCCTCGGTATCAAGCTGACGGACAGCGTAATGGATTACATCGCGGAAAACGTTACCGCCAATGTACGGCAGATCGAGGGTATTCTGAATAAGCTTCTGGCATACCGGGATCTGCTGGGCGACGAGCCGGATGAAAAGGCGCTGGAGCGTGCCATTGCCGATACCATTAAGGAAGTCAACAGCTACATTACGCCGGAATATATCATCAGTACCGTGTGCCGCTACTATACCATTGATGATGGGACCCTTCGCGGACAGGAGCGCCGGCGCGACGTGGTCAATGCCCGTCAGATTGCCATGTATCTTATTCGCCGGATGATCCCCTCTATGAGCCTCAGCGAGATCGGCAAGGAGTTTGAGGGAAGAGATCATACCACCGTGCTCCACTCGCTGGACAAGGTGGAAAAGCAGATGCGCGCCGATCCCGCCTTTGCTGAGATCGTAAAGGAAATCACCACGAATATCAATGCCAAACGCTGACCGATTTCCACATAAAATGTGAATTCCACGTGGAAAAAAGGGGGAGAAAGCAAACAAGCTCTTTTTCGGTGGAAAAATGGAGAAGTTTTCCCGACGACATGTGGGAAAAAAAGCCTGTAATACCAACGAAAAAGAGAGATTTCCCCAAAAAAATGCTCTACGTCTTCTTTTACTTAAAAAGATTAGAATATTCATTTCTTTTATAAAAAATTCTGAAAAAAAACAGAGAAAGGAAAGTGACAGATATGCTGAAATTCTCCTGTGAGAAATCCCTGCTGCAATCAGCCGTATCCACTGCCAGCCGTGCCGTGGCTTCCAAGAGTTCCATTCCCGCGCTGGAGGGTCTGCTTCTGGATGGCAGTTCTCATTTAACACTGTCCGGCTACAATATGCAGACCGGTATCCGCACCGCGTTCGACGCGGAGATCCATGAGGAGGGGCGTATCGTTCTGAATGCCCGCCTGTTCGGTGATATCATCCGCAAGCTGCCGGACGACGTGGTGGTGTTTTCCGCCGATGAAAAGTATCTGGTGAAATTGACCTGCGGCGATGCCAGCTTTGAAATTCTCGGCATGAGTGCTGACGATTATCCTGAGCTGCCGGAGGTAGACGACGAATACGGCATGGCGATCCAGCAAAAAACGCTGAAAGCCATGATCAACGAGACTGCCTTTGCCGTCAGCACCAATGAGAGCCGCCCTGTTCACACCGGCAGCCTGTTTGAGGTCAATGAAAGCGGTCTGACCGTGGTTTCCGTGGACGGTTTCCGTCTGGCATTGCGCCGGGAGCCTCTGGAAAAGATCGAGGGCGGCGCCTTCCGCTTTGTAGCGCCCGGCAACGCCCTGCGGGAAGTGGAGAATATCTGCGCAGATACCGACGATCTGATGCAGATCACTCTGGGTAAGCGCCATATTCTGTTTGAGGCCGGTTCCACCCAGCTGATCTGCCGCCGTCTGGAGGGCGAATTTCTGGACTATAAGAACGCCATTACCCGCAGCAATTCCATCGCTGTGGAAGTGGAGAAGAAGGGATTGCTGGAGAGTCTGGACCGCGTCAGCGTGGTGATCAGCGAGAAGCTGAAGAGCCCCGTGCGGTGTCTCTTTGATCTGGACAGAGTGTATCTCTCCGCCAAGACCGGAAACGGCGAGGCAAAGGACGTCTGCAGTCTCAAGGGCGACGGCAGGGAGCTGGAGATCGGCTTCAACAACCGCTATCTGATGGATGCACTGCGCTACGCACCCGCCGAAACCGTGAAGATGGAGCTGAACACCGGCATTTCCCCCTGTATCATCGTACCTACCGACGGCAGCGACAATTTCCTTTATATGGTGCTGCCGGTACGTTTGAAGGCCAATTAAAAAGGCGGACAGAGTCGTCCGCCCCTACGGAAAAAAAGATGTGCAGGCGACCGCAAGGGTCGCCCCTACGAAAACAAGGATGACTATGAATACCATTAAAATCACCACGGAATTTATCAAGTTACAGGACCTTTTGAAGCTGGCCGGCGCGGTTTATACCGGCGGCGAGGCCAAGGCCATGGTGCAGGACGGCTTTGTCCGTGTGAACGGCGAGGTCTGCACCATGCGGGGCAAAAAGATCCGCCCGGGGGATACCGTGGTATACGAAAACGAGACCTATCAGGTAAAGTATGAGAATTGACGGACTGGAGGTCACCGGTTTTCGCAACTACGACCACGCGGCGCTCAGCTTTGACGAAAACTGCAACGTGATCTACGGCGAAAACGCCCAGGGAAAAACCAATTTGCTGGAGGCGATACACTATCTCGCCTGCGGCAAGTCTCCCCGTGCCCGGTCGGACAAAGAGCTCATCGGCTTTTCAAGGGACGGCGCCCGTTTGCAGGGCTATATCCAGAGCCGGGACAGGGCCTTCGTTACCACTATCGACCTCTATCGAGGCAAGCGCCGCAAGATGACGGTGAACGGTGTGGCAGCGAAAAGCAGCGCCGCTCTCAGCGACGTGCTGCACACGGTGTTTTTTGCGCCGGAGGATCTGTTCCTCATTCGGGAGGGTGCGGCGGCAAGGCGGCGGTTTATGGATCTGTCGCTGTGCCAGCTGCGGCCGAAATATGCAGAAGCGCTGAATGAATATACAAAGCTCTATGAGCACAAGACCCGCATTTTACGGGATTGTGGGGAGATGCCCCATCTTTTGGAGATGCTGCCGGAGTTCAATCAGCGGCTGTGTCAGGTGGGGGCGATCCTCATCTATTACCGTGCCCGGTTCTGCGAGGCGCTGGCCGGCTATGCCTACCAGGCACACCGGGAGTGCAGCGGCGGCAGGGAAGAGCTGAGTCTGCTGTATCAGACGGTGTCCACGGTAGAGGATCCCATGGCGGACGCAGCAGTTTTACGGAAACAGTTACAGGAGCACCAGACGGCACACTACGACGCCGAGATCGCGTCCCGGCTTTGTCTTTCCGGGCCCCACAAGGACGACATTGAGGTATCCGTCAACGGGCAGAGCGCCCGGATGTACTGTTCCCAGGGGCAGGTCCGGACGGCGGCATTGAGTTTGAAGCTGGCGGAACGGGAAATACATAAAAATACGTTTGGTGAATATCCGATCATGCTGCTGGACGACGTTTTGAGCGAGCTGGATCCCAAACGGCAGGAATATGTGCTCAACCGCATTTCCGGCGGGCAGATCTTTATCACCTGCTGTGAAAACGACCGTCTTGACACGCTATTGAACGGCAAGGTGTTCCACGTGAAAAACGGGGAGGTACTGTGATGGGCTATCTCCATATCGGGCAGAACGTGATGCTGCCGGACAAGCGGATCATCGGCATCTTTGATCTGGACAACACCTCTACGTCCAAGCACACCCGGGCTTTTTTGAAGCAGGCGGAGCAAGACGGCGTGGTGATGAGCGCCTGCGAGGATCTTCCCAAAGCGTTCATCGTCTGCGACCATCCGTATCACAAACAGATCGTGTATCTCTCGCAGCTCAATACAAAGACGCTGGAGAAGAGGTAAAAAAGAATGCTAAATGTTAAATGCTAAATGAATAAATCGCGGAAATATATTTCCGCGATACCATCATTTTGCATTCTGCATTCTGCATTTTTCAAAAGGAGTAGAACATATTATGGCAGAACTTCAGAAGGTAACACAGGTACAAACGGAATATGACGCCTCGGAAATTCAAGTTCTCGAGGGTCTGGAGGCGGTGCGCAAGCGCCCCGGTATGTATATCGGCTCCACCAGCGCCAGCGGACTGCACCACCTGGTGTACGAGATCGTGGACAACTCCATCGACGAGGCGCTGGCGGGCTACTGCACCGATATCCATGTGACCATCAACGAGGGCAACACCATTACCGTTACCGACAATGGCCGCGGTATCCCCGTGGACATTCAGGCCCAGACGGGGCGTCCGGCTCTGGAGGTGGTGTTCACCGTTCTCCACGCCGGCGGTAAGTTCGGCGGCGGCGGTTACAAGGTGTCCGGCGGTCTCCACGGCGTGGGTGCGTCTGTGGTCAACGCCCTTTCCGAATGGCTGGTGGTCCGCGTCCACAAGGACGGCAGGATCTATGAGATGAAGTTCTCCCGGGGCGCTATCACCCAGGAGATGAAGATCATCGGCCAAACCGACCACACCGGCACCGAGGTGACCTTCAAGCCCGATCCGGAGATGTTCGATACCCTGGATTACGAGTACGAGACCCTCCACACCCGTATGCGGGAGCAGGCGTTTTTGAACGCGGGTCTGCAGATCACCATTACCGACGCCCGACCCGGCTCCGAGCAGGGCGAGACCATGCGCTACGAGGGCGGTATCCGGGAGTTTGTGAGCTATATCAACCAGAACAAGACCGAGATCCACCCGGAGGTCATCTATATGTCCGGCGCCAAGGACGACTCCACCGCCGAGATCGCCATGCAGTACCACGACGGCTACAACGAGACCCTGGTGTCCTTTGCCAACGACATCCACACGCCGGAGGGCGGTATGCACGAGACCGGCTTCAAGGCCGCACTGACCCGTGTGATGAACGCCTACGGCATGAAATACGGCATGATCAAGGGCGACGACAAGGTGTCCGGTGAGGACTGCCGGGAGGGTCTTAGCTGCATCATCTCCGTTAAGCTGCCCGAGGCACAGTTCGAGGGTCAGACCAAGCAGAAGCTGGGCAACGCCCATATCCGCACGCTGGTGGACCAGATCGTCAGCGATCAGCTGGCGGTGTATCTGGAGGAGCATCCCGTGGTGGCGCGCACCATTCTGGATAAGGCGCTGACCGCCAACCGCGCCCGTGAGGCCGCCCGCAAGGCCCGGGAGTCCATCCGCCGCAAGACGGCGCTGGGCGGCGCGGCCATGCCCGATAAGCTGCGGGACTGCAACGAAAATAATCCCGAGCTGACGGAGCTCTATATCGTGGAGGGCGACTCCGCAGGCGGCTCCGCCACCCAGGGACGGGACTCCCGCTTCCAGGCGATCCTGCCCCTGTGGGGCAAGATGCTGAACGTGGAAAAGGCGAGAGCCGACAAGGTCTACGGCAACGACAAGCTGCAGCCTGTCATTACCGCCTTGGGTGCCGGTATCGGCGAGGAGTTCGACGAGAACAAGCTGCGGTATCACAAGGTCATCATCATGGCCGATGCGGATGTGGACGGCGCCCATATCCGCACGCTGCTGCTGACCTTCTTCTTCCGCTTTATGCGTCCCCTCATTGAGCAGGGCTATGTCTATTCCGCCGTGCCGCCCCTTTACAAGCTGACCCGGGGCAAGACCACCCGCGTGGCCTATTCCGAAGAGCAGCGGGAGCGGGTGGCAGCCGAGATGCGCGGCGACAATCCCGATGCCAAGGTGGATATCAGCCGGTTTAAGGGTCTGGGCGAGATGAACCCCCACGAGCTGTGGGAGACCACCATGGACCCGACGACCCGTACGCTGCGGCGGATCACCCTGGACGATGCCGTCCGGGCTGATGCCACTTTTACCGTCCTTATGGGCGAAAAAGTGGAACCCCGCAAGGAGTTCATCGAGAAAAAGGCGAAATACGCCGTCAATCTGGATTATTGATAAATGCTAAATTCAAAATGCTGAATGCGAAATGAAGTTGACGTTTTAGTCAAGCAGCACGGGCGGACAGAGTCGTCCGCCCCTACAAGAGCAAGTTTCTGCAAGGAGTGAAACTTATGTCGAAAAAACCCCAATACGATCCCGAGGAAATTCGGTACCCCCACCAACATATTGTGGAGTCCCCCCTCGTGCCCGAGATGGAGAACTCCTACATTGAATATGCCATGTCCGTTATCGTGGGCCGCGCCCTGCCCGACGTGCGGGACGGTCTGAAGCCCGTACACCGCCGTATTTTATACGGTATGTACGAGGACAACCTGACCTACGACAAGGCGTTCCGCAAGTGCGCCACCGCCGTCGGTGACGTGCTGGGCCGCTATCACCCCCACGGTGATGCGTCCGTGTACGACGCGCTGGTGCGTCTGGCCCAGGACTTCTCTTTGCGTCATCCCCTGATCGACGGTCACGGCAACTTCGGCTCTGTGGACGGCGATCCCCCCGCTGCCTACCGTTATACCGAGGCGCGTCTTTCCAAGCTCTCCAACGAGATGCTCCGCGACATCGACAAGGAGACCGTCAACTGGGATCCCAACTTTGACGAGAGCCGCAAGGAGCCCCGGGTCCTGCCCAGCCGGTTCCCCAACCTGCTGGTAAACGGGTCGTCCGGTATCGCCGTGGGTATGGCCACCAACATTCCGCCCCACAACCTGCGGGAGACCATCGGCGCCTGCATCTGCGTGCTGGACAACCCTGACGCCACCCTCAGCGACCTGATGGAACACATCAAGGGTCCCGACTTCCCCACCAGCGGTATCATCATGGGCCGCAGCGGTATCCGTGCCGCCTACGCCACCGGCCGCGGCCGGGTGGTGGTCCGCGCCCGCCATGAGTTTGAGGAGTTCGGCCACGACCGCATCCGCATCATCATCACCGAGCTGCCCTATCAGGTCAACAAGCGGATGCTCATCAAGTCCATGGCGGAGCAGGTGGAGGACAAACGTCTGGAGGGTATTTCCGATATCCGGGACGAGTCCGACCGCAACGGTATGCGTATCGTCATTGAGCTGAAGCGGGATGCCAACCCCCAGGTGGTGCTGAACCGCCTGTTTGCCCAGACCGCGCTGCAGTCCGGCTTTTCCATCAATATGCTGGCGCTGGTGGACGACCAGAAGCAGCCCAAGCTGCTGTCCCTGCGCCATATCATCGACGAGTATCTGACCTTCCAGAAGGAGATCATCGTCCGCCGGACGCAGTACGACCTCAAGAAGGCGCTGGAGCGCGCCCATCTGCTGGAGGGCCTGCTGATCGCCCAGGACAACATTGACGAGGTCATCCACATCATCCGCAGCAGCTACGACAACGCCAGGGAAAACCTGATGGAGCGCTTCGGTCTGGACGAGGTACAGGCCCAGGCCATTCTGGATATGCGCCTGAAGGCTCTGCAGGGACTGGACCGCGACAAGCTGCAAACCGAATATAACGAGCTGGAGGAGCGTATCGCCTACTTCCGTCAGGTGCTGGGCAGTGACGAGATGGTGGTGGGCATTCTGAAAGAAGAGCTGACCGCCATTGCCGAGAAGTTCGGGGACGACCGCCGCACGGAGATCCAGGACGTGGAGGACGAGATCGACATCGAGGACCTCATCGAGGAAGAGGAGTGCGTCTACACCCTGACGAGAAACGGCTACATCAAGCGCACCCCCGTCAGCGAATACACTGCCCAGTCGAAGGGCGGCATGGGCAAGAAGGGCATCACCACCCGGGACGAGGACAGCGTTATCGATGTGTTCACCGCATCTACCCATGACCACATCCTGTTCTTCACCGACACCGGCAAGGTCTACCGCAAGAAGGGCTATCAGATCCCCGAGAGCGGCAAGGCCGCCAAGGGTATCGCCCTGGTCAACTGTCTGCAGATCGAGGTGGACGAGCGGGTACAGGCCATGCTGCACTTCCGGGAAAAGGGCGAGGACATCGACCGCTATCAGCTGACCATGGTGACGAAGAACGGTACCTGTAAGCGTGTGGCCGTGTCCGCCATGCAGAATATCCGCCAGAGCGGTATCCGCGCCATCAATCTGGACGAGGGCGACGAGCTGGTGAGCGTCATCGAGACCGACGGCACCGCCAAGATCCTAATCGCCACACACGACGGTATGGCCTGCTGCTTCGACGAAAACGACGTGCGCACCATGGGCCGCAACGCCACCGGCGTCCGGGGCATCCGGCTCCGGGAGGGCGACTATGTCATCGGCGCAGCCTTTGCTGACGAGAGCCGCGAAGTCCTGACCATCACCGAGCGGGGTTACGGCAAGCGCACCCCCGTGGGCGAGTACCGCATTACCGGCCGCGGCGGCATCGGCGTGAAGAACTACGAGGTCACGGGCAAGACCGGCAAGGTCATCGGCATGAAGATCGTGGACGGCAGCGAGGATCTGCTGCTTGTCACCCACAGCGGCATTCTGATCCGCACCGCCGTGGACAGCATCCGCGTGGCGGGCCGTGCCACCCAGGGCGTTATCGTCATGCGGTTTAAGGAAGAAGGCGACAGCGTGATCTCCCTGGCTCTTGCCGAAAAGGACGCAGAAGCGGAAAAGACACCGGTTGAGGAATAAAAAGAAAGGGCGGACAGAGTCGTCCGCCCCTACGGAGGAATGACGCAGAACACGCAGACAGAAAGGATGGTTCACCATGCCCAGTGCGCCCAGAGAGGCCAAAGTGCCGCTGACAAGATGGCAGTATTTTGTGAAAAATCTGTATCAGAACAGCGCAAACAGCGGGAAATTCATCTATAACAAGATCATTTACAACAAGTCCGAAGAATTGCAGGCCATTGATTACAAGAGCCAGCGCATCCATCTGTTGCTGCTGCTTGTGCTGATCCTCCTGTTTGTTGTGACATCCAAGTACCAGAATGCCTGGTTCGTGGCGGTATACCTGGTGGTGGTCATCGCCGGGGAGATCGTGCGGCTTTTCATGCTGCCCAAGGACATCATGGCCCACCTGACCGACAGCGGCTACCGTGAGCGCTGAGATGAAGGTCATCGCCCGCATCCGTACGCCGTTTCCGGAGAAGTTCGGCGTGCCGCGGCAGAGCGGTCTGGTGGACGTACCGGCGCAGATCGTGTTTGAGCCGGATTACCGCAATCCGGACGCCCTGCGGGGTATCGAGGGCTTTTCCCACCTGTGGCTTATCTGGCAATTTGACCGGGCGGAAAGGGAAACGTGGTCACCCACCGTGCGTCCGCCGAGACTGGGCGGCAATCAGCGCATGGGTGTATTTGCTACCCGCTCCCCGTTTCGCCCCAATGCCATCGGCCTGAGCTGCGTGAAGCTGGAGCGGGTCGAGCAGACGGCGGCGGGCAGTATTCTCCACATCAGCGGTGCGGATCTGGTGGACGGAACGCCGATACTGGATATCAAGCCCTATCTGCCCTATTGCGACAGCGTCCCCGATGCGCGAGGAGGCTGGACGGACGGACTGGAGAGTGCCTGTTTGCGGGTGGAATGCCCCGACGAATTGCTGGAAACCGTCCCCGAAACGGAGCGAGCAGGTCTCCTCGGCGTGCTGCGAAGCGATCCCCGACCCCGGTATCAGGACGACCCGGAGAGGGTCTACGGTCTGACCTACGGCGGCGTGAACGTGAAGTTCCGGGTCAGCGGCGACACGCTGACAGTGGTGGAGGTGGAACGATGAATGCAAAATGCTGAACGTATTCTGTCATTCCGAGCCAGTGCTCGCCGCTGCCGCGGCAACCGCGCATGATGGACAGCAAGCGCCGTCGTATCAAGAGGTAAGGCGGCGAGCCTTTTAGAAAACAGGAGATCTTTATGAAACTTGTTACCATATATACCGACGGCGCTTGCAGCGGCAATCCCGGTCCCGGCGGTTGGGGTGCGATCCTTTCCTATAACGGCACCGAAAAGGAGCTCTCCGGCGGCGAAGCCGAGACCACCAACAACCGCATGGAGCTGACGGGTGTCATCACGGCGCTGCAGGCGCTGAAGGAGCCGTGCATCGTGGAGCTGTACAGCGATTCCAAGTATGTGATCGACGCCCTGCAAAAGGGCTGGGTCTATGCCTGGCAGAAAAACGGTTGGCGCAAGGCGGACAAAAAGCCGGCGCTGAACGTGGACCTGTGGGAACAGCTGCTGCCCCTGGTGGAGCGGCACGAGATGCACTACCACTGGGTCAAGGGCCACGCAGAGAACGAGAAAAACAACCGCTGCGACAAAATGGCGGTGGCGGAAAGCCAAAAATACAAAATATAGCGGCAACGTTTACAAATTGTTCATTTGGTTTTCAAGATTTCGTCATTTTTGTTGCGTAAGATGGTAGCATCAAAAGGAACTCCATTTTCCTTATGAGATTTTCTCCCTCTCTCTCCTAACAAAATGAAAAAAGGAAGCGCCCTGCTTTTGCAGGGCGCTTCCTTTTTTGCTCTTCATTTTTTTGCAGACTTGTGTTACAATAGGAAAAACAAAAACGGGGAGGGGAATTCTGATGGAATTCAACGCACAGTTACAGGTGGCGGGTCTGTTGGAGTGGATGCAGCAGCAGATGCAAAACTGCCGCGGCAAGACCGCCGTGATCGGGATCTCCGGCGGCAAGGACAGCTCCGTGGTGGCGGCATTGTCCGTGGCCGCCTACGGCAGGGAGAACGTCTACGGCGTTCTGATGCCCGACGGCGTGCAGCCCGATATCGACTACTCCAACGGCCTGGTAGAGGTGCTGGGCATTCCCCATACCACCTTTAATATCCACGCCGCCGTGGAGGGTGTGCTGGAGGAGATGAAAGCCTGCGGATTAGAGCCCAGCCGCCAGACTGTGGTCAATCTGCCCAGCCGTATCCGAATGGCGACGCTGTACGCCATCGCCCAGAGTGTAGAGGGCGGCATCGTCATCAACACCTCCAACCTCTCGGAGGACTGGGTGGGCTACTGCACCATCTACGGTGACAGCGCCGGGGCGTTTTCCCCGCTGGGTATGTACACCACCGAGGAGGTCTGTGCCATGGGGCGGGTGCTGGGCCTGCCGGAGAAATTTGTCAGCAAGCCGCCCTCTGACGGTCTCACCGGTCTTACCGACGAGGACAATCTGGGCTTTACCTACCACGCGGTGAACGAGTATATCCGCAAGGGTATCGTGGATCCGGAAGTGAAAGCGAAGATCGACCATAAGCACGACGTGTCCCGGTTCAAGTTCCAGACCCTGCCGGTCTACCAGAACGGCCTGCCCATCGTATTGGACGAGCCCACGGACTACTATAAGCCCAACAAGAAGTGAGTAGGGGCGACCCTTGCGGTCGCCCGCCCCGTATTGTAGGGGCGACCCTTGCGGTCGCCCACAATCGTAGGGGTCGGCGTCCTCGACGACCCGCATCACGGCGGCATGGGGTCACACCGCCCTACGGATCTTACCGGAAAGGAAAAACGGCGCGCCGGGGTCGTCGTGCCCTACAAGCGCAAACGAAAAGTGTGTAGGGGCGGACGACTCTGTCCGCCCGCAAAAAAGAAAGGAGCGGTTCCATGAAACTGAAAAAGCAACTGGCCCTTGGCGGTGCGCTGTTGGCCGCCAGTACCGCTGCCTGTCTGAAACTGGCGAAATGGGCAGGTAAAAAGATCCAAGAGCGTCAGGCGAAGAAAAAATAAAAGGACAACCCTCGCGGAAAGTTCTTCTTTTATTATGAATACCCATAGTAAAGGAGGAATAATGATGAGGAAGCGCCAGCACATTCTATTTGATTTTGTTATGACGGTACTGACGGGCGGATTTTGGCTGATTTGGGTACTGATTCGCTATCTACGCTCGCATTAGAGAAAGAGAGGGACAAATATGGAGCAGACGGTAAGGTTTATTCCCGATCCTATTGTCGATGATAAGGAGCTGGATCGGCTGGATAAAATTCAGAAGCAATACGACAAAATGATGAAGCCAAGCGTTGCCGGGTACGTTGGTGGGAAAGTAAAAGATGCAATCCCCAATAAAGTAAAGGATATTGCCGTAGGGCTGAAAATGACGGCCAACGAAAGCAAAATTTTTGAAGAGTCCATGGCTCTCATGAGTGAGGGTTTCCATGTACTCGAAAAAACAGCGGCCAAAATCACAGTCAGTGAAAAGGAAATTCTGAAAAAAACCAGCCGCCTTTCACCGGAAAATCCCATCAGTGACCTCAGCGAATTGTGCCTGTTGCGAGAATACGATCTGGCAAAACTGGCGAACAAGTATAAAACCACGGATTTGGGTTTGGCTCTTGTGGAGGGCGGCGCTCTTGGCACTGCCGGCTTTGCGGGGCTGCCGTTCAATTTGCTGTTGAGTACGTTTTTATTCTACCGGGCGACCCAATCCATTGCCATGTTCTATGGCTATGATGTGAAAAATGACCCGGCGGAGCTGGAAATTGCCAGCAACGTCTTTATGAATGCGTTAAGCCCCAAAACCACCAGCACAAACGAGATGTCTGCAACCATCACGAAGGTGCTTGCCTTTGCCGAGGTCAGTGCGGTTCGACAGACGGCAAAAAAGGGCTGGGAAGCTATGGCGAGGCGTGAAGGAGCGACCTTGATCATAGCGCAAATGCGGGCTTTGTCAAATAAGGCGGCGCAAAAGGCTCTGCAAAAAGCGGGAAAAGAAGGACTGGAAAAAACTATTTTTTCAGAGGTATTTACGCAAATCGGTAAAAAGCTGACGTTAAAGAGTACGCAGAGCCTTGGCCTTGTGGTTGGCGCACTGATCGGCGGGTTGACGGACGTAGGGCAGATGAACCAGGTGCTGGAGTATGCGGATCTGTTCTACCGCAAACGGTTTATCATGGAAAAAGCCCAGCGTATCGGTGTTCTGACCGGAGAAATTGCGGATATTGTGATAGAAGAAGCGGAAGAGTAACGCAAAAAGAGGACTGCTTGCGGCAGTCCTCTTTTGCTATATGCTTTCGATTTTATGCTGTTACGTCAGGCGCAGTTGTCAGCAAATATTCACCACATTTTGCATTCAGCATTTTGCATTCATCAATACGCCAGCTTCTCGGCCAGGTAGGCTTTCAGCTCGCTGATGGGCAGACGCACCTGCTCCATGGTGTCGCGGTCGCGGACGGTGACGCAGTTGTCGGCGGGGGTGTTCTCGTCGCCCACGGTGGCAAAGTCCACGGTGACGCAGTACGGGGTGCCGATCTCGTCCTCGCGGCGATAGCGCTTGCCGATGGAGCCGGTCTCGTCGT
>R20__coassemble_1088_pt1 | contig 16697 bp, 11 predicted proteins | sample R20__metabat2_high_PE_002 | metagenome-assembled genome bin R20 | reverse complement strand
TCTCTTGGCATCCGACAACCGCTTACTGCTTCCCATCATCGCCGTTTTCGTATGGATGTAGTATAATCTATCCAGAAATAATTGTCAAGAGCGCAGGCGGCAGAGTTCCTGCTCTGCCGCCTGTTTTTCCGCTATTTCACAGTCAAATCACCGCTGGCGGTCTCCACTTCCCATTCTCCGCGTCCAGTGCCGATGGTATAGTTTCCATTGTGGACACCCAGGGCAAGGGCACTGTCAAAGTCGCCGCTGGTCGTTTCGTATTCCAGAGTCAGGTCGGCATCCGTTGGCAGTTGCAGCGTCACATTGCCGCTGACGGTCTCCACATCCAGCTCTCTGGGCGCGCCGTTCCGGCAATCCAGCAAAATATGGCCGCTGACGGATTCCGCGTCAAATTTGTTTATCCCACCGATTACGCAGAGCGTACCGCTGACGGTCTCCAGTTCCGCAGTCTCCGCAGAAGCAATCACCGCATCCAAATTGCCGCTGACAGTCTTAAAATCCAGCTCTTCAATGCGGAACGCCGGATCGTCTATGGTAACATTGGCACTGACGGTTCCCGCCGATAGCTCCCGCAGATTTGCCGCAAGAGTAGACGGCACGATCAACGTCAACTGTTTGCTGGGCAGATTGACATTGAGGAAATTTCGATCAGCACAGTATTGAATATCCAGTGTGTTCCCCTGCACACTATACCGCAGTGCAGTCTCCTCTGTTAAGCCGGTACCGCTCTCCGAAAACGTGATCTGATCCATTTCACCGATTTTGACAACGACTTCCCCACTGATCCAGTCGATCTGAATGGTGTTGATACCCTCTGAAGAGACAGCGTAGCTGTTATTCTTACTGTATTCGTTATAGGTTACCGTTGCCCGGTTGTTGGAATGGAAAAATGCGGGTATCTGCATCCGGCTATTCCGGAGCTCAGAAATATGGCCGCCCATAAGCAGTGACACTGCGACAATGGCGATACCAACTACCACCAAAACCGCCGATACGATCAGCGCAATTTTTACAAAGCGTTTCATCTCACACCATCCTTTCGAATAAAGAACGAGCGGATCCATCTGGCGATGCGCCCCGTCAGTTTACAGATGCCCTTGGTGGCCGCAATCGCCAACCAAAGCGCAGGAACGATCAAGCCCAGGCAGATCAGGCTCACGCCCAGGATAAGCAGCGCCGAGAAGCTGGCGGGGATCAAATTGAACACAGCCATGAACAGGCCGAAGATGCCCGCCGCCAAGATGGCCAACACCGCACAGAACAGCACCACCACTACCGACCAGATCACGATATAGATGGCCAAGATCACTGCCATCAGTGCCAGGGCAATCGGAAGCCAGACCGGGGCGCCTAAAATAAGCAGGATCACATTCAGCACCGTCCAGCCCTTGCGGGGTCTGACGCGGCTTTTGATCAGCGCAGGCAGCGGCTGTTCCTTCAATATCTCCTCAGCGGCTTTTTCGGGGCTGCCCAGCTTTTCCGCAATCTCTGCTTCGCTGAGTCCTTCCTCCTTCATATCCGCGAACAGCTCTTCATAATAACTGATCTGCTTCCGCCGTTCCTCCTCCGGCAGTTGGGACAAACCGGATGCCAAGGCGGACAGATATTCATCCATTGTCATCTTTGATACTCTCCTTTATATAACGATACAGGGCGTCCAGCTCCGACCAACTGTCTATAAAATCTAAGATCTGCTGATATCCCGACGGTGTAATGGCATACATTTTTCGCAGCCTTCCGTTGTGCTCGATGCTTCGTGCCGTCAAATGTCCGGCAGACTCCAACCGGCGCAGAATCGGATACAAGGTGGACTCAGAGATGGAAACGCAGTTAGATAGGTCCCGGATAATTTTATAGCCGTAGCTCTCCTCTTTGGCCAGCGTACCCAATACGCAGACCTCCAACAGGCCGCGCTTCAGATTCGGGTCTAACATCAAATGCCCCCTTTCGCATAATACTATATGACACATAGTACTATTTGTCAAGAGGTATTCTGTGAACAAATAAGGAACATTTCTTTTTTAACAGGGCTTTTCAATGGATGGTTTTTATGATAAACTATAAAAAAATTACATAAAGTGAGGTTTTCTCATGGATATTTTTGATATTTTGGGCCCCATCATGGTAGGGCCGTCCAGTTCGCACACCGCCGGTGCGGCACGCATCGGCAACATGGCTCGCACCCTGCTGGGCTGCACACCCAGCAAGGCGGAGATCCATCTCCACGGCTCCTTTGCCGAGACCGGTGTGGGACACGGAACGGACCGCGCCATTGTCGGTGGTCTCCTGGGCATGAAGCCGGACGATCTGCGTCTGCCCTTTGCCTTTGAGGAGGCAAGCAAGGCCGGGCTTTCTTTTACCATCGACACCGTGGAGCTGCGGGACGCCCATCCCAATACCGCCGTTGTGGAGGTCTGGGGCGAAAACGACAGGCATTTGCTCATGCAGGCGTGCTCCGTCGGCGGCGGCGCCATCGAGGTGCATCAGTTGGACGGCATTGACGTCAACTTTACCGGTGATTTCAACACGCTGGTCATCCGCAATCAAGATGAAAACGGCACCCTTGCCGCCGTGACCACCATTTTGAGCCAGCTTCACATCAACGTGGGCAATATGAGTCTGTGCCGCCACAAACGGGGCGGCGATGCCTTGATGGTGTTGGAAACGGATCAGCACATCAACCCCAACCAAGTGGATTTTCTGCGGCAACTGCCGGGAATCCTATCCGTTACATACTACGATAAGGAGGACGAGGAATATGGCTTTGAACTCGATAGCTGAGATCCTTGCCCAGGGGAAAAAGGAAGGCAAGCCTTTTTGGGAGATCGTTTTACTGAGCGATATGGAGGAACGTCAGGTCAGCCGCGAGGCATCCAAGGCCAAGATGCTGACAACCTGGCAGGCCATGCAGGACGCCGCCGATGCCTATACCGGCACACGTCGCAGCGTCAGCGGTCTGGTAGGCGGCGACGGCATGAAGATGCGGCAGTACAACCTGCGGGGCGAGTCCTTCTGCGGAGACTATACCAGTGAAGTGATTGCCGAAGCTCTCAGCATGGCGGAATCCAACGCCTGTATGCGGCGTATCGTGGCGGCACCTACCGCAGGTGCCTGCGGGGTCATGCCCGCGGTCCTTCTGCCTCTGGTCCGCAGATCCAACCTTACCCAGCGCCAGATCTTGCAGGCGTTGTACGTGGCCTGCGGCGTGGGTATCGTGATCGCGTCCCGCGCCTGTATCGCCGGCGCCTCCGGTGGCTGTCAGGCAGAGATCGGAACCGCCTCGGCCATGGCGGCTGCCGCATTGGTCAGCCTCCGCGGCGGCAGCGATGAAATGATCGCCCACTCCGTTGCCATGGCCCTTTCCAATTTGATGGGGCTGGTCTGCGATCCCATTGCCGGACTGGTGGAGGTCCCCTGCGTCAAGCGCAACGTCATCGGTGCTATGAACGCCGTCAGCGCGGCAGATATGGCCCTTGCCGGTATCGAGAGCTATGTCCCCGTGGATGAAGTCATCGACGCCATGGGTGAAGTGGGACGGCACATGCCGGTAGAATACCGGGAGACCGCTCTGGGCGGACTGGCCAACACAGCTACCGGTCGAGCCGTGAAGGAGCAAATGCATAAGGGATGAAAGAGCAACTAAAGAATTATGCGCCGCTCCTGGTCATGTTTCTGTGTGCTGCCGTATTCGGTACGCTGCTACTTACCGGCACCATTGACTTGGACACCGTACCGCAGCTTGTAGCGCACAGACCGTTTCTGGCCGTTACCGTGATCCTGGCGCTGTATGCTGCGAAAGGTTTTTCCGGGGTGATCCTCTATAACGCGCTGGTGATCGTGGTATCGCTGATCTTCCCGATCTGGCAGGCGCTCCTCATCAACAGTATCGGCACCGCGGTGGCTCTATCTATCTCTTATATGATCGGCAGCCATACAAAAACCAGGCACATGGAGGATCTGCTTGCCAAGCACCCGAAAATGCAGAAATATTTCAGCACCACGAGAAAATACGGGTTTGTCGCCTGTTTCGCCATCCACATGATCGGTCTGAGCATGGAGGTACTGGGGATACTGTTCGGTATGCTTCACATCGGCTTCTGGCGGTATCTGGTCAGCTCCTGGCTGGCCATCATCCCCGGCATGATCTGCTTTACCATCGCCGGCAACAACCTCAATTTGCACTCCCCCATCTTTTGGGTCGTACTTGTAATTGATCTGGCGCTGATCGCATTCGGTATCCTATACACGCGAAAGAAAGTCGTCAAGGAATAAAAAAGCACCGGTTGAACCGGTGCTTTTTTCTGTAGATATCAGCGCTTGTTGGAGCGTACCCAGATGCCCTGTTTTTCCGCGTCCTTGATCAGGTCCTCCCGGAAATCGGGATGTGCTACGGAGATCAGTTTTTCCGCACGTTCCCAGGTGGTACTACCCACCAGATTAACGCCACCGTACTCCGTAACGATGTAATACGCCAGCGAGCGGGGATCGGTGACCACATCGCCGTGGGTCAGCGTGGGATTGATACGGGACTTTTTATTGCCCTGCTTATCTGTAAAGGAAGATGTCAGGCAGATAAACGCCTTACCGTTGTGGGAAACCGCCGCGCCCTCCAAAAAGTCCAACTGACCGCCGGTGCCGCTGATCTGGCGGGTACCGGAGGTCTCCGCACAAATCTGTCCATACAGGTCAACAGCAATGCAGTTGTTGATGGAAACAAAGTTATCCAGTTTGCCCACATTGCTGGGGTCGTTGCAATAGGAGATCGGATAGGTTACCACGCCGGGATTCTGACGAATCCAGTCGTAGAGATCCGGCGAGCCGAGCGCCAAGCCGAACACGCTCTTATAACGGTCCAGATTCTTCATGCGGTTGGTGATCTTTCCCGCCTTATACATATCCAGATAGGAATCACACAGCATTTCGGTGTGGATTGCCAGATCACGCAGATCGGACTTGGCGATCATCTGTCCCACCGCATTGGGCAGAGAGCCGATACCCAGCTGCAAGGCAGAGCCGTCCGCCATATGTTCCACCACGTACTCGGCGATCTTCATCTCCTCAGGAGACGCCACAGTAGACGGGATGCTGGGCAGCGGGCCGTGGGGACCTTCTACGATCATATCTACATCGTCGATGTGGATACACTCGTCCAGACCGCCGTAAACCCAAGGCAGGTTTTCGTTGACCTCCAAAATGACCACATCCGCCTTGTCCAGTACCGCACGGGCGGATGCATTGGATACAGAGAAATTGAAATAGCCGTGTTCGTTCATAGGTGTGACACACATCATCGCCACGTTCACCGTCAGGAAATGGTGATAGTACGCGCCCAGATTACGAAATACCATGGGAATAAAGTTGCATAAGCCCTTATCACAGAGCTTCCGCTCGTAGCCGCTTAAATGCCAACTGTTATAGAGGAAATGCTGGCGGGTAGGGTCGCACTCTACCATCTGTATTGGATTGAAGATCAGATAGCCGCGGATCTTCACATCAAACAGTTCATCACGGCGTTTGGCAATCGCCTCGTCCATCAAAGACGGAAAACAACCACCCATGGAAATGTCGATCCAGTCGCCACTCTTGACTACTTTGGCTGCTTCCTCCGGCGTACACAGCTTCCGCTTATATTCGTATGCGTAGTTGAAAGGTATTGCCATAGCTCTGTTCCCCTTTTCCACGTAGGTTTTCCAACATTGTTAACTTTATCACATGCAGAATACTTTGTCAATAATTTAGCAATAACTTATTGCCATAATAATTTCCTTTTATGTGCAAGTTGTACAAAAAAGCGTCGCAGACTTTGCCGATGCGCAGGCGGCAAACCTTTTTGTCAAAGAACCGAAAGGTTCTTTGACAAGCTGAAAAAAAGAGACCCGCCCTGGAGGACTTCACTTAGGGATTTGAGATCATCAGGTTTTTGAGCGACTCCTTCAAACGGTGGCCAGAAAGAAATACCGCATCATCGGATCGATTTCCTTTGATGCGGTATTTTTCTGCTTATCGGGCCGTCAACAGTTTTCAACGTCCTCGCCCGTTTCGGCGATGCAGGGATGCGATATCAATGCTTCTTCCTGCTGACCCAGCCCATACTCAACAGAGAGCTGATGGCCAATACGCCGTAGATCACTATGCCGGTATCGCCGGTGGAAGCGGACTGCACCGGCGCGTTCCCGGTAACGGTCATAGTGCCCGTGGCTACTTTGAGACCGTCATAGACTTTCACGGTATGCTTGCCGTTGGTCAGGGTCTTCATAAACTCGCCGGTGAGGTACACGTTGCCGCCGGAGACGGTATAGTACTTACTGTCCACAGTCTTGCCGTCTACGGTCACCTTTGTCACATTATTAAGGTCGGAGGTAACGGTATGACCGGGGGTGTAGAAGCCGCCGCCGGAGGACTGTTCTTCATAGCCGATGGCATAGGTGGAGAATTTATCGGTAAACACATGGAGCACCGCGTTGGCGCCGCTGCCTTCCACGTAGAAAGTGCCGTCAGCCCCGGCAGTCGCAGCCGCTAATTTGTCAAAAGCCCTCACGGCGCCATCGTGGTAGCGATAGAACGCCACGTCCTGCTTATTGCTCAAATCGTAGGGCAGCAGGATTTCCAACACGCTGCCGGCATTGGTGATCTTCGTGGGTGTACTGGAGCCGATCGTCTTCTTCAAGTCAATGGACAGATACTTTACGGTCTTGCTCCCGGCGGCGGTCTGAATGGCGCTGCTCTCCGCCTCCGGAATGTTGGTCTTTTCCGCCGCGGAAACGGTCAGCACCACCTTGACGTCCACATACTCTTCTTCCTCATTATAGTATTCTTCTTTGATCTCTGTTGCGATCTGGTTCAGACCGCCCGTCTTGGCCTTGGCCCCCGCGTCACCGGTGACCTGTACCTTGGTGGTGGTATCGCCTTTGTTATACTCGTTATAGACATCGGTCTCTGTGGTGTCAACCAGTTCCGGGAGAGACGCCGCCTTGATGGTTACCGGCTTGCTGGCGTCACTGCTCTTCAACTTCCCTCCAGCCACCACACCGACACCGACAGTGACAGGATCCACGCTATCATCCTTGCCGTTGCCGATATCCATCGGAGTGGCAACAGAGCCCACAGTGAGAGTGTTTGCATAGAGTGCTACGGCATCGCCGTTCGGTGCACTGGCCAACGCACCGACGGTGCCGCCGGTCACCATGACCTTGTATGTGCCACCAATGCCGTAGGCGGTGGTTTCTTCCTCGCCATCGGCAATTGCAGACGTCGTCACGGTACCGCCGCTGACGGTAATGGTGCCGGTATCCTCCACCCCACCGATACCGATGGCAGAGCATCGGCTGCTTGCGCTCGCCGTTACGTTACCGCCGCTAATGGTCGTTCCGTTCTCGCCGCAGATACCGTAACTTCCAGCATAGCCGTCCGCATTTGCCGTCACATTGCCTCCGCTGATGGTTATCGGATGGTTTTCCGCATAGATACCGCGAGCCTCAGCATTTGCAGCAGTCGCAAACGCCTTCACGGTACCTCCGGTAACAGAAACGTACTCTCTCCCGTAAATACCGCAGGAGTTTCTGTTGCTGTTTTTTACATTCACCGTCACGGTACCGCCGCTGATAATAACGCCATTGCTGCCGTAAATGCCATGGATAGATCCATCGCCCACATATGCGTTCGCGTTGACCGTCACATCGCCGCTGGCAATGGTGACGGTGCCTCCGTCAGCATAAACGCCTTTGCTGTGGCGGCTTGTGAGGACAAAGGTTCCGCCCCCGATGGAGATATCGCCCTCACATAAAATGGCACACTTGGCGCTTTCGCCATAGTCCTCCACGGTCAGCGTTCCGGCAAAGTCAGTAAAGGAGGCAGAGGCACTCTCAATGCCGCTGTACTGATCGTAGATCGACAGGGAGGCAGTTTTATCTCCGGTAAAGCACAGGTCTCCGTCGAAATCGATTCCCTGGTCTGTAGGATAATTGGCTTGGATATAGGCTGCGCGCGCATCACGGTATGTTTCGGGATCCTTGTATTTTTCCTCTCCGATCACAAGCGGATCCTTATCAGCCTCATAACCGTTAAAGGTCTGACCGATCTGATTGGCACCGACCAAATGAATCGTCAGAGAATCCAGTTCAGACTGAATGCCGTATTTGTTTTCGGGACGGAAAGCAACAATGGTGGCATTCGTCAGCGTCAGCACGCCCTGTTCAGCGTCATAACTGATGCCATAGGCTGCCCACTCCGTATCCGTCATTGTGGTTTCGTCATTCCCCGCATACAACCCGTCCTCATCGACATACAGCGTTTCGGTCAGCACGGTGTGGTTGGACGTGTTCTTCCAGTGGGCGTAATAGGCAGATACTTTCTTGTCGCTGATGGCAGCCCCGCCGGTACGCTGTTCATACCAGTTGTCAAAGGTATAGCCACTCCACGTAGGGACAGAAGGGACCTTATCCGCCTTCTTCACGGCACCGCCGTTGCACGGGTCATAGGAGCGTTCTGCTGCCCCCGCCAACGCCGTCACCGGCAGGAACGAGAAGAGCATGACCGCCGCTAACAAAAGGCTTAAAATCTTCTTTTCCATTGCTTTCAGTTCCTTTCTGAAAAAAGTTTATCTTCTCAGGCTTGCGTCTGTTATACAGGGTGGCGGGGCGTTACCCGCCCGGGATCAAGCCCCGTGGGGAACGCAGAAAAGGCCGCAGCGCTCACAGGAGGACTGCTCCCGTGAACGTGCCGGTCTTGTCCTTTCGGTATATTTTTCGGAAAATGGGCTTGACAAAAGAGCGCAGCGGCGCTTGCTTGCTAAGATTCTGCCCGCTTCAAGCACATCTGCCAACTCCTTTTTTGTGAATTTTTATGTCGGGACGGTGAAAATATGCAAAAAAATAGGCTTCCCCCGCAAATATTCAATATTATTTTAACATGACCGGCCCCATATTTCAATATATTGCGGAATGTTTTTCCACACTATTTTTTCGGTTGGCCACTCTCCTGTCATCCTATTGGCGGCAAGGTATCTGATGAGCGTTTCAGCCGAAAAAAGTTCCTACCACACGGGCGAAAAAGCAGACCATCTGCATCCATTGGAATTACATCGGGGTATTCGATATCCCGGAAGAGGAAAGAAAAACGGCATAGCCTACATTTCTGTAAACTATGCCGATCTCTTTTTGAGATTAAAAATCCCTTCGTGAGAGCCTACTTTTGCCTGTCTCTTTTTTGTGATAAATCAGTCTTCGCTGCGGCGCTTGTAGTACTCGTACTTCGCCTTGGCATTCTCCTCCGCCTCGGCAAACAGCGTCTTGGCGTTTTCAGGGAAGCTCAGCTCCAGAGAGGCGTAGCGGACCTCGCCCTTCATGAAGTCGTACAGCGGCATACTTGGCTCCTTGGAATCCAGCGTCAGTTTCTTGGTATCGGGATCGTAGCGATACAGGTTCCAGTAGCCGGAAGCAACGGCATCCTTCATCTCCTGCTGGACACTGCTCATACCCTTCTTGATACCGTGGTTGATGCAGGGTGCGTAGCAGATAACGATGGAGGGACCCTTGTGGGCTTCGGCTTCCTTGATGGCACGGATGAGCTGGTTGGGATTGGCACCCATGCAGCACTGGGCAACGTACACGTCGTCGTAGGACATCATCAAAAGGCCCAGATCCTTCTTCTTGGTCTTCTTACCGCTGGCCTGGAACTGTGCCACAGCGCCCACGGGGGTCGCCTTGGAGGACTGACCGCCGGTATTGGAATAGACCTCGGTATCCACCAGCAGAACGTTCACGTCCTCGCCCATGGCGAACACGTGATCCAGACCGCCGTAGCCGATGTCATAAGCCCAGCCGTCGCCGCCGTACATCCACATGGTCTTTTTGGAGAGGTCCTTCTTGCGCTGCAGGATCTCAGCAGCGACCTTCTGCTCTTCGGCGGAGAACTTGCCGCTCTCCAGCATCTTGACCAGTGCTTCGGCAGCGGGGGTGTTGGCATCCAGATCCTCATAGGTCTCCAGATACTTGGCAATGGCGGCCTTGACTTCTGTATTCTCGGTCATGCCATCCAGCTCCTTCACATAGCCGGTGACGCAGTCGCGCAGCTGCTTGACAGCCAGGCACATACCGTAGGAGAACTCAGCGTTGTTTTCAAACAGGGAGTTGGACCAGGCAGGACCCTTGCCCTGGGCATTCTTGCAGTACGGGACACAGGGCATGGCGGCGCCCCAGGCCTGGGTGCAGCCGGTGGCGTTGGCCAGATACATCTTGTCGCCGAACATCTGGGTCAGGAGCTTGATGTAGGGGGTCTCGCCGCAGCCGGCGCAGGCGCCGTTGAACTCCACCAGGGGCTGCTTGAACTGGCTGCCCTTCAAAGAGAACTTGTCGATCTTGTCGTTCTTCTCGGGAATGGTCATCAGATAGCTCCAACCGGTCTGATCCAGCGAGACCTCGCTGGCAGGTACCATCTTCAGCGCCTTGCCGGACTTGGGGCAGGAGGAAACGCAGCTGCCGCAGCTGGTGCAGTCCAGAGTGGACACGCCCATGGTGTACTTCAAGCCGGCCAGTTGGGGACCCTTGGCATCGGCCAGCACCATATCGGCAGGGGCGTTCTTTGCCTCGGCCTCATCCAGCAGGAACGGACGAATGACAGCATGAGGGCAGACGAAGGAGCACATATTGCACTGCAGACACTCGGCGGCATCCCACACCGGCAGATGGGTAGCGATACCGCGCTTTTCATAGCGGGAGGTGCCCAGCGGCATAGTACCGTCCTCCATACCCTTGAAAGCAGAAACGGGCAGTGAGTCACCCTTCTGGGCATTGATGGGTACCAGAATGTTCTTGATGACATAGGGCAGATTCTCATCCACGGGCTTGAGAGCCGCGCCGGTCAGATTCTTCCACTCGGGCTTCACCTTGACCTCCACCAGAGCGTTGATACCGGCGTCCACAGCCTGCAGGTTCATGTTGACCACCTTGTCGCCCTTGAGACCGTAGGTCTTCTTGACGGCGGCTTTCATATGTGCCACGGCATCCTCTACGGGGATCACGTTTGCCAGCTTGAAGAACGCGGCCTGCAGAACCATGTTGGAGCGGTTGCCAAGGCCCAGCGCCTGGGACTCCTTATTGGCGTCAATGATGTAGAACTTGATGTCGTTATCAGCGATGTACTTCAAAATCTCGCCCGGCATCTTCTGCTCCAGCTCGCTCTCACTCCACTCGCAGTTCAGCAGGAAGCTGCCGTGGGGCTTCAGTTCGGAGATGATATCGTACTTGGTCAGATACGTCTGATTGTGGCAGGCGATGAAGTCCGCGCTGCTGACATAGTAAGTAGAGGAAATGGGTTTCTTGCCGAAGCGCAGATGGCTCTTGGTGATACCGAAGGATTTCTTGGTATCGTACTCAAAATACGCCTGGCAGTACATATCGGTGGTCTCACCGATGATCTTGATGGAGTTCTTGTTGGCACCCACGGTACCGTCGGAACCCAGACCCCAGAACTTGCAGGAAATGGTGCCCTCCGGCTCAGTCAGCAGAGGCGCGCCCAAAGGCAGAGACAGATGGGTCACATCGTCCTCGATGCCGATGGTAAAGTGATTCTTGGGCTCGTCAAGCAGCAGGTTATCAAACACCGCCTTGATCTGGGCGGGAGTGGTATCCTTGCTGCTCAGACCGTAGCGGCCGGCATAGATCATGGGACGGCTGTTATCGTTGATGTAGGCGGCGCAGATGTCCTCGTACAGGGGCTCACCGATGGAACCGGCTTCCTTCACACGGTCCAGAACGGCGACCTTCTTTACGGTCTTGGGCATGGCGGCAAGCAGATGCTTACGAGAGAACGGACGGAACAGATGCACCTGCAGGAATCCCACCTTCTCGCCCTTGGCGTTCAGGTGATCCACCACTTCCTGGGCACAACCTGCCACAGAGCCCATGGCCACGATGACGCGCTGGGCATCGGGTGCGCCATAGTAGTTGAAAAGATGATACTCCCGGCCGGTCAGCTTGCTGATCTCACCCATGTAGCTCTCCACGATGTCGGGCAGATTGGCGTAGTCGGTGTTGTTGGACTCGCGCAGCTGGAAGTAGATGTCGGGGTTATCCACCAGAGAGCGCATACGGGGATCTTCCGGATTCAGCGCATTGGCGCGGAACTTGGCCAGCTCCTCGTAGTCCACCAGCTTGGCAAAGTCGCTGTACTCCAGCGCCTCGATCTTCTGGATCTCGTGGCTGGTACGGAACCCGTCAAAGAAATGCAGGAACGGGATATGCGCCTTGATGGCAGACAGATGTGCCACACCTGCCAGATCGGCGGTCTCCTGCACGCTGCCGGAAGATAACAGAGCAAAGCCGGTCTGGCGGCAGTTCATCACGTCGGAGTGATCGCCGAAGATAGAGAACGCGTGGGTGCCTACAGTACGGCTTGCCACGTGCAGAACGCCGGGCAGACGCTCACCGGAGATACGGTGCATGGTGGGGATCATCAGCATCAGGCCCTGAGAGGCGGTGAAAGAGGTTGCCAGGGTACCGGCTTCCAATGCACCGTGGCAGGCGCCGCAGGCACCGGCCTCGGACTGCATCTCCACCAGACGGACCTGCTGACCAAAGATATTCTTCTGTCCCTTGGCGGACCACTCATCGGCGTGTTCTGCCATGGGAGAAGACGGCGTGATGGGATAGATCGCGGCGACTTCGGAGAACGCATAAGCCACGTAAGCTGCAGCCTCGTTACCGTCGCAGATCTTCATAATCTTGCTCATATCAGTTTTCCTCCTCAAATTTTGTTTCGTCAGTTTTTTTACTTTATATCTATCACACAACATTTTAATTTTATCATTTCAAGTGGGAAAGTCAATGGAAAAACGCCGGTTTCTCTATATTTTTTTCGCGTAAAGAAACGGCGCACCGTACGATAGTGCGCCGCTCTTCTCTATTTCATTTCAGTAATTCCAGGAATTCGTCCTCTGTCAATACGGGAATTCCCAGCTCCTGCGCCTTGCGGAGCTTGCTGCCGGCGGCCTCCCCCGCCACCACGTAGGTGGTCTTTTTGGAAACGCTCCCGCTTGTCTTTCCGCCCCTCTTTTCCACCATCTCCTGGGCTTCCTCCCGGGTGAATTTCTCCAGTGCACCGGTCATGACAAAGGTCATTCCGGCAAAGCGGTTGTCAACCCTCTTCTCTTTACAGCTCATGTTGACACCGGCCTTTTTCAACCGTTCGATCAGGTCCTTTGACTGTTCACTTTCCAGCCAACAACGGATATACTGCGCCGTTATCGCACCGATATCGTCGATGGCAGTCAGTTCTTCCTCTGTGGCGGCGGCAAAGCTATCAAAGCTCCCAAAGTGGCTCGCCAGCACCTTGGCCGCCTTGTCCCCCACCTGTCGAATGCCCAGGGCATTGATCAGGCGCCACAGGTCGTTCTCTTTCGATGCTGTAATGGCATTCACCGTATTCTCTGCGGATTTTTGTCCCATGCGGTCCAACTGGGCAATATCCTGCACCTGCAAATCGTAAAGGTCGGCAGCGGTCTTTACCAGACCGCTCTCCACCAACTGATTCAGTACCGCAGGGCCCAATCCGTCGATATCCATGGCGTTGCGGCCGGCAAAATGGGTCAGATACCGCAAGCGCTGGGCCGGGCACTCTGCGCCGGTACAGCGGATCGCCGCGCCGTCCTCGTCACGGCTCACCGGTGCGCCGCAGACCGGGCAAGTATCCGGCAGATAGTATGGCCGTGCGCCGGCATGGCGCTTTTCCTTTATGACCTCTACCACTTCCGGTATGATCTCGCCGGCTTTCTGCACGATCACCGTGTCGCCGATACGGATGTCCTTCTGGGTGATAAAGTCCTGATTATGGAGAGTTGCGTAGGTCACGGTGGTGCCCGCCAGACGGACGGGCGTCAGCACCGCCTTCGGTGTCAGCACACCGGTACGCCCCACCTGTACCACGATATCCTGCAGCACGGAGGGCTTCTGCTCCGGCGGATATTTGTAGGCGATCGCCCACTTGGGGCATTTCGCCGTACTGCCCAGCACGGTGCGGTCGCGGAGATCATTCAGCTTGATCACCGCGCCGTCGATATCAAAAGGATACGTCATGCGCTCATCGCCCATGCGCTCAATTTCCCGCAAAATCTCTTTGCGCCCCTGTAATGGCTTATTGGGAATGGTAGGAAAACCTTGACTCGTCAGGTAGTCGATGGTCTCCGTGTGGGTGGTGAACTCCCGGCCCTCGGCAAGCTGCAGGTTGAATACAGCGATATCCAGTTTACGCTGTGCCGCAATTTTCGGGTCTTTCTGCCGCAGAGATCCTGCCGCTGCGTTGCGGGGATTGGCCATCAACTGCTTCCCCTCAAGCTCCAGCAGACCGTTCAGCTCTTCAAATACGTCCCGGGCCATATAGACCTCACCGCGGACGATAAGACGCGGCAGCTTTTCCGGCAAGACCTTCGGCAGGGACTGAATGGTACGGATATTCTCCGTCACGTCCTCCCCTACCCGGCCGTCACCGCGGGTAGCACCGCGGCAGAATACGCCGTTACGATATTCCACAGCGACACTCAGGCCATCTACTTTCGGCTCTACGCTGTAGGCCGCATTTTTCACGCTCTCGTCCACTTTATCAAGGAACTGGCACACCTCGTCGCTGTTGAACACATCCTCCAGGCTCTCCAGCGGCACTTCATGGCGTACTTCCGAAAAAACGTTCAGCGTTTTGTCACCCACGCGCTGGGTGGGTGAATCCGGTGTGATCTCCTCCGGATGCGCCGTTTCCAGATCCTGCAGTCGGCGATAGAGGTGGTCGTAGTCGTAGTCGGACATGGTTGGCGCGTCCAGCACGTAGTATAGCCGCGCCGCCTCATTCAGTTTTTCCCGTAACTCTCTGATTTCCTGACGGTAGTCCATACGTCTCCCCCGTTATCCGTTGTTCATGATGTACTCCTGTGCCGCGTTGTCGATCACGTCGCTGCCGGCACTGAAGTAAGTATAGGTCTGTGGTACGCTGCCCACGATCACCGTTTCCGCCACGGAGATCACGTTGGATACCGTGGTATAGGTGGAAAAACCGGGCAGCAGGATACTCATATTCACGTTTACGTCCAATAAAATCTGGTGCTTGGTCTGGTTGATCCCTGCCGCGGAAAATTCATTGCGGAATGTAGCGTTGCTGCTGCCCACCGCCTGCATCCTCACGCAGAGCGCCGGCCCACGGCCTGCCAGAACGGCAACGCCGGTCAGGGTGCCGATCGGGATCCGCAGTTCCCTGGTGGACACCTCGGAAAGACGCTGGAGAATATCGTCACAGATAGCGGTTTGCAGACGGTTTGCCTCCGCCATATTGCTCCGCAGCGCCGTCACATGCCCGCCCTCATCCTTTTCAAAGTGTACCAGCGCATCGTAGTCGATCTCGCCGGAGATCACCGCATCGTCTACAGCGGCCACTACGATACGGTTCACCGTGTTGGACACGCTGGCGGTCGCAAGGCTTATCAGCAGCGGTTTCATGTGACGCAGGATCACTACTGTCAGTACCAGCAGAGCAATCAGCAGTATACAAAGCCAGATCAGTTTCCTCTGGCCGTTCCGCAATCGTAGATAGCGCAGTTCTTCCAATGCGATCCCCCCTTAAGGGAGACTATGCGCCTACGGCTTTTCCCTATTCCTCCCAGCCGTTGACGATGGCCTTGAATGTTCTGCCCCGCACCATAAAGTTCTTGAATTGATCAAATGCCGCACAAGCCGGCGAAAGGGTCACGATATCGCCCTCCTCTGCCAGATCCCGGGCGGTCTCCACCGCCTTTTCAAAAGGCGTTACCTCTATGATTTTCGGGGATCCCTCCCGATAATCCGGTGCATTCTCCACCGCGGCACGGATCTTGTCCGCCGTGGCGCCGCAGAGCACCAACAGCTTCACGTGCTCCACGATCTCCGGACCCAGCACATCAAAGGGGATATGCTTGTCATAGCCGCCGGCGATCAGGATCACCTTCTGCGTAAAGGAGCGCAGGCCGGCGATACAGCGGCTGGGACTGGAGGCAATGGAGTCATTGTAGAACTTCACGCCCCTGTAGGTACGCACCCACTCGATGCGGTGCTCCACTCCGCCGAATTCCCGGGCAAACTTCACGATCACGTCGTCCGGAACCAGGCTGTACACCGCGGCGATAGCCGCCATATAGTTCTCCACGTTGTGCACGCCGGGAATGCGGATATCGGCGGTGGTCATCAGCTTACGCTCTTCGCCGTCTTTCCGCACGATAATATCTCCTCCGCGCAGGAAAACGCCCTCGGCAGGCTCTTCTTTGCGGCTGAACTGCAGCACCTTCCCCGCTGCACAGGTCGCCTGCTCCCGGGTAATATCGTTGTCCAGATTAAAAACGGCAATATCGCTCTCTCCCTGGTGGCGGAAAATGTTTTCTTTGGACGCCACGTATTCCTCCATGCCGTGGTGCATATCCAAATGGTTGGGCGCCAGATTCGTCACCACCGCGATATGAGGCGAGCGGCTCATTGTCATCAGCTGGAACGAGGAGAGCTCCAAAACCGCATAATCGGTTGGTTTCATGGTATCCGCCTCACAAAGCAGGGGATTTCCGATATTGCCGCCTATGTGGACGGTGTTCCCCGCCGCTTTCAGCAGTTCCGCGATAATGGTGGTCGTCGTGGTCTTACCGTCGGAACCGGTCACCGCGATAATGGGACAGGGGCATACCTCAAAAAATACTT
>R20__coassemble_1055_pt1 | contig 17097 bp, 17 predicted proteins | sample R20__metabat2_high_PE_002 | metagenome-assembled genome bin R20 | reverse complement strand
GAGTATATCAATGGTGACATTGTCGCCTCGAGTGAGTTTGTTCATCGTATAGTGGCTGATATGCGCCATCTGTTCCAAATCTTTTTTCTTTAAGTCTTTATCAATCAGGAGTTTCCAAAGCTTTTTATAACTTACAGCCATAGCGAATACCTCTCATTCAAATGGTTATAAAAATACAAGTATATTATAGCACAATATGAGCAAAAAGTCAATATATATGTTTGCAATAGAAAACATATATACAAGTTTGTGCCTGTACTGTATGACCTACTTCAAATCCCATTTGCTGCACAGTATAAAAGCGAAAATACGGTGAATTTCGGGCATATTTCAGAAAAGCCCATAAAACCTTGCTTTTTCAGGTTCAAATCCCCCCTCGCAGTCGATTGCCGAGTTCTTTACAGAGCTAAAAACCGCAAAAAGTACACCAGTGTTTTTTGACTGTTTTCGGTGCAGGAAATGAAAAAACGGGCTTCGGGACAGCCATGATGACCATCTCGAAGCCCGTTTTGCCTTATTTTATGCGATTTTGACCGCATTTTGCCCTAAAAAGCAAGAAAAAACGCCTTTTGCCTTGGTAGACAAAAGACGTTTCTTTTATGGTGCGAGCGATGGGACTTGAACCCACACGTCCATACGAACACAGGCACCTCAAGCCTGCCTGTCTGCCGATTCCAGCACGCTCGCGTTCCTAAGCGGAATACTTGAACATTATACCAAACTGCTTTCGTTTGTCAAGTCCGGATTTCCGAAAAAGGGAGCCGCCCGCAGGCGGCTCCCTTTCGCATTTTTACCAGTTGCGGCCAAAGAAATAGTTGAAGAAATCGTCCATGCCGGGCATCTGCCCGCCGTAGCTGCCGTAGGTATCCTCGTTGGCGGCAGGAGTCTGTTCCTGGGTACCGGTGGTCGCCGGCTGTTCATCAAAGGTCAGCTGTACCGTCATATATTCACCCTGGCGGTAGATGGTCAGCGTCACCGTATCACCGGCGTGATAATTCTTCTTTGCCGTGGTCAGATCGTCATAATCCCTGATGTCCCTGTTGTCCATCTTGGTGATGATATCGCCCAGGCGCAGGCCGGCCTTGTCGCCGGCGCCGCCCTTTTCCACGCTGAAAATAAACACGCCCTCGGTCAAGTCGATGCGGTACTGGGCAGCCATCTCCTCGGTCATGGAGCCGGCGGTAATGGCCATGTAGGCCTTATTGGTCACGGCGCCATTTTCCATGATGTCGGTGAGGACCGCCTGCACGTCCGCCATGGGAATGGCAAAGCCCAGACCCTCCACCGTCGTATCGGAGTAGCTGGAGTATTTGGCACTGACGATGCCGATGACCTCGCCGTAGAGGTTCATCAGCGGGCCGCCGGAGTTGCCGGGGTTGATGCCGGCGTCGGTCTGGATCATGTTGAAGGGTGTGCCGTCTACGTTGATGGCGCGGTTGCAGCAGGACACGATGCCCTGGCTCATGGAGAACGTCAGCTCACCCAGGGGATTGCCGATGGCCAGCACGCTGTCGCCCACGTTCAGCTTTGCGCTGTCGCCCAGCACCACGGGATCGAGACCGCTCGCCTCGATCTTGATGACCGCCACGTCGTAATCGCTGTCGCCGCCCACATAGGCAGCGGTATAGGTCTCGCCGTTGTAGAGGGTCACCTTGACCTCGGTGGCGCCGGACACCACGTGTTCATTGGTGATGATATAGCCGTCATTGCTGATGATGAAGCCGCTGCCGCTGGATGCTGTGGGCACGCTCTGACCGAAGAAGTTGGTGGAGCGGGAGGTGGAGTTGATGCTCACCACGGAGTTGACCGTGGCGGCGTAGACCTCAGCAGGGGTCATCAGCGTCTTGCCGTCCACCTGCTTCACCGTCACCGCCACCGCTTCCCGATCGGACTGCCGGAGGGTCGCCGTATGCTTGACGCCGCTGCGATACAGCGCTGCACCGCCGAAGCCGCACAGGCCGCCTAAAATCGCGCAGACCAGGAGCAGCGCCACGATGCGGCCCTTGCCGCCCTTCTTTTTATCCGGCTTCCCCTGCTCCCAAGGCTGCTCATAGCGGTATTCTCTGCGGTAATCGTCGTGAGGGACATCCCCGCGGCCATAATGATACTGATTGAATTCGTCGTTATACATACGGATTCCTCCTTTATTTTTGCAGAAAACTGTGCTATGCTTTTTATGGTATGTATTTTAATCCTTTTTTTGCGTTTTTCTTGAACAGGATGTATCTTATTTGTGTTTTTTTTGTGAACGTGAGGTGATAGGCGATGCTGCGTGTGGACAATCTGAAGCTGGCGCCGGAGGAAAGCGAGGCTCTTCTGCCTCAAAAGGCGGCCGCCGCTCTGCGTGTCAAGCCCGATGACATCACCGGCTGGCGGATCCTGCGCAAGTCCGTGGACGCCCGGGAGACCCCCGTGCTGGTCTACAGCATTGCCGTCACAGTCAAAAACAAAAAGCGCTGCCGGGGCAAGGGCATTTCCCCATACGCGCCCATCATATACCGATTGCCCGGCGCCGTCAAGACGTCTGTTTTGCCCCCCGTGGTGGTGGGCATGGGACCCGGCGGTCTTTTTGCCGCGTTGGTGCTGGCATGGTGCGGTCTACACCCCATCGTTTTAGAACGGGGCGAGCCGGTGGAACGACGGCGTCGTACCGTGGAGCGGTTCTGGCAAGACGGCGAGCTGAACACCGAATCCAATGTCCAGTTCGGCGAGGGCGGTGCCGGTGCATTTTCCGACGGCAAGCTGAACACCGGCACAAAAGATATACGCCACCGCTTCATTCTGGAGCAGATGGTCGCCTGCGGTGCGCCGGAGAGCATCCTCTACGACGCCAAGCCCCATGCCGGCACGGACAGGCTCCACGTTATGCTGCAAAATCTGCGCCGGGAGCTTCTTGACCTGGGAGCAGACCTCCGTTTCGGACATAAACTGACAGATATTACCGTCAAGGACGGTGCCTTGACCTCTTTGACCATCACGGCAGACGGCAAGTCCTACGCCCTGCCCTGCCGTCAATGCATCCTGGCGTTGGGGCACAGCTCCCGGGACACGGTGGAGATGCTGTATGACCGCGGCGTTTTCATGGAGCAAAAGGCCTTTGCCATGGGGGTACGCATCGAGCACAGCCAGCACGATCTGGACGTACAGCAGTACCGGGAATTTGCCGGACACCCCGCTCTGCCCGTCAGCACCTACAAGCTGGCCTGCCATCTGCCTAACGGCCGCAGTGCCTTTTCCTTCTGCGTCTGTCCCGGCGGACAGGTGGTGGCCGCCGCCAGCGAGGAGAGCCGGCTGGTGACCAACGGCATGAGTACCTATGCCCGGGACGGCGAGAATATCAACGGCGCCTTTTTAGTGAATATAACGCCGGAAGATTTCGGCAGTACTCACCCCCTGGCAGGCATTGAATTACAGCGCCGACTGGAAGAGGCCGCGTTCCGACAGGGCGGAAGCTCCTATCGGGCACCCTGTCAACGGGTGGAGGACTTTCTTCTCAAGCGGCCCTCCACCGGACACGGCGCCATCGTGCCCAGCTACCGACCCGGTGTGGTCTGGGGCGACCTGCACGACTGCCTGCCCGATCTTATGGCCGAAACGCTGGAGCTGGCGCTGCCCATACTGGACCGCAAGCTGCCCGGATATGCCGCACCGGACGCCCTTTTGACAGCAGTGGAGAGCCGCTCCTCCGCGCCGGTGCGTATCCCCCGGGACGAAACGTATCAATGCAATATCCGGGGCATCTACCCCTGCGGTGAAGGAGCCGGCTATGCCGGCGGCATCCTCTCCGCCGCCGCAGACGGTATGCGCTGTGCCGAACAAATCATAGGAGGTCTGGAGTCATGAGAAAAATTGCTGTTGTAGGGCGTACTTTTCAGGAGCGTAATCTGAAAAAAATGCGGGATACCGCCGCAGAATGCGGCTTCACCGTGGACTTTTACGCCGAAAACGTATTGTCACCGGAAACGGCGGCGCAGTATGAGGTTTTGTACGGTCTGCCCTCTCCCCGGCTGCTGCCGCTGATGACAAATATGAAGTGGTTCCACTCCTGCGCCGCCGGTGTGGACGCCTACGTCAAGGAGGAGCTGTACGCTGACCCTGCTGCCCTTCTCACCAACTCTGCCGGTGCCTACGGCCCCACCATCTCCGAGCATATCATCATGGTGATTTTGATGCTGCTGCGGCAGTACTATCCCACCTTTGCCGATATTGTTGCCAGGCATGACTGGATACAGGAGCTGCCCATGCGCTCCATCTGCGGCAGCCGCATCACGGTAATGGGGACCGGCGATATCGGCACGTGCTTTGCCCGAAAGGCAAAGGCCCTGGGCGCCGCCCACATCTGCGGCGTGCGCCGCACCGCAGCGCCTGCCGCAGATTGCTACGATGAAACGGTGACGGATCGGGAGCTGGACCGCGTCCTGCCGAACACCGAAATCCTGGTGATGGCTCTGCCCGGTACGCGGTCGACCACCGGGATCCTGAACCGGGATCGCATCGCCATGCTGCCCGAAAACGCTATCGTAGTCAACGTAGGCCGGGGCAGCGCCATTGACCAGGACGCGCTGATGGAGGCGCTGAACGCCGGACGCCTGGCAGGTGCGGCGCTGGACGTGATGGTACCGGAGCCCCTGCCAAAGGATCATCCCCTGTGGAATACGAAAAATCTGCTGCTGACGCCCCATTGCTCCGGCAACTTCTCCCTGGGACTCACCGAGGACATCAACGTGGATCGCTTCTGTGAAAACCTGATACTTTACAGCAAGGGAGAAACTCTGAAGCATCTGGTAGATCGAACACTCGGATATTAAATATTAAAAAGAGGACTGCAGGGCAGTCCTCTTTTTTAATCAAATTCAATAGGCGTGTGGGTACAGATCTCCCGGATCTTCGCCTGCAGGGCTTTCATATCCTCAAAGGCCTGGGGCTTCAGATTGGGATTGCGGAGCAGCGCCGCCGGATGATACAGCGCCATCATCAGCACGCCGTTCTTCTCAAAAAACTGTCCATGCTCCTGGGAGATCCTGAAATCCTCGCGGATCAGTTCCATGGCGCTGATGCGGCCCAGGCACACGATGATCTTGGGCTTCATCAGCTTCACCTGCCGCCGCAGATAGCCCCGGCAGGCGTCCTTTTCCGTGTTCATGGGGTCCCGGTTTTCCGGCGGGCGGCACTTGACGGAGTTGGTGATATAGATATTGCTGCGCTTCAGGCCGATCATCGCCATCATATCGTCCAGCAGCTTGCCGGCACGGCCCACGAACGGCTCACCCTGCCGGTCCTCGTTGGCACCGGGCGCTTCCCCGATGAACAGCACCTCGGCGTTGGGGTCCCCTACGCCGAATACCACCTGGGTACGGGTCTCGCACAGGATACAGGCCTGACAGTTCAGGCACTCCTGTTTCAGTTCTTCCCACGCGCTCATGCCAGTCTCTCCTTCATCCAGTTCCAGATATCCTCATACACCGTCTGCTGCATGGACTTTTCATTCAAAATTTCATGGCGCAGGCCGGGATAGAGCTTCATAGTGCAGTCTGCCACGCCGCTGCGCTTGAACTCGGCATAGGTCTGGCGCACACCGGCGCCCAGATCGCCCACCGGGTCCTTCTCGCCGGAGATGAGCAGGATGGGCGTCCTGCTTCCCATCTTGTCCAGGTTTTTGAACTTCTGGTTGAAGCGGAAGCCCTTGAGCATTTCCCGGAACAGACCCACCGTGGGCGGTGCGCCGCACAGGGGATCGGCGATATAGACATCCACATTCTCGGTGTCGGCACTGAGCCAGTCTAACTCGGTACGGATCGGCTTAAAGGGCTTGAGATAGGGGCCGAATGCCAGCTTGGTCACCAGGTCGCTGGTTTTGTCGGCACCCTTTCGGGCGATGATATTGGCAATGGCGATCCCCGCCGTTATCGTCAGGCTGCCCTGCCAGCCGGTGCCCATCAGGATAGCCGCCTTGACCGTGCCGGGATAGCGGATCAGGTAGGAGCGCACCACGAACGAGCCCATGGAGTGGCCCATCAGGAGATGGGGCACGTCGGGATATGACGCCTTCAGACTGTTGTGCAGCAGATAGACGTCGTCCACCACCGTTTGCCAGGTGTTGCCGTCGCCGAAATAGACAGGTGTACCGTTTGCCGTGACGGAACTGCCGTGGCCCAGATGATCATGACCTACCACAGCGATCCCCTGTTCGTTGAGAAAACGGGCAAAACCGTCATAGCGGCCGATATATTCCGCTACACCGTGCACGATCTGCAATACCGCGATGACCTTCCCCTCGGGTTCCCACGAGATCCCGTGGAGCATCGTCTTGCCGTCTGAGGACAAAAACGTAAAATCTTTTTGATTTGTCATGGCAATTCCGCCCTTTCCATGCTATAATCGGTTTGATTATAGCATACGAAAACTGAAAAAGAAAGAGGAATTGCCATGGAAAAGTACGTTTTAGCGCTGGATCAGGGCACCACCAGCTCCCGCGCCATCGTCTTTGATGCCAAAGCCCGGGTGGCGGCAAAGGGGCAGTATGACTTTCCCCAGCACTATCCCCGACCCGGTTGGGTCGAGCATGATCCCATGGACATCTGGGAAACCCAGCGCCGTGCTGCGGCAGATGCCATCGCCAGGCTTCCCGCCGGCAGTATCGTTGGTATCGGAGTCACCAACCAGCGGGAGACCGCTATTCTGTGGGATAAGCATACCGGTGAGCCGGTGTATAACGCCATCGTGTGGCAATGCCGCCGTACCGCCGAGCTGTGCGAGGAGCTGAAACGACAGGGCCTTTCGGAACGGATCCAGAGCACCACCGGTCTTCTGATCGACGCCTACTTCTCCGCCACCAAGATCCGCTGGATTCTGGACAACGTGCCCGGTGCCCGGCGCAGAGCGGAAAAAGGCGAGCTCCTCTTCGGCACGGTGGAGACCTGGCTCATCTGGAAGCTGACCGGCGCCCACGTCACCGATTACTCCAATGCCAGCCGCACCATGCTCTTTGATATTCATACGCTCAAGTGGGACGAGGAGCTGTGCGATATTCTCCGGATCCCTCTGTGCATTTTACCCACCCCTGTGGGAAATTCTCAGGTATACGGTACGGTGAAGTCCGGCATTGAGGGTCTGGAGTCCCTGGCGGGCGTCCCCGTCTGCGGTGCCGCAGGCGACCAGCAGTCGGCGCTGTTCGGACAGGGCTGCTATCAGTCCGGCGACGCCAAGAACACCTACGGCACCGGCTGTTTCACGCTGATGAACGTAGGCAGTGAAGTGGTACGCAGCCGGGCAGGTCTGGTGTGCTCTGTGGGCTGGCAGGTCCGCGGCAAGACCACCTACGCCCTGGAGGGCAGCGTCTTTAACGGCGGCAGCACCATCAAGTGGCTGCGGGAGGAGCTGGGGCTCATCTCCTCCGCCTCGGAGTGCGATCGTCTGGCCGAAACCGTGCCCAATAGCGGCGGCGTAGTAGTGGTCCCCGCCTTTACGGGACTGGGCGCGCCCTATTGGGATATGTATGCCCGCGGCGCCATTCTCGGCATCACCCGGGGTACCAATCGCGCCCATATCGCCCGGGCGGTACTGGAGTGCATCGCCTATCAGGTCACCGATCTGATGCTGGCCATGCGGCAGGACGCCGGCTGCGACATCACCTGTCTGCGGGTGGACGGCGGCGCCAGCGTCAGCGATCCCCTGCTGCAGATGCAGTCCGACCTGCTGCGTATCGACGTGGACCGTCCTGCCATGGTGGAGACTACCGCCTTCGGAGCGGCAGCGCTGGCAGGCCTGAGCTGCGGGGTCTGGCAGAGCCTGGACGAACTCTCCGCCCTGCGCAAGAGTGCGCGGGTGTTCTCCCCTGTCCGTGTCCAGGCGGACTGTGACGCCGATTACCGTCTGTGGAAACGGGCGGTGAGCCGTGCCGCCGACTGGGTCGAGCATTAAACTTTTTGTAAACTTCGACCCGCTTTTCTTGCATCTTTGCAAAAAACGGGTATACTAATCGCAAAGAGGCTATCCGAAACCGTTTTCATAGAGAAAGGAGTCAACTTATGGCATTTTTGGATGATCTGAAGAACAAGGCCGGCGTTGCCGCCGAAAAGGCAAAGGATCTGGCGGGTGTCGCCGCCGACAAGGCAAAGGACATGGCAGATGCCGCCAAGCTGAACATGGCCATCTCCGGTGAGCAGCGGGAGCTGGAGAAGAACTACCGCGCCATTGGCGAGTGGTTCGTTGCCGAGTGTCCTAATGATGTCCCCGACGCCATCAAGGACGTGGTCGCCGCCATCCATGCCGGCAAGGCGAAGATCGCCGAGCTGGAAGCCGAAAAGGCACAGCTGAAAAACGACTGACCAAGCAAAAAAGAAGCAAGCCTTTCGGCTTGCTTCTTTTTTACGTTTTAATACGCCACGCCCCAGTAGATGTCGGTGGTGCACTCCTTGCCGCACATCACACACTTTCCTTTGGTGCCGGACTGCTTGAGGGGCATACAGCGGGAGGAAACGCCCGCCTTTTCCTTCATGGCCAGCTCGCACTCCAAAGAACCGCACCACTTGGTCCTGGCAAAGCCGCCCTTGCCCTCTGCCATGGCCTTGACCTCCTCCCAGGAGGTCATATCAAAGCTGTTTTCCGCCAGGTTCTTCTCCGCCATGGCGTACAGGTTGTCGTGAACGTCCTGCAGCAGCTGGGGAACAGTGGTCTCCAACTCGCTCAGCGGCACGAAGGTCTTTTCGCCGGTATCGCGGCGGGCGATGCAGCACTGCTGCTTTTCCATATCCTTGGGACCGATCTCCACCCGGAGAGGCACGCCCTTCATCTCGTACTGGGCGAACTTCCAGCCGGCGGACTGGTCGCTGTCGTCCATGCTGACCCGCAGGCCAATGGCGCTCAGACGGTCGCGCAGAGTTGCAGCAGCGTCCAGAACGCCCTCCTTGTGCTGGGCGATGGGGATCACCACCACCTGGGTGGGCGCGATCACCGGGGGCAGCACCAGGCCGTTGTTGTCGGAGTGGGTCATAATGATGGCGCCGATGAGGCGGGTAGAAGCGCCCCAGCTGGTCTGGAACGGATACTGCAAGGTATTGTCGCGGCCGGCAAAGGTCACGTCGTAAGCTCTGGAGAACTTGTCGCCGAAGTAGTGGCTGGTACCGGACTGGAGGGCCTTGTGGTCCTTCATCATGCACTCGATGGTATAGGTGGCCTCGGCACCGGCAAACTTTTCCTTGTCGGTCTTGCGGCCCTTTACCACGGGCATGGCCAGCGCATTTTTGCACACGTCGGCGTAGCAGTTGAGCTGCTGCTCGGTCTCTGCCTGCGCCTCCTCGGCGGTCTCGTGGATGGTATGGCCCTCCTGCCACCAGAACTCACGGCTGCGCAGGAACGGACGGGTGGTCTTTTCCCAGCGGATGACGGAGCACCACTGGTTATACAGCATGGGCAGCTCCCGCCAGCTATGCAGAATGTGGGACCAGTGGTCGCAGAACATGGTCTCGGAGGTGGGACGGAACGCCAGGCGCTCCTCCAGCTTCTCGCTGCCGCCGTGGGTGATCCATGCCACCTCGGGGGCAAAGCCCTGCACCAGCTCCCCCTCTTTTTTCAGCAGGCTCTCGGGGATCAGCACGGGCATCGCCACGTTGACGTGACCGGTCTTCTTGAACTCCGCGTCCATATATTTCTGGATATTCTCCCAGATGGCATAGCCGTAGGGACGCAGGATCAAAAAGCCCTTGACGCTGGCATAGTCCACCAGCTCCGCCTTCAGGCAGATGTCCGTATACCATTTGGTGAAGTCCTCCTCCATGGGGGTGATGGCTTCCACGTTTCTCTGATCTTTTGCCATGATCGTTTACCTCTATTTCCTCGTTTTTTCACGATAGATTACCAAAATAGTATTGTATCTGCCAAGAACGGAAAAGTCAAGAAAAAGCGGAACGGGCAAGATGCGTTCCCTGCAAATTTTGCTGCTCTCTGCCGTTCCGCACCGTAGGGCGGGCAGAGGTGTTCGTCCCTGCAAAGATAAGCAAAAACGCACCGTGTGACACGGTGCGTTTTCTTTTTTATTCTTTTTCCTGCTTTATCCGCCGCAGCTTGTCATAAAGCGCCAGCAGTACGCCCACCCAGATGATGATGAATGCCACCAGGCGGTCGGCGTCCAGTGCCTCCTTGAAGTAGAAAATGCCCACCAGGAACTGGATCGTGGGGTTGACGTACATCAGAATACCGGAGAAGTAGTAGGGAATATGCTTTACACCCATGTTGAAAAGCAGCAGCGGCACAGAGGTCACGATACCGCTGAAGATCAGCAGCACGATACAGCTCACCGTCGCCGAGCCCATCACGCCCATGCCGTTTGCCTCGGCGTAGGCGATAAAGCCCAGGGCAAAGGGCGCCATGCACAGGGTCTCCGCAAACAGCGCCACCTCCGGCGACAGATCCAGATTCTTCTTCACGCCGCCGTACACCGCAAAGCTGCCCGCGATGATGATGGCAAGATAGGGCAGCGTCCCGGTGCGGATCAGCATATACCCCAGAGCGATCACCGCCAGCACAAAGGTCGTCCACTCCAGTCTGGTAGGCCGCTCCTTGAAGGCCAGCACACCGATGAGTCCCACCAGCACCGGCTCGATAAAGTAGCCCAGGCTGGCGTCCAGCATGTGCCCGCTGTTGACGGCGTAGATGTAGACGCCCCAGTTGATGGTGATGAGCACGCCGCACAGAAAGCTTTTGCTCAGCGCTTTTTTGTCGGTCAGAATGCGCTTAATCTCGCTGCTCCGATGCCGAATCAGGGCATAGAGTCCCATAAAGACCGCCGACCATATAATGCGGTTTGCCAGGATATAGACCGGATTGACGCCGCTCAGCAGTCCCCAGTAGATGCCCAGCACGCCCCACAGCACATAGGTCAGGAATACGGTCACCGTACCGAATGTTCTTCTCTGTCTGTCCATTCTGTTTCTCTCTTTCTCTTACAGCGCCCGCAGAAATTCCGGTTTCAATCCCTGTCCCTGCAGGCCTCGCTGCACCTTGTCCAAAAGCGCCTGCCGATCGGCATTCAGCGTGCCTTTCAGCGTCAGATAGTTGCTGGCGTGGTTCATGCGGAACACGCTGCCCTCGCTGTCGATGTGCTGCAAGAACAGTTCTGTTTCCTTGAGGACCTCCACCGGCGTCAGCACGGTGAATTCCCCGTCACGCACCCACTTCTCCAGAGGGGTCCCGCGCTCCACCATCAGCGTCAAAAGACCGATATACTCCGGCTTCATGGCAGAAAATGCCTCCGCCGTAGAGGTGGCGTGCTGCCGCCACAGCTCCACGCTGCCAAGACCTGAAATGGCAGTCACCGACAGCTTCAGGCCGCAGTTCCGCGCCTTTTGTCCCGCGGCGATAATGGCACTTGCCGTGTGTCCCTTGTTCATTCGCTCCAGAACCGCGTCACAGCCGGACTCCAGGCCCATGTAGACCATCTGCAGGCCGCAGCTTTTCAGCAGACGCAGATCGTCCTCGCTGTGGATCTGCAGGCTCGTCGGGGAAGCATAGCAGGTCACCCGCTCACACTCGGGGAACAGCTCATACACCAAATGCAGGATCTGCACCAGATCGTCGGTGCGCCGCATCAGCGCGTCGCCATCCGCCAGAAACACCCGCTCCACCCGGCGGTACATCTGCCGCGCCAGCCGGAAGTCCTCTGAGATCTCCTCCATGGGCCGCATGGCAAAATGCTTGTCATCGTACATATCGCAAAATGCACAGCCGTTGTGGCTGCAGCCGTAGGTCACCTGCACGATCAGGCTGTATGCCTCGCTGGGCGGACGGTAGACCTTTCCCAAATAACGCATGGTATCACCTCTTTGCCGTCATTATACGACGGAAATTTTGATTTGAAAAGAGCATATTCCCGTTTCCCCTCACATATCTTGAAACAAATTCTTCCCCCTGAGGTGTAACGGTATGGATACGAATTTCAATCGGGTCAGTCTGTGCGGCACGGTGCAGTCACCGCCGCAGCTCAGTCACGTCAATCACAATCTTGCCTTTTATAAATTTCCCCTTGCCATTGAACGGCTCAGCGGTCAGCTGGACGTTCTGCAGGTCATTCTCTCCCAGGATCAGCTCTCCGATACACCGCTGTGCCCGGGGGATACCGTCACCGTCACAGGGCAGCTCCGCTCGTTCAACAACAAGAGCGGCACCGGCAGCCGTCTGGTGATCTCCGTCTTTGCCCATGAATTGCAGCGGGGCGGGGAAACCCCGCTGAACCTGATCTGGCTGTCCGGCATCATCTGCAAACCCCCTACCGCCCGCCAGACCCCCATGGGCCGGGAGATCTGCGACGTGATCTTAGCGGTGAACCGCCGCTACGGCCGGGCCGATTATCTGCCCTGTATCGCCTGGGGCGCCGTGGCGCAGGAGGTGAGCCAAATGCACACGGGACAGCGGCTCACCATCGAGGGGCGGGTCCAAAGCCGCCTCTACACCAAGCACGAGCCCGGCGGTACCGTCCAGCGCACCGCCTATGAGGTCAGCATCATGCGCCCCGCCGCGCTGGAGGAATTCCTGTTATAAAAAACGGACGGCAGATGCCGTCCGTTTTTTCCTATCTGTTTTTTATAGGTGCCTTTCAAAATTGCCGCCGGTATGGACGCCCTCGTTGATCATAATGAAGGCGGTGGGGTCCACCTCCTGAATTTCCTGGCGCAGGGAGACCACCTCATACTTATCCAGGCACACGCACAGCACCTGCATGGGCTGGTCGGTATAGCCGCCGCTGCCGTTCCAGTAGGTCACGCCGCGTTCCAGATGGTTCATGATAAATTCCCGCAGCTCCTCTCCCTTGTCCTTGGTGAAGATCAGCATCTGCACGGCAATATTCTGCTGGTGCAGCCGATCCACGAACAGCGAGGAGAACACGGAGTAGATGGCGGAGTAAAGCGCCACCGGCAGGCTGAACAGCACCGCGCACATGATATAGAGCACCGCATTGAACACAATGGACAGCCGCCCCACGGTGCTCTTTCCTTTCTTGGACAGATACAGTCCCACGGTATCCAATCCGCCGGAGCTGCCGCCGCAGGTCAAGATCAGTCCACCGCCGAAGCCGCTGAGGATACCGCCCAGCAGGCAGCTGGTCAGTTCATCTGCCACGATAGGGGTTTCCGGCACGGGGATAACAGACAAGAACAGAGAGCTGGCCGCAATACAGATCATCATACGAATGACGAACTTACGCCCCATGGATCTCCACGCCAGTATCACCAGCGGAATATTGGCAATAAAGTACAGAATACCGGCAATATCAAACTCCACCGTCAGCCCTGCCCGTTCCAGGAGGGTGCGGATCACCTGGCACAGGCCCAGAATACCGCTGGTATATAAATTCTGCGGTACGATCAGCAGATTGACCGAAGCTGCCGTAATCATTGTGCCCAGAATGGCAATCGCCAACCGCGCCCAGCGTTTGTGTATCATTTTATCGTACATATCAAAACCTCCTTTGGAAATTGCAAAACAATGGTATTATATGAGTTTTCCCGAAAAAGTCAAGTGGTACAATTGACGCACAGCGTCCACCGCATTATAATGCATACAAAGCGAGGTGCTGCCCCATGACCAAATGCGAAAGCTGCAATTTCTACAATTACGATGAAGAATACGACGATTACGTGTGCGATATGGACCTGGACGAGGACGAGATGGCTCGTTTTCTCTCCTCGGACGTGGATGCCTGTCCGTTCTGGCGTCCCGGCGACGAGTACCGTACCGCCCGCAGACAGTAAGGAGGCCGTTTCATGGATATCCGTGCCGTTTTTGACCGCGTTTCCCTGCGTGACCCTGCGCCGGACAGCTTTTCCCTGCTCATAGAGGGCAAACGGGGCAATCTGCTGTCCATGCTCTCCACGCCCGGCGGCAAAGGGCCTCACCCCGCCGTGCTGTTGAGCCACGGCTACCCCGGCAACGAGCAGAACATGGACCTGATGCAGTTCCTCCGTGCCTTGGGCTTCGCCGTCCTCACCTACCACTATTCCGGCAGTTGGGGCTCAGACGGCGACTTTTCGTTCCGCAGCTGCATCGAGGACGCCAACACCGTGCTGGACTGCCTGCTCCGCCGCGCCGCCGATCATGCCATCGACCCCGCCCGCATCTATGCCGTGGGACACAGCATGGGCGGTTTCGTCACCGCCCACCTCCTTGCCGCGCGCAAAGAGCTGCGAGGCGGCGTATTGATCGCCCCATGGGACGTGGCAAGGACTTACGCCTTATCCAAAGTCGACGGCGAATGTCGTCAAAACCTGTCGGAGGTCCTCTCCTGCGGCTACGGCTGGCTGCGGGGCATCACACCCGAAAAATTTGACGCAGAGCTGTCCCTGGATACCGACGCGCTCCGGCTGGACAAGCTGGCGCCGAAATTGCAAAACGTTCCCGTTCTGTGCATTTCCGGCAAGGGTGACGTCGTCACGCCGCCTGATCTGCATCAGCTTCCCCTGCGTGACGCTATGGCAGGCAGCAAAAGCTTCCGCCACGTCACCCTCCCCGGCGACCACTGCTTCCAGGCGTATCGTCCGGCGCTGTGGGAGGCCGTGGGGGAATACCTGATGGATTTGGAGAAATAAGAAAATTGCTCCCCGCAGGGGAGCAATTTTTTTATTTCTTTGTCAGCGTCAGCGCCCACTCGCTTCCCTTTTCCTCGGAGGCGAACTGGTAGCCGTTGTTATGGGCGAAGCGATGGATATTCTCCACCGCGCAGGGGTCGTCCACCAGCACCTCCAGCATCCGGGGGGCGTTGGCCTTGACCTCTTTCTGCACCAGCACCACCGGCATGGGGCAGAGCAGACCGCGTGCATCAACCATTTGTTTTTCCCTCCTTACGGCAGTAATACAGGGAAACCGCCAGCAGCACCGCAAAGCCGAGCAGGACCGCGATCTTGCCGTTGGTCTTGACCCCGACCACCACCAGCTCCCGGGCCTCGTTCAGGCTGTCCGCCACACCGGCCAGGGAAAAGTTGTGGGCAAAAGCGGCACCGGTGATCATGCCGAACACCGTCACGGCGCTGTCGCCGTTGCCGGAGGCCGCCAGAATGAGCTGGCGCAGCGGGCAGCCGCCCAGCAGCACACAGCCCCAGCCCACCAGTACCATGCCCAGCAGGTTCCACAGCTCTGCCGAATGGGCAATGGGCTGCAAGGTCACACCCAGCTTGAAGTTACCCAAAATCAGATTGCCGATCAGCACCGTGCCGAAAATCGCCGCGAAACCCCACAGCAGATGGGCGTCCTTGAGCAGGATGGTATCGCGGATACCGCCCACCATGCAAAGGCGGGATCTCTGCGCCAGCGCACCGACTACCAGGGCGATCACCAGCGCGATGAAGAACGGCGCGTGCTTGGAGCCGGGGCCGCTTTCGCTGAAACGGAACAGTCCCGGTGCTGCCAGGAACAATACCAGTAACCCCGCCATCACGATGGGCAAAACCGCGCCCTCCGCTTTTCTCACCTCATAGGCCCGCCCCAGCGTAAAGCCCCGCTTGATGAACACGATACCGATGCAGATACCGATGACGAAGCCCACCAGTCCTACCAGGGCGTTCACATCGCCGCCGCCCATACGCAGCACCATGCGCAGCGGGCAGCCCAGGAACACCAGTGCGCCGATCATCACGAACGCGCCCAGTACGAAGCGCACCGCAGGGCTGGAACCCGCCTTGGGGCGAAATTCCTTGCCCACCAGCGCCATAAGGAACGCGCCCAGCACGATACCGATGATCTCCGGCCGCACGTACTGCACCACGGCGGCGCTATGCAGACCCACAGCACCGGCAATATCCCGCTCGAAGCAGGCGATACAAAAGCCCATGTTGGCAGGATTGCCCAACGCGGTCAGTACCAACGCGGCAATACCTACCGCCACGCCGGCAACGATCACAAAAACGTTTTCTTTTTTCATGTGGAATACCCCCCTTCGTTATTCTTATTTTAGGACAACGATAGAAGCTTGTCAAGAATTAAACTTATGGTTTTTTCCTTGCTTTTTGCGTTTCTTTGATATAAAATGTTTTGGAACGTTTATTTGAGAGGTTGTATTACAGCCATGGATCATCATCCCTATAAGACAAGAGAGGGCGGCGCTACCGTCACAATATTCGTACCCTACGACTGCCAGAATCACTGTCCTTTCTGTATCAATAAAAAAGAATACGCTGACTGTACCGGCTTCTCTCTGGAGAAGATTTTGGAGAGTATCCGCACCATGGACGCCATCACTCCCGCCTGCGACTTCGTGTTCACCGGCGGCGAGCCTCTGGCGGATCTCAATGCCCTGCAGACCATGCTGGACGCGATCCCCTCCACCCACAAGGTGTATATCAACACCACTTTCCCCGTTCAGATGCACACCAGCGCGGAGGAAATGATCGCCTTTACGGAGAAGAACAAGGGTAAGATCACCTGCATGAACATCTCCCGCCATCTGGTCAAGTATGTGGAGGAGAGCGACGACGAGGTGCTGGGCCGCATCGCCTGCCGTACCCGCATCAACTGCGTGCTGTACAGGAAGTACCCGGCGGACAAGCTGCCCGCCTATGTGGAGCGCTTCCTGCCCTACGGTATTCCCGTCCAGTTCCGCTACGACTACACCGAGACCACGCCGGAGAACCTGTACGAGGAGGACAACGACCCCATTTTGCAGGATCTCAAGCGCCTGTTCACCTACAAGGGGCTGGACGGCTGCCGGATGCGCAACGGCTTCCACTTCGAATACAAGGGTCTGCACATGACCTACCACAAGACCCTGCCCTATTCCACCATCGTGGAGACCGGCGACGACGGCGTGACCTACGACATCCTCTACGACATCCTCATCAAGCAAAACGGCGACATCCACAGCGATTGGACCGGCGTGATGATGGACGTGGACGCCTACCGCAAGGTGGTCTTTGAACCCTACGACCTCCACGTCATCAACGGCACCATTGATTTTTGAGTAGAAAGCATAAAAGGACTCCCGCCCGCATGGGTGGGAGTCCTTTTACTTCCGATTATTCCTCTATATTCTCCATGGTGAGATAGACACAAAGCGGCTGCTGCTCGTCGTTAACCGAAGCGTACGTTGTGCCGAAGTTCAGCACCCAGCCGCCA
>R20__coassemble_1049_pt1 | contig 17169 bp, 13 predicted proteins | sample R20__metabat2_high_PE_002 | metagenome-assembled genome bin R20 | reverse complement strand
GGAGTAGGGTGTGTAAAAAGCGCCGCGAGGGTTCAAATCCCTCCTTCTGCGCCAAAACAAAAGGACACCATCCGGTGTCCTTTTGTTTTGCCTTAAAGTCGGGATTTGAAACGAATTCTGATTTTGCGTGAGCAATGCAAACCGGCAAAATCAGCAGCAAACGATCAAGGATCGTTTGCGCAATGAGTGGAAAATCCCTCCTTTCGGAAAAATGTCCATCAATTATAATTGAAAGCCAATAAAAGAGAGATGCCTTTTGGTATCTCTCTTTTATTCCACTTGTATCTTTCCACCACTTTTGCTACAATATTCCATAAGATATTTTTTGTCGGGAGGTTGCTATGAAACATCTCAATCGCTGGGTCTACGCCGCCGTCGGCGTCGTGGTCCTGCTGTTTGCCGGATTGGTCTATGCCTGGAGCGTCCTGTCCACCCCCATCGCCGCAGAGTTTCCGGCGTGGACAAAGGCGCAGCTCTCTCTGACCTTTACCCTGGTCATGATCTTCTTCTGCATCGGCTCGCTGCTGTGCGGTCTGCTGGTGGGCAAGCTGCCCGCCAAGGTCACCGTATGGGGCAGCGCCGTGCTGTTTCTCATCGGCTTCCTGTTGGCAAGCCGTGCCCGGAGCCTTTTCATGCTCTACATCAGCTTCGGTCTGATGTGCGGTCTCGGCTCCGGCCTCAGCTATAACGCCGTGATGAGTACCATGGTGCGCCGGTTTCCGGACAAACCGGGCCTGATCTCCGGCATTCTGCTGATGGGCTTCGGCGGCGGCAGCTTCCTCATCGGCAAGCTGTATCAGGCCTGGACGCCCACCGACACCGGCGGCTGGCGCCAGAGCTTTGTGGTGATGGGCATCATCATCGCGGCGGTGCTTGTGGTCTGCTCGTTTTTCTTCACGGCACCGGATGAAACAGCAAGGGCAGCCGGCAGCTCCCCGGTACCGGCTGCGGTGGATTCCGCTCCCGGCAAAACCTTGAAAACCCCCACTTTCTGGGTCTACTACGTCTGGGCCATCGTCACCAGTGCCGCCGGTCTGGCGCTGATCTCCCAGGCCAGCGGCGTGACGCTGGAGGCAAACCCCGCCGTCGCCGCAGGCAGCGTCGCCACCATCGTGGGGCTGATCTCCATTTTCAATGCCGTGGGGCGAGTGCTGTTCGGCGGGATCTACGACCGTTTCGGCCGCAAGCTCTCCATGCAGGGCGTCAACGCTCTCTTTATTCTGACGGCGCTGATTTTAATGGTGGCTCTGTCCCAAAAGAGCGTGCTGCTGGTCATCATCGGCTTCATCGTAGGCGGTCTGGCCTACTCCGGCGTCACCCCCACCAACTCCGCGTTCGTGCGGGCCTATTTCGGGCCCCGGTACTATCCCATCAACCTGCCGCTGGTCAATTCCAATCTGATCATCGCCAGCTTCGGCAGCACCGTGTCCGGCGCGCTCTTTGACCGGAGCGGCTCTTATAACGCCACCTTCTTCCTCATCATCGGCCTTGCGGCGGCGGGAATCATCTGTTCTGTGGTGATCTCCGCTTTGGACCGCCGGGCAGGAAAAGAGAACTCTTGAACCGTACAACGTACAAAAAATCCCGTCCTTTCCGGACGGGATTTTTTGTACTTATTTCTTATAGGGCACGTGCCAGATGGTATCGGCGTAGTTGGCGATGGAGCGGTCTGCCGCAAAAATGCCGCTGCGCGCCACGTTGATAAGGCTCATGCGGTTCCAGGCGGTACGGTCGGCATAAGCCTCGGTCATACGGCGCTCCGCCAGAATATAGTCGGGCAGGTCGGCAAGAAGCATATACTGGTCGGGAATGCAGCTGCCGCCGAACACCAGACGCTGCCACAGATCCTCGTAGCTGATGCCATCCCGGAAACCGGCTTTCAGCTGATCCACCACCCGGCGCAGCATGGGATCCCGCTCATAGAGCAGATGGGGATCGTAGCTCAGACGCAGGTGTGCCACCTCGTCGGCGTGAAGACCGAACAGAAACATATTCTCGTCCCCCAGCACGCCGTGCATCTCCACGTTGGCGCCGTCCAGCGTGCCCACGGTCAGGGCGCCGTTCATCATGAACTTCATGTTGCCGGTCCCGCTGGCCTCCTTGCCGGCGGTGGAGATCTGCTGGCTCACCTCGCTGGCGGGCATCAGCATCTCCGCCATGGACACGCGGTAGTTCTCCAGGAACACCACCTGCAGCTTGTCCTTGCAGATGGGATCGTTGTTGATCTGATCCGCCAGGGAGTTGATGAGGCGGATGATGCGCTTCGCCACGGCATAGCCGGGAGCGGCCTTGGCGCCGAACAGGAACGTATGGGGCGTCATCGCTATATTGGGGTCATCCTGTAACTGTTGATACAGATAGATGATGTTCAGCACATTGAGGAGTTGGCGCTTGTATTCATGCAGGCGCTTGACCTGCACGTCAAAGATGCCGTCGGTATTCAGCACCACGCCCTGCTGACGCTTGGCCCAGAGGGCAAACCGCTGCTTGTTCTCCTGCTTGATCTGTTCCATGCGCCGGAGAACAGCCGCATCGTCGGCATACTTCTCCAGCTCGGTAAGAGTATTGGCATGGGTCAGGTACTTCTCCCCCACCGTTTCCTTCAGCAGGGCATCCAGACCGGGGTTGATCTCGCTGAGCCAGCGGCGATGGTCGATGCCGTTGGTGACGTTCCTGAACTTCTCCGGCTCCATGCCGGCAGCGTCACGGAACACGTCGTTGCGCAGAATGTCGCTGTGCAGGGCGCTGACGCCGTTGACCGCCATACCGCCGGCGATGCAGAGGTTGGCCATGTGGACAGCGCCGTCCCAGATGACCGCCATCTTTGCCGTCTTGGCGGGGTCGTGGTAGAAGTTCTCCACCTTTTCCTGCCAGCGGCGGGCGATCTCCACCAAAATCTGCCACACACGGGGCAAAAGCTGCTCCATCAGCTGCTGAGGCCAGACCTCCAACGCCTCGGAGAGCACCGTGTGGTTGGTGTAGGCCACGGCGTTGGTGGTAATGTGCCACGCCTCGTCCCAGTCCATGCCGGCGTCGTCAATGAGGATCCGCATCAGCTCCGGTATCACCAGCGCAGGGTGGGTATCGTTGATCTGAATGACGTTCTTCTCGTGAAAATTCTTCAGCGTGCCGTAGGTCTCGATGTGCTTACGGGTGATGGACTGCACCGTGGCGCTGACGAAGAAATACTGCTGTTTGAGCCGCAGGCTCTTGCCCTCGTAGTGGTTGTCCTCGGGATACAGCACCTTGGAGATCACGTCCGCCATGGCACGCTCCTCGCCGGAGCGCAGATACTGCCCCTGGGAAAACAGCGCCATATCGATGGGCTTGGGGGACTTGGCGTCCCACAGGCGCAGGGTATTCACCTGCTCGGTATCGTAACCCGCGATCTCCATATCGCAGGGCACCGCCAGCACCCGGGTATAGTCCTCGTGGATCACCATCAGGTGGCCGTTGTCCCAGTAGGTGCGGACCTTGCCGCCGAAGTGGACTTCCTCCGCCTCCTGGGGTTTGGGCAGCAGCCAGGCGTCGCCCAGGCTCTTCCAGTCGTCGGGCATCTCCACCTGCTGGCCCTCCAGGATCTTCTGCTTGAAAAGACCCAGCTCATAGCAGATGGAGTAGCCCACAGCGGGGACCTCCAGCGTGGTCATGCTGTCCAGATAGCAGGCCGCCAGACGACCCAGACCGCCGTTGCCCAAACCCGCATCGGGTTCGATCTCAAAAATATCCGCCGCCTTAAAGCCCAGCTCGTCAATGGCTTCACGCAGGGGCTCGATCACGCCCAGGTTGTAGGCGTTCTTCATCAGGCTGCGGCCCATGAGGAACTCCATGGACAGATAGTGGACGGTGCGCTTTTCCTCTTTCCGCGTCCGTTGGCGGCTGTCCACACCCCGCTGCGCCATGATGTCACGCAGCACCATGGCGCAGGCCTTCATCATCTCGCCGTCATTTGCCTGCTCCTCGGTACAGCCGTAGCTCAGGCGTAGCTTCTGTTGTATCGCTTGTTTCAGTTCTTGCTTGGAATAGGTCATAGAATCCGGGTCTCCTTATAGTTTCTCGTAAATCTCGCGGTATGCTTTCGCGCTCTTTTTCCAGCTGAAATCCGTGGTCATGCCCCTTCTTTGCACGGCGGCAAAGCCCTTGCTGTCGCCGCGGTACAGACCCACCGCCTGCTGAATTACCGCCAGCATATCGTGGGCATTATACTCATCGAAGAGGTAGCCGGTGCCGTCCTTCTGCCCCACCTGGCAGGACTTCACGCTGTCGGCCAGACCGCCGGTCTTGCGGACGATGGGCACCGTGCCGTAGCGCATGGCGATCATCTGAGAAAGGCCGCAGGGCTCGCTCCTGGAGGGCATCAGAAACAGATCGCTGCCGGCATAGATCCGGCGGCTCAGACCCTCGTCATAGGTCATGCAGGCTGCCACACGGCCCACGTAACGGCCTGCCTGCGCCTTGAAGAAATCTTCGTAATACCTCTCGCCTGTGCCCAGGATCACCACCTGGACCCCCAGCGCCATGATCTCGTCAAACACGCGGCACACCAGGTCCATGCCCTTGTGCCCCACCAGGCGGCTCACCAGCGCCAGCACAGGGGTCTCCGGCTCTTCCCGCAGACCCAGAGCGGCCTGCAATTCCGCCTTGCACTGTGCCTTGCCCTCCGGCTTCCGCACAGAGAAGTTGACGGGGATCATCTTGTCCTTGGCGGGGTTGTAGCTCACCACGTCCAAGCCGTTCAGCACGCCGGAGAGCTTGCCGCCGATGGCGTCTACCACGCTCTCCATATGGTGGGCATAGTACCCGTCGTGAAGCTGCATGGCGTAGGTCGGGCTGACGGTAGTCACCGCGTCGGATACCAGCAGCGCCGCTTTCATCAGGTTCACGTCGCCGTCCATCTGCATGGTGCCGTCGTCCCACCAGCCCTCGTTGAGTCCGAAGACCTCGGTCATGGTATCCCGTCCGAAACGGCCCTGATACTCCACGTTGTGGATGGTAAATACCGTGCGGATCTTCCGTACCTCCTCCCATCTCGTACAGACGTCTTTCAGATACACCGGCACCAGTGCGGTCTGCCAGTCGTTGCAGTGGATCACATCCGGCATGGCAGGGAGCATGGGCAGCAGGTCGACGACCGCTTTGGAGAAAAAGGCAAAGCGCTCGCCGTCGTCAAACTCTCCGTAGAGCTGACCGCGGCGGAAATACTGCTCGTTGTCCACAAAGTACCAGGTCACGCCCCGATAGCTGAGGGAAAACAAACCGCAGTACTGATGGCGCCAGCCCAGGTCCACATAGATGTAGCCGCAAAACGTCATCTGCTTGCGCCAGTCATCTCTGATCTGTCCGTACAGGGGCAGAATAACGGAAATTTCATCGCCGGCCTCCGCCAGAGCGATGGGCAGACTGCCCGCCACGTCTGCAAGACCGCCGGTCTTGCAAAACGGGAAGGCCTCGCTGGATACATAGAGAATGTTCAACCTTACACCTCCGTATTCTTGGCTACCACCACAGGATAGTTCTCATGTCCCATCAGCGTCACGTTTTCGTTAAAGGTCACGTTCTTATCCGCGATCACGCAGCGCAAAATCGCGCCGGATCTCACCGTAGTACCCTTGAAGAGGATGCTGTTTTCCACCGTTGCGCCCTTTTCCACGGTAACGCCCCGGAACACCACGCAGTTCTTTACGCTGCCCTGAATGTCACAGCCGTCGGCGATCAGGGAATTGACGCATTCGCCGGTGGGGTCGATATAGGTACTGGCGGCGTCGTTTTCCTTGGCATAGACAGGACGCTCCGGGCGGAACAGCTCTTTCCGCACCGCGGTGTCCAGCAGCTGCATGGAGCGCTCATAATAGGCCGCCACGGAGTTGATACGGGCCGCATAGCCCTCCCACACGAAGGCGTGGAAGTTGTGGTCTTTGTGCATCTCCTGCAGAATATCGTGGCGGAAGCTGAAGCGGTCATGCGCCACGCAATCCTTGACGGTACGGATAAGGAACTCCTTGCTCAGGATAAAGATGTTCAGACATCCGCAGCCGCTGGGGTCATTGACGTCACAGGCCACGTCCACGATGCGGCCCGTGTGATCCAGCTTTACATAGGTGTTGGCACTCTCGTCCGGTTTCTTCGTACAGACGCAGGTAATATCCGCACCCACGCGAATATGCTCCTGAAGCACCTCCTGCAGGGGCAGATTGATGACGATGTCGCTGTCTGCCAGCACCACGTAGTCCTGCCGGATGTGCTGCAGATAATCCATGACACAGCCCAGCGCTTCTACCTTGCCGCGGAACATTCCCTCGCCGTCGCTGCGATGTTCGTTATAGGCAAAGGCGGGCAGCAGCTTCAGTCCGCCCCGGTTGCGGCTTAAGTCCCAGCTCTTACCGCTGCCTAAGTGGTCCAGCAGGGACTGGCACTTGCCGTGCATGATGACGCCCACGTCGGTGATACCGGCGTTGACCATGTTGGAGAGCATGAAGTCCACCACGCGATAGTCACAGGCGAAGGGGATGGAGCCGTGAATGCGGTTGGCGATCAGCTCCCGCAGCTCGGTACGCTTGCCGTAGGAGAAAATAATGCCGTGCATACCGTTCATTTACTCCGCCTCCTTTCCGTGGTTTTTGTCAAGCAAAGTCTTAGCGGGCACAACTTCTCCCGCCCGGACCCGGGTATTGGGTCCCAGCACCGCGATGCCCCACGCTTCGGGATCGGCGGCGTCCTCCGGTGCGCCGCCCACCACGGCGCCCCTGCCGATGCGGCAGTTCTCGCCGATAATGGCGTAGCTGACCTTGGCACCGTCCTCGATCACGGCGCCGGGCATCACCACGGAGTAGGCGACAGAGGCACCCTCTCCCACGGATGTGCCGCAGCTCAGTACGCTGTTCTTCACCTCACCGAGAAGCGTACAGCCCTTGGCGATAGCACTGTTGGCCACGTCGGAATCTGCACCCACGTAGGTCGGCGGACAGTCCGGCGTGCGGCCGTAAATAGGCCATTTCTTGTCCAGCAGATTGAGGCCGCTGCCCGGGGACAGCATATCCATGTTGGCGTCCCAGAGGCTGTCCAGCGTGCCCACGTCTTTCCAGTACCCCTCAAAGCGGTAGGCCGCCATCTTCTCCCCGGCATTCAGCATATTGGGAATGATGTTCTTACCGAAGTCGTTGTCGGAGTTGGGGTCATTTTCGTCGGCGATGAGATACTCCCGCAGCTTTTTCCAGGTGAAGATGTAGATGCCCATGGACGCCAGATTGCTCTTGGGCTGCTTGGGCTTCTCGGCAAATTCCGTGATGTTATCCTCGCCGTCCACGTTCATGATGCCGAAGCGGCTTGCCTCGCTCCAGGGCACCTCCATCACGGAGATGGTGCACCCCGCGCCGGTCTCCTTGTGGCGGCGGAGCATATCGGCATAGTCCATCTTGTAGATGTGGTCGCCGGACAGCACCGCCACATACTCCGGCTCGTACAGGTCCACGAAGCCGATGTTCTGGTAGATGGCGTTGGCGGTACCCTTGTACCAGCTGGCGCCGGTAGCACTCTGATAGGGCGGCAGGATATGCACGCCGCCGTCCATACGGTCCAGCTCCCAGGGCTGGCCGTTTCCGATGTAGCGGTTCAGCTCCAGGGGGCGGTACTGGGTCAGCACGCCCACGGTATCGATACCGGAGTTGGTACAGTTAGACAGGGGAAAATCGATGATGCGGAACTTGCCGCCAAAGGGGACGGCGGGTTTCGCCATGTCACCGGTCAGAACATACAGTCGGCTGCCCTGACCGCCGGCGAGAAGCATTGCCACACATTCTTTTTTCATTTCTGTTCGGCACCTCTTTTCATGCGTCCTTTACCTTGTAGTATTACCGCACCCAGCGGCGGAATTCTGATAGAGATCGATTGGTCATAGCCGTGGGACGAGATCGGTTCGGTAACAACGCTGCCGTTGACCATACCGCTGCCGCCCCAGCAGGTCTCATCTGTATTGAAAACTTCCTCATAGCCCGCCTTGGGCGGTACGCCGAATCGGTACTCGCCGTGGGCCACCGGTGAGAAATTCACCGCCAGGATCAGTTCCCTGCCGCTCCTGTCCCGGCGCAGGAACACGATGATGTTGTTGCTGTTGTCGTCCGATACGATCCAGCGGAAGCCGTCCCAATCCTTGTCGTTTTCCCACAGGGGCGTCTGCTGCCGGTAGAACTTGTTCAGCGCCTTGATGCACTCGTGAGTCTTTGCCGTGTCGTCGCTCTCCAGCAGGTACCAGTCCAGCTGATCGGCAAAGTTCCATTCGTGCCACTGCCCCAGCTCCGTGCCCATGATGGTCAGCTTCTTGCCCGGGTGGCACAGCATATAGGCATAGAACGAGCGCACACCCGCCAGCTGGGCGTGATCGTCTCCGGGCATCTTGCCCCGCAGACTGCCCTTCATGTGCACCACCTCGTCGTGGCTCACCGGCAGCACGAAGTTCTCCGAAAAGGCGTACATCATGGCAAAGGTGATGTCGTGGTGATTGTCCTTGCGGAAGAAGGGGTCCATTTTCAGGTAGTGGCACACGTCGTTCATCCAGCCCATGTTCCACTTCAGGTTGAAGCCCAGCCCCCCCATGTCCGGCGGATAGGTCACCATGGGCCAGGCGGTGGACTCCTCCGCCACCATCAGCGCATAGGGCTTGATAGAAAATGCCGTGCGGTTGAGATCCTGTAAAAACGAAATGGCCTCCAGATTTTCCCTGCCGCCGTTTTTATTGGGGCGCCAAGCGCCGTCCTTGCGGTCGTAGTCCAGGTACAGCATGGACGCCACCGCGTCCACCCGTAAGCCGTCGATGTGGTACTCCCGCAGCCAGAAGGCCGCCGAGGACAGGAGAAAACTCCGCACCTCATTTTTCCCGAAGTCGAACACCCGGGTACCCCAGCCGGCGTGTTCCCATTTCAGCTTGTCGCTGTACTCATACAGGCACGAGCCGTCGAACTCGTATAATCCGTGGCTGTCCTTGCAGAAGTGAGCAGGTACCCAATCTAAAATCACCGCGATGCCGGCCTGATGCAGTTTGTCCACCAGATACATGAAGTCGTGGGGCGTACCGTAGCGGCTGGTAGGGGCGAAATACCCGGTACACTGATAGCCCCAGCTGTCGTCCAGCGGGTACTCCGTCACCGGCAGCAGCTCCACCGCATTATATCCCATGTCCCCGGCGTATTTTGCCAAAGCGTCGGCGGTATCCCGGTAACTGTACGTTGCCCCGTTTTCGTGCCGCCGCCAGGAGCCCAGGTGCACCTCATAGATGTTCAGCGGACCGTTTACCGGCGGGTTTTCCCGGCACGTTTCCGCCCACTTTTCGTCCTGCCAGCGGTAACCGGAGATGTCGTACAGCTTTCCGGCGGTCTCCGGGCGGGTCTGGGTGTGGAAGGCGTAGGGGTCGGTCTTCCACACGGTCTTGCCCTTTTTGCCCGTCACGATGTATTTATAGCTGTCGTATTGCTTGGCATGGGGAACGGTCACCTCCCACACGCCCTCCGGGGTGCGAAACATGGTCTCGCCGTTCCAGTCGTTGAAATCGCCGGCCAGACGTACCTCTTTGGCATGGGGCGCCCATACCCGAAAGTGCCAGCCCCCGGTCGTCGGATGCGCGCCGAAATATTCGTATCCCGTTGTCCACAGTCCACCGTAGAATGCCTGCATTTGCTCAGACATATCGGCGCTCACCTCTCTTTCAGGATTTGATATTGTCCTTAGGCGTCAGCTTGCGCTTGACACCGTTTTTATCCACCACATAGGTGTGCTCCAGCTCATCCCGGAGATTGCCCACCACCGACTGGATATACTCCTTCCGCAGGGCGTCCCGCTCCCGGATCTCCTCCGCCGTCAACCCCTCGGCTTTTGCCTTGTGCGCCAGCTCGTTGATGCGATCAATTTTTTCCTGTTTCATGCCGATTCTCCCAAAATTCGTATTCCCCGTAGGGGCGGACGACCCTGTCCGCCCGCTGCTCTGTCATTGCGAAGACAGTCCGCAGACTGGTGTGGCAATCCGTAATCCCGTGTATCTCCTCATACATACCGTTTCATCGTCACGAAAAACCGCCCCTTTTTGGTGGGGTTTCCCAGGTCGGTCAGTTCACATTTGCCCAGTCCCCGTACCGTGATCACGTCACCCGTCGCCACGGCTGCGCCGCATTTCGTCACGTCCTGCCAGTTCACCTGCACCTTGCCGCCCTCGATGGCCTCTGCCGCTTTCCCCCGGGACAGGGAAAAGCCGGTGCTGACGATGCTGTCTAAGCGCAGAGATGCCACGGTGTCGTGTATCTCCCGAAAGGCGGCCTGTGGGATGTGCAGGTCATGCAGGTCGATGGCCTGCACCTGTATTTTCACCCGTCCCGCCTGCGTCCACTCCTGCAGGAGGAAGCCGGCGGCGCTGTCCGTCACCAATACATCGGCGGTATGTCCGGTCCTGTCCACCAGAATGTCGCCCACGCTCTGGCGGGTGATGCCCAGTCCCATCAGGCTGCCCAGCAGGTCCCGGTGGGTCAGCTCCTCGCTCTGGTACCAGCTGCACCGCAAAGCGCAAACGCTCTCCTGCGGCTCCTCTGCCCAGTCCGGCAGGAAGTGGAGCTGCTGCCGCTCGGCCCCGTCATAGCCGCCGCAGAAGAGATACCCCTCGGTTACTCCGACAGCGCCCAGCATATTCCGGCAGAGCTCCTGCTCCTGGGGGGTCAGAAACGCCGTATGCTCCGGCAGATTTCTGGTGCGGCAGCGCTCCTGTTTATCCCAAACCTTCCCCAGCAGAAGACGCTCGTCCTCATTCCGGGCGATCTTATCCAACAGTTCCCGTCTGGTCATACATTGCTCCCACGTTCTGTGTGTTGTAAAGGTTCGCATACACGCCGTTCAGCGCCAGCAGCCGGGCATGGCTGCCCTGCTCGGCGATCTCCCCGCCCTGCACCACCAGGATGCGGTCGGCATTTCGCACGGTGGAGAGCCTATGGGCGATGATGAGGGTGGTGCGTCCCTCCGCCAGCTCATCAAAGGCGTGCTGGATCCTGGCCTCCGTCACGCTGTCCAGCGCCGAGGTAGCCTCGTCCAGTATCAGGATAGGCGGATTTTTCAAAAAGATGCGGGCGATCGCCACCCGCTGCTTCTGACCGCCGGAGAGCAGCGTCCCCCGCTCTCCCACGTAGGTGTCGAATCCGTCGGACATGGCCATCACGTCGTCGTAGATCTCGGCGCGTTTCGCCGCCTCCACGACCTCCGCATCCGTGGCGTCGGGTCTGCCGTATCGGATATTCTCCCGAATGGTGTCGGCAAACAGGAACACGTCCTGCTGCACGATGCCGATATGCTGCCGCAGCGATTTCTGCTGCAGGGCGCGAATGTCCGTACCGTCAACGGAGATGCTGCCGTCCGTCACGTCGTAAAACCGGGGCAGAAGCTGACACAGCGTGCTCTTTCCGCCGCCGCTGGGGCCCACCACCGCCACCGTTTCGCCGGCCTTGACATGGAGCGTCACGTGGTGCAGCACTTCCGCCTTCTCCGTGTAGGAAAAACTCACGTCCTCCACGTCCAGCTCTCCCCGCACGTCACGGAGCTCCACTGCATCGGGCGCGTCCTGAATGAGCGGCCGGGTGTCCATCAGCTCCACGAAGCGGCGCAGTCCGGCAAGGCCGTTGGAAAACAGCTCCGCAAAGTTCGCCAGCTTCCGCACGGGGTTGACAAAGGTGGTGATATACAGGCTGAAGGTGATCAGGTCGATATAGTTCATCTCATCGCGCATGATAAGGAAACCGCCCACGGCGATCACCGCCAGCGAGAGAAAACTGACAAAGAACTCCATGGTGGCGTTGAATAGGCCCATCTCCCGGTGGAAGCCCCGCTTCGCCGTTTTGAAGATCTCGTTGGCGTCGTCAAAGCGCTGCTGTTCCACCGTTTCGTTGGCAAAGGCCTTGGCAGTACGGATGCCGCTGAGGCCCGACTCGATGGCGGCGTTGATGGTGCCGGTCTTCTGTTTTGCCGCCTTGCTGGCGTTGCCCATGGCGGTACGCCGCCGGAACAGCACCACGACGAAGACGGGGATGATCAGCATGATCACAAGACCCAGCCGCCATTCCACAGAGAACATCACCACCGCGGCGCCGACAATGGTCACAAAGGAGATAAACAGATCCTCCGGCCCGTGGTGCGCCAACTCCGTGATCTCAAAGAGGTCGGTGGTCAGCCGTGACATCAGGATACCGGTACGGTTGCGGTCATAGAACTCGAAGCCCAGCTCCTGTATGTGATGGTACAGATCCCGCCGGATATCCGCCTCTACGCGGATGCCGAAGGTATGCCCCCAGTATCCCACGATAAAAAACAGTACGCTCCGCAGGAAAAACGCGATGACCACGATGGCCATGACCACGAAAAAGATATTGTACTGCTTTTCCGGCAGCCAGTCATACATGGCCTTGCGTGAGATCAGCGGGAAAGCCAGGTCGATCAGGGCGATCAGCAGCGCGCAGATCATGTCCAGGCAGAATAAGCCCCTATGGGGTCTGAAATAGCTCAAAAATATTCGCAGCGCCGAGCGCTTTTTTGTGTCCTGCTCTGCCATTTTTTGCGTTCCTTCTTTGGTGATAATGGTACAGGTTAATTATACCATATCATATTGCGTATGACAAGGCACGCAAAAAAAGAAGTCCCAAATTTTTGGGACTTCTTTTTTCCTTATTTTGCCCGGACCTCAATGGTGATGGTCGCATCGCCGATTTTTCCCGTGATCTTGGTAAAACCGGGGCTGACCCACTTCAGGTTGCCATCGCTGTCGATCGACGCGATATTGGGATTTGCGCTGCTCCAGATGACCTTGGCGGAGCTTCCCGCGACCTGCATCTGATAGCTGCCCTCTTTGCTTCCGATCTCCGTGCCAAACACACCGTCCTCGATCTTCGGCAATTCTGTGCCATACAGCGGGACCTTAATGCTGATCGCGCTCAAGTCCACCTTGGTCGTATTGCTGCCGATGGGTTTGGTGGGCTTGGTCGTCGTAGTGCCGCCTTCCGGCTCATCTCCGTTCTCCGGCTCGTCGGTCTCCTCCGCCACCGTCACGGAGCACACTGCGCTTTGACCGCTGGTATCCGTGGCGGTAATAATGGCAGTTCCCTCACCGATAGCGGTCACCAAACCGTCTTTGCTGACAGTTGCTACCGTAGGATCGGAGCTGACCCACTCATAGTCGGTACCGCCGGAGATCTGGATCGTTTCGCTCTGATCCGGCGCAAGACACATGGTGCTGTCCATCACCAGCACCACGGGAGGCGCGACCTCCTGTCCGGTCTCTTTCTGCCCGTCCACATCTTCCACAGGCGGCTTTACCGTATCCCGTTTCAAAAAGTCTTTGACCTCATCGCCGAAAAAGCGCCATACCGCTCCGCCTGCCAGCAAAACCAGTACCAGCACCAGCACCGGGACCAGGGCCTTTGTCTTTTTCTCTCCCGCAGCGCCGCGGCGGTTTCCCTTTTTGGCATTTCCTCTATAATACTCTTCATCTTCTGCGCAGAAAGGACATCTGCGATAGCTGTCCGAAAACAGCTCGCCGCACTTGGCGCATTTGATCAAACTCATGTTGAATCCTCCAAGCAGTCCGATTGTATTGCTTTACATAATATAACTAAAATTTTACTGTCCGTCAACACAAAATCTGTAAATTCATGCTTTTTTTACAAGTCGCCTTGCTTTTCGTCCCGCATTTTTTTATAATAGAGGCAAAGAAGAGGGGGAATTTTCATGCGCACCATTTTCATCGGTATTGCCGGCGGTACGGGTTCCGGCAAAACAACGCTTACGGAGCATCTGGCAAGCCGTTTCGGCACGGAGATCAGCGTGGTACATCACGACAACTATTACAAGTATCAGGATCGTCCCTTTGAAGAGCGCTGCAAGCAGAACTACGATCACCCCAACGCTTTCGATACGGATCGCATGATCGAAGATCTCAGGGCGCTCAAGCGGGGCGAAACCATCCACTGCCCCGTGTACGATTTTTCCATCCACAACCGCACGGATCAAACGTTGGAGATCGCGCCCACCAAGGTCGTTATCGTGGAGGGCATCCTGATCTTCCAAAACCCCGTACTTCGCGAGCTGCTGGACATCAAGATCTTCGTGGAGACCGATGCGGACGTGCGGATCCTGCGCCGTGCTCTGCGGGATGTGGAGGATCGGGGCCGCAGCCTGGAAAGCGTGGTAAAGCAGTACCTCACCACCGTCAAGCCCATGCACGAACAGTTCGTGGAGCCCACCCGCAAATATGCCGATATCATCGTGTTGGAGGGTGGTCAAAACCTGGTGGCGCTGGATCTCATCATGCAGCGCATCGCCAACCACATCGCGGAGAACGGATAGGCGGCAGGATCGCGCCGGGAGCCGGCGGCGATCCCTGCTGCGTATATCCTGTAAAAAAGACGCCCATCGGGCGTCTTTTTTCGGTATCTCCTCATGCATACAGTTTTTTTACTGCCTCCCGCGCTTCAAATAGGATGCGCTCTTTGTCCAGGGTCAGGAACTCTCCGTTTTCGTACAGGATCTCCCCGTCCACCATGGTCAGTACCACGTCGCCGCCCTGTGCGCTGTAAGTCAGCAGCGCCGCGGTATCCAGATCGGGCACCAGATGGGGCTTTTCCATGTCAAGGGCGATCAGATCCGCCTTCTTCCCCACCTCTAACGCACCTGTATCCATGCGTCCCTGGGCCTTGGCGCCGTTGAGAGTCGCCATCTCCACCAGTTTTTTTGCCGGCAGGAGCGCGGCATCGTTGTGGAAACCGTTATGGATAATGGCGGCCAGATGCATCTCCTCAAACAGGTTGAGATTGTTGTTGCTGGCCGTGCCGTCGGTGCCCAGCGTCACGTTGACCCCGGCGTCCAACAGCGCCGGGATGGGAGCAAACCCGCTGCCCAGCTTCATATTGCTGGTGGGGTTGTGGGCGACGCTGACGCCGCGGCTGCGGAAAATTTCCATATCCGAAGGCTCGATCCATACGCAGTGCGCCGCGGTGCAGGGACGCTCGAACATTCCGATGTCCGCAAACCATTCCGTCGGTGTCATGCCGTGTCGGGTCCTGCAATCCGCGTGCTCGCCGGCAGTCTCCGACAGATGCACGTGGTTGGAAAGACCGTGCTCCTTGGAAAACGCCGCAACGCCCCGTGCCACGTCCTCGCTGAAATTGGTGTACTCCGCGTGGAGGCAGGCATCCACCCGGATGCGTCCTCCGGCGGCGCCGTGATAAGTCTTATAAAGATGCTCCATCACTTTGGCCTGCTGATTGGTCTCATATCTGTCCTCCGCAGCAAAAGCCTGCACGTGCTGAGAGATGTTGGCCTTCATGCCGCTGCGGATAACCGACTCCACCATCTCATCGGGGTAGAAATACATATCCGTAAAGCCGACCGTTCCGGTGGAGATCATCTCCAGCAGGGCCAACTCCGTCCCCACACGCATCATCGACCGTGTCAGCCGGGCCTCCACCGGGAAAATATTGTCAAACAGCCAGGTCTGCAAGGGCAGATCCGAACCCACGCCCCGCAAAAGCGTCATAGGCGTGTGGGTATGGCAGTTGAAAAGCCCCGGCATCAGCAGCTTGCCGCTCATATCCTTTTCCCGGTCAAAAGCCCCCGCAGGGCGCTCTTTTCCGACGTAGGAGATGATTTTGTCCTCCACCGCCAGATAACCGGTATAGGCACCCGACCGTGTATAGAGCCGTCCGTTTTTTAGCAGTGTTTTCATGCCATCGCCTCCACGATCTTCTTTACATATGCGCTGAATTTGTCCGCGATCATATGTCCCACCTGGTTGACCTCCTCGTCGGTCAGCGGCTGATCACTCATACCGGCCGCCACGTTGGCGATCACGCTCAGCCCCAGGCAGGGCAGACCGCAATGGGCCGCCGTCAGCGCCTCGGTGACGGTGGACATTCCCACCGCATCACCGCCCAGCAGGCGGATGGCGCGGATCTCGGCAGGGGTCTCAAACTGGGGACCCGGCATAAAGAAATAGGTACCCTCGTGTACGGTCAGTCCGCTGTCGGCGGCGCACTTTTTTGCCAGTTCACGGAGCTCCGGTGTGTACATCTTCTGTACGTCGAAAAACCGCGGGCCGAACTCGTCCAGGTTTTTGCCCCGCAGAGGACTGGCCCCCATCAGCTTGATCTGGTCGGCAATGATCATCACGTCGCCGGGCTTGTAGTCCCGGTTCACGCCGCCGGCGGCGTTGGTGAGGATCACCGCCTTGCAGCCCAGGCACTTGAACAGCCGGATCGGCGCAGTGAGCTGCTCGAAGTCGTAGCCCTCATAGAAGTGGAACCTCCCCGACATACACACCACGTTTTTTCCGCCCAGCCTGCCGCAGATCAGTTTGCCGGCATGGGTCGCCACAGTGGAGCGCAGAAAATTGGGGATCTCTCCGTAAGGGATCTCAACGGCATCTTCGATCTGGGTGGCAAGCGGTCCGCAGCCGGACCCCAGGATCATGCCCAATTCCGGCGTAAAGCGGATCTTTTCCCGCACATATTGGGCGCTTTTATGAAAAAAATCATAGGTGTATTCCATACAGAAACCTCCCGATAGCTTGTGTCTTGATTGTATCACAGGACACAAAAAGTGTCAATTTGACCTGTTTCCACAATTTTCGCTCCGAAAAGGTCTTGCAATTTCTCAATTTCATGGTACAATAAGTCATACCAAATTTTTATGGAGGTGCTCTCATGGCTTATCAGATCGGTTCCGCTTGTGTTAGCTGCGGCGCTTGCGCAGATGCTTGCCCCGTCGGTGCTATTTCCCAGGGTGATGATCGTTACGTGATCGATGCCGGCGCTTGCCTGGACTGCGGTTCTTGCAGCGATACCTGCCCCAACGGCGCTATCAGCCCCGCTGAATAAGGTACATATCGGAAAAGAAAGCTCCACCGTTTTGCGGTGGAGCTTTTTCGTCGCCATATCGTCCTGCGTAAAACGATACAGCTCAAATGGGCTTTGCCCTCGTTGTTGCCGGCGACTCCCACTCGCTGTCGCTCCTGTTCGTCGGGCAACTGCCTTGCGGCGTGTAAAAATGTGCCCCCGGCACATTTTTATTCCCGCACGCCCCGCTGAATAAGGTACATATCGGAAAAGAAAGCTCCACCGTTTTGCGGTGGAGCTTTTTCGTCGCCATATCGTCCTGCGT
>R20__coassemble_974_pt1 | contig 18432 bp, 15 predicted proteins | sample R20__metabat2_high_PE_002 | metagenome-assembled genome bin R20 | reverse complement strand
ATTTGCTTTCGCGTTTTATCCCTGTCGGATTTTCCTCAAAACAAAATCTTCATTTTGCATTTAGAATTTAGCATTAAAATTTGATCCGTACCAGCTCCCGCTGCGCCATCGCTCTTTCGCACAGGCCCTCGATGTCCAGCACGGCCTCCAGCTCCCGGACTTCTTCCACGTGGGGGTGGGTCTTAGGATGGCGGGGGGTGAACACGGTGCAGCAGTCCTCATAGGGCAGAATGGACTGCTCGAAGGTGCCGATATGCCGGGCGATGCGGACGATCTCCTCCTTGTCCATGCCGATGAGAGGACGAAGGATGGGCAGCGTTGCTGCATCTTCGCTGACGGCGATGGCCTGCATGGTCTGACTTGCCACCTGTCCCAGACTCTCACCGGTGACAAGGGCGCTGCAATGCAGCTCATGGGCAAGACGGTCGGCAAGGCGCATCATAAAGCGGCGCATGATGAGGGTGAAGTAATCCTCGGGACAGTTGGTGCGTATCGCCTCCTGAATTTCCGTAAAGGGCACGACATAGACGTTCAGTCTGCCGCACCAGGGCGTCAGCAGATGGGCAAGCTCCAGTACCTTTTCCCGTGCCATTTCGGAGGTATAGGGGGGAGAGGCGAAGTGGATCATGTGGAGCTGGACGCCCCGCTTTGCCATCATGTAGGAGCTGACGGGGGAGTCGATGCCGCCGGAGAGCAGAGAAACGGCGTTACCGCCCATGCCCAGGGGCAATCCGCCGGCGGCGGGCTCGGCGGGAGCGTGGACGTAGGCCGCGTCCTCCCGGATCTCCAGATGGACGGTCAGCTCCGGGTGGTGGACGTCCACCAGCAGATGGGGGAAAGCATCGTGGAGCATACCGCCGATGGTCTGGCTGAGCTGGATGGAGCCCATGGCAAAGGTCTTGTCCGAGCGCTTGCTCTCCACCTTGAAGCTGTTGGCGGCGTTCAGCGCATCGCCCAGATACTGCTTTGCCGTTTCAAAGATGGCGCGGACGCTCTTTTCGCAGGGCACGGCACGCACCAGCGCGATGATGCCGAAGATCTGACGGCAGGCGGCGTAGGCGCCGTCCATATTGCAGTCACCGACAGGCTCCACGTAAATGGTGGACTGGCGGGAGTAGATCTTGAACTTGCCGTATTTTTGGGTACGGCGGCGGATATTGGACATGAGCTTCATCTCAAAGCTGTGGCGGTTCAGGCCCTTGAGGACCACCTCGCCCAGCTTGCAGAGGATAATTTCCTGCATGGTGTATTTCTCCCTTCGGTCGAAATAAATGCTGAATTCTAAATGCAAAATGCTAAATGAAGGATTCGTTCCTGCAAATATGAAGCAATCTGCAAACGAAGAAACAAAAGGAAATTTCAAAGATGTTTTCGCGTTTATCTGCTTTGGATTTTCCAAAAGCGCAAACTTTATTTTGCATTCAGCATTCTGCATTTATTTCAGCAGCTCGCTGCTGCGGTATTGTATCGCCTCCGCCAGATGGGCGGCCTGGATATTCTCGCTGCCCTCCAGATCGGCAATGGTCCGAGCCATCCGCAAGATCCGGTCGTGGCTGCGGCCTGTGAGCCCCAGCCGGTCAAAGGCACCCTGCATCAGCTTTTCGCAGGCGGTGTCCAACTGACAGTACTGCCCGATCATCTTGGGCGTCATGTAGGCGTTGCAGGAGACCTCCGTTCCGGCGTAGCGCATTTTCTGGATGTCCCGGGCGGCATTGACCCGGGCACGCACCTTCGCAGAGGTTTCCGGCGCGGACTTGCGGCGCATGGCCTCGTACTCCACGCTGGGCACCTCGATGTGCATATCAATGCGGTCCAAAAGCGGGCCGGAGATGCGGCGCATATAGCTCTCTACCTGCGAGCGGGAGCAGGTGCAGCGCCCCGAGGGATGCCCGTACCAGCCGCAGCGGCAGGGGTTCATGGCGCACACCAGCATGAAACGGCTGGGCAGGGACAGCGTCCCGCTGGCGCGGGTGATGGTCACCTCGCCGTCCTCCAACGGCTGACGCAGGGCCTCCAGCGCATTCTTGTCGAACTCCGGCAGCTCGTCCAGAAACAAGATGCCGTTGTGGGCAAGGGAGATCTCACCGGGGCGGGGGATGGTACCGCCGCCGGAGAGGGAGATGGTGGATGCGGTGTGATGAGGGGAACGGAAGGGCCGTACGTCGATCAGCGGGTGACGGGGATCGGTCATACCCGCCACGGAGTAGATCTCTGTGGTCTGGAGCGCTTCTTCCCGGGTCATATCCGGCAGAATGGAGGGCAGACGCCGTGCCAGCATGGATTTGCCCGCACCGGGAGAGCCCATCAAAAGCACGTTGTGCCCGCCGGCGGCGGCGATCTCCAGCGCGCGCTTCACGTTTTCCTGCCCCATGACCTCGGCAAAGTCGGGCAGGGGTTGGGTCTCGTTGGCCGGCATCCACTTTTCCGCGGGCGTAAGCGGCGCTTCACCCTTCAGGTGTGCCAGAAGCTGGGCAACGTTCTCCACACCGTAGACGGTCACACCGTCGGCCAAAGTGGCCTCGGCGGCATTGGCGGCGGGGACGTACAATTCTTTGATGCCCAGTCTTGCGGCGCTGAGGGCCATGGGCAGCACACCCACCACGCTCCGCAGGGTGCCGGTCAGGCTCAGTTCGCCCAGAAAGGCGGCGCTCTCCGGCAGATTTTTCAGCTCACCGCCGGCAGCGAGAATGCTCAAAAGAATGGGCAGATCGTACACCGTGCCGCCCTTGCGGACCCGGGCCGGGGCCAGGTTGACGGTGATACGGCTGACGGGGAACTTCACGCCGCAGCTTTTGGCGGCGGCTCTGGCGCGCTCCCGGGCCTCCCTGACGGCGGTGTCGGGCAGGCCCACGATATCAAAAGCGGGCAGACCGCCGGCGAGCATACACTCCACCGTGACCTCATAGCCGCTGATGCCGGTCAGACCCAGCGAGCGTACCGATACCACCATGGCTGAACACCTCTTTGCAGAAAAAATTTTTAACAGTATAGCACATTTTTTCCCGATATGGTAGCCTTTTTGCGGGAAAGTTTGCAGAAAAAAGAGCGGGCAAAAACAGATTTCACAAGGGCGCGTGAGAAATTTTGTGCAAGATGAAGAAAAAGTTTCGCTATAGTAAAATTGCCGAAAACTACCGTTTACACGCCGTTAAACTTGTGCTAATATATACAATGTATGAAATCGGGTATACGAGACCCGAAAATAGATAAGGAGGCAAAATTTCATGGCAAGAAAAATGAAATCCATGGATGGCAACAACGCTGCGGCTCACGTGAGCTATGCGTTCAGCGAGGTTGCCGCAATCTACCCCATTACGCCGTCCTCTCCCATGGCCGACTTCGTTGACCAGTGGAGTGCCAACGGACAGAAGAACATCTTTGGCACCCAGGTCAAGGTCGTTGAAATGCAGTCCGAGGCCGGTGCTGCCGGTGCCGTTCACGGCTCTCTGGGCGCCGGTGCGCTGACCACCACCTACACCGCCTCTCAGGGCCTGCTGCTGATGATCCCCAATATGTATAAGATCGCAGCGGAGCAGCTGCCCTGCGTGTTCCATGTTTCTGCCCGTACCGTGTCTACTCAGTCTCTGAACATCTTCGGTGATCACTCCGACGTGATGGCCTGCCGCCAGACCGGTTTCGCCATGCTGTGCGAGGGCAACGTGCAGGAGGTCATGGACCTCTCTCCCGTGGCCCATCTCGCCGCCCTTAGCGGCAAGGTGCCCTTCATCAACTTCTTTGACGGTTTCCGTACCTCCCACGAGATCCAGAAGATCGCCGTCTGGGACTACGAGGATCTGAAGGATATGTGCGACATGGACGCTGTTGCCGCGTTCCGCGCTCATGCGCTGAACCCCGAGCATCCCCATATGCGCGGCAGCCATGAAAACGGCGACATCTTCTTCCAGCACCGTGAGGCCTGCAACAGCTACTACGATGCTCTGCCCGCCGTGGTGGAGAAGTATATGGCCAAGGTCAACGAGAAGCTGGGCACCGACTATCAGCTCTTTAACTACTACGGCGCACCCGATGCCGACCGCGTCATCGTGGCAATGGGCTCTATCTGCGACGTGGCAGAGGAGGTCATCGACTACCTGTGCGCTCATGGCGAGAAGGTCGGCCTGATCAAGGTCCGTTTGTTCCGTCCCTTTGCCGCTGAGAAGCTGGTGGCAGCCATTCCCGCCACCTGCAAGAAGATCGCCGTTCTGGACCGTACCAAGGAGCCCGGCTCCCAGGGTGAGCCCCTGTATCTGGACGTGGTCACCGCGCTTTCCAACGCCGGCAAGGACGACATCAAGGTCATCGGCGGCCGTTACGGTCTGGGCAGCAAGGATACGCCTCCCGCCTCCGTATTCGCCGTCTATGACGAGCTGAAGCGCGACGAGATGAAGCGCCAGTTCACCATCGGCATCGTGGACGACGTGACCAATCTGTCCCTGCCCGAGCCCGAGGATTGCCCCAACACGGCCGCCAAGGGCACCATCGAGTGCAAGTTCTGGGGTCTGGGCGGCGACGGTACCGTGGGCGCCAACAAGAACTCCATCAAGATCATCGGTGACCATACCGATAAGTACATTCAGGCGTACTTCCAGTACGACTCCAAGAAGACCGGCGGCGTCACCATCAGCCATCTGCGCTTCGGTGACAGCCCCATCAAGAGCCCCTACTACATCAACAAGGCGGACTTCGTGGCCTGCCACAACCCCAGCTATGTGACCAAGGGCTTCAAGATGGTGCAGGATGTGAAGCCCGGCGGCGTGTATATGATCAACTGCCAGTGGGATTTCGATGAACTGAACAAGCACATGGATGCCGCGTCCAAGCGCTACATCGCCAAGAACAACATTCAGCTCTATACCATCAACGCCATCGACCTGGCCATCGAGATCGGTATGGGCAAGCGCAACAACACCATTCTCCAGTCCGCATTCTTCACCCTGGCCAAGGTCATGCCCCAGGAGGATGCCATCGCCTACATGAAGGAGAAGGCCACCGCCTCCTACCTGAAGAAGGGTCAGGACATCGTGGACATGAACCACAAGGCCATCGATCTGGGCGCCACCGCCTTTAAGAAGATCGACGTTCCCGCCGACTGGGCCAATGCCGCCGACGATAAGGCTCCCGCCGAGAAGTCCGGCAAGCCCGAACTGGTGAAGATGGTCACGGGCATTCTGGATCCCGTGGGCAAGATGGACGGCGACAGCCTGCCCGTCAGCGTCTTTATGGATCATGTGGACGGCCAGTTTGAGCTGGGCGCTGCCGCCTATGAAAAGCGCGGTGTTGCCGTGTCCGTCCCCACCTGGGACGCACAGAAGTGTATCCAGTGCAACCAGTGCGCTTACGTCTGCCCCCATGCCACCATCCGTCCCTATGCGCTGACCGCTGAGGAAGCGAAGAACGCTCCCGCGCAGAGCAAGATCGTGGACGTCAAGGCCGGCAAGGGCAAGGGCGTTTACCAGTTCACCATGGCCATCAGTCCGCTGGACTGCATGGGCTGCGGCGTCTGCGTGGGTGCCTGCCCGGTGAACGCGCTGACCATGGTCTCCATGGAGGGCGAAAAGCCCCAGCAGGAGGTCTTTGACTACTGCGTCAGCAAGATTTCCGAGAAGAAGGAACTGCAGGACAACACCGTCAAGGGCAGCCAGTTCAAGCAGCCCATGCTGGAGTTCTCCGGCTCCTGCGCCGGCTGCGCCGAGACCAGCTATGCCCGTCTGGTGACCCAGCTGTTCGGCGACCATATGTACATCTCCAACGCCACCGGCTGCTCCTCCATCTGGGGCGGTCCCGCGGCCACTTCTCCCTACTGCACCAACAAGGAGGGCTATGGCCCTGCCTGGTGCAACTCCCTGTTCGAGGATAACGCCGAGCACGGTCTGGGTATGTACGTCGGCCAGCAGAAGATCCGGGAGGATCTGGCCGCCAGGACCCGCGAGCTCATGGCGATCGAGTATGCCCGTCCCGAGCTGAAGGCCGCTGCACAGGCCTGGCTGGATACCATGGACGACGGTACCGCCAACGCCGAGCCTGCCAAGGCCTACGTCAAGGCGCTGATGGAGAGCGTCGGCACCACCGATGAGGCCATCGCGTTCTTTGAGAGCGACAAGGCCAAGGAGATCTACGGCGATAAGGTGCCCGAGATGCTGGCCAAGGCCAAGGCTGACAAGGCTGCCGGTGTGAAGTACTGCGGCTGCGACGCCTGCCGGCTCTGCCTGGAGATCCTGGGCAAGAAGGAATATCTGGCCAAGAAGTCCATGTGGATCTTCGGCGGCGACGGCTGGGCCTACGACATCGGCTACGGCGGACTGGATCACGTCATCGCCTCCAAGCAGGACGTGAACATCTTCGTGTTCGATACCGAGGTCTATTCCAACACCGGCGGCCAGGCGTCCAAGGCGTCCAACATCGGTCAGGTGGCACAGTTTGCCGCCGCCGGTAAGGAGGTCAAGAAGAAGAGCCTTGCCGAGATCGCCATGCAGTACGGCTATGTGTACGTGGCACAGGTCGCCATGGGCGCCAACCCCGCCCAGCTCCTGAAGGCCATCACCGAGGCTGAGGCCTATCACGGCCCGTCCCTCATCATCGGCTACGCCCCCTGCGAGATGCACAGCATCAAGGGCGGCATGATGAACTGCCAGAAGGAAATGAAGAAGGCCGTGGACTGCGGCTACTGGAACCTGTTCCGCTTCAACCCCGAGGCCGAGCAGAAGTTCACCCTGGATTCCAAGGCTCCCGCCGGCGGCTATCAGGACTTCCTGATGAACGAGGCACGTTATTCCCGTCTGACCCGGGAGTTCCCCGACCGTGCCGGCGAACTGTTTGCCCGGAACGAAGAGGAAGCCAAGGCTCGCTATGAGCATCTGCTGAAGCTCATCGAGATGTACGGCAAGTAAGAGATAAAGCATAACAAAAAAGATGACCGTCATTTGACGGTCATCTTTTTTCTTTTCAAAATCAAATGTATTCCCGCGGCAATACTGACGATCGATAGGGCTTGTGATACAGATAAGACCCAGATCCTGCCGCGATAAGCGTCGCCGCGGAAAAATTCCAGGATAAAGCGCATGACGCCGTAGCAAAGGAGATATACGCCGGTCAGACTGGGAGCCTTTCGCTTGGATAGAACATGAAGAGCGAAGAAGAGGATTCCCTCACCTCCGGCCTCAAACAGTTGAACAGGGAAAAGAGGGATGCCGTTAGGTGCATATGCAGAATGGGTAAATGCAATTCCCAAAAAGCTGGCAGTAGGAATACCATAGCAGCAACCGGTAAAAAAGCAGCCGATCCGACCAAAGGCGTGAAACAGGACAAATGAGGGGAGCAGGGGTTTTTCCAATTCTCGATAGGTGATTTTTTCATATTTGGCATATAAAACGAGAGCCAAAAGATAGCCGAAAAGACCGCCGTAGAAAACGAAGCCGCCATAAAAATACTTTTCAAAGATAAGCGGAGAAAAGTGAAACCGATGCAAATCCGCAATAAGAGCAGAAAGATTGACGAACAGATATAGTATTTTTGCGCCGAGCATACCGCCAATTAGCCCGAAGATCAATGCCAAGTCAATATCGCCTGCGGCAGAGAGACTGCAGTGGCTTTCATATTGATGCAAATAGACCAACACAAGAACCGCACCAACAGCAGCGCATACACCGTACATCGGTATCGTGTGGTGCATGATTGTAATTTCTGGTAGCATGGGGATATCCTTTCAAAAAAGTGTGCCGCCTATGTAGGCGGCACACTTTTTTTGGAAAAAATTATAGAAATGCGCCGGCAGATGCAAGCGCTCCGGTGCAAGCTACACAGGCGACAAAAGCAACGCCTCCGCCGATCAAACCGATCAGAGACAGCACAAAACCAGCCGTGCGGACACCGCCGGTGAAGCCGGCTTTTTTCGATTTCCCGGCCAGAACCAAACCAACAATACCAAGTATGACAGAAATAGCGGAAGTATAGCCAAAGAACCATAGCGCGACGGCGATAATGCCAAGAACCATACTGGCAGTTGCAGCCCCTTTGCCGGCGACTTCATTTGTCTCTTTGTGGTCAATGCGGGAGTTATTCATTTCATCCATGATATCTCTCTCCTTATTTTTTTAGCTGGATTCTGCTACAAAATATTATAGATAAAATTTATCTAAAAGTCAATAGATAAATTTTGTCTACATTACCATACTATTAAAAAAGTAAGAGGTGCGTAGTATGGAAAACCGTATCAGAGATTTACGGGAAGATCACGATTTAACCCAGCAACAGGTGGCAGATGCAATAGGAATTACTCAACGAAAATACAGTTATATTGAAACGGGAACGCAGCCGCTGACGGACGAGCTGTTGGTACGACTGGCAAATTATTATAAAGTCAGTATAGATTACCTTCTGCGGCAGACAAATATTTCGCGGAGATTGCGATAAAGAGAGACGCCTTACGGCGTCTTTCTTTTTTACTCTTTTTCCTCCAGGGAGGGGAACATACTCTGCACCCAGTGATACATTCGGCTGTGCTTATCGTAGAATTCGGAGTTTTCCTGCAGTTTTTCCTTTGCCACATTTGCCTTCAGCTCATCGCAGGCCTCCAGATACGCCTTTTGCAGGCGGCGCATCCGGGCGCTCATGTGCTGCAAAAGACTCATGACCTTGGCGGGACGCTCCCGAAAATAGGCGCCGAAGTTGTCGATGTCGATGACGCTGACCACGGTGGGCTCCAGCGCAACCGCCGTGGAGTTCCGGGGACGGGACTCCAGAAAACTGATGACGTTGAGGAAATCGCCCTCCTGCATCTCCACGACCTTTCGCTCGTTTGCCGTGCCGTAGTTCACGTAAACGGCCACGCTGCCGTAGAGGATGTTATACATATTTAATTCAAAGTCTCCGGCCTTATACAGGATATCGCCTTTCTTAAAGCGCCTTTCTTTGTTTTCTATCATGTCGCACCTCCTGCGTTTCTTGCGTGTATCATACTATATTTTCCTGCCAAACGAAAGAAAAAATTGGAAAAAGGAAAGGTTTTTGGAAAAATCCCTTGCGGCGGCGGTAAATTTTTCCTATAATGACCTCATAAAACAACGGGGAAGTGGAAGAATGAAACGATGGATCGCGATCGTGCTGGTTTTCACCGCGGCGCTGGCCGCCGCTTTTGTGGGGATCCGAAACGAGAACATACGGGAAGCAGAGAAAGCGGCTCTGCTTGCGGAGCAGGAGCGGCTTGCGGAGCAGGAGCGGCTCCTGCAGCAAGCGCGCGCAGACTGTATCAACGTAGTCTGCACGTCCTTTGCCGATATGCTTGACAAGGCGACGGAAAAAGCGGAAGAAGTGATCGAGGAAAACAAGAACAAAAGCAGTCAGCGCGGTCCCGTCGGTATCGATCTCGCCTATTGGCAGTCGCAGAACAGCTCCATCGTGGGCTATCTTTACAGCCCCGGTACGGTGATCAGTTACCCGGTCATTCAGGGCGCGGATAACTTTTTTTATCTGGATCACGACATCTACGGCAATCCCGATATCAACGGCTGCATCATGCTGGAATGCCTGAATGCCTCGGATTTCTCGGATAACAACAGCATTATCTACGGCCACCACATGAAAGCCGGCACCATGCTGGCATCCATCGACCGCTATAAAAATGCCGCCTACTATTCCGGACACTCCTATATGTACCTTTATGCCCCGGGCCAGACCTACCGCCTGGATCTGATCGCGGGATACTCCTGCCCCCACGACGACGAGGTGTTTGCCACCGGCCTGACCGACGACCAGATCGCCCGCTTTAAGGCAAAATCCACCTTTACCACCAACCTGACCGATACGTCCGGTCCGTACGTGACGCTGTGTACCTGTTCCTATGAACATGAAAACTGGCGGTACGTGGTGATCTGTAAAAAAACTGCGATATAACGATATGCTGAAAAGCACCCCGAGAGGGGTGCTTTTTTTAATACATATAATTTCTGTTGGGCTCGGCAAATTCCGCGACCCGCTTTTCGTAGGCTGCCCGGATGGCCTCGGAATACGCCAGCGTATCGGACGCGCCGATCTTTCGCAGCACCCATTGGCAAAGGGGCGGGTTCAGCACCAGCAGCGGGCCGATGAGATGGGTGGCGTACAGCTCACCCACCCGGAAGCCGTCGGGGGTGTTGGCGGTGCCGTCGCGCCCCACACCCTTGACGGTGTCAAACCAGGGAGCCGCGTCGCTGTCACAGGTGAAGCCGAACAGGCTTTTGAAACCGACAATGTCCATGCCGCCCCATTTGCCCAGATAAAAGCTGTTGTGCCGCGCCATCATCCGGTACCGCACCGTACCGGACAGAAGGTGCAGACCCTCCACGGTGGGGGCGGAGTCGCTTTCGATGCGGTCGCACAGGGCGTCGGGGGCGTTGCCGGTGGCGAGAATGAACTGTCCGGCATCCAGCTTTGCCCGGATCTCCGGCAGATAGGGCCGAAGAGCCTTGGTGATGAGCTGCAGCCCCCGCTCGGTGGCAGAGCCCAGGTAGACCATGGCGATCTCCTCGTCCAGAAAACGGGGACGGGCAGCAAGATCAGTCTCGACCACTTCAATGGCGTCACAGCAGGACTTGAGATAGGCGGCGTTGGTCAGCTCTCCGCAGAGGTTGCAGACCTCCGGATATAACACTTCGATCTTCATTGTGCCGCCTCCTTTTTGGAAAGGGCCAGGGATTTCATGTGGTCATAGATCTGATAGGACAACGCCATGGAGTCCGTGCCGGAGAGGAGATAGATGTCGTCGCCGGCGGTGTAGTGCAGGGCTTCGGCGGCCTTGAACTCATCCGGCTCCACAAAGATGCGGTCTTCCGGCACACCGGCAAGCAAAAGCCGCAGCTTGTAGTCCAGATACCGGGAGCCGGTACAGACGATCTGCGCCACGCTGTCATCACGCAGGAACTCGAAGTCGGAGTCAAAGATCCAACAGGTGTTTTCCGACCAGTGCTTCGTGTCGCCCAGACAGTTCATCATCATCAGAACTTCCTTTCGTCCGGGGCGGTGGGCGATATAATCAAAGGCGCGGCTGGTGGCCAGGGCGTTCTTCTCCTTCGCCATCTGGCGCACCAGGGTCACGTCGCCGACCTTCTCAAAGCTGTGGCGGGTGACCGTGATCTTGGCGCGGGACATCAGGGACCGGATCTCTTCGTGAGAATGACCCAGTTCCCGCAGAGCGGCGATGGCAGTCAGCACGTTGTAGGCATTGACAAAGCTGTCAGACAGAATGGGATAGGAATAGGTCTTGCCGCCTTCCGTGACGGGCATCTCGCTGCCGGGAAAGGTCATTCCCTCCACAAAGTAATCCGCCTGTGGGGAAGAAAAACCGCATTTTTCGCAATAAGCTCTGCCGATGTGGTGATAACGGCGGTATTCATAGCGCAGTTTGCCGGCACAGTGGGGACAGATACGCAGATCGTCGATCAGGTTGACGCAGTTCTGTACGTCGCTTTTCAGCTTCCCTATGCCGAAATATTTGTGACGGCACCGGGGTGCCACACCGCAGGCGATCAGGTCGTCGGCGTTGGTGAGGACCGTGGCGGTTTCGGGAATGGAATCGGTCAGAATGCCCCCGATATAAAAGGGGTGGGCGTTGCGCATGATAGAGTCCCGGAACAGATTGGTCAGCACCACGAGATCCGGCTTCACATAGGGATAGACCTTAGGGGAACAGCGCTCATCCACCTCCAGCACGGCGATGTCGCAGCCCGTTACTTTGCCGAAAAGCGTACAGTTCCGGATAAAAGCGGTGGAAATGCCGGAGACGATATTGCTGCCGGAGCGGTTGGTCATCACCCTGCGTCCGGCATCCGTCAGCAGGTCGCTGAGGAGATTGCTGACGGTGGTCTTACCGTTGGTACCGGTAACGGCGATAATGGTCTTGGGCTTGCCCACGTAGCGCAGGAAATCGGGACAGAGCTTCAGCGCCAGGGAGCCGGGGAAATCCGTGCCGTTATGGTGGGTGATCTTCAGCGCGGGAATGGACAGCTTTGCCGCCCACAGCGCGATCAAAAAGCGGAGTTTACCCATGGTGTGATCCTCCTTTAGTAGAAAAGTCCGCCTTCTCCTTGAGGAGAAGGTGCCGAGCAAAGCGAGGCGGATGAGGTGTCCATCTACCGCCCACCTCATCAGTCGCGGCTTCGCCGCGACAGCTTCCCCTCAAGGGGAAGCCCTGTGTGGGTTTTTCAACTGAGATAGATCATCAGCGCGGCAATATCCGCCGGCGCAACACCGGAAATCCCGCTGGCCTGTCCCAGATTGCGGGGTTTGACGGCGTTCAGCTTTTCCCGCGCCTCCAGACGCAGCCCCTGAATATTGCTGTAATCCAGGTCGGCGGGCAGGGTACGCTGCTCCAGCCTTTCAAAATCCTCTACCTCCCGCATCTGGCGACGGATGTAGCCCTCGTATTTCACGGTGATCTCCACCTGCTCCGCCACCGCTTTCGGCAGCTCCGGTGCGCCGGGATCAAAGGGCCGCAGATCGTCGTAGCTTACCTGGGGACGGCGCAGCAGATCGATCAGCCGGCAGCCGTCGGTAACGGGGGAGGTGCCGCGCTCGGTCAGCAGGTCGTTCAGTGCCGGGCTTCCGGCGGCGCCTACGTGCTCCAGGCGGGCAATTTCCCGTTCCACCGCGGCGTATTTTGCCTCCACCGCGTCAAGGCGTTCTTTGGAGATCAACCCGATTTCGTATCCGATATGGCACAACCGCTGATCGGCGTTGTCCTGCCGCAGCAGCAGGCGGTATTCGCTGCGGCTGGTCATCATGCGGTAGGGCTCCTCGGTGCCCTTGGTCACCAGGTCGTCGATGAGGGTGCCGATATAGCTCTCGCTGCGCTTCAGGATCAGGGGCTTGCGGCCCAACAGCGCCAACGCGGCGTTGACACCTGCCACGAAGCCCTGCACGGCGGCCTCCTCATAGCCCGACGAGCCGTTGAACTGTCCGGCGCCGTAGAGGCCCTTGACGGTTTTGCTCTCCAGCGTGGGGTAAAGTGCCAGCGGGTCGATGCAGTCGTATTCGATGGCGTAAGCGGGACGCTGCATCACCGCGTGCTCCAGTCCCGGGATTGTGTGCAGCATCTGCACCTGGATCTCCTCGGGCAGGGAGGAGGAGAAGCCCTGGATATAGAGCTCCTCGGTGTCCAGTCCCATGGGCTCCACAAAGAGCTGGTGGCGTTTTTTGTCCGCAAAGCGCACCACCTTGGTCTCAATGGACGGGCAGTACCGGGGTCCCACGCCCTCGATGACGCCGGCGTAAATGGGACTGCGGTCCAGATTGGCGCGGATGATGTCGTGGGTCGCCTCGTTGGTATAGGTCAGATAGCATACCGCCCGATTTTCCGGCGGTTGCTCGGTGGTAAAGCTGAAGGGCAGGGCATCGGCGTCACCTTCCTGCAGCTCCATCTTGGAAAAGTCCACGCTGCGGGCGTTGACCCGCGGCGGGGTACCGGTCTTGAAGCGGCGCAGGGGCAGACCCAGTGCTAAGAGGGAGGCGGCCAGCTCTGTGGCGGCGTGCATACCGTCGGGACCGGACTCCTCGATACACTCCCCGATGATGGTGCGTCCGTGGAGATAGGTGCCGGTGGCGATGACCGCGGCTTTTACCTGATACACCGCGCCGGTGCGCAACACGACTTCGCTGACGTGGCCGTTTTCGGCGCGGAGCGTTACCACTTCGCCCTGCCGCACCGTCAGATGTGCCTGCTGTTCCAGCGTGTGCTTCATGATTTTTTGGTATTCCCGTCGGTCCGCCTGCGCCCGGAGAGACCAGACGGCGGGACCCTTGCCCCGGTTGAGCATTCGGTACTGGATACACGCACGGTCGGCGGCCTTTGCCATTTCGCCGCCCAGGGCGTCCAGTTCCCGCACCAGATGACCCTTGCCGGTGCCGCCGATGGCGGGATTGCAGGGCATATTGCCCACCGCGTCCAGATTGATGGTGAAGATCACCGTGCGGAGTCCCAGCCGCGCTGCCGCCAAAGCCGCCTCGATACCGGCGTGCCCGGCACCGATCACCGCGATATCAAATTGTCCGGCAAGAAAAGTCTGCATAGTGTTGCCTGCCTTGCATAAAATATCAGCCTATATTATAAGTAGTATTTCCCAAAAACGCAAGGACATTGTGAACACGCAGGAAACTTCGGAGGGAAAACCGCATATACTATCCTGTTAGAAAAGACAAAAGGGGAGAGGGATGCAAAATGCAGCAGAAAACCGTATCCGGCGATGTGGATGATATGATCTTCGCCGACAGCGACTGGCACCCCAGTGAGCGCTGATACAGAAAAAGAGAGCCGAACGGCTCTCTTTTTTATTTCATATTCTTGGTCGCCACCACGTCTGTCCCTGTGCCGCACACATCGGCGATCACCACGTCGCCGATGGAAAGGGGCGCGCTGGGATGGGCGGTGTTGAACGCCGCCGCCACGGCAAAGACGGTTTCTTTGGGCACGTCGGAGGCCGTCCGCACGGGAAGGATCCGTCCGTCTGTAAGCCGCACCGTACCGGTCACCGTGCGCATGGGGGCAACGCACTCCTTGCGGGCGTAATCCTCTCCCCGTTTACAGGTGTTGCCGCTGACGGATACCACCGCGCCGCCTGTGACTTCGGCGGTAAGCTGGCAGCCCATGGGGCAGCCGATGCAGGTTAAAAATTTAGTCATGTTGCCGCCTCCTCCACCGAAAAGACGATGGTTTCACAATGCTCCGGCAGTTCGGACTTCCGCAGCACGAAGCTCTCCATCTCGCCGGGGGCCAGGATGCGTTTGGGAATGCGCTTCAAAAGCACGCCGTCCGCGTGAGCGACCAGTGCCGCATGACCGTAGGGCTGCGCCACCCGGAACCGCACCGTCACGGTGTCTGCCATGTTCTCCCGGTCCAGATACCGGGGTACGGTATAGCGCACCCCGTTTTCTCCCAGCAGGGAGATTACCTGACCGCGTTTTTGCCGTGTCAACACGTAGCTCGCTGCGTTCTGACCGGCGTGGGCGGCCTCCTCACTGACAAAGTCCACCAGATCGTGGACGTGCAGCACGTTGCCGCAGGCGAAGATTCCCTCTGCCGAGGTGGACAGGTCGTCGTATACCACCGGGCCGCCGGTCACGCCGTCCAGCATCACGCCGGCGCGCAGGCTCAGCTCATTCTCCGGCAGCAGACCCACGCTGAGCAGCAGGGTGTCGCAGGGGATATACCGCTCCGTCCCGGCGATGGGCTTCCGCCGCTCATCCACCTGCGCCAGGGTCACCCCCTCCAGCCGCTCTCTCCCGTGAATTTCCACCACGGTGGTGCTGAGCAGCAGGGGAATATCGAAATCGTCCAGACATTGGACGATGTTCCGCTTCAGGCCGCCGGAATAGGGCAGCACCTCGGCCACGGCATGGATCCTGGCACCCTCCAGCGTCATACGCCGGGCCATGATGAGCCCGATGTCGCCGCTGCCTAAAATCACCACGTCCCGTCCGGGCAGGAAGCCCTCCACGTTTACCAGACGCTGTGCGGTTCCGGCGCTGAAAATGCCGGCGGGCCGCGTACCGGGAATGTTCAGCGCACCCCGGGGCCGTTCCCGGCAGCCCATGGCGAGAATGACCGCCTGGGCGCGAATCTGCTGCAAACCGATTTCCCGACCCGTCACGGTCAGCACCCGCTCCGGCGTGATATCCAGCACCATGGCGTTACACAGCGTCTCGATCTCCAGGGCCTCCGCCTCGTCGATGAACCGTTGGGCGTATTCCGGGCCCGTCAACTCCTGAGAAAAGGTGTGCAGACCGAAGCCGGCATGGACGCATTGCTGCAAAATACCGCCCGGGGCTTCCCCGCGCTCCAGGATCAGAATGTCGTCCAGTCCCGCCTTCTTGGCGGCAATGGCGGCGGCAAGACCGGCGGGACCGCCGCCTACGACGGCAAGCTGTACCGATCTCATTTTGCCACCTCCTTGGCCTTTCCCGTGACCACGCGGCTCTCTCCGCCGCACTTGGTCAACCGGGTTTCGTCCACACCCAGCTCACGGCTCAGAATGGCCAGCACCTTGGGCGAGCAAAACCCGCCCTGACAGCGTCCCATACCGGCCCGGACCCGGCGCTTGATGCCGTCCAGCGACCGCCCGCCGCGGCGGATGGCTTCCACGATCTCGCCCTCGCTGATCTCCTCGCAGCGGCAGATGATATTGCCGTAGGCGGGGTTTTCGCGGATCAGCGCCTGCCGCGCGTCAAAGGCCATCTCCCGCAGACGGGGAATGTCCTTCCGCGTAGAAATAAAGTTGTCTTTTTTCACAAGTCCCAGCTTTTTCGCCACGGCATCGGCCAGGTATTCCCCGATGGCGGGTGCCGAAGAGAGACCGGGGGACTCGATGCCGACAGCCTCGAAAAAGCCGTCGGCGCTCTCGCCGACGATGAAGTCGTCACCACCTGCGGTCAGGTGGGCACGCAGACCGGAAAAGGACGTGATCACGTCCCGCATGGGCAGGTTTGCCACGCTGTGCAGCGCGGTCTTTACCGCGTAGTCCAGACCCTCTGCGGTGGTAGCGGTGTCGTCCCGATCCGACTGATCTGCGGCGGTAGGCCCGATCAGCAGATTGCCGTGGACGGTGGGGGACACCAGAATACCCTTACCCAGAGCGCCGGGCAGCTGGAAGACGGTGCGCTTCACCAGACCGCCGTCCTTGCGATCCAGCAGGCAGTATTCTCCCCGGCGAGGGGTGATTTTGATTTTGTTTTCACAGAGCTGATTGTGCAGCACGTCGCCGTATAAGCCGGCGGCATTGATGACCACCCGGCTCTCCACGTCGCCGGCGGCGGTGTGCAGTACAAAGTGATCCCCCCGGCGCTCGACAGAGTCCACGCCGCTGTCAAAGCGGAACGCACAGCCGTTTTCTTCGGCGTTTTCCGCCAGCGCGATGGTCAGACCGAACGGACATACGATGCCGCTGGTGGGGGCATAAAGGGCGGCATAGATCCCGGGCGCGAGCGCAGGTTCTTTCTTGTAAAGCGCATCAGCCCAAAGGATTTCCAGACCCTGTACGCCGTTTTTCTTGCCCCGTTGATGGAGCTCCCGCAGGTGGGGCAGATCCCGCTCATCAAAGCACAGCACCAGTGCCCCGTTACGCTGATAGGAAAAGTCCAGTTCCCGGCTCAGCGACTCCATCATGGCGCTGCCTTTCACGTTAAAATAGGATTTTTTTGTGCCGATGGCGGCATCAAAACCGGCGTGGACGATGGCGCTGTTGGCTTTGCTGGTCCCCACGCAGACATCCTCACCGCGCTCCAGTAAGCACAGATTCAGTTGATAACGGCTCAGGTAGCGCGCTATGGCACAGCCGATGACGCCGCCGCCGATGATTACCGCATCGTACATAGCTGATCCCTCCAAGGAAATACCAAACACCTAATTATTATATAGGTAAAATAGCAAAGTTTGTCGCCAAAGTCAAGGTGAGCATATCTTAACAAAATCTATACGGGATTTTAACACGAGGCTGTGTTATTATATAAAAAAGAGAGAAGGGAGGCGTTTGGGACGAGAAAGAACGGAATACGCTGGCCTAAGGAATGGGAGAAGAAACGGCTGCTGCATGAGGCGGTATCCTATTCCACCAAAGATTTTATCGTGTCTGCGGCGCTCTACTTTGTCTCCGTGGCCCTGTGCTTGCTCCTGCGCCGGTTCGATCCCAATAACGATTCCAGCTATGTGGCGATGATCTTCCTGCTGGACGTGTTTTTGACCGCCTTTTTGACGGACGGCTATCTGTTCAGCATCCTGATGGCGATCGTCGGTGTTTTAAGCGTGGACTACATCTTTACGCCGCCCTATTGGGCCATCAGCTTTACGGTAGCAGGTTTCCCGCTGACCTTCCTGGTTATGCTTACCATCTCGCTGGTCACCGCCACGGTCACCACCCGCGCCGGCAAGCTGACCATCGACTATGACAAGCACCAGGTGCTGGTGGACGGCGTGAACGCCCGCCTGACCGTGAATGAGTATAAGATCGTGGCGCTGTTGGGCAAGTATGCCGGCAAGGTGCTGACCTATGATTTCATTATCCGCGAGCTGTGGGGACCCAAGGCAAAGACGGATAACCAGATTTTACGGGTGAACATGGCCAATATCCGCCGTAAGATCGAAGTCACGCCCGGAGACCCGGAGTATATCTTTACGGAGGTCGGCGTGGGATATCGGATGCGCGAAGGGGACTGATTTTCCCCACAAGAAACAAATGTCAGATAGTACGAAAAAAGATGTCGAAAGGACGACATCTTTTTTCGTTATGGGAATAACAATGCCATCATAAAGTAATAAAGAAAAAAGACCTCTCCGCAAAGGCGGCGTTAAGAAACGCCGCAGCTTATTTACACCGAAAGCGAAGGAGAGTAAAATCCCCATAAGTTATTCCCGTCGGAGTGACAATCCAAATTAAAGGAGAGAAAACTATGGAAGAAAGAAAAGGCTTTGGATCC
>R20__coassemble_961_pt1 | contig 18610 bp, 20 predicted proteins | sample R20__metabat2_high_PE_002 | metagenome-assembled genome bin R20 | reverse complement strand
AAAAACGGAGGTTTTTATGAACATCACCTCTCTCCGGGTCGGTCCTATCATGACCAACTGCTATATCCTCTGCGACGAGACCGCCGGGGTCTGCGCCGTCATCGACCCGGGTGACGAGCCGCAGCGCATTGAAAAAGCGGTGGAGCAGACCGGCTGTGTTCTATCCGCCATCTATCTGACCCATGGCCACTTTGACCACTACATGGGCGTGGCAGGTCTGCTGGAAATTTACCCCGACCTGCCGGTCTATATCCACCCCAATGACGTGGTGGACGGACGGGGCGGCGACCTCAAATTCCCCCGTCTGGGCGAGAAGAACCAGCGTTACTACCGAGAGGGCGACACGTTGACCCTGGGCACGCTGACCATCAAGGTGCTGGAGACCCCCGGTCATTCCTCCGGCAGCGTGTGCCTGGTGGTGAGAAACGTGATCTTTGCCGGCGACACTCTGTTCTGCATGAGCTGCGGCCGCACGGATTTTCCCGACGGCAGCTACCCCGATATTCTCCGCTCCCTTGCCCGCCTGGCAAGGCTTCCCGGCGACTATCAGGTCTATCCCGGCCATGAGCGGGCCACCACGCTGGGCTTCGAGCGCGACCACAATCCCTATCTTCGACAAGGACTCACCCTATGAAACTGACACTCATCGGTCACGATGACCGCTATGCCATTGAGCAGAGCCTGCTGGCGTTTTTCCCCGACGAGCGCCCCGTCTATGGGGGCGACGAGGCCAACTGTGCCGTCAGCCGTTTAAGCTCTGCCCAAACCTATACCACCGCCACCACGACTATCATTTTCCGTGGGAAAACCGGTCGTGGTGTTTCCCGTGTCCGGATCGCAGCCGACCTGGACGCATACGAACAGGAACGCCTGCGTCAGCGGGTGGTGAAGCTCAGCTTTTTCAAGGCCGCACGCAGCATCACCGGCACCACCCCTGCCTGGGGTGCGCTGACCGGTATCCGCCCCGGCAAGCTGGCATCTCAGCTCCTGGAAAAGGGCAAGACCCCCGCCCAGGTGGATCGGATCTTCCGCGACACCTATTTTGTCTCCCCGGCGCGCCGCCGTCTGGCGCTGGAAACGGCCCAGGCGGGACTTACCGCCCTTCGCGGCCTCCAACCAAACGACATCAGCCTGTATATCGGCATCCCGTTCTGTCCCACCCGCTGCGCCTACTGCTCCTTTGTCAGCCAGAGTGTGGAAAAGTCCTTCCACCTGATGGAGCCGTACTTAGACACCCTGTGCGCCGAGATCACCGCCGCGGCGCGGATGGTGAAAGAAACAGGGCTCCACGTCAAGTCGTTCTACATGGGCGGCGGCACTCCCACCACCCTCACGGCACAGCAGATGGATCATTTGCTGACCCATCTGAACCGGGAGTTTGACCTCACCGGCACGGTGGAATACTGCGTGGAAGCGGGCCGTCCGGATACCATCACCCGGGACAAATTGCAGGTGCTTCTGGATCACGGCGCGGACCGCATCAGCGTCAACCCCCAGAGCCTGGAGGACAACGTGCTCCGCGCCATCGGCAGGAAGCATACCGCCGCCGAAATCGAGGAAGTCATGTCCCTTGCTGCGTCCATGAACTTTCCCCACGTCAACATGGACTTGATCGCCGGCCTGCCGGAGGACACCCCGATCGGCTTCCGCCGGACGCTTGATAAGTGCCTGCAATACGGCGCGGACAACATCACCGTCCACACCCTGGCGCTGAAAAAGGGCAGCCGCATACTGCTGGAGGGTCTCTCCATTCCCACGGCGGCGGACGTTGCCGCCATGCTGGACTACGCCAATCCCACCCTCCGTGCCGCCGGCTTTGTGCCCTACTACCTCTATCGGCAAAAATATATGTCCGGCAGCTTTGAAAACGTGGGCTGGTGCATACCGGGCAGCGCAGGTCTATATAATATCTACATCATGGAAGAGCTGCACAGCATTCTCTCGCTGGGTGCCGGCGGTTCGACGAAGATGGTAGACCTGAACAGCAACCATATCGAGCGAGTTTTCCATCCCAAATACCCCACGGAATATATCCAGCGCCCCGAAAAGTGGGCGGAAAATCTGGAAGCGTTCCGTGCCTTCCATGAAAAAATGAAACGGTAAAGGTGGCTTTTTCATGGCAGGCAAGGCGGGCTTTTTCGGCAGTGCGGCGGTCTTAACGACCGCCGTTTTCCTCGGCAAGATCCTGGGGGCACTGTATAAGATCCCGCTGGGCAACCTGTTGGGGAGCAGCGGCATGGCGCATTTTTATGCCGCCTATAATGTCTTTAATGTTCTGCTGCTCCTCTCTACGGCGGGGCTTCCCGTCGCCATCAGCCGCCTGACGGCCGAAGCAAACGCCATGGGCCGCTATGGTCAGGTGCGGCGCATTTTCCGTACCTCGCTGCTGCTTCTGACCGCCATCGGCCTGGTCTGCGGCAGCTTCATGTTCCTCTTTCCCCACGTACTGGCCGACTTGCTCCTTGACCCCCTTGCCGCTGCCGGTATCCGCATTTTAGCCCCGTCGGTGGGCTGTATCTGCGTCATGTCCGCCATTCGCGGCTATACCCAGGGCCTTGGCGATATGCTGCCTACCGCCGTCAGTCAGATCATCGAGTCCGCCGCCAAGCTGACGGTGGGGCTCACCGCCTGTGTGTGGCTTCTCAAACGGGGCGCCGCCGCCGAAATCGCTGCCGCCGGCGCCATTCTCGGTGTCACGGCGGGCGCGGTACTGGGCCTTTGCTATCTCCTTGCTGCCCCGGGACGGCATACCCTGCCCCGTGCGGCAGACACCCCGCTCTCCCTGCGCACTACCGCCGCGACACTTCTGCAGGTAGGTCTGCCCATCACCATCGGCAGCGCCGGCATGAGCCTCATCACCCTGCTGGACCAGTCCCTGACCCTCTACACCCTGCAGCACAAGCTGCTGTGGAGCGCGGAGCTGGCGGTGGAGCGCTACGGCGAATACACCCTGTCCCTGACCCTTTTCGCCCTGCCCTGCAGCTTCATTTTCCCGGTGTCGGCAGCGCTGATGCCCGCCATCGCCGCTGCCCGGGCCAAGCGGGACCGCGCCGGAGTCAGCGAGCTTATCGAAAGCGCTCTGCGCCTCACGGTTTTGCTGGCACTTCCCATGGGACTGGGTCTCTCCGTTTTATCCGCTCCTATTTTACAGGCCTTTTATCCCGCGGCATCGCAGGCAGCGCAAGCCGCCGCGGTACACCTGCAGATTTTAGGTCTTGCCGCCGTTTTCGTCTGCCTCATGGCGGTCACCTCCGGCATCCTGCAGGCCTGCGAGCGGGAAAAATTCCCCCTGTTCTCTCTGCTCTGCGGCGGCCTTTTGAAGCTGGTCACCAATTATTTCATGGCGTCCCGACCCGACATCAACGTCCGCGGCGCCGCCGTCAGCACCCTGTTCTGCTACGCTCTTATCGCCCTGCTGAACCTGCTGGCACTGCGCAAAACCGCGGGGAAACTGCCCCTGCTGCGCCTGTGGTGGGCGCCTGTGCTGTCCTCTGTGGTGATGGCGATGGCTGCCCGGTCTCTCTACGGCCTGCTGTCCCCCCGGGTCCCCCTATGGCTGACCCTGCCGCTGACGGTGGGCCTCAGCGCCGCCGTCTATTTTGTGCTGGTGCTGGCATTGGGCGGCGTTACCCCGGGCGAGCTTCATGACCTTTTCCCCCGAAAATCTGTCCGAGAGTGAGGATATACCTATGATACCTTTCCCCGAAAAAGAGAAGTACACCTATCAGGATCTGCTGGACATCATCACCCTGCTCCGTTCTCCCGACGGCTGCCCCTGGGATAAGGTCCAGACCCACAAGAGCATTCGCCGGGGGCTTCTGGAGGAGGCCTACGAGGCCGCCGAGGGCATCGACAAGGACGACCCCGGGCTCCTGTGCGAGGAGCTGGGAGATCTTCTCATGCAGGTGGTGTTCCACGCCGACATCGAAAAGGATGCGGGCCGCTTCACCATGGACGACGTGTGTGACGGCGTGGTGAAAAAGCTGCTGTACCGCCATCCCCACGTGTTTGGCGATGCCCACCAGGACTCTCCCGAGAGCGTCCTGGTGAGCTGGGACGCCCTCAAGCGCGCCGAAAAGGGCCACAAGTCCACCGCCGACGCCATGGACAGCGTCGCCCGCTCTCTGCCGGGACTGTGGCGCGCCGAAAAAATTCAGAAAAAAGCCGCTGCAGACGGCTTCGACTTCGCCGATATTCACGGCGCTATGGACAAGCTCCGGGAGGAAGTGGAAGAGCTTTCCATCGCCGTGCGGGACAGCAGCAATATTGCCGAAGAGATCGGCGACGTGCTGTTTGCCGCGGTCAAGGTGGCCCGTTTTGCCGGCATCGATCCGGAAGAGGCAATTTTTTCCACGACAGGAAAATTTATCCGCCGTTTTCGGGCTATGGAGGACATGATTTCCGCCAAAAACGCCGATATTACGCAATTTTCTCTTGACGAACTGGTGCGTATGTGGGATAATGTCAAAGGTTTCTAATACGAGAATATCGTCTTAGGATATACAAAAGGACAAAATTTTATAGGAGGATATACCATGAATAAGACCGAACTGATCGCCGCTGTCGCCGAGAAGGCTTCCCTGTCCAAGAAGGATTCCGAAGCTGCTGTTAACGCCGCTATCTGCGCTATTACCGAGGCCCTGAAGAAGGACGAGAAGGTCCAGCTGGTCGGCTTTGGCTCTTTCGAGGTGAAGAAGCGCGCCGCTCGCAACGGCATGAATCCCCGCACCAAGGAAACCGTGAAGATCGCTGCTTCCAAGGTTCCCGCTTTCAAGGCCGGCAAGGCTCTGAAGGACGCCATCAAGTAAGAAAATGTCCCAAAAAGCGTGGGCGGGCTGCCCACGCTTTTTCTTTTCCAAGGAGGATCCCTATGCGTCTGGATAAATATCTGAAGGTTTCCCGCCTCATCAAGCGCCGCACCGTGGCAAACGAAGCCTGCGACAATGAACGCGTCACCGTCAACGGACGGGTGGCTCGCGCCTCCTACGATGTCAAGGTCGGCGATGTCATCGCCATTCGTTTCGGTCAGAAAACTCTGTGCGTAGAGGTTCTGACGGTGGCCGACAATGTGGGCAAGGACGATGCCGCCGCCATGTATCGGGAAGTTTCCGCCCCGATGGAATAAAACTGAATATCCCCTCATACATATAGATCACGCTCAGGTGATTGTAAACGTCACCGCCTTCCGGAAAATTTTTTGAATCTGTTTTTGAGGCAGCTTTGCCGCCTCAAAAACACCGTGAAAGCGAACACAGTGAGCGCTCGCGCCGGCCAAATGAGCAAAGCGAATGCGATAAGCGCGAGTTTTCGGTCGTAAAATGAAGTTTTACAACCGGCGAAGCGTAAGAGGGGGATTTCCTTATGCCATATGAGGTATCGACAAACGCCCAGTACCACCGTATCGCATTAGAGGGGCGGGAAAAACTGACCGTCGGCGGGGTGGAGGATGTGGAACGGTTCGATGAGAGCTGCATCATCATGTCCACCTGCGCCGGCACGCTGATCGTTACCGGACAGGGTCTGCATATCGACAAGCTGAGCCTGGACGGCGGCGAACTCCACGTGGACGGCCGCATCGACGGTCTGGAATATGAGGAGGAGCCCCTCAGCCGCAGCGGCGGATTTTTCTCCCGCCTGTTTACCTGATGGAAAACCATATCGCCGCCCAGGCGCTGTCCCTTGCCGTCTCTTTCGCCGTCGGTGTCGCGTCGGCGTTTTTATATGACCTGCTGCGATCCATCCGGATCCGGTGGAAAACGTTCTCTCCGCTGACCCATACGCTGGATGTCCTTTATGTGCTGGCTGTTTTGTTTCTGGCGCTGTGGCTGACGCTGGTCGTCGGCGAGGGCAAGCTGCGGCTTTACATGATCACCGGTGCCGGCGCCGGCGCCCTTTTGTGGTGGCTCTTTCCCTCCCGTTTTCTGCGTACCGCATGGGACTTCTGGATCGATGCCGCCGTCTGTTTTGTCCGATTGCTGCTGCGGCCTCTGGTCTGGTGCAGAAATTTCGGCAAAAAGGTCTTTTCTTTTCTTCGCAAAAGGTTTACAATAAACTGTAAGACCGAAGGAGAGGAGGCGCCCGACATGAAGAAAAAAAACCGCAAAGCAAATCCCCTGGTTTTGTTGGTCATCGCCGTTCTTGTGGTGGTTTTGGGCGTCCAGATCGGCAAGGTCTATCAAAAGATCTCCTTTGCCAGGGAGGAGGAAGCGCAGCTGGAGCAGCAGCTGGCTTCTCAGCAGAAAGAAAATGACTCCCTCCGCTCGGATCTGGACAAGGCGGGGGACGAGGACTTCATCAAGCGCCTGGCCCGGGAGCTTCTGGGTCTCGCCGAAGAGGGCGAGCGTATCTTCTACGACGTGAATGAATAACAAAAGAACGCCGCAGGGCGTTCTTTTTCGTAGGGGCGGGGCTTGCCCCCGCCCGCCATTTCGGGCGACCGCAAGGGTCGCCCCTACGGATAACACGAAGCGTTTCGGTAGAACCGTAGGGCGGGACCCACGTGTCCCGCCGCAAACAGAACGGACGCATCGGCGGCACACACAGGTACCGCCCTACGATATAAAAAGAGACCGCCTCTTTTGAGGCGGCCCAAGCGGGTGGGATATTGGAAAGCTTCCTCTATCATAGTACCCCACAGGGGTCCCGTTGTCCATAGGAGCTTTTGCCGCATTTTGACTGCTTTTCTTGTTTTTGGTCGAAATGCTCACATGGTCCCCCATTTTTGTAAATATCTTACAAAAATGCCCCTGCCGTCTTTTCAAATGTTCGTCAATGTGTTATAATAGCCTCACAAGGAAAAGAGGAACTTCCTCCCCGACCCTTGCCGTGCGTTACCCAAGGAAAGGAGCAACAACTATGAAGTTCACATTCGCCTGCAAGAAGATCACCCTGAATGACTCCATCAAGGAATACGCCGAGAAGAAGATCGCAAAGCTCGACAAGTATTTCCCCCAGGAGGCAGACGCCTTTGTGACCTTTGCCGTGGAGAAGAAGAACCGCTGCGTGGTGGAGCTGACCATTCGCGCCGCCAACGGAACGCTGTTCCGTGCCCAGGAGGAGGATCCTGACGGCGATATGCGCGGTGCCATCGATGCCGCCGTCACCTTCATTGACCGCCGCATCCGCAAAAACAAGACCCGTCTTTCCAAGAACCTGCGTGCCGAGGCGCTGGAGCCGGAGGTACCCGCCGAGTTCGACGTAGCAGAGGACGTGGAGTTCAACGTCGTGCGTACCAAGCGCTTCGACGTGAAGCCCCTGTCCATCGACGAGGCCATCCTGCAGATGAACCTGCTGGATCACAATTTCTACGTCTTCCGCAACGTGGATACCAACGTCATTGATGTAGTCTATCGCCGCAACAACGGCGGCTACGGCCTGATCGAAACGGAGGAATAAACGATAAATACCAAAGCGGCGGTCTTTTGACCGCCGCTTTTTTCACTTGCAAAATTTCCGCTTTTTCGGTACAATAGACAAAATACGATTTTTGTGAGGTCGTTATGATCGGATTTTACGACTATACGGTGATCGCCACCTATCTCGCCACGGTTTTGGGCGTGACGGGTATCTTTCAGGCGGTGGACGGCAAGCTGACGGCGGCTGTGGTCTGCCTTCTGGCGGCAGGGCTTCTGGACACGGTGGACGGCAAGATCGCCCGCACCAAGAAAGACCGCACGGAAAGCGGCAAGCGCTTCGGCATCCAGATCGACAGTCTCAACGACGTGATCTGCTTCGGCGTTCTGCCCGCCGTCATAGCCTACTGTGCCTACGTCCAAAAGGTCTCTCCCGCCGTGCCCGTGTGGTACACGGCAACCCTGTGCTTCTTCGCCCTGTGCGGACTCATCCGCCTGGCGTATTTCAACGTGCTGGAGGAGGAGCGTCAGGAGACCGAGAGCGGCGCGCGGAAGTACTATCTGGGCCTGCCCATTACCGCCAGCACCCTGATCTTCCCCCTTTTGTGTGTGCTGACCGGTGCCCTGGGGCACCTGCCTCTGCTTCTGGGACTTGGTCTGCTGGCCACGGGACTGCTGTACATCCTGCCCATCAAGGTCCGCAAGCCCCACAATCCGGGCATCGTTATCATGGCGCTGATCGGCGCGGCGGAGCTGGCTTGCTTCTTCCTGTGGAAATTCTGATATCTTTTCATTCAAAAAAGCGTCGCAGACTTTGCCGGCGCGCGGTCGGCAAACCGTTTTTATCATATTTTGCCGCGGCGTGTACGCGGCAAAATATACTTCTCGCGGAGTGACGTGTCGAAATTGTCTGCCAACGGCAGACAATGAGGCGCCAAAACGCAGCGCAAACCTTTTTGTCAAAGAACCGAAAGGTTCTTTGACAAGCTGAAAAAAGAGAGCCTTCCGGCTCTCTTTTTTTGTTGTCAGTTCTCAGTCATCCAGTATTTTCAATTCGCTCTCGTCCACCTTCCGCAGCTCCTTTTTGCTGAAGATGTCGTACATACACGGCACCACGAACAGCGTCATCAGCGTGGCGTACAGCAGTCCGCCGATACACACCAGCGCCACCGGCTGCATCAGGGACGTGCCCACGTTCTGGGCCAGCGCCATGACGATCAGACCCAGGATGGTGGTCAGCGACGTCATCAGGATCGGGCGCATACGGGTCACGCCGGCGTCGATGATGGCCTCCCGCCGTTCCATACCCTCCAGTCGCTGCTGGTTGATGTAGTCCACCAGCACGATGCCGTTGTTGACGATGATACCCACCAGCATCACAAAGCCGATCATGGACACCACCGACACCTCAAAGCCGCCGATGAGCAGGGCGAGGAAGCCGCCGGTAAAGGCCAGGGGAATGGTGAACATGACGATAAACGGGGATTTCAGGCTCTGGAACTGGGCCACCATCACGAAATATACCAGCAGGACACCCAGCAGCATCATCAGCACCAGCTGCTTCATGGCGTGCATGATCTCCTCGTTTTCGCCGCCGAAGGTATAGCTTATGCCGGCAGGCAGCTCCACGCTTTTCAGCGCTTTTTCCACGTCCGCCGTCACCAGCGTCACGTTATAGCCCTCTGCGATCTCCGCGCTCACGCTGACACAGCGGCGCTGGTTGTCCCGGGCGATCTTGTTCATGCTGACGGTCTTTTCCACCGTGGCGATCTCGCGCAGCAGGAACTTGCCGTCGTCCTCGTCGTCTTTCTCTTCGGCAGCGCTCATAGCGGCGGACATAGTGGTGTCCGCCGTCAGCTCCATCTGCCCCAGCGTTTCCAGGGTGATCCGGCTATCCTCGGCTCCCTCCAGCACCAGATCCATAGACTGCTCATCCAGGGTCAGCCGGGAGCCGGTCACGGAGGTGGTCAGCTTTTGGGCGATCTGCATATAGACCTGCGCCACGGTCATGCCGTGCTCCATGGCTGCCAGCCGGTCCACCGTGATATGCACGGCAGGCGCCGCATCCTCCAGTCCGTCGGAGACCGCCCCGGTTCCTTTCACAGACTCTATCCGCCGGGCAATGGCTTTTGCCGCCGTCTGCAGATCCTCCATGTCGTCGCCGTAGACCGTCAGACTGATGCCGGTGCCGCCGGTCAACATACTCATCATGGCGTTGATGCCGTCACAGCTCACCTGGCAGTCCAGATCCTCGCACAGGGCTTCGATTTCCTTGCCCGCCCGAATTCCGGACGTACCCTCCGGCATGGTCATATACATGGTCACGTCATAGGCACCCGACCCGCCGCCGAAAAAGCTCATGCTGTCGCCGCCGATCATGGCACCCACCGCCTCCACGTTTTCCACCGTCATGGCGCGGCTCACCACGGTATCGGCAAGCTCCACCGCCTGTTCCATGCTGATATCCTCCGGCATGGTCACGGTGGCGGAGATCATATTCATATCCATCTCCGGCATAAAGGTAAAGCCCCGGCTCAGCGCACCGGCAGTAGAGGCCAGCAGCAGGGCCAGCGCGCCGCCCAGAATGGCGGCCTTGTGCGTAAGGGACCACTCCACCGCCTTGCGGTAGGCGGGATAGATCTTATCCAGAATACCCTCCTTGGGTGCATATTCCTTCCGCAGCAGGCCCTGCGCCATGGCGGGCACCAGCGTCAGCGCCACCAAGAGCGAAGCCAGCAGGGAATAGGTCATGGTCAGCGCCAGATCGGTAAACAGGGTCTTGGTCAGACCCTCCACGAACACGATGGGTAAAAACACGCACACCGTGGTCAGCGTAGAGGCGGCAATGGCGCCCAGCACCTGCTGTGCGCCGGAAACGGCAGCTTGAATGACTGTTGCGCCCTTGGCGCGAAGCCGGTAAATGTTCTCAATGACCACCACCGAGTTGTCCACCAGCATACCCACGGATACCGCCAGACCGCTGAGGGAGATCATGTTGATGGTCACGCCGGAGAAGTACATCAGCACCACGGCGAACACCAGGCTCACCGGAATGGATACCAGCGTGATCACCGTGGGCCGCCAATCCCGCAGGAACAAAAACAGCACGATCACGCTGAACAGCGCGCCCCACAGCAGGCTGGAAAGGATGGTGTCCACGATCAGGTGGATGTAGTCGCCCTGGTCCATCAGCGGGGTAAAGTGCAGTCCCGCATAGTCGCCCTCCAGCTTTTCAAAGCGGCTCAGGATATTTTCCGAGACCTCCGCCGTGGCGTAGTTGGATTGCTTGGTAAAGGTTACGATCACGTCGTCCTGCCCGTTCAGCGTGGCATAGATCTCCGACGCATTGTCCGTCAGCATCACGTCTGCCACGTCGCCCAGACAGATGGGGTCAACGCCGTCCACACCGAAATCAAACAGCACCAGGCTCTCCAGATCCTCCCGGGTCCTGAGCTTGTCGCCCACGGACACCATGTAGCTGATGCCCTCGTTGTCGTCAATATAGCCGGCGGGCATGGAGAAATTCTGCGCCGTCAGAATACCGCTGACCGTGGCAAGGCTCAGCATCTCGTCGATGGCGGTCTGATCTTCAATGGTTTTTCGTGCCGCCTTGATGGCATCCCGGCCGCTGTCCATCTGACTTTTGCCGTCGTTGATGGCCTTTTGCCCGTCCTTCAGCTTGGTCTCTGCCTCTTTGAAGCCCGTCTCCGCCTTTTCCTTTCCGGCGGTGTACTGGGCATAGCCCTTCTCATATTGCTTTTCCGATGCGGTGATCAGCTCGGACAGCGCCAGCAGGTTGGTCTGGTTCAGTTCCTTTGGGGAGGAATCGCTCTCCGTTTTCAGCGCCTCCGTCAGCCCCGCCTCGATTTGGTTCCAGCCGCCGGAAAATTCCAGCATCCCGGCGGCAAACTCCCCGGTCGTCGGATTTTGTGCCGCAGCCGTTAAGACCGCGGTCACGTCGGGCTGCGCCAGCGCGTGCGCCAAAGCCGCCGGCGTCGTCACCGCGGTAGGATCGGGCAATGCCGCCGCCATTTCCGGCGACGCATACGCCAGAGCCGGATACGCCGCTGCATAACCGCCCACCACCGCGGGGCCCTGCGCCAGCAGCTCCTTGCCGCCGCTCAGCAGGGCATTCAACCCATCCAGACCCGTCCGGGCGGCAGTCATCTGCTCTCCGGCATCTGCCAGCTGCTTTTCCGCCTGGAAACGCTCCTTGTAATAGGTGGTCCAGCCGTCATCCAGCTCTTTTTGGGCATCGTCTAACTCTTTCTCCCCGTCCTTCAGCTTCTTTTCCGCATCGTCCAGCTGTTTGCCCACCTTGTCGGCCAGGGTCCGGGATACCTCGTCCATCTTCTCCCGGGACAATATCACGTGGGCCTCCTGCTGCAAAATACCGCTGACGTCCACGCTGGCAACGCCGGTAACGCCGCTCAGCTTATCCGTCAGCGTCTCGTCCATAAAGTCGCTGAGCTGATGGATATCCATGTCGTCGGAGGAGATCGCCGCCACCATGACCGGCAGCATAGACGGGTTGATCTTCAGCACATAGGGCGCCGCCACGGTGTCCTCCCACTCGCCCTGCAAAACGGCGATCTTCTGCTGGATATCCACGCCGACGGTGTCCAAATCGACCCCCTCTTCAAACTCCAGCGCCACCATGGAGGCGCTGTCCTGGCTGGTAGAGGACACCGACTTGATGTCGTTCAGCATGGCCATGGTTTTTTCCATCGGCTTGGTGATCTGCTCCTCCACCGCCTCGGGACTGGCACCGGGGTCTGTGGTCACGATGATGACGTAGGGAAAATCCATATTCGGCAGCAGGTCGGGGGTCATCTTCAGATAGGCCACCACGCCCAGCACGATAATTGCCAATACCGCTACGAATATGGTAAGCGGTTTTTTTACGCTGAATTTCGGCATATAGAAGCTCCTCCTTGTGGAGATACAATTTTGATTGTATAGTCTATCATCTTCCGCCCGCAAACGCAACGATTATTCTCTATCGTTTACGAAAACGTTACATTCCTCCCACAAAAAAGCACGGTGTCTTTCCAAACACCGTGCTTTTCCGCATACTGTCAGTTTTTCTCCCGGGAATTGCCGCAGCCGGTACCTTTTTGCTGCGGTTCCTCCGTCTCCGTCACCGTCTCCTGCAGCTCCGCGATGATGCTGTTGGACACCAGGAACCCCTGCGGCGTCAAACGCCAGCCATTTGGGGTCCGCACCGCGAGACCGTGGCGCTCATACCCGGCAAATTTCTCCTCCAGCGGGGCAAAGGGCAGCCGATAATCCCTTTCAAACCGCTGCTTTTCCATGCCCCGTGCTGTCCGCAGCGACAGCATGATGTACTCCAGGCACCGCTCCCGCCGGGAAATTTCCTCCCGCTGAGAAAGCTGTAAATTACCCGCCAGATATCCGTCCAGATCTTTTTCATAGGCATACCGCACGCCTCCGAGATCCGAATGGGCGCCCGGTCCGAAGCCCGCATAGGGCTCCAGAAGCCAGTATTTCAGATTGTGCCGGCTCTCAAACCCCGGCAGGGCAAAATTGGAGATCTCGTACTGCTCATATCCCTGCCGCCGGAGAAACGCCGCCGTCCACAGGTACATCTCCGCCTGCTGATCGTCGTCAGCGACCACCAGCGTGTCTTTTTCTCTCCATAGCGGTGTCCCTTCCTCCACTTTCAGCGCATAACAGCTGATATGCTGCGGTTTCAGCTCCACCGCCGTTCGTAACGTCTCCTGCCACTGTGAAAGGCTCTGCCCCGGCAGGCCGTAGATCAGGTCGATGCTGAGGTTACCGAGCCCCGCTTTCCGTGCCGCCTCCACCGCAGCGATCACCTGGCCGTAGTCGTGTATCCGTCCGATCCGCCGGAGCAGGGCATCGTCGGTGGACTGCACCCCAAGCGAAATACGGTTGAAGCCTGCCCGGCGCAGGCGCCTGAGCGCCCGGACCTCTCCGGCGCTGTCGGGGTTTGCCTCCAGCGTGATCTCCGCATCCGGCGCCACACGGTAGTCCTTTTTGATCTCCCTGAGCAGGCGGCACAACCGTTTTTCTCCCAGGTAGCTGGGTGTTCCGCCGCCGAAATACACCGTGCCCACGGTTTCCCGTTCCAACCGGGGCGCCGTCTCCTTCAGATGGCGGCGCAGCGCCTCCACGTAGCCGTCCATCTTCTCCTCGCAATGGGACAGGGAGTAGAAGTCGCAGTAGGCGCACTTGCTCTTGCAAAACGGGATGTGGATGTAAAGCCCTACGGTACTCACGATTCCTCCTCCTGCAAACGGTGCAGCGATACCGCGTCAGAAAAACAGTTTACCAGACAGCCCCGGCAGCCGATACATTGCTCCGTGTCCACCTCATAAAATCCGTCCGGACGCAGGTGGATGCATTTGGTCACGCAGAACATGGCGCACCAGCCACAGCCGGTGCAATTGACCCGGCTGATCTTTGCCACAGGGTGTTTCTTTTTTCCAAACGGGTGTGCATAGTCTTCCACGCTGTCATCTCCTGTCAGAGGATCTCCGCTTCAACCATGTCCACCGCGCCGTCCCCGCAGTTGCTCAGGCAGGTGCGGCAGGCAATGCAGAGCTGTTGTTTGACGAAAAAGACGCCATTCTCCCGCTGTGAAATGGCGCCCACAGGACAGTATTTCGCGCAAATCCCGCACTTGGTACACTTTTCCGGCTGAATAGATGATTTGATTTTTTTCATGTGGGATCCCTCCGTTTTTCAGTATAGCGCATTTTTCACCCGTTGGCAACGCATGATTTCCTCTGTACCCGCGCAAACTACCCGGGAAAGGATGTGTTTTCCATGGACATGACGCCAAAAGAATACCAGCAGTACGTGAAGCAGCGCTCTGCCAAATCTCCTCTTTTGAAAAATCTGATCATCGCCTTTGTCATCGGCGGTGCCATCTGCTGCGTCGGACAGGGTCTCCACGATCTCTACTCCTCTCTGGGGCTGGATCTGGAGGACGCCGGCACGGCCACCTCCGTCTCCCTGGTCTTTCTCTCCGCCTTTTTTACCGCGCTGGGCCTTTACCATAAGCTGGCACGCTTTGCCGGTGCCGGCACTCTGGTGCCCATCACCGGCTTCGCAAACTCCGTGGTCTCTCCCGCCATCGACTTTCACGCCGAGGGGATCATCACCGGTACCGCCGTCAAAATGTTTACCGTGGCAGGTCCCGTTATCGTATTCGGTACCGCCGCTGCCGCTCTTTACGGCGTGCTGCTGTGGGCATTCGGCTGAAAAGAGAGGAGCGATCGCAGAAATGAAAGAAAAAAAGCGCAAAGCGCCGCCGGTCCTTACCGGCTACGATCCCCGGGCTGTAGAGCGTGCGCCGAAATTTGCCGACGGCCACCTGCCGCAGGGGGAAAATGTGGCAGAACCGGGAACGACTGCCCTGCCCTTGGAGCCCCGGCCCGCCAAACCGTCCGCTCCCGACGGCATCTCCGGCGACTGGCAATAACTGCAAAAGAGACGACCCGCTGCGGTCGTCTCTTTTTTTCCGTTTACCGCCCCCCGTAGGGGCGACCCTTGCGGTCGCTCGCATTTCCCGTAGGGGCGACCCTTGCGGTCGCCCGTATTTCCCGTAGGGCGACCCTTGCGGTCGCCCGCATTTCCCGCAGGGGCAGGGTTCCGCTCCGTCGGGAGCTGCCGATATGCCGCCACCGCATTTTTTTAGTGTTTGATTATTGATTTTTATCCGCCCCTGTGTTATAATATTTTTGTCAAAAAAGGGGGTGGGGAAATGTTCAAGCGCGCATACGTGGAGATCACCAACGTCTGTAATCTCCGCTGCTCCTTCTGCCCCGGTACCGCCCGCGCTCCCCGTACTATGACGACCGACGAATTCCGTGTTCTCGCGGAAAAGCTCCGCCCCTATACCGACTACCTCTATCTTCACGTCATGGGTGAGCCGCTGCTCCACCCGGATTTGCCGGCGCTGCTGCAAATTGCCGCCGATCTGGGTTTTCGGGTCTGCCTGACCACCAACGGCACATTGCTCGGTAAACACGCCGAAACGCTCCGAAACGCTCCGGCACTCCACAAGGTCAGCATCTCCCTCCATAGCTTTGAGGGCAGCGGCGGCACCGATCTGACCGATTATCTGGAAACCGTCTGGGCCTTTTGCCGAAGCGCCGACTGTATCGTGTCCCTGCGCCTTTGGAACGCGGGCGGCGAGAGCCGCCGCAACGGAGAGATCGAAGCATTTTTCTCCCGAAAACTCGGCCTTGACGTGCAAAATCTGCCCCTTGACCCCATCGGCAGCCGAAAACTGGGGAACAGGCTCTATCTGGAGAGCGCCGCAAGGTTCGACTGGCCCGACCCCGGCGCCGCCGAGCAGAACGTGGAGTTCTGCCACGGCCTGCGCCAGCAGCTCGCCGTCCTCTGCGACGGCACGGTGGTGCCCTGCTGTCTGGACGCGGGCGGCAATATCCCCCTGGGCAATCTGTTTGAACAGGACCTGCCCTGCATCTTATCCACTCCCCGGGCAACGGCTCTGGCGGACGGCTTTTCCCGCCGTCAGCCCGCCGAAGAGCTCTGCCGGAAATGCGGTTACGCCGCGAGGTTTACCCGATGAAAACGATTTTACAACAACTCCCCGCCCCGCTGCTTGCCTGGTACGCGGAAAACCGGCGCATCCTGCCCTGGCGGGAGGAGGTCAGCCCCTACCGCACCTGGGTATCGGAGATCATGCTCCAGCAGACCCGTGTTACGGCTGTCCTGCCCTATTTTCAGCGCTTTATGGCGGCATACCCCACCGTAGCCGACCTTGCCGCCGCCGATGACGGCGAGCTGATGCGCCTGTGGCAGGGGCTGGGGTATTACAGCCGCGCCCGCAACTTAAAGCGCGCCGCGCAGCAGATCATGGAAAACTTCGGCGGTTCGTTCCCCACTACATATAAAGAGCTGCTGACCCTGCCCGGTATCGGTGACTACACCGCCGGCGCCATCCTCTCCATCGCCATGGGACAGACCGTTCCTGCGGTGGACGGCAACGTTCTGCGTGTAGTCAGTCGGGTCGCCGCCTATAACGGCGACATCACCGACCCCAAAAATCGCAAACAGCTCCGTGACGCGGTGGAAAAGATCCTGCCGGACGGTCACGCCGGAGAATTCAACCAGGCGATGATGGACCTGGGCGCCACGGTCTGTCTGCCCAACGGCGCACCGCTGTGCGATCAATGCCCCTTTTCCCTTTTCTGCCGGGCATTTGTTACAAAAAGGGCATCTTTTTTCCCCGTAAAGTCCCCGAAAAGGGAAAAGAAAACGGAACAAAGGACGGTGTTTGTCTTACGCCGGGGCGACCGGATCGCCCTGCACCAGCGGGAAAAAACCGGCCTCCTTGCCGGCCTCTGGGAGTTCCCCAACACCCCGGGAAACTTAGACGAAAACCGGGCATTTTCCTGGCTTTCTGAAAACGATGTCATCCCCCACCAATGGATAAAAAAGGTGAATTATACGCACGAATTCACCCACATTATATGGCAAATCACCGCCTATATCGTAGAGATCACAGGAACCGGCCAAAGCAACTGGGTCTGGTGCGACCCGGTGGAACGGCAGCGCAGAGCAATCCCCTCTGCGTTCCGAAAACTGGTAAAGGAGACAGAATGATGGCACAGCTTTATTTCAAGTACGGAGCCATGGGCTCCAGCAAGTCAGCCAATGCCCTCATGGCCCGCTTCAACTACGAAGAACGCGGCCAGAACACGCTTTTGGTCAAACCTCAGATGGACACCCGGGACGGCGACCACATGGTAAAAAGCCGCATCGGGCTGACCCACGAGTGCGTGTATTTTCACGAGATGCAGACCATGTCCGACGAGGACTTGAAGCAGTACGCCTGTATCATCGTGGATGAGGCGCAGTTCCTCTCCAAAAAGGAGGTCTACTACCTCGTCCATTTGGTAGACGACTGCAATATCCCCGTGATCTGCTACGGTCTGCGGGCGGATTTCCGCGGCGAATTGTTCCCCGGCAGCTACCACTTACTGGTGATGGCGGACAAGCTGGAGGAGGTCAAGACCATCTGCTGGTGCGGCAAAAAAGCCACGTTCAACGCCCGCTTTGACAGCTCCGGCCGCGTGGTAAAAGAGGGCGCGCAGGTGGTCATCGGCGCCAACGACCGCTACATCGGTCTGTGCCGCAAGCACTGGGCGCAGGGTGATCTGGGGCCAGACTTCGACATCTCCAGGCGATGATCTGTAATCTCTGTCCCCGGCGCTGCGGGGTGGACCGCAGCGAAAAGACGGGGTTTTGCGGTATGCGGTCCGGGCTGCGGGTGGCACGAGCCGCTCTGCACTTTTGGGAAGAGCCGGTGATCTCCGGTACAAACGGCAGCGGCACGGTGTTTTTCTCCGGCTGCAATCTCCGCTGTGTCTACTGCCAGAACCACAACATCTCTGCGGACGGGTTTGGAAAAGAGATCACGCCGCAGCGCCTGCGGGAGATCTTTGAGGACCTGGTCGCACAAGGCGCACACAACATCAATCTGGTGACACCCACCCACTTCGTGCCCTGGATCCTGCCGGCGCTTACGCCCAGGCTGCCGGTGCCGGTGGTGTATAACTGCGGCGGGTACGAGAGCCTTGACACCCTGCGGCAATTGGAAAACAGGGTGGACATCTGGCTGCCGGACCTGAAATACGCCGACAGCGGTTTGGCGGGCAGGCTGTCTGCCGCAGACGACTATTTTGAAGTTGCCGCCGCTGCAATCGAGGAGATGTATCTGCAGGCAGGGGACTATGTCATCGAAAACGGGCTGCTGAAGCGGGGCGTCATCATTCGGCATCTGGTTTTGCCGGGGCAGTTGGAGAACACGAAGCGCTGCATCGACTGGGTCGCCCGAGCTTTTCAGCCGGGGCAGGTGCTGTTCTCGCTGATGGCCCAGTACACGCCCCAGCCTAATGCCGAGGGCGTTCTGGGGCGGCACGTCACTTCCGGCGAATACCGCGCGGCGGTGGAGTACATGGAAAACTGCGGCATCGTGGACGGATTTACCCAACAGCGTACCAGCGCCAAAGAGGAATACACGCCGCCCTTTGATCTGACGGGAGTATAAAAAAGAGAGCCATACGGCTCTCTTTTTTATCTGCTTGTCAAAGAACCTTCGGTTCTTTGACAAAAAGGTTTGCGCTGCGTTTTGGCGCCTCATTGTCTGCCGTTGGCAGACAATTTCGACACGTCACTCCGCGAGAAGTATATTTTGCCGCGTACACGCCGCGGCAAAATATGATCCGAACGGTTTG